>Ga0315282_10015931_pt1 | contig 11035 bp, 13 predicted proteins | sample YL17G07_20_MG_FD_203693 | JGI IMG/M metagenome (GOLD analysis project Ga0315282, IMG submission 203693) | Sediment microbial communities from Yellowstone Lake, YNP, Wyoming, USA - YL17G07_20 | ecosystem: Environmental > Aquatic > Freshwater > Lake > Sediment | place: USA: Wyoming | collected...
TGCCCACGGAAGCCTACGGCTCTCATACGCGTATACCTCCTTGAGTCCATAATATTACTTTTTGGGATAAAAAAAGCACTATAGAAAGATTATCCTAGACGTTATTCTATTATTCTATAGAATATACGAATAATATTGAGAAAACTTCAAGTTATATAAAAGAACCGGCCTGCATCACTTGACGGCGGGATCAAGTAATAAGCGCAGGCCGGGTTTGCCGTAAGCTGTGGTGGGCGGGAGGTTCCCAGGGACGGCGGTTTTTCTCCCCACTTAGTTCATCACCAACTCGTAGCGCGAGGCCTCTGTTTCATCGGCCGTCTAGCCACCCTCCACATCAGATGGAAGCCGATTACTTTGCTGGGGCTCAGTGACGTAGCGCAATCTACCGAGGTAGAAGGCTACAATGTGAGCTTTCTCTTACGCCATGAGTTCCACCACCGTTGTGCGATTCTTCGCCGGAGCTTGCCACCGTTGTGGCCAAGATCTCCCCATAACCTGGTCGCTTACGGACTTGTGAGACCGAAGCGGTATCGCATGTCTCGATACCTCCTCGAAGCCATAATACAATTATTGATTTTAGAAAGAAAGCCGTCTTTTATGGAAAGGGGCGGCGCGCGCCGCCCGTCATTGGGTAAAAGTTCGTAAGACGTGATTGTGAGCCTCGCTCGGCAAGGTCTCGCGACAGAGATGGCCGTATCCGTGAACGACGAATGGCTCGCAACCCAGCTTACTTTGCATGTAGGTTGCGTTTCGGACTGGTGCGATCCAGTCGTTGTCAGAGTGGATTATCGCTAGATTTCGGACGGAGGCTCGGACGCGTTTCCAGTCTGGTTCGCGGTAAAGTATTCTCGCCGGAACACCACCCCAAACCCATTTAATTGGGCAGGAGACTACGATGACCGCGCCAAGCATCCGGTCTGGCGTGATACTATCGGCAAATCTCAAGGCGGTTATGGCTCCGAAGCTGTGACCGATGATGGCGGTTTCTTCCGGCACATCCTGAACGAGGAGGCTAAGTTTGCGTTTCCAGCTTTGAACATCTGGAATCTGGGGATGTGGCATCCAGGGGATATACACTTCGCGATACCCTGTCTCTCGTAGAGAAGTCGCTAAATCAGTGAACCAATTCATGGTCGGATTGGCGGCTTGGCCGTGAACAATCACCACCCGTTTTATCGGCATAACTTCTCCTTGACAGCGCGATGAGTGCAAATTTAAATTAACAGATAATAACAAATAATAAAAGAAAGCACCATAGAAATTGTCCGAGACGATATTCTATTATTCAATTGAATACTTGAATATCATCAATAACTTTTACAAAACATCTTGACGTAAGGAGTTATTTTGATATAATTTAGTCAGTTGTCTGAAGACTAGAGAAAGGGGATCGCCATGGGCGGGAAGACCATTGGTGTCGAACAGGCCGTTAAGCCGGAATTCCCGGCGTCAGTTCAGTTGGACAGTAGCCAGATTGCCGAGTGGGCGAAAGCCGTTCAGGCAATCGCCGAACTGGCGGCAAGACATCTGAATCTGCCGACGGGCGGACCCCGTATGAGCGTGGATGTCGTCGCCACCCTGCCGAATGCGGATGATCTCGACCGGCTTGGTGCTATCCTTGAGCCGCGGGAGATTACGCTCGAGGCTGGCAAGATCCTCGTGTCCTACCCCTTCCGCTGCCGTCCTCACCACTTCAGGGGTCACGACTACTACGGAATTGAAGTCGTACTCGACCCCAGCAGCATTCTGGCCGGCACCGCAGTTAGCTGGACGCTCTGCGGCGTAAGGCTAGGACCAAACCGCGACTTCGATCAGCCGGTTCGAATCCCGATCAAACGCATCGAGTTCAAGAGTTGGATCAACTGGGACTTCTAGTTGTCCCGCCAGCTCTGCTTTGCTCTGCAGGGACGTGGTCGTATACCACGTCCTTTATCTTTAACGGATTTTCTGGTAAAATAGTTCTACTATGCTGAAGAAAAATAAACGTGTTATTTGTGCGATGTCGGGAGGAGTGGATTCGTCAGTGGCGGCCGCGATATTGAAGCGGCAAGGCTTCGAAGTCATTGGTATTTTTATGAAACTTTGGTCTGATAAAGATGCGGCCACTGATTTAGTCCGCGAAAATATCTGTTGTTCGGCTGACGCGGCTGCGTCGGCGCGGGCGGTATGTCATAAATTAAATATCCCTTTTTACGTCGTCAATTTAGAAAAAGAATTTAAAAAAGCCGTCGTTGATTATTATGTTAAAGAATATGAAAATGGCCGGACACCGAATCCCTGTGTAATTTGCAACCGCGATATCAAAGGGGAAATTCTTTTAAAAAAGACACTCGAGCTTAAAGCCGATTTTCTCGCCACCGGCCACTATGCCCGCATCAAAATTCAAAATTCAAAATTCAAATCTCAAAATTTTAATAAATTTTCGCACTCAAATGACAAATCAAAATGCAAAAATATCTATGAACTCCATCAAGGTAGAGACCTCAACAAAGATCAAACTTATTTTCTCTGGACGCTAACACAAGAGAAATTGTCCAAATTGTTATTTCCGGTAGGCGAACTGACCAAACCGCAAGTCCGCGCCATTGCCAAAAAAATGAAATTGCCGACGGCCGAAAGAAAGGAATCGCAGGGAATTTGTTTTATTCCCGACCGTGATGTTTGCGGCTTTTTGCGCCGGCACGCTAAGAAACTAACCAAACCAGGCCTCATTTACGAAATGAGGGGTAAGGTAATAGGTCAGCATAACGGTTTGGTAAATTATACTATTGGTCAAAGAGGACGGCTGGGTTTAGATAGCCCAAAAGCCAATTATGTGGTAAAATTAGATAGTAAGAATAATATTTTAATTGTTGGCGACGAGAAAGATTTGTATCGGAAAAAATTAATCGTCACCGATTTAAATTGGATCCAAAATAAATCAGACGTTTCGGGCGCACGAATAAGGTATCGTCATCCAATTAATTCCTGTCAAATAAAAGACATCGGTAGCGGTGATATTGAAGTGACCTTTGACGAACCTCAAAGAGCCATTACTCCAGGTCAATCGATAGTATTTTATAATAACAATGAAGTTTTAGGCGGAGGAATCATTGAAAAAGCTCTCTAAAATCGGAAAAATAGTTGGCATTCTCTGGATTGTGGTGGTTTTTTATTTTTTGGGTTATCTTATCGGTCATAAAAATATCGTTTTTGAAAAAAACTACAAACCGGTTATTGCCAACACCGCCCTTGGCAAACCGAGAGATGTTGATTTTAGTATTTTTTGGAACGCCTGGAACTTGGTTACCGAAAAATTTGTCGGTAATTACGACGCTCAAAAAATGGTTTACGGCGCGGTTAAGGGCATGGTTGAGTCATTAGGGGATCCTTACTCCAGTTTTTTGGAGGCCAATGATAATCAGATTCTTCAGCAGGATTTGTCGGGAGAGATCGAAGGCATTGGGGCTGAGCTGACCTTGAAAAACGGTAAGCTCTTGGTGGTTGCTCCGCTTGATGATTCGCCGGCGCAAAAAGCTGGGCTTAAAGCTCAAGATGAAATTCTAAAGATTAATGGCGAAGATGTTTCTTCGATGAGTCTTGACCAGGCCATTGGCAAAATCAGGGGCAAGGCCGGCACCGAGGTCACTTTGCTTATTGGCCGGACGGATTTTGCTCAACCTAAAGAGTTTAAAATAACGCGGGCAAAAATTGTGGTTAAATCAGTCAAATACGAAATGAAAGGGGATATTGGTTACATCCAAATTACTCAGTTTGGGTCCGATACTTCAGCTTTGGTCAAGGCGGCGGTTGACGATTTAGCCAGTAAAAATCCCAAAGCGATAATTCTTGATCTCCGCGATAATCCGGGCGGCTACTTAGACGCCTCGATTGATGTCGCCTCTTTGTTTATGCCGAGAGGAGTGGTGGTCAAAGAACAATATAAAGACGGTCGGATTGAGGAACTAAAGACCACTTTAGAAGGAAAATTCTCAACGATTAAAGTGATAGTTTTGGTCAATGAGGGCTCGGCTTCGGCTTCGGAAATCGTCGCCGGCGCTCTTCGCGACAGCCGCAACTCATTAATTATCGGTAAAAAAACCTTTGGTAAGGGTTCGGTTCAAGAATTAGAAAATCTCTCAGGCGATAATGCTCTGCGCCTCACCGTTGCCAAATGGCTGACACCCTCTGGCAAAACCATTGATAAAGAAGGCATCAATCCCGATATCGAAGTTGATCTTGCTGACGCTGATTCTGCCGTCGGAAGAGACCCTCAACTTGACCGAGCGCTCGAGGAAGCTAATAAATGAAAAAGGTTATCAAACATATGAAAATTGTATTAGTTAAGGAAGTTCAAAATTTAGGCCAGGTAGGTGATATCAAAGACGTCAAACCAGGGTTTGCCCGCAATTTTCTTCTAAAGCAAAATCTGGCCCTCAGAGTTGATGATCCGGAGGCCCAAGCGATAATTGCTGAAAAAAGGCGACATCAAGAGAAGATTTCCCAAGAAAAAGTCAAGTCAGTCAAAAATTTCCAAAATTTAGCCGAAAAGGAATTAGTATTTCACGTCAAAGCCAACAAATCGGGCAAGCTTTATAAAACGGTTAAACCTAAAGATATCGCCGCAAGGCTTGGGATAACGACCAAAAAAGTTTTCGCTAAACCGATTGAAAAACCTGGTAATTACCAGGTAAAGATCAAAGAAGGTGATTTAGAACAAGAAGTTTCGGTTGTGGTTACGCCACAGACTTGATAGAATAACATCAGAGTATCTCAGGGCTATGTCGCCTGCAGCGACCGCCCGACCCCGGGCTGAAGGGCCTTGGGTTTAGGGAGGGGAAATGGATAACGACGATAACCAAAATCTAACCGGAAGTGAAAATGGCAGTTCTTTAAAAATGCCAGGAAAAAGTCCCGAGACCCAAATTGACTATACGGCATTAACGCCACCGGAGCCGATGGGGGGTAATACTCAAAATCCCAATTTACGGTCAATGATCAAAACGAATCCATCGCCGCCGCCGCCTATTTTGGAACCGCCATCAAATCAAATATCGTCGCCGGTTTCAACCACGCCCGCACCTCCACCGCCGCCAGGGCCCATCACCGAAACCATGGAGCCGGTCGGCCGGCCGATTGGCTCAATCCTTTTAATGTTTTTTATTGCTCTGCTGTTGGTTCTTGGCGTCTTAGTCTTTTTTTCTTGGAAAGGCTGGATCAATTTAGGCGGCCTGCAAAAATATTGGGGCGGGAAAACTACGCCGTCACCTTCACCGACATCGAGTCTTAGCAGCTCACCCACAACAACGCCTTCTTCCGAAGTTGTCACCAATGCTAATGATCGAACCCGCAAAGCCGATTTAGCCAAGATCAAAGATGGTTTAGAAAAATATTTTGTGGCCGAGAACAAATTTCCGGCAACATCTGCCGCGATTAAAACCTCTGATTCCAGTAATATTTTAGAACAAACTTTAGTGCCAAAATATCTCGATAAACTTCCTCTTGACCCGCTGACGCCAAAGTATTATTATAGTTATCAGTCTGATGGTCAAACTTTTCAATTAACCTGTGTCTTGGAGGACAAAACCGATCCGGAAGGTACCAGTGTTGGTCAATACTATATATATAAATTGACTGGGTCCGGTGGGACCTAAAAAGGAGCTTTTTATGATTACATTATGGATTGTCTTAGGCCTTGTCGTCGTGATAATTCTTTGGTTTATCGCGGTTTTCAACGGGATTATTTCTCTCAGAAACCGCACCCAAGAAGCTTGGTCAGATATTGATGTCCAGCTCAAACGCCGACATGATCTAATTCCAAATCTTATCGAAACGGTTAAAGGTTACGCCAAACATGAAAAAGAATTGTTTGAGAAAGTGACCCAAGCAAGAGCTGATGCCATCAATGCCAAAGGAGCGGAAGAGGCAAATAAAGCGGAAAATGTTTTAACCGGCGCGTTAAAATCGGTTTTCGCCGTGGCCGAAAATTATCCCCAACTGCGGGCTTCGGAAAACTTTCAGAAACTTCAAGATGAGTTGACGGACACGGAAAATAAAATTGAAGCCGCCCGCCGCTTCTACAACGGCAATGTCCGCGACTTCAACATCAAAATCCAAGTTTTTCCCAATTCAATGGTCGCCGGCATGACCGGTTCCAAACCATTCGAATTATTTGGCGCCGCCGAAGGCGAAAAAGCCACACCGGAAGTAAAGTTCTAAAAATAGTTAATAATGTCAAGATGGGAAGGAGGTGATTATGGATCAACAGACGTCCCCACCGTCCGGGATTTATCCAACGCCTCAAGACCAGGTGCCCGGCCAGCCCCCGGTTCAAAATCAAATTGTGTCTCCAAATCAAACACCGGCTCAATCTGGGCAATCAAATCCTACACCTCACAAAGACAACACTCTAAAAATTGTTTTAATCGTCCTTGGGGCTTGTTTAGTGCTGACTGTAATTATAGTTCTTATTGTTTTCCTAATGATTCATGCTGGGCTTAAAGGTGCCCAAAGTAATGCTAACGATGCGAAAATAAAAAGTTCACTTTCTTCATTACAAGCAGGGACAGCAGTTTATTATGATGAACATCAAAGTTACAAAGGTTTTACTCTAGATGATTATACTAATCAGCAAGTGCAGTCAGCCGGTTCGAAAATCACCGTTCAGGGATTGAGTGACAAAACTTATGTAATTTATGCTCAACTGCCCAGCTCAAAAAAATTTTGGTGTATTGATAGTCAAAATTTTGCTGGTGAAGTGAGCGGTATCCAATCGTCGGCTGCAAGTTGCCAATAATTTTATGTTAGAATCTTACTAATAGATAAAAAGGATGGGCTATGTTGCTACAAGATTGGATAGTTTTTGGGATGGCTGTCGGAGTAACAATTGTGGTTGGAATTTGGTACTACGTTAAGGAAAATATTTCCAGACATTCTGAAGATCAAGAATCCAGAGGTAATAATCTCTTTGAATGGGAGATTAGGCAAAGCGATTTAACGGCAGTTCGGTTCTTATTGGTTTTAATTATTTGTTTTACAATTGGTCTTCTATTTAAAGTTCTAATTGATTGGAGATTAGTCTCGATGGGTATGCCACTTCAAAACATTATTGCTTTTACAAAAAATGATCTATTCACGGGGTCTTTATTGATAATTATAATGCTAATAATTTTTAGCTTGACCGTCATTCATTTTCTTGGCTTAAAAGGTAGATACATTTTGACAGATCAAGGAATTTTTATTAGAAAAAAATTCTTTTCCTGGCAAAAATGTCGATATTTTAAAAAAGATAGGATGTATTTCTGGGGATTATATAAAATTCTCTTTAAAAACAAAACTTGCATTCTTGTTTATGATAAACCACCACCTCCATTTTACGCTGCCGGAATGGAACTTTGGATTAATAATTCTGATCTGTCTGCAGTTGAAAGCATTCTGACACGCCACAGTCAAAAGTTAGTTTAACCTGTCACCGTTAGCGAAGAAAAAGAAACTCCTGAAGTTAAATTCTAAAAAAACTGGAAAAAACCACTTTAATATGGTAGAATTAAATGGAGAAAGTGGGTTTTTATGTATAAGCAAATAGATTCTAATAAAAGAAGAACGGTTTTTTTGATGGGGTTTTTCCTCATTTTTGTGATTGGACTGGGATATTTGCTGGCCTGGTATTTTAATAGTCCGATTATTTTAGTCATCGCGGTAATTATTGCTGTGGTTCAAGCGCTGGTTTCTTATTATTATTCCGATTTGATCACGCTGGCGGTTTCGGGGGCAAAGGAAGTGCCGCGGAAAGAGCCGTTTTTGGATTTACATCGTGTGGTTGAAAATTTAAGTATCGCCGGCGGACTACCGAAACCGCGGATCTATCTAATTAACGATTCGGCGCCGAACGCTTTTGCCACCGGCCGCGATCCAAAACATGCATCAATTGCGGTAACCTCGGGGTTATTGGATAAGTTGAACAAAACCGAGCTGGAGGGCGTCATTGCCCACGAACTTTCCCATGTCGGCAATTACGATATTCGCTTAATGACGATTATTGTCGTTTTGGTCGGGGTGGTGGCCTTGATGTCAGATTTCTTTCTCCGCTGGACTTGGTTTGGCGGCGGCCGGCGCCGCAGTGATGGCGATAGCGGGCAGTTGGGATTGATACTATTTATCATTGCCATTGTGATGGCAATCCTCGCGCCGCTCGCGGCGACTTTAATCCAGCTGGCGATTTCGCGAAAGCGCGAATTTTTGGCCGATGCCAGTGGGGCCTTGCTGACGCGCTATCCCGAGGGGTTAGCCTCAGCATTGGAAAAAATTTCTAAAGATCCGGAACCGTTGGAAGTGGCTAACAAAGCGACGGCGCATTTATATATTGAAAGTCCGTTTAAGGAAGAGTCGCAAAATAAAGGATGGTTAGCAGGACTTTTTGATACTCATCCGCCGGTCGGGGAACGCATCAAGAAACTTCGCGCGATGATTTCTAAATAAACCACTCTGCGGCAAGCCGCAGAGTATCCTGCGGAAAGTTTGTTTGAATGCCTAGAAGCAAGCAGGTTTTCATCCCTGTGGCCAGCCACAGGGTATTCAACCTGTTGAAAATAAAAGATCTCAATAAAAAAATGGCGCAGCTGCCAGAAGGCAGCCGCGCCGTTGATGGCCGTTGGGTTAAGCGTGAACGATTTTTTCTTCACTAATGCAGATGACATCGGCGCCGTCGCCCGCGAATTCCGGGTTGAGGCCGCGGACAATATCGAACATACGCTTGGCCGTTCCTTCGGAGTCGAATGAACCCGCGTAAACGGGCCAGCCCAGGTCAATGTAGACAATCGGACCCATCGGCGCCTGGCTTTTGGCGGCGATGATGCCGGTGCGCTGTTCAGCGGAAAGTTCGGTTCGTGGGAGGTGAGGAAGAGTTCCTTCGATGACGACTTGGTCGCCAACTTGGAAACCACACATATTGATACTCCTTCTCGTGGCGGTGATGGAAGGAAATCCCTCCAATTTTAAAATTAACAAAATATTTTTATATATTCAAGTCCTAAAATATGGTATAATTCAGATATGACCGAAGAAGGAGCCAAACAACGCATCAAAAAACTCCGTACCATGATCTCGAAATGATCTCGAAATAAATTTGCACTATTTTTCGATTTAAATAAATACCGATACAAAATCTACGACCGTAGAAATAATACACACTTTTTGATATCATAAAACTATGAAAGAAGATTTAGAAATTTTAGTTCTCACGTCTAAAGAAATTTTATTAACTCTTTTTGATTTAACCACACCATTTTACGAGGCCAGCCGGCTTTATCGGCGGTCAATTCGTCAATATCTTGAAAATCGAAGTGTTGACCGTTCTCAATTTTTATCGAAGGTTCGATATTTAAGGCGCAAGGGATATATTAGATTGTTTGTTGAAGGCAAAGAAAAATATGCTGAATTAACTCCAAAGGGCAAAAACCATGCTCAAACTTTACTTATAGATGATATAGAGATTCAAAGACCCCCAAAATGGGATGGCCGCTGGCGGGTGGTTTTGTTTGATATCAAAGAAGATGACCATACGGAAAGGGATATCTTTCGCGGTCATCTTAAAAAACTTAATTTTATCCAAGTTCAAAAAAGCATCTATGTGTATCCCTTTGAGTGTACTAAAGAAATCTCATTTCTTACTCGACATCTAAATGTTGAGGAAGAAGTAACAATAATGATTGCTGAAATTATTCAAGGAGAAGATAAAATCATTAACACTTTTATCGAAACCGGTATTCTGACTAAAAAAGATATAAAACGCTAAGAAATCTTTTAAAGACCATGCTCTTTTTAAACGACCGCTATAATAACGCATGGTTGTTAAATAGAAAATAGAGAGTTTTATTTATTAAAAATAGTTTTTAGAAGATTTGATGAATTTTGGCAGGGTTTAGTGGTATAATTTAGTAGAGAAAATTAAATATATCAATAGGAAAATTGGAAGGAAATATGTCTGAAGGCGAGACACAGTTTAGCGAGGAAGATATCGGACAGATTCAAGATTCCGAGGCGATTAATGAAGTGACGCACAGTCAGTCGGATTTATATAATTCGGAAAATGCGGAAAAACAAAAATCGCCGGAAGAATTGGAGGCGGAAAGAATGGCTATGACAAAATTACTAGATATCGAGGGGATTTTCCAGCAAGAATATGTGTTTGATTTTTCAAAAATGAATTTAGACGCAGATTCTATCCCCAAAAAATATTCAAAATCGTCCTATGGCGTGAGAAATGATTTAGAAAAAGCAAGCAATTATTTCCACAGCACTGGTGGTAACAACATTAAGATCTTAGAAGAAGGATTGAATCAAGGTGATGCTTCATGCTATTCTTTTTGGCAGGGTCCTCCGATAAAAAGAGTGGAAAGGGGTGCAACTATTTTTAACGATCCTGATTCCGAAATAGATGATATTGCTAACAAGACTATGACATCGATTGTTCTAAGTAAAAAAGTTACTGCTCAGCTAAAAGAATTGCGTAGTTTTGACCCGACATTTGCCGAAGTATCATTTGCTACTGAAAAAGAAAGATCGATAAAGCCAAGCGATTTTTCAGCATTAATTATAGCGCCTCAAGCATTAGGAGAATTTTACGATACTAAAACAGATGCACCACTTACTGAAAAGAAACGATTTGAATATCTGAGGAATTTAGATCCATTTTATACAAAGTTGGTGCAAGCTGAAATACTAAACAAAACCGTTGGGGGTAGTGCCGTTGCTAAAATGGTAGAAGAGGCGAGGAAAGAATATGAATCGCAAAGAGATAAACTTTTTAAATTCAGAGAGGCGATTCAACAGGTATACCTCGATATAGCTAGCGTTTTAGGAAATTATGGCAGACTTCCCGTCTTTGACGGTAAGGGAAACTTGCTTTGGCCGAAGCAAATGAGCAAAGAAGAAGTTATCGAATATATTCAACAAAGAAAAGCTGAAGTAGGCAAAGAAGAATGAACAAGAATGAGGCCAAAAAAAGAATCGAAAAATTACGCGAGCTAATTGAGAAATATCGCTATTCTTATCATGT
>Ga0315282_10015932_pt1 | contig 11035 bp, 10 predicted proteins | sample YL17G07_20_MG_FD_203693 | JGI IMG/M metagenome (GOLD analysis project Ga0315282, IMG submission 203693) | Sediment microbial communities from Yellowstone Lake, YNP, Wyoming, USA - YL17G07_20 | ecosystem: Environmental > Aquatic > Freshwater > Lake > Sediment | place: USA: Wyoming | collected...
TAACCGCCTAATCAAAATATCCGACTGTTTCGAAGTTTTTCTTATCTGCACCGCATTTTGGACAGACTTCTGGTTCCATTCTGTATACTCTAGCTCCTCTCTTTTCCGCCCTTCTGAAATACTCCTCAACTACCCGATCAATTGGTAGCCCTCTATCACGAGCTTCATAAGCAAGACCACGCCCAGGGTAACCTACCTCAAAACGATATCCGCATTTTGTACATCTTACGCTATCCCCCACGCTACCCCCCCAATATTACCACTTAGGTTCTATTTAAAGATGTAGGTTTGTAACGTCTTTGCACATAAACTAGTAGCTGCACGTAGATATTCTGACAAACTGCCACTCCTTTTCAAAACATTCTAAAAGATTACCCTTTCTAACCCAGTGGGAGGTTTAACCGCATGCGTCTATCCAAATTACAGCATAGAGGAGCGCAGCATGAGCGGGGAGCCGGAAACGCACCGCAGCATAACCAAGTTGGCCAATTTTTTAGAAAACTGTTCAATAGGAGTATATCCGTTAAACTCAGAGTAACGAATGGAACAGATGGACACGAGAACATAGTCTTCGAAAAAAAAATTAAGATGAAATTGGGAAAGGATGTACTTTCTGGTATAGAAAATGGAGGAAAGGGTAACTACGAAGTAGAAATAAAACAAGATCAAAAGCTCAAAGCGCCTTTCATAACTGGTGTGAAACTCTCTAATGGGGTATACTTAAAGGAAGATGGAAAACTATTGTTCGACTCTGAACATCCTCAGGCAAAAGAACGTTTCGGAGATGAGCTGAAACACTTTGAAAACGATCCCAACTTGACCAATCTTTCATTTGCAAAAGATGGGAAAAATTATGTTATACGACGTGAGCTTGGAAAAGATAACACGGAAAAGCTAGACATATATGAAGGAAAGGGAACTGGCTTTTCCGTCTATATTCTTGTTGATGGCTCAAAGAAAGCGCTCGCTGCCGTTATCCACCTAGATGGTACAATGTCATTTCTAGGAATGGACGAAATCAAAGTTACAAAATTATTAAAAAACGCTACTCTAGTAATAGCGTATGAAGATGCCACAGCAGAAATTCCTTGTCCAAAAGACCTACAGAAAGAGAAAAGGGAAGGGAGAATATTAACATCCAATTTTGTGCTGTATTACGGAGAAGGGGGGGTCTTCCCTCTGTTACCAGACATAAACATTTATGAACTGCCTAACGTAAATCTCTATAACAGCATAGTAACCCAATATACGCGCGAGAGAGAAGGAATTGATATAATCCCCCAGTCAACAACAGTCTTTTCCATTCCCGCGCTTCTTTTCATGACGAGCGCTGCCTCCGCTGGCGAGCGCGTGCTTCAAGGCGAATTTGAAGGGAGCTGGGAAGGGGAATGGGATGGGTCCGTTTATCCCCGTGAAGGGAAAGATCAAAACGGCGAAGGGGAAGAGGGCGATGTTTCTTCGTATGAATACAACGGCCACCACGATAGTCATTTATACAAACGTAATAGTCTCCCTCAAGAACATAATTCCTTCTTAGTCGAGCTTCCGGACGGTACCCTTCTTTTCCATTTTAATAGGGACGGGCTCATATACGCGGAAAAAGTGGAGAACGGAAATGGCGCGAAAGTCGATCAGAGGATTCCAAATGAGGAAAGGCTGGATACGCGGCTTCATAACCGCGAGGGGCTTCCATACGAACAAGAATTGCGCAATGAGAACGAAATGAAGGAACAAGCGCCGTCAAAAACATGGATGCGCGAAAGCATCCGACCACTACTCGTGGAGGGCGTTGCGCAGCAGAACAATAGATTCCTCACAGTTCAATGCTTAGCCGAATCAAATATGCGCATTTCTTCTGGATATCGTTCAATGGAAAAACAAAACGCCGTGCAGGCGAAACCACTCCAAACAGCTCCAATAAAGGTTGATGAATACAAGAAAGAACATGCGCGCAGGCCGATAATGAAGCCAATCATTCTGAATGGAGTAGAGAATTGCCCGATAATAATCGTGCAGAAGAGAAGGAGGGTGAAAGCAGTGGATGAAAAGCAGATGGCTGCAATGCTTCCTCCGCCAGATGGGGGAGACGAGCAGGAAAACAACCCTGCCCCGCAACGCGGTGAGCTTATTGTAAGAGATATACAAACAGCAGAAGAGCTTCCAGTCATAATCATCAACGAGCGCGCGGTGAAATCAAAAAAGAAAAAGAGCGAAGATGAACTAGTGGCTGTTGATGATTTGGGAGAAAGCGATGAAGCCCATTCAGATGATTTGCAACGCAAGCGCGTTGCAAAGTTTTGCGGCGAAGCTGCAAATGAAGAAACAGAACAAGCGGCGTCTTCTCTTTCTGCAACTGAAGCATAAGCAGAAGAAAAGGATATTATAACCCCTCTCCGCAAATAAACAATATGCACAGAACAGGAATTGCAAACCTTCCTTTGCACGGGGGAAAGGCCCCTCCATGGCTTTTCAGGAAGATGGTAGGGCTCTCAAGGGCGGTGACCGATGTCCTCCTTTATGAATACGGGCCGGACGAGTTCCTTGGGAGGATGGCAGACCCCTACTGGTTCCAGGCGTTTGGCTGCGCGCTCGGGTTTGACTGGCATTCATCAGGCCTGACAACGACGACTTGCGGGGCGCTTAAGGTGGCGATAAGCCCTGAGGAGCACGGGATTGCTGTTGCCGGCGGAAAGGGAAAAACGAGCAAAAAAACTCCCTCTGAAGTAGAACAAATAGGCGACTTATTCTCCCTTTCGTCCGAAAAAACAGGAACGCTTGTCCGCGCGAGCAGGATGTCCGCGAAGGTTGACAACGCGTGCGTGCAGGACGGCTATTCACTCTACCACCATTCGTTCTTCTTCACTGAAAACGGGAAATGGGCGGTCGTGCAGCAGGGTATGAACGAAAGCAGCAGCTACGCGAGGAGGTACCACTGGCTTTCCGATGATGTGCTCTCATTCGTGGACGAGCCGCACTCGGCGATATGCGGGGAGAAGGAGGAAAGGACTGCGCTGAACCTGACATCAAAGGAGAACGCCGAGGCGAGGAAGGGGAGCGTTGACCTCATAAAGGACGACCCAGCTCGTCTTGAGAAATACTTCGCGCGCCCGCAGAGGCTGATAACGGAGTTCATTGGCAGCGAACAACCAATCCTTTCACTTCCCCCTCACCATCCATTGCTTGACGCCGACATAAGCAGGGGCGGAATGAAGGTGCTCAGAAATGCCTATGAGCTGCAGCCAAAAAACTACGAGGAGCTTGTAAGCCTGAAGGGGATGGGGCCAAAAAAGCTTAGGGCGCTTGCGCTTCTCTCAGGCCTTCTTTTCGGCACGAAGATAGACTGGAGCGACCCGAAGATATTCTCGTTTGCACACGGGGGAAAGGACGGGTATCCCTATCCGGTTGAGAAAAAGACGTACGCGAATTCAATAAGGTTCCTTGAGGAGGCGATAGAGCAGGCAAAATTGGGAAAAGATGAAAAATACAGGGCAATCAGAAGGTTGAGGGAATTTCTCTGAACTCTTCGGGGGTTTCTCTGAGCTTTTCCTCAATCCAGTTTCTTATCTCGTTTTTGGAGCACGGTCCCTTCCTTGATAATTCCTTTCCGTCCCTGAAAAGTATAAGCGCAGGTATGCTCATTACATTGTACCCGACCGCGACTGGCCTCCCCTCCGCGACGTTCAGCTTTCCGAACTTTACCCGTTTTCCCATCTCCTTCTCAAGCTCGTCAATCGCAGGGGCAATTGCAATGCAGTGAGTGCACCAAGGAGCCCAAAAGTCAACAAGCACCGGGATTTTGCTTTTCAGTACCTCTTTTTCAAAATTCTCCTCAGTCAGATGTACAACAGCCATCTAACGACCTCTACTCCTCTTTGTGTATGTAAACCGTCCTTGTCGGGAACGGCATCCTTATCTTCGCCTTGTTCAGGGCGGCGTATATTCCAGCTGTCGCCTCAACCTTTTTTCCGTACTCAATGTTATAATCCGGTACCCAGAAGTTTGTCACGAAATTCATTGAGCTTTCCCCCATTTCCTTGAATACAACGTCAGGAGGAGGGTCAGCCAACACGTTGTCCATCTTTTTTATTACTCCAAGCACGACCTCCTGGACCTGCTTGACATCCGTTCCATACTCAACGGAAAACGACACATTGACTCTTATTTTCTTGTCAGGCCTCACATAGTTCTTTATCCTCATGTTTGCCAGTATACTGTTCGGGATGATTATAACCTCATTGTTGAACGTGCAAAGCTTCGTGCTCCTCAGCCCTATGCCATGGATAAGCCCTATCTCCCCGGTTTCAAGCATGACCTTGTCCCCGACTTTGAATGTCCTGTCAAGCACAAGAGAGATTCCGGCAAACACGTTCGAAAGGCTCCCCTGAAGGGCAAGGCCAATCGCAAGGCCGGCTATGCCAAGCCCTGCGAGGAAGGGCATCACATCTATGCCCCACTGCGTTAAAATCAGCATAAGACCTATGATTAGTATAACGGCCTTTGCGGCTTTGTTTGTAAGAGGAAGAATCTCGTCGCTGACCTTCGATTTCGTTCTTTTTATCCACTCCCTCCCCCACATTATGAAAATTATGTCGGTTATCCTGACTGCGCAAAGAACAATGCTTAAGCAGACAATGCTCACCATTACATTGACGAGCATTGCGTTTACATCCGGCGGGAACCCAAGGGAAAGCAGTGCGAGCCCGATCCCAAGCAAAAAGATTACCTGCGGGATGAGGTCCTTTACTGCCTCAACAATAAGGTCGTCTATCGGCGTCTTTGTTTTTTTCGTGAGCGGATAAATGAGGTTCTTCAGCACGAACGCGGTTATTGCCGAGAGCGCAAGGAAAGACAGAAAGATGATTAGCGCCGCCAGGTACCTGCTTCCAATGTACGCCGAAAGCGGATTCGCCTCTACTCCTGAAAGCAATTTGTCGTACCACTCGGAAATCATGCTATGCGGACGAAATGAAACCTTTTATATGTTTCCTGCGCTGGCCCCTGAACGAATCTGGAAGGCCGGGAATAAGAATGGGGGAACCGAGATTTGAACTTCCGAGCCCTTTTCTTTTAAAGAAAAGGGCTGCTCGGATCGCCAGGTGTTTTTATCAAAACCTAGGAGGTATCGGAACCGCAGGTTCTGATTCCCAAACCTGGAAGCATACCAGGTTAGCACATTCCCCCGAAATAATTAGGGGGATAACATTTAAGTCGCTTCCTTCTTTGTCATCGAGCAAACGTCCCCAAACTGCATTACGAAAAATCCCTTTTTCGCGTACAGCCTTGTCGCGGGATTAAGGGCCTTCACTTTCAAACATACGTCGGACTGCCCTATTTCCCTGCAGTAGGCTATTGCGCTCTCAAGAAGAAGGGCCCCTATGCCTTTCCTTCTTAACTCTTCGGTCACCCCGATTCCCTGCAGAACTGCCTTCTCTCCCCTCAGAACTATATGGGCGAACCCGACTATGGCCCCACAAGCCTCGGCGACGAAATAGACGTCCCCCGTTCCCGCGTTCATCGCCTTTCTTGGAAACAGCTCTTCCATCAGTCCAGCTATCCCCCCGTAGTCGTCCTCAGTTGCAATCCTTACACTTACCCCCTTCATAAAATCAGAGCTCTATGAAGCGCACCTTTATGTCGTCGTCTATCCTTATCTCGGCCGCCCCAAGCTGCTTTGCAGGTTTCAGCTGGACTACGAGCGTCTCCCCGATCACGCTCTGCCCCTCATGTTCATGGACATGGCCGCATATGTTCAGGAGCGGCTTTCGCTCCTCGATTATTTTCCTTATCGCCCTGCTTCCTATGTGGATCCCGCCAACAGTGTCCATCACCCCGTAGGGGGGCGTGTGCGTAAGGAATATGCTGAACTTGTCTATTTTCAATCCGCCAGCCTTTTTCCCTATCTCCTCCTCGCTCATTTCGCTTGGTGTGTTGAACGGAGTCGGGTTGCTACCGCCAAACCCAACAACATTCCATTCGCCAATGCTCTTTTTCTTCCCGTTGACCGATACCCCTCTTTCCTCAAGAAGCTCGGCAACTGCCGGAGGATCCATGTTCCCGTGGACGGCAAATAGCTTCTTGTCTCCGAGGAGATCGACAAGCTCCTCAGCATAGGAAACCGGCCCGTCATTCGTTATGTCCCCGGCGATGAGTATATAGTCGTAATCCCCCCTTGTTGATACTACCCTGAGCCTGTCCAAAACAGCCTCCTCGGCATGGAGGTCAGCAAGCGCTAATATCTTCATTTTTCACCCCCCGAGTATCTTCTTCACCTTTTTGTCGTAATCCTCCTTCAGCTTGCCTGCTATGAACCTTTTGCTTATTGCATCCGCCCTTGCAGCAATCGCCATCTTCGTTGAAAGGGCCCTTGCTATTTTGCCCCTTACGTCTCTCCTAGACTTGCCTATGTCCGGGTGCTGGAATATGACGCCGTGTTTTGGCGGCTTCGTCCCGGTCCTTAGGTGCTTGAAAAGGGCTTTCTCCGCCCCAAGCACCTGTATAGTGCTTGCAGGCATCCTTCCGAGCCTCTGGAGGTCGCCTGCGCAGGCGACTACCTTTGCAGCTATCGCAGGCCCTGCAAGATGGGACAGGTTCGGGCAGAGTTCCCTTGCGATTTCCTCCTGATAAACCTCGAGCGCGTCCCTAAGCGCATAGAGGCCGATTATCTCGTTTGCAAGCGACTTTATCCTGAGAAGGTCCTTCTCGGAGAGGTCTACCCCGATCGTTTTCCCAGCCATCTCCACTATCCTCATCGCCTTATCCCTGCCTACTATCTGCTCAAGCTCCTCCGCTCTTGTCTTACCCTTCTCAAAAAGGACTACGACCTTGCAGTATTTGTTGGAGTCTTCAATCCTAAGCTCCGGGAAATATACGCCGTACCATTCCTGCAGCCTTTCAAGAAGCAGGTTCGCGCTTTTGTTTATCTCGTCTATTGCGCTTACTGTCTGAACCAATACATTATCGCGTCTAAGAAGGGCAGTCCTTACTCCTTCCCTTGCCCGTCTGAAGAATTCCTCCCTTTTTACCAAGAAAATCACCAGCATTATCTGATGGACAATCTTTATTTAACTTGCTGATACTAAAGTTCCAGTGATTGAAATGGAAAGGCCTCTTCACGAGACGCTAATGGATCTAGCACTAAAGAGAAACTTCCTAATCCCGAGCAATGAGCTGTATGGGAAGAGCAGCGGCTTCTACGATTACGGCCCAGTAGGGTTCCTTCTCAAGAAAAAAATAGAGAACGCGTGGAGGGATTTTTTCGTAAGACAAGAAGGGTTCCACGAGATAGAGACTGTCCACATAATACCTGAGGACGTTTTGAAGGCAAGCGGCCACGTCTCCTCATTTGCAGACCCCCTAGTCGCGTGCAACACGTGCAAAAACAGATTCAGGGCGGATTTCCTCCTTGAGGAGAAGACAGGAAAGAAATACGAGGGGCTGCCACCAAACGAGCTTACGGAGCTTATAAAGGAAAACAAGGTGCAGTGCCCGAGGTGTGGCGGCGGGCTTGGCTCAGTTGGATGGTTCAACCTCATGTTCAGGACGAACATAGGCTCGATAGACGGGGACACGGCATATGCAAGGCCGGAGACCGCGCAGGGGATTTTCCTAGATTTCCAAAGGATACATCGGAACAGCGGCTCAAGGCTCCCGATGGGGATAGCGCAGGTTGGAAGGAGCTACAGGAACGAGATATCGCCAAGGCAGGGGATACTCCGCCTTAGGGAATTCACGCAGATGGAAATAGAATACTTCTTCGACCCGAAGGATGACAAGATGGAGGGCTTCTCTTCTATTGCGGACAAACCACTCAGGCTCCTCCTGAAGGAAGGGGAGGAAATAATCGAGGTAAGCGCGAAGGACGCGGTCAAAAACGGGTTAATACCGAATGAAATAATGGCGTACTTCATGGCGAAGCAGACCGTGTTCTACGAAATGCTTGGCGTGCCTTTCAAGCGCATGCACTTCAAGCTGCTTCCTGAAAAGGAAATGCCGCACTACTCAAAGAAGAACTTCGATTTGTGCGTTGATACGTCCTTCGGCTCGATAGAAACTGTTGGAAACGCCTACAGGGGTGATTTCGACCTCTCGTCACACGGAAAGGCGAGCGGCAACGACCTAAGCATTGTCGTTGACGGGAAAAAGATAATACCGCACGTAATAGAGCCGAGTATGGGGGTAGACAGGATGCTCTGGTGCATACTCGAGCACTGCTACAGGCCAAAGACAAAGGAGAAGGAGTGGGAGTGGTTCGATTTCCCGCCAATTATATCTCCCTATGAGGCTGCAGTCTTCCCGCTCATGAAAAGGGACGGGATGGGCGAAAAGGCAAAGGAGGTTGCGCGCGGACTTAGGGACCGCTACGATATATTCTATTCAGAAAGCGGAAGCATAGGAAGAAGGTACGCGAAGGCTGACGAGATCGGCCTATTCCTTGCTATCACGGTTGACTACGATACGCTTAATGACGGCACCGTCACAATGAGGGAAAGGAACAGCGCGAAGCAGATAAGGGTCCCCATAAAGGACCTCGCGGACAAAATAGACAAGCTTATGAAAGGCGAGATTGCGTTCGCGGATGCCGGTGTTCCCTTCAAGGCGCAGCCTCTCAACCCCCAGTAATCGCGCAAACCTATTTTTCAGATTACCCTATCCTTAGCTTTTCCATTGTTTTCGGGACGTCCTTTTCCTCTATTATGAAAATCGTATCAGTCCAGCAGCTCATCATCTCAACCACGTTTATCCCCCGCTCGGCGAGAAGGGATGAAAGATACGCAACGACTCCGGACGTCCTCTCCAAATCCTCGGGGGACCTTATCCTTACCTCAACGAGATTGAGCGTCTGTTTCAGAAGATAGGACCCGACTTTCTTTGATATCTCCTTCTCATACTCCTGCGGCGCTATGACAGTTACCGCGGCCGAGCCTTCTATCGAGTGAAAGAACTCAGTCTTCCTCCTTACTTCCTTCTCGATATCCTCCAATCCGCTCCAGAGGCCGATGCCCTTCCTTAGGATAAAAACGCCAACCTTATTCTTCATTTCAAGCCTGCTTTTTTTCAACACGTCCCTTATTTTTTCCTCGTGAATCTCCCCTTTCTCAAGCTTTGCCGCGTATCTTCTGCAGGCAACGAGGACCGCGTCAAAGCTGCTCCTCTTCGTTATCTTAAGGTCATCCGCAATAAGCCTCGCAAGCGCGGAGTAGTTGATTACGTCCTTCCTTAGCCCGTCCTTTATGCTCGGGTGCTCGGATATATACTGCTCAGTGAGCTTGCTCGTATTAAATTCCCTTTTTTTTGGCATGGGAAGTATCCGAAGGGGAGCGTTTATAATGCTTTGTCCTAATTCGGACATTTTTGTCTAATTTTGTCAAACCCCAGTCAAAAGATATATCTGTTTCCGGAAAAACAGGAAATGGGTGAACTAAAATGAAAAGTAAAAAAGGAAAAAAGAAAAAGTGATCCTCCTCCACCGAGGAGGGCCGGACATGTCCGTGTTGAGATGAGAAATAGGGAATTTGTGTTATGCCGCTGCTCTGGGTGCTGGCCAGCAGGAAACATCTACCCAAAAGAAATGAAGTGCAGGAGGAGCAAGTGGAGTCCACGCCTCAGAGCGGAACCCTTTTTGAATCGCTCTTCTGCGCATGGCGGTATAGAATGATTTTATAAGCTATGCGCTTCAAAAGCAATACGAAAGGATGGTGATATAATGAAGGGAAAAGTAAAGATGTTCAACACCGCGCGTGGTTTTGGATTTATCACGGGCGACGACGGCAAGGACGTGTACGTGCACACCTCGGCGATTGAGGGCGGTGCAGTGCTCGCGGTCGGCGACGAAGTAGAGTACGATGTTGAATCAGGCGAACGCGGGTTGCGTGCGAAGAACGTAAAAAAAGTCTAAACGCGTTTGTAAAATCGTAGAATGTTGCTTCTAACATTCACCCCTAGCCTCGCGCAGAAAAAGCTAGTAAAATAAGATGCAGGGGGAGACACCTCAGGCACTACTTGAGTGCAGAAGTTTGTCATCCTTCTACGCCGTGGAACCTTTTGCGTAGAGGAATTTATAATGGCTGCTACGATATTCACAGATAGCCATAAATTTCCCGAAGGATTTTTATATTCAACAAATAATTACTAACTGATCATATGAAAAAACTTATCCTATTTATGGTTTTGTTTGCGGCATCTATCTCAGCCGCAACTTTTTTGCGTTATGATGGAAAATCAATATTTTTTGGTAATACGTCCTTAGACATTCATACCTGTATTAATGAAACGTGTTACAATGGTTTTCAATCAATTATAGGGGATGCAAACATAAACGCATCTGGAGAACCAATCCTAGATTCTTTAGTTTCAATTCGAGTCGATTATCAGATTCCATTTAGTACGAATTGCATCATCAAAATCTCTTCAAGGACCCCAATAAGTAAAATACGAAATGAAACAGAGGATAGTTTGCTATTTAAAGTTGAAAATGATTATTTTGTTATCTCTGTCGATCCTACTAGCGTTTCTCCGTATAAAATTGTTGCGGATAACAATTCGATTTGTATAATGACGATTAATAATTCTGGGAGCACCACATTTTTAATCGAAAGCACAAATGGCAATAATCCAATCGATTATTATCATGCAAGGCTTTATGAAACGTATTCAATAGGTCCAGAAATAGAGATAAACAAAAGCGAAGTTAGAGTAGACCCAAACCAATTGAGACCAAATATATTCGAGATTTCTCCCATCTCCTTTTCAACACCTACTATAAATCCTAGAATAGTTTTTTTTAACTGTACTAACATCACTTTTTATTATAATAATACCCTAGGTGAAAGAGACATAAACGGTTGTCTGTTTGAAGGCAACATTGTCATTAAACATAGAAATGAATTATTTGTACCTTTTGATTTTTATTTAGGAGAAATTAAAACAAATGAAACTTTAACAGACATAAATGAAAGTCCGATTTCTGTTATTCCTTCCGAAAGTTATCTTGGTAAAGTTTCATCTCAAAATAAGACAATTCTAATTAAAATCGAAC
>Ga0315282_10015934_pt1 | contig 11034 bp, 8 predicted proteins | sample YL17G07_20_MG_FD_203693 | JGI IMG/M metagenome (GOLD analysis project Ga0315282, IMG submission 203693) | Sediment microbial communities from Yellowstone Lake, YNP, Wyoming, USA - YL17G07_20 | ecosystem: Environmental > Aquatic > Freshwater > Lake > Sediment | place: USA: Wyoming | collected...
AGGAAATCCACGACTACTACCGCGCAAAATACTCGGACGACAACAGAATTGACCTGCCCGACCTGAAACTGTTAAAATATATGGCTCTTTTGGATTTTCTAAACGACCAGCAGTATCCGCCTTATTTACGAAATGGTCTGCTCGACCGCATAAGGGTCGAAAGACCCGACCTTTTAGGCGAGTTGAGAGAGCAGGAAAAAAATTTAATGGAGCAACTCCAGCAATCGCAGCCGCCTTCACAGTAGCCCGCGTCCATGCACGATATACTCTCGCAACAATTGACCGCGTCCCAGCGGAAAGCCGTTTTCCACATTGAAGGGCCGCTGCTCGTCATCGCAGGCCCCGGCAGCGGCAAAACCCGCGTCATAACATATCGCATCGCAGCTCTCATCGACTCGGGCGTGCTGCCCCGCAATATCTGCGCAATAACCTTTACCAACAAGGCCGCCGAAGAGATGCGCCAAAGGGCGGTCGCCCTGGGTGCCTCCGCCGGCGCACATATCAGCACGTTCCACTCGCTGTGCGTCAGAATCCTCCGTCGCCACGCCGACGGCGCCGGTATAAACCCCAACTTCAGCATCTACGATGACTCCGACCAGACAAGATGTATAAAACAGGCCGTCAAAGACTGCGACCTCGACACCACCAGTTTCCCGCTCGCCCGCATGCTCGAGGCAATATCCACGCTGAAAAATAAACTGGTCGATGCCGACAATTTCAAAAATGACGCCGAAGACTTCTTCTCCAAAAAGCTGGCCGGAATATACGCCCGCTATCAGCACATCCTCGCCGAGCACAACGCCCTCGATTTCGACGACCTTTTGATGAAGGCCGCCTTCCTGCTGCGAGACAGCCCTGATGTCTGCCGGCAGCTCGGCGAGCGGTTCAAGTTCCTTCTAATCGATGAATACCAGGACACCAACCACGCCCAGTACGTAATCGCCAAGGCCCTGGTCTCGCACCACAACAACATCTGCGCAACCGGCGACCCCGACCAGTCCATATACCGCTGGCGCGGCGCCGACATCCGCAACATCCTGGATTTTGAACGCGATTGGCCCGATGCCGCCGTCGTAAAACTCGAGGAGAATTTCCGCAGCACCCCCAATATCCTGCGGCTCGCCGACAGCTTGATTTCATTCAACCAGAACCGCAAGGAAAAAAGCCTCATCCCCACAAGACCCCACGGCAGGGACGTGATGATTGCCGTCTGTGAAGACGAAACCGAAGAGGCCGCGACGGTCGCCGCCACAATAAAACAGCTCACCGAAGAAGGCGCTTCCCTGAGAGACATTGCCGTGTTTTACCGCGTCAATGCTATGAGCCGGCTCCTCGAAGAGACATTCATCCGCCACAAAATACCATACCAGATTGTTCGTGGTGTCGAGTTCTACAGCAGAAAAGAAATCCGCGACCTCCTTGCCTACTTGAAAATCCTTGTCAATCCTGACGATGAAATTGCCCTGTTGCGCATCATTAACACACCTGCCCGCGGAATAGGAAAAACCACAATTGACAAAATCCGCGCTTATGCCGCTGCAAACAATATCAGTTTTTTTGAAACCTTAAAAAAGGCTGAGTGCATCGATTCTCTTTCCGGAACTCCAAAAGCAAAAATCGCTGCTTTCGTCAATATGATAGAGCGGTTCAAGAAAAATATTACCGGCAAAGTCGCTCCGCTTGCCAAGTGCGTATTCAACGAATCCGGCTTGGCTCAGTCCCTCCAAGCCATCGGCATTCAAGGTCAGAGCGCACTGGAAAACGTCAACGAATTGATAAATGCCGCTGCACAATATGATGAGCGGGTAGTAGGGGCGGTTCGCGAACTACTCCTGCTCGATTACCTTCAGCAAATATCGCTTTTCAGTGATGTCGATGCGTACGATACATCCAGCGACCGCGTCGCACTGATGACCCTGCACGCCGCAAAGGGCCTCGAATTTGAAAACGTCTTCATAATCGGCGTCGAAGAAGGCTTGCTGCCACACGCCAAAACCGACGCCTACGAGAACGAGGACGAGCTGGAAGAAGAACGCCGGCTCTTCTTCGTCGGCATAACCCGCGCCAAAACAGGCCTGCACATAAGCTACGCAAAATACCGGACAATCCGGGGCCAGATGCTGCGAACAATACCATCGCAGTTCCTTTTTGAGCTTGGCATCGACCTGGCCGAAAACCAGCAGAAAAACCAGCCGGAACACCCCGCGACGGACGATTTGGACACAGCCCCGCCGCAGTTCGCCGCAGGCCAGCGTGTGCGGCACAAATTGTTCGGCACCGGCCGCGTCAAGGAATTTATAGATATGGGCGAAAACAGCGTCGTCGTAATACAATTTAATTCTGGCCGGACAAAATCTCTAATGGTAAAATATGCCGACCTTTCGACAACATAGTGTATGCAATAGAACTTTCAGACAGTTTTGGAACAGAAGAAATAACTAACCCATTATGATAGGAGGTCAAAATGAACAAAGGAGTCAACCGAAGAGAATTTCTGCAGCTTGCAGCGGCAGGGGGTGCCTTATACGTCGGCGGTTCGAGCATCCTCGCGTTCGGTGCAGACCAGGAAAAATCAAAAATCATCAGCCCCGGCTGCCGAAGAACAAAGGTCAAAGTCGCCAGGCTTTATATGGCCATCCCAAACAACCCGCACTGGCCAAAACCCAGCCTGAATTTGAAAGATGAGCTGCGGGTTTACGACGCCGAATTCGCAAAATTGAAAAACGAGCTGTCCGATGTCGAGTTCGCCGTCGATGAGCTGATTTCCTCGCCCGACCAGGTCGGCAGAATCAAAGAGGCCTTACAAAACGTGGACGGCATCCTCGCAATCCACCTGACCATCGGAATAGGCGCAATCCTGAATGAAATCCTCAGCGTCGGCAAACCCACGGTCGTCTTCGCAGTTCCATACTCCGGTCACGAATGGTCCGGCTTCGGCTCCATCCAGAAACAGCCTCTCGGCGCCAAAACGGAGTGCATCCTCAGCAGCGACTACAAGCAACTGGCGTTCGCAATAAAGCCCTTCCGCGCAATCCATCACCTCAGAGAGGCCAAGATTCTTGATGTCACCACCCGCGACATCACCAGCTACGCCGAAAGTATGAAAAATAAATTCGGCACCGAAATCAAGCAAATCCCGCTCGAGCGGGTCGTTGAGCTTTACAACGCCGTCAGCGATAAAGACGCCCAGGCCGAAACCGACCGCTGGGTCAAAGGCGCCGAAAAAGTCGTGGAACCAAAGATGGAAGATATCTTCAAGTCCTGCAAGCAGGCCCTCGCTTTCGAAAAAATGCTCGACCAGGAAGATGCAACGGTCCTGACCGTCGATTGCTACGGCACAATGTGGGACAAGACCATAAAGCTCCCCGCCTATCCGTGCCTGGGTTTTGTGAGATTGAACGATATGGGCCTCGGCGGCATCTGCGAATCGGACCTGCAATCCGCTATGACCCACATAATATTCCAGGGTCTCAGCGGCAGACCCGGCTTTATCAGCGACCCCACCGTGGATGAATCGAAAAACGCCATCATTCTCGCCCACTGCCTCGGCACACGGAAGATGGATGGCCCGGACAAGCCCGCCTGCCCATATAAGCTCCGCGACGTTATGGAACGACAGGAAGGCGTCGTCCCGCAGGTACAGATGCGCGTCGGCCAGAAGGTCACCCAGGCAATACTGCTTGGCACAGACTTCATCCCATACTTCACAGGCGAAATCATCGAAACGCCGGTCGGTCTCGAAGATGACAGAGGCTGCCGAACCAAAATTACGGTCCGCGTGGACGGCGACGTTCGGAAACTGTGGAAGGGCTGGGCCGACGGCCTCCACCGCCAAACCTGCTATGGCGACATCACCAAAGAGCTCGGCTTCTTCTGCAGATTCAAGGAAATAAAAATAGTCGATGAAGCCGCATAAGTATCTTTACAATGTGAACCTGAAGGGCACAACTACAATATTGGCTGTCTTGATTTCCGATTTCTGACTTTCGATTTTCGATTGGCAATCGACAATCGGCGATTCTAAATCCGGCGAGGCCCACTCTATGAATCGGCGTGATTTTCTCAAAGCCGCGGGTGCAGGTGCATTGGCATTACCAGTGTCATCGCTTTGCGCACAGCAGAACACTACCACCGAACCCAAATCCGCTGATGAAATTCTCGACCAGGTTGACAGCCGCATCGAAAAATACCGTAAAGGCGATGCCGCCTTGAGTCTCATCGGGCCGGACGGCAAACCGCTCGATGTGGGTGCTGCCATTAAAATCCGACAAAAGAAACACAAGTTCCTTTTCGGCTGCAACATCTTCAAGCTTGCCCGCTGCAGAACACCCGAGGATAATGCCGCTTACGAAAAGCGCTTCGCGGCTCTGCTGAACTACGCCACGCTGCCTTTCTACTGGTGGTCCTACGAACGCGAAAAAGGAAAACCCGATGACGCCCGCACAGAAGAAATCGTCCGCTGGTGCAAGGCCAACAATGTTACCACCAAAGGGCATCCGCTCGCCTGGAATTTTGTCGAACAGGATTGGCTCCCGGATGAACCAGAGGTAGCAATGCAGGCCCAGTTAGACCGCATCGAGCACTGTGCGCGGCAGTTCAAAGGTGATATTAACATCTGGGACGTAGTCAACGAGGCAACGCACTATGACCGTCCTGAGTGCAGGCAGCGGGCGCCGAAACTCACCCAGGCAATCGACAAAATGGGCATTGGAGCGTATGTCCGCCAAGCATTTGCGGCGGCCCGCAGAGGAAATCCGCAAGCCACACTCGTTATAAACGACTACCGGACCGACCCCGCTTACAACGAGAAAGTGATTTCGCAACTGGTGGATGAAGATAAAAAGCCGCTCTACGATGTCATCGGCATCCAATCGCATATGCACGGCGGCTACTGGGGCGCCCGGCGCACCTGGGAAGTCTGTGAGTACTTCGCAAAATTCGCAAAGCCGCTGCACTTCACCGAGACGACCGTCATTTCAGGTCCGCACACGCCGCAGGGCTGGCTCACCACCCCGGAAGGGGAGCAGACACAGGCCAGGCAGGTGACCGAATTTTATCGCATGCTTTTTTCGCACCCGGCCGTCCAGGCCGTTACCTGGTGGGATTTCACCGACCAGAGCGCCTGGCAGGAGGCGCCGGCAGGCCTGGTGCGAGCGGATATGACGCCCAAACCAGCTTACGAGCAGTTGCACGAGCTTGTCAAAGGCAAATGGTGGACACAGACGCAGGCATCCGTTACGGAGGCGGGCAGGGCCCAATTTCGCGGATTCTTCGGCCAATATGAAATCACCGCCGAAACTGCCGGCCGCCAATTGACCGGCGCTTTCCGCTTTGATGAAAGCACAAAGCAGCCGATAGAAGTCCGCCTGAGCTGACACAATACACAGGCCGACAGCCAATGACCCCATTGACTCTTTTCCACAAAGCGTTCAATGGAAAAGCGTTTGGCGCAAGACGCTTGTATTTCTCCGCCGCCATTGTAAAATCACCGATATCGAAAGTACCTGGATTACTCTTTGTCCCTTCTTGAAAAGGGCGAGTTAAATGGACTATGCGGTAATAATGGCAGGGGGCAGCGGTAAGAGATTGTGGCCCCTCAGCCGAAAAAAACGCCCCAAACAAGTCTTGAAACTGTTTGACGGCGAAACGCTCCTGCGCCGCTGCTTCGACCGCCTTTTGCCGATATTTGACATCCGGAATATCATCGTCCTGACAAATGCCGACTACGCGCACCTGGTCCGGGAAAACCTGCCCGAACTGCCGGTCAATAATGTCATTGGCGAGCCGGCTGTACGCGACACAGCCGGCGCCATCGGCCTGGCCTCAACCATATTGGATAAAACCGACCCTGATGCAACAACGGTGGTGCTCACTGCCGACCAGGTAATAGAGCCCGCCGAAGTTCTCCAGCAGGCAATCAAAGACGGCATAACCTTTATAAACAATAACCCCGACGGCATAATTACATTCGGCATCCAGCCGACATTCCCCAGCACGCTGCTCGGCTACATAAAGTACACCGGCCCGCACACATATCCCGGCTGCAAAAACAAAATCTGCCGCGTCAGAGAATTCAAAGAAAAACCGGACGAAAAAACTGCAAAACAATATCTCGACAGCAACCAATACCTGTGGAACTCCGGCATATTTGTATGGAAGGCAAAAACAATATTGGCCGGCATCGCCGAGTTTCTGCCCGCCGCTGTCGAACCGCTCCATAAAATTAAAGCCGACTGGGATAGTCCTAATCAGCAGCAGACCCTTCAGGAGTGGTTTCCAAAAATGCCTCAAATCAGTATCGACTTCGCTGTTATGGAGAAAAAGACCGAAGGCATCTACGCCATAAAATTGAACTGCCGCTGGCTCGATATGGGCTCCTTTGCCGCATTAGCCGACATCATCAGCTCCGACAAAAATGGCAACATCGTCGTAGCAGACGCAAGCGAGCTGCTCGACTGCAAAAACAGCATCATAGTTACAGAATACAAGGAACATTTAATCGCCGCAATCGGCCTGGAAAATATGGTCATTGCCCACAGCCCCGATGCAACATTTGTCTGCCCCATCGACCAGACCCATAGATTGAGAGAACTGCTTGACCTGATAAAAAAGAACGCCGGCGAAAAATTCCTGTAACGGCGGCCTGCAACCCATTCAAGGTAAAGCCACAGCCCAAATGAGATACTTAGCGATAGACTATGGCGCCAAACGCACAGGGCTTGCAATTTGTGACGCTGGCGAAACTATCGCCTCGCCCCTCGCCGTTCTTCACGGCCAGAAAGGACTTCTTGAAAAAATCGCACAGGTCGTCCAGACTGAAGGCGTCCAGGCCATCGTGCTTGGACTGCCGCTGAATATGGATGATTCACAAGGACCCCAGGCCAGGCTTGTTTTGAAATTCGCCGAGCAGCTAAAAAAATACGTCAACATCCCCATACACTTCCAGGATGAGCGTCTAACCAGCTTCGGCGCCGAAGATAAGCTGGCCTCCGCCGAGCTTTCAAGGGCCGAAAAGAAAAAACGCCTCGATGCCATCGCCGCCGCCGAAATCCTGGAGGCGTTCCTCGAACAAAAACGTGAAAAATAGCCACAACCGCTATTTGCTCCGGAACAGGAAAACCCAGAATCGCTCGTGGTATATCACAAATAGCCAATAGCACGTTCACTTTCTTCAGCACCGAATTCGGGATGCCCGGCTATTTACCCGCTGCGCCTCCGGATAAGTGCTGTTGTGACTATTCCCTTTTGTTAAACTTTGTGCAGAAAAGACTTGCAAACGTGGCTTGACTCCATTATAATTTCCTTTTTAAGTTTGGGAATACTCATAACTATTGCTGGAAGCATAACTTAGAAAGGGTTTGTGTAAAAATGCTGGGAAAGCAGGAAAAACAAAAAATAATGCAGGATTTCGAGATGCACCAGGGTGATACCGGCTCGCCCGAAGTGCAGGTCGCACTGCTGACCGAAAGGATTAACGAGCTTACTGAGCACCTGAAGACCCACCGCAAAGACCACTCCTCACGGCGAGGCCTTTTGAAAATGGTGGGGGCACGGTCGGCGCTGCTTAAGTACGTTAACAAAAAAGAGTTCAAGCGTTACCAGGAAATCATATCCCGGCTCGGCCTGCGAAAATAGGCGAGCGTACGGGTCCGCAATCCAGCCCGCCTCTGGCGGGCTCGATGCCCCTGTGATTTACGCATTAACCAATGAGGTAATATATGTCTGATGTCGTAAAAGTCGAAAGAGAAATCGGTGGAAAGATCTTATCCATCGAAACAGGTAAAATCGCCAAACAAGCCCACGGTTCGGTTGTCGTCCGATATGCTGATACCGTTGTCCTTGTCGCCGCCGTGACAGCCCCGCCGAGAGCCGAAGAGATTGACTTCTTCCCGCTCAGCGTCGAATATCGTGAAAAGCAGAGCGCGGCGGGCAAATTCCCGGGCGGCTTCATCAAACGCGAGGGAAGACCAACCACAAAGGAAATCCTCACCGCCAGAATGATCGACAGAACCCTCCGCCCGTTATTCCCGGAAGGTTATTTCGAGGAGGTCCAGGTTATCGCCGATGTCCTCAGCGCCGACCGCGAAAATGACCCCGATGTCCCCGCCATAATAGGGGCCAGCGCCGCGCTGACCATAAGCAAAATCCCATTCTTAGGCCCCCTTGCCGCCTGCAGAGTAGGCTATTGTAATGGCGAATTCGTCCTCAATCCGACATACAAACAAATAGAAGCAAGCGACCTGAAGATGCTTGTCGGCGGACACAAAGACGCCATAAATATGATTGAAGTTGGCGCAAAAGAAGTGTCGGAAAAAGTCGTCGCCGACGCCGTCACGATTGCCCACCAGACAATCCGCCAGGTCTGCGAAATGATTGAGGAGCTCCGCGAAAAGGTCGGCGTGGAAAAGGAAATCCCCCTGACCGAAATCGACAGCGAACTTTATTCGAAGATTCGCTCAAAAATAATCGAGCCGCTGCGAGGGCTGAAACTGATACCCAACAAACAGCAGCGAGGCACCGCCGTCCAGGAATTATTCGAAAAGGTCATCGCCGAATACTGCGGCGCCTCTGATAACCTGGCTCCGGATACTGCGATTGTCTCACAAACAGCCGGGCCAAAATGCGGCAAGCCAATGTTCAAACGAATTTTCGACAAGGTCGAAAAGGAGATAGTCCGCAAGCTAATATTCGAAGGCAAACGCCTCGATGGCCGGGGCCCCAACGATATCCGTCCAATCTCCTGCGAAGTGGGCATCCTTCCCCGAACCCACGGCTCAGCACTATTCACCCGCGGCGAAACCCAGTCCCTCGTAACCGTAACCCTCGGCACAGTCAGGGATGCACAGATTATCGACGGCCTGCTGGATGAATACGCCCAGAACTTCACGCTGCACTACAATTTTCCGCCGTTTTCCGTTGGCGAAATCCGGCCTGTTCGCGGCCCCGGACGGCGTGAAATCGGCCACGGCGCCCTCGCAGAACGTGCGCTCGAACCCGTCAGGCCGCCTGAAGACCAGTTCGCTTATACCATAAGAATCATTTCGGACATTACAGAATCGAACGGCTCCAGCTCAATGGCTTCGGTCTGCGGCGGGACACTCGCTTTGATGGATGCAGGCGTCCCGATTAAAAGGCCGGTCGCCGGAATATCTATCGGTATGGTCAGCGAGAAAGATGGGCGTTATGAACTGTTTACCGACATCATCGGCGACGAAGACCATTTCGGCGATATGGACTTCAAAGTCGCCGGCACCACCAATGGCATCACCGCAATACAGCTCGACATCAAAGCCGAGGGACTGCCGCACAACATTATGGTCGAGGCGCTCGAACGGGCAAGAGCCGCCCGCCTGGATATCTTGAAAATTATGGCCGACACCATTAGTTCGCCCAGACCGCAGATAAGCGTCTATGCCCCGAAGCTGGTGACAATCGAAATCGACCCCGAGCTTATCGGCAAAGTAATCGGACCCGGCGGCAAGATGATTAAGAGCATCCAGGACCAGACCGAAACTACCATCGAAGTCGAGGAAGATGGGACCATTTACATTAGCTGCCTCGGCGGCGACGGCCACCTCAAGGCCAAAGAAATGATAGAATCAATCACCCAGCCGCCCCAGGTCGGAAGGATTTACCAGCAGTCAAAAGTGGTCTCTGTAAAAGAGTTCGGAGCGTTCGTCGAGATACTGCCCGGTGTCGAAGGCCTGTGCCACATCAGCGAGCTGAACGATGGCTACGTCAAGAACGTCGAGGACGTCTGCAAGATGGGCGACCTGATACCGGTCAAGTTACTATCTATCGATGAGCAGGGCAGGTTCAAACTCTCTCGCAAAGCCGCCTTGGCCGAGCTTAACAAAACCGGAAAAGCCGAGAAACCAGAAACTCCCAAAAAAATATAATAGCGTGGCGCAAGCCAAATAATAGCTGGTTTACAAGCGAGCCTGACCGTTCAACGGCATCATAGGGTTTGTCATTACAAACCCAATATGGACAGACAAGAGCTAAAAGGATATTGCCTGGCTGATAGGCGCCGAACAGGGTGATTTTCTGTCCGCCGTCTGCCCATCGAAACCCCGCAAACTATGAACAATGAACTATGAACAATGAACTATGAACAAAAATGTTTTCTGAAACGCAAAAAAGCAAAGATGAGTATATCAGGCAGTTGGAAGAGCTGAGCAAATTAACAGGCACGCTCGCTCACGAAATCAAAAACCCTCTTTCGACCATAAAGATTAATCTGAAACTGATTAGTGAGGACCTGGAAAGCTCAGACTCCGGAGACGCCGGTAAAATCCGCTGTGATAGAGATGACAGAAAACTGGCAAGGGCCCTGCGAAAAATAACTGTTATCAGGAAAGAGACAGACCGCCTTGAACAGATACTCGATGGCTTCCTCCGCTACATTGCCAGGACCGAATTGCAGCTATCGAGTGTGGATGTCAACGAGCTTATAAGCGATATGATTGACTTCTATCTGCCGCAGGCCCACACTCACGCAATAACTCTCCGCCACAGCTTATACAAGGAACCGCTTGTTTGCAAAGCCGACGGCGGTATGTTAAAACAAGTCATACTGAACTTGTTTGTCAACGCCCAGCAGGCGATGAGCCAGGGTGGAGAACTAATGATAAGAACGGCACGCGACAAAAAAGACGCACTCATACAGATTAGCGACACCGGCACCGGCATTGCCGCTGACAAGCTGCCGCGCATCTTCGACGCTTACTACTCCGGCCGGCCGCAGGGAGTCGGCCTGGGCCTGGCCACGGCAAAAAAAATAATATCCGCCCACAATGGAACCATAACCGTCGCAAGCGAACTGGGCAAAGGAACATCGTTTACGATAAAGCTGCCTCTCGAAAGCAGCTAAGGTGACATTTTGAAAGAAAATGGAAGTCTAATCCTGGTTGTCGATGATGAGCGAGACCACGCCGACGGCATCGCCGAGGCGCTCGACAAATTAGGCACAAAGACGCTCGCCGTCTATAGCGCAAAAGACGCACTGGAGATTATCCGCAACCAGCAGGTGGA
>Ga0315282_10015935_pt1 | contig 11034 bp, 16 predicted proteins | sample YL17G07_20_MG_FD_203693 | JGI IMG/M metagenome (GOLD analysis project Ga0315282, IMG submission 203693) | Sediment microbial communities from Yellowstone Lake, YNP, Wyoming, USA - YL17G07_20 | ecosystem: Environmental > Aquatic > Freshwater > Lake > Sediment | place: USA: Wyoming | collected...
TGCATTGAACCGGATGTTACGAATCCTACAGAGAGCACATGCGGGAGTGGCGAAACCGGCAGACGCGCGAGACTTAAAATCTTGTGGGCCTCGGCCCGTGGGGGTTCGATTCCCCCCTCCCGCACCAGCGTTACCAGCGGCTTAGCAGATCGGCGACACTCGACAGGCGTTTGGTGGTCAGATCGGATGTAACTTTTTTGTCACCGTGGCGGTCGCCCTCACCCCCGGGTGGGCGGTCTTCCCTCAACCGGTACCGCTACGGTACCGGTTGAAAAGCGCTGGCCCTCGCGTGCGCGGTCTTCCCGGGGGTAGGCAGTTGAGCCCGTATTTTCGACTGGGGACCCTGTCAATCCGACCAAGAGCGGGTGAACCTGGTTGCGACATTTGACCCACTCGGAGGCAATCCTATGGGGGTAAAAGCAAAACAAACAGCAGGTTCGGTCCAAACCCTCCCCTTGATCTCAGCAGAAAAAAGATGTTGACACCACTCCCGGGTCCATGGGAGAATGCCACCGTGAATGCTGCCAGACGAACGTACACAAGCGGCCAGGTCGCGCGCGCACTGGAATTGCCCTCGCGGCGAGTCGAAGGCTGGACCGAGGCGGGGCTCATCAAGCCGCGGATCTCGAAAGGGGCCTCGAGGCATGGTGACCGACGCCGCTTCGCCTGGGGGGACATCATCGTCTGTGGAGTGCTGGCCCAGGTTCAGCGGATCCTTGGCGGTCACCTGCGCCCCGGGGCGATCGCGCGCCTCGTGGTCAAAGAATTCGACACCAGGTCCGCCGAGTTCGCCGTGTTGGGTGATCCCGCCAGACCTGCTCTTCTGCTCATTGAATCGGTCGATGGGAAGCCGAGAGCCACGGTCAGCTTCAACGTCCACGCACACCAGCTGGATGCTGCGATCGTGGTGAACCTGACCCGCCTAGGTCTCAAACTCGAAAGGAACCTGGGGCATGAACGGTAAATTTTTTTCAGACGACACTCCCAGGCTCGCGGGAGTAGCATTTGCAGCGGCTCCGCTTGCGCGGATCCTCCGCAGCGCGCGCGCTCGGCTGGATCTTTCGCAGGATCTTCTCTCGAAGCTGTCTGGGGTAAGTCGCTTCCGACTGCATCGGGCCGAGCGCGGAATGCAGGACCTCCGTTCCGAAGAGCTGGAGGCCCTCGCCAAGGTTCTCGAAGCACCGGAGCTGCTCAGTGTCGCCCCCCAAGAGAGATAGTCGGGGCGCATCCCCGCCGATCGGCCGGCGACTGCTCGATGTTCGCGCTGCCGGCGAGTACCTGGGGTTGTCGCCCTGGACTGTTCGAAGGCTCTGCTGGGGGGGAGACCTGCCCGAGGTGCGCATCGGTCGCCGACTGCTCGTCGATGTTCGAGATCTCGAGGTTTTTGTTCTTCGCGCCAAGGCGCGGGAGCCGGGATTCCCGCGTCCGCTGCTGAGGTGCCGGGCAGGATCCCCGGTGGCCGGCGACGGTCAAGAGCAATCGAGTGAGGGCGCCAACATATGAGCGACCGGGCGAAGTCTTCTTCCGCGGCCGAAGGTGGCCACCTTGGCTAACGCTTTCCGCAAAGGGCCGACCAGCCCCTACCGGGCGATGGACAGGCGCGTTCACGAGCGGCGAAGATCTCTGAGCCTGGACGGTAGGATCGCGCTCGATGAGTTGTGGTGGGGGGCGCACTCTTCATCCTGCGGCTGCATCAACGTGCCGCTAGCCTACCTGCTGCACGACCTGGGCTGGAGACGGCCCCGTCTGGAGCGGGCCCTCCTTGAACTTGAGAAAGCTGGATGGATCCTGCGCGACGGCAGCATCATCACGATCCCGGACTTGATGGCCTGCAATCCCCCGCAGTCTGAGAATGTAATCACGGCGTGGCTTAAGTGGGTTACCGCGCTTCCAGACTCACCGATCTTTGCGGAAACCTACAGGCGCGCGTCGGAATTTATCACCGATCGGGGCCTCGCCTGGCTAAAACCAAAGGTACCTTCCTTGCAAGCCCACGAAAATGCAGAGCCCCGACCCGAAGGCTTGCCGAAGCCTTGCCCAAGCCCTCCTGAAGGCTTCGTTCCTTCAATAGAGAACAAAAAGGGGGAAGAGAAGAGAGCTAAGAGCAGGAGAGGGGCTGTGGGGGAGGAAACGAACGGGAACGGGAACGGGAATGGATATCTTGATCACGACCGCCTGGAGCGGATCGTCAGGCACCTCAACGTTCCGCCCGACCAACGGCCATCGGCGATCGCGGTAGTCAAATCTGCCTTCGCCGCCACGGACGAGGAGGTCAAAGAAGCACTTCAACTGGCAACGAATGCCAGTTCCCTACCGGGGACCCTCGGAAAAATCCCGCAGAGAGCGGGTGAACCTGGCTGCGAAATTCGACCCCCTCGGAAGGGCCCGTAAGGCGGCATTGCATGGTAAGGGGAGATCGCAAAATGCCCACTCTCCAGAAAAGGTTCGCCCACTCGAGTTTGGATCCCGTTAGCCGGGACTCAATGGAGAAAATACTCAAGGAGGAAGAAGCACGCCGCGTCCGGAAGGAAGCAGAGGGCGGCGGCGTGAAAATCGTGCCGGCCCAAGGTCGCCCTGACCTGCGCGCATCGGAGATCTATTCCAGGCGGAAGGCCGCGACCCAGCAAGGCTCTGCAAAATGACGACCGCAGAGGAGGAATCGTTCGGTGAGTACTCCATTTTCCCGGGCGAGAGCCCGGCCGCTGTGGCCAACCGCCGGCGCCGGGTGGAGGCCATCCTCAAGGCCGCCGAGGACGACCGCCAGCGCCAAGCTCAGGCCAAGCCCAGGGTGATCGGGATCGGTTACCTCTTCATTCGGGGCAAGGGCACCATTACGCCCGCAGGCGTGTACGAGGCCCGCCGGCGCGAAGCGGCTGGGCAGGTACCTGGACCGGACGAAAAACCCAGGGGCAAAATGGCTGTGGGAGTTGGAAGCGAAGGCGTTTTTGAGCTAAGCGAAAGTGAAGTTGCCGAGTATCACAGAGCGGTCGCCGCTCGTGAGTTCGTCCGCGAGGGAGACTGGCAGGCCACTCCGAGCCCCGCGATGGACCGTGGAGGAGATGAGAGATGACCGCAACGTGCATCCATCTTTTGCTGTCGCCCAGCGCAGCGCTGGATGTCTTCCGCGAAATGTCGGCCAGGGGAAGGTTTGGCGCCGTGGTCGAGGGGAGGTCGCCGGGCGGCTATGGCCACGAGCTGACCCAATTTCACCCTGAGCTGAAGGAGGTCCCCCTGCACTTCCTCGACCTGGTGTCCCATCGGTGGGAGCTTCGTTTCTGGCCCGTGACACGCCGATGCATAAATGGCCAGGCCGATCAGCTGCTGGCTGGATTCTGCATCTGGCATCCGCAGGTTACCTTCGGCAAGGAGACCGGCTGGCGACATGCGGTCCTTCCCAAAGACCGGGAGCCGATCAGCCGAGCGATCGCCGGCGCCGCCGTCCCGCCCTCGTTGCTCATCGACGGAGGGCACGAGGTCGTGGCACTCTGGCCTCTCAAGTCACCCCTCGACCTGGGGGACCTCCCGCCATGCGCGGAACTTCTCTCCTCCATCGCCCGGCCCCTGGGCGGGGATATCGGTGCAGCCGAGGAGCCGGCGAACGTCAGCATTCCTATTGGCGGGTTCGTTCGCAATTGGGGTTCCGAGGCGCCAGCCGTGCAGGTCTTCGAGGTTAACGGTGGCCGTGTATTCGCGGCCGCAGATCTGGCCGATGCCTTTGGCCGAGAGAGGTGAGAAATGACCATCTCCCAAAAGCTTTCCGAATGGAGCCGGCGCCTGGCCGATGCGCAGTCGGCGATCAGCCAGGTGCAGAAATTCGATGCGGAGCTCCGCGAGCGGTACCGAACGGCGAAGGCCGCGCGCGACCGGATCGCCAACCTGCCCGGGCCTCCGCAGGAGGTCCTCGAAAACCTTCGAGCAATCGTCAGTGCCCGCGCCCGGAAGTGGGGTGAGGACGAGATGAACTCCCTCGTCCGCCACTTGGCCCCAGGCCTTCGCACGAACTTGGAAGGCGGGGTAACGCAACCGAGGCCCAGCCTGCCGGACAATTGGGTCCAGCTCAATCTGACGCTGGCGGATGTCGCCGCGTTGTTCCCAGGCCTCGTCCTGGATCGTCTCAAGGAATTGGTCCTCAGCAGCGCCTACGAGGCGGGACCGCCTGCCGCCGATCGGAATGCAGCCCTCGAAAAGGCAGACAGGGAGATCGCCGAGGCAGAGGCGCAGCACAGCCAGCTCGTGGACGCGGCGGCGGCATTGACACCGCCCATCGCATTGGAGCTGCTCCCTGAGGTGAAAGAAAGGCGCGCAACCGAGGCCGTGCGGGCCCGCCGGGAGGCAGACGCAGACGCGCGGCGCCGAGAGGTGGAAAGCGCGGCGGACACTGCAGTCCGAAGGCAGACTTGGGCGCGTAGCCCCTATTTGGAAAAAGGCTGAGGGCGGGAATGCGGCCGTAGCGGCGCCCTGCGGTGAAAAAATTCCGGGCCAGCCCGCCCCCGGGGGGTCGGCACCCCGGCTCCCTGGCCCGCGAAAGGCGCCAGCCACCGTTATTTCTATGAACTGCGGGCACCCACTCCACGTCGCGGCGCCCGGCGAAGCCCACGGGTTGTGCCCGCCCCGGCCGTCCAACAGCGGCCGGGTCATCAGACCCGTGGGCAGGCGCCGACTATTGCGCACGTCTGCAGTATCCGGGGGGGCCATCATGACGGAAAGGAGACGCGTCCTGTCGCACTCCGAAGTCCTGGGTCTCGCGCTCGGCTACATGGCGAGTTGGCTGGATCAGATGCTCCCGGCGATGGTCGAAATGAGCCTGCCCGCGATAGCGAGCGCGGCCGCCGTTCGAAAAATCTTGCTGAGCAGGGGATTAGCGACCGCAGAAGAGTTCGACGCGGCCGAGGCCGAGATGTGGGCCACGTTCTCTGTCGAGGGAGTTGTCGGGTTGCCTGGGCAGATGGTCAAGGCCACGGTCGGTAAGTTCCGCGACGGTTTGCTGGCACTTCTTCAGGACGCCGAGGTCCAACCAGGAGGGAAGCCCAATGGCTAGCTCTTTCGCAGAGGCAATGATTAAGTTCACCGCCGACGGCGGCGGCCTCAACAAGCAGCTCTCCGGCATCGAGCGCGCTATCCGAGATTCGGCCAACCGGATGTCCAGCGCCGCCAAGACGGCCTTCATCGGCGTGGGGGGCGCGATCGCGGCCGCCATCGGTCCCGCCGCTATTGTCCTGCTGACGAAAGCCTCGGCGGACGCCGGCGACGAGATTATGAAGATGAGCCAGCGGGTCGCCATCAGCGTCGAGACTCTCTCTGGCTATAAGCTCGCGGCGGAACTCGCAGATGTCTCGCTGGGCGACTTCGGCATCTCGCTGCAGCGAGCCTCCAAGAACATCCTCGAAGCTTCGCAGGGCAGCGGCGATGCCGCCGATGCGTTCGATTCCCTCGGAATCCGCGTCACAGACAGCAGCGGAAAATTGAAGACGGCCGAACAGGTCATGCTGGAGGTGGCTGATCGCTTCAAGGGTATGGAGGATGGGGCCCAGAAGACCGCTCTCGCCATGCAGATCTTCGGCCGCGGCGGCGCCGTGATGATCCCGCTGCTCAACCAGGGGAGCGAGGCGCTGGCGGCGCAGCGGAAAGAAGTGGAGCTGCTCGGAGCGGGCTGGACCACGGCCCAGGCCGGCTTGGCCGAGAAGTTCAACGATAACCTCAAGCGAATCCAGTTCGCCTTCGCAGGCTTCCGCAACGCGGTTTCCACGTATCTGCTCCCCTTCGTGAATGAGATCATCGAATCGATCCTCGCCAAGATCAAAGAGTGGGGCGCCAGCGGCGAGCTGAAGATTTGGGCCCTCAGCACCGGCGAGTTCATCATCGGCGCCTTTGTCAAGGTCATCGATGCCATCAAGTGGGTTATCAACCTGCTTCCGTTCCTCGAGGATGCCTTCAAGGCCGTCGCGGCGCAGATGGCCGACTTCGGCGGTACGGTTACCGAGGCCCTTTCGCAGGTTCTGGGGGCCGTCGGCCACGTCCTGACGGCTATCGAAAAGATCCCGATCATCGGTCCAAAAATGACGCCCGGTCTCGAAGAGGCCAAGAAGGCACTTGGGGGAGTGGCGGGGACGCTTGAGGGAATGGCAGAGGGCAGCCGCGGCCTGGGGGAGGCGCTTCGGGAGAGTATTGGTCAGCCGACCCGTTGGGTCGAGAAATTGACTAGCGGCATGGAGACACTTGCCGGCAAGGTCCGCGAGTGGGGGGCCGCCGCCATCGCCACCGGGTCGAAGGCCCTCGCCGGGATCGCCGAGACGAGCGAGGCCGCGGGCAAGGCGAGCCGGCAGTTCACCGAGGTCTGGACCTACCAAGTAGATGGGGTGGCCAAAGAGATCGAGGTCTCCACAAAAAAGGCCATCGGGGCGATGCTTCTCTCGGCAGAGGATCAGGCCAAGCTCATCGACGCCGAGTTCAAGGCTCTGAAGACCCGGGGTGAGGTCAGCCTCCAGGACGCGGTGAACTATTACAACCGCCGGGCCCAGATCTTCGGCGCCGGCTCGGCGGATCGGATCCAGGCCGAGGCCGACGCTTTCAAGGCCGCCCAGGATATGAGCGAGCGTCTCTTCGCCCACGACCAGGCCCTTGGGCAGAGGTCCCTCCAGGACGAGATCGCGCGGCTGAAACAAAAGGCGGCCGCCGCCGTGGCAGGCTCCGAGGCCCGGATGAAGGCCGAGGAAGATGTCTACAAGAAAGAAGAGGACCTCCGGAACAAGGCCCGGTCCGAAGGGATCAAACTCCTGGAGGAGGTCCAGGAGAGATTAGCGGCCAGGGGCGCCGCCGGAACGAAGGAGAATGTCGCCTCTGAGCTGGCCCTGATGCAGCGGGAACGGAGCAGGCAGATCGCCGAGAGCGTGGGAAGGTTCGCGGCCGGCGGCGCCGTGGACCTCGGCACGGTGATCGAAGGCCTGAAGGCGGCAGGAAAGTTTGAGGAAGTGAACAAGTTAATCGGGCAATTCGGTGGCGTGGAAGGCATTTTCGCGCAGGGCGCCGCTATGCCGTCCGGACCGAGCCTGACGGAGACCGCCCAGGGCGTCCTGACCGGCAGGGGACCCGGTGGAGGGATCGCTGCTGGCTTCCAGACGGGGATGGATTCGGCGGCCGATGCGGTGAAGAGCGGCCTGACGAAGATCGAGGGCATGCTGAACGACTCATCCTCGAGGATCGCCCGGATCGTGAGGGCCAACATCGAGGAGTGGCTGGTCCAGCAGCTCTTCGAGCAATCAAAGCGCGGGGCGACCGCCGGATGACGCTCCAGGCGCGCGTTGCCCGCGGGAGCGTTCAGTCCGCTAACCTCCACCGGGCGGATCCGTTCGACTGGGCCGAGGCGCGCGAGTGGACCTGCCCGAGATGCGGCGCCGCTCAGACGACGGGCGACGCCAGCTCCCGGTGCCCGCGCTGCGGCTTCACTGAATCGGACGAATAACCATGCTGAAAGCCGAGAAGCTATCGAACCCAAAGGCTCCAGGCCTTCCTGTGCATCTACCCCTCGCGTTCCGTGGCCTGGATGTCTGCGATCGATGCGGCGCGCGCCTGGATCCCGGTGAGGGCCTCGCGGGCCTTTGCCGGCGGTGCCAGAGGCAACTCAGCAAGGCCGGCCGACAGGCCAGGCTCCGGCGGGTCCGCCGAGAGCCCTGAGAAGTCGAGACCATGCCCTTTTGCCCGCCCCCTGGCGGGTTCTTTACGGCCTGGAATGCGTTTGAACGAAGGGGAGGCACATGATATCCTGCATGCAATGCGGAGGCAAATTCGACCCCAAGAACAGTCGGGCCCGCTTCTGCTCGGCAAAGTGCCGGGCCGCCGCCTGGCGGCGGGTGAGAATTCTGGCGGCAGTAGATGGCCTCAAAGCTCTCCGGGTCCATCTGGCGGAAGCAAACAGTGATTTGACCGAGATTCAGGGGCGACTGTCGGAAGCGAGAGTCACGCTGGACGGGATCCTGGGGGAGAGCTGAGGTCCCGGGATCGGAGAAGCCGTGAATCGCGCGCGGGCCCTGGCCATCTTGTGCGACCGCGCCGGACCTCCGGCGGGCCCGGGAGCTCCGCCAGCTGGCGGACGGCCTCGGGCGACAATCCGGCCAGCCCGCACCAAAGAGAAAGCCATCGGCCCTCACCCTTGAGGAAATGCAGCGCCCCGGAATCCCCGCCGCGGGCATCCCAGAGGGCGAGCTGAATGACAGCGAGGGCCAGCCGGCGGTAACCCGATGTTGGCATCGGCGGGCATCATAGCCTAAAAAATCGTGCTTGACAACCCGTAGGCGGAGTGCTTACAATGACACCCAAGAGGCTGGGCATGCGGATCAAGGAACTCCGTGAGCAGAAGAGTCTAACCCAGGAGGCCTTGGCCAAAAAGGCCGGGATCCACCGGGTCTACCTCGCACAGATGGAGGGGAGCGCGAAGAACCCGCCGACCCGCACGCCGAGTCTCCCGATGCTCGAGAAGCTGGCCAAGGCCCTCAAGGTGAAGGTGGGGAAGTTGTTGGAGTAGACCGATGGCGAAAGAGAATTGCGCGCATCCGGACTGCGGCGAATCGGCGAGCACTTTCGTCGGTGGAAAGCCAATGTGCCGGCCACATGGACTAGACGCCCTACAGCAGATCGTTCTTGGCGGTCCGGGACAGCAGACTCTTCCTTCCTGGCGCCGCGCCGTTGGGCGACTCATCGAGGCCACGGTGCCCGCGGAAGCCCGAGGGGGACTCACACCGGCGAAGGTTGAGTGCAGGACGTACTCTGTAAAGTGGGAAAGCCCCGTCGTGGAGTTTTCAATACAGCGGCATCCTGCTGGCTTCGTTTATGAGCAGCGGTGGCGCTTTGAGGCTTCCCGTGGCTCCTTGGAGTTGCTATCCGAATCCTTGGTCAAGAGCGACTTCAGGCTGGTCGCTGATGGGCAGGTTCTATGTCCTAAGTGCGGCAGTTCTGAGATCGAGAGGCGGCCCGGAGTTGCTCGGTGCCAAGACTGCGGATATGCCGTGCTCCACGAACATTCGGCTCAGTGAAACGATGAAGCCCCCGCGCGAGCTCGTGACTCGCCGGGGGCCGGCCCACAACCCGCAACCTGTGAAGGAGGAAGGCCATGAGCACTGAAAAGGGTAGCAAGAATCCCGCCCGAAAGCAACCTGTGCCGACCAAAGAGAAGGCGAAACCCGCCCCCCTGACCTTGGCCGACGTCACCATCAGCCGTGCCCGGTACTCCAGAGCGAATCAGCCCGAGGAAATACAATCGTTCTCGGGCGCCCAAATCGCGCTTCTGCTGATCGCCAATGAGTACGAGGGAAATCTTACCAACATTACGGACAGGGGATGCATCGCCGAGGAAATCCGCGGCGTGTGCCAATGCCTGGAAGCGCTGAGCGTATGTCAGACTCGCTCCATGACAGACGACGCGGAGCACGAATGCGCGGGGATCGATTTCCTCGAGCGGTCGCTGCGACGGATTGCCGACCGGGTGGATGCGACGAGAGAACGTCTTATCGATCCTGGGCGCTACCTCGTGGAGATCCTCGCGCATCCCGCAACTGATTCAGTCAAGGCCGCGTGAGGAGGGAGCCATGGGCACGGAGAAACAGACTGTCAATCGCACAGACCTCGAGGACATCCTGGTACAATTCAGTCTGCTGGACCTGGCGCTTTATGGGTTATCGGTTCTGGCCGAAGATTCCGTTGTGGAGTACGAGAAGCACGTTCGCCCGATCGCGGAAGCCGTGTGGAGCCTTAAGGGGGAGCTCGAAGCGCTGGATGAGCGCTTGAGGGCGGTACCCGCGCAGGGCGCGTAGGGACCGAGCATGGGCTGCCTGTATCAGCGCGGGACGGTCTGGTGGGTGAAGTTCTACCGGGGCGGTAGGCCGTTTTACGAATCTTCCCGCTCGGCAAACAAGAGCGTGGCCGACCGCCTGCTGAAGAAGCGTGAGGGCGAGGTGGCCGACGGTCGCTTCGTCGGGACGCGCCAGGACCTGGTCCGCTTCGAGAACCTGGCCGAAGATCTGCTGAATGACTACCGGATGAACCGGCGGCGATCGCTCCCACAGACCGAGCGGGCCGTAAAGCGCCTCGGAGCCTTCTTCAGAGGCCGCCGGGCCGTGGATATCACGACCGCCGACGTGCGCCGCTACATCGCCGAGCGCCAGAGTGAGTACGTGCGGCCTCCCTGCCCGGGCCACAAGGGCGAAGAGCGCTGCCCCAAGTGTGAGCATCACCCGGCGTCGGCGAGCGTCCAGCTTGAGCTCTCGGCGTTGAAGCGCATGTTCTCCCTGGGCGTTCAGGCCGGGCAGCTCCACCGGGCGCCCTACGTCCCGCGGCTGCGCGTGGACAACGCGCGGAAGGGGTTCCTGGGGGACATCGAGTACCTGGCCGTCCGTGCGGCCTTGCGCGAGCCCCTGCGTCCCGTCCTGGACTTCGCCTTCGCCACGGCCTGGCGCAAGCGGGAGATCCTGGGCCTCACCTGGGACCGCGTGGACTTCACCGCGGGGACGGTTCGCCTGGACACCAGCAAGACCTACCAGGGGCGCGTGGTCGCGCTCGCGGAGGACCTGAAGGCCACCCTCCACCGCCTCCGGGACGAGACCGTGGCCCTCGAGGCGAAGCAGGGGATACGGATCCCCTGGGTCTTCCACCGGAACGGCAAGCCGATCAAGTCGATCGACGGCGCCTGGCGATCGGCGCGGACGAAGGCCGGCCTGCCCGGGCTCTACTTCCACGACCTGCGGCGCACCGGGGTGCGGAACCTGGTCCGCTCAGGAGTGCCCGAGGCCGTGGCCATGCGGATCAGCGGGCACAAGACCAGGGCGATCTTCGACCGGTACAATATTGTCTCAGAGTCTGACCTGCACGAAGCGGCCCGTAAGGTGGCCGCTCGCTTCCATGGTGAGGCGACTGTAACCGAAACTGTAACCGTCCCGACCGAATCTAGCCTGACTTTCGCAACTGGACCACAAGATCAGCTTTTTTCATGCTCGGCGACGGCGCAAGTCCTTGGCAGTTAAGAACCGTGTTCGTGAGAACGCCCAT
>Ga0315282_10015936_pt1 | contig 11034 bp, 9 predicted proteins | sample YL17G07_20_MG_FD_203693 | JGI IMG/M metagenome (GOLD analysis project Ga0315282, IMG submission 203693) | Sediment microbial communities from Yellowstone Lake, YNP, Wyoming, USA - YL17G07_20 | ecosystem: Environmental > Aquatic > Freshwater > Lake > Sediment | place: USA: Wyoming | collected...
TATTTTGATTTGGTTGTTTTCCAGCAACTTCGTAAATATCAGGATGCATTAGGGTAGCTAAAAAACTATGTGCTTCACGTAAAATTATTACTTCTAAATCAGCGTCTGAATCAATGGTAAACGAATTTTTCATGGTATTATAATTTTCAATAGTATCGGGCTAACGACCAAAATAAAGCGCGGGAGCAACCAGCGATGACTGAAAAAAAACAACGGCTATTCCAGCGTCGCCTGGAGCAAATTGTTGTGCAGTTTTTCATATTTACTTTTCTCTATTGCCGTTAATTTCTGTTGTTTTTAATTCGACTTTAATCGATTTATATTGTCGTATTACAAGATTCATATCAACAGTACTTAGTTCTTTAATTTCTGGGATCAATAGTATCAGGTAGACATTTTTGAGTAATGATATCGTTCCCCTTGGCTGATATTGAGTCATTTATTCGTATTTCTATTGTTTCTTCACTGAGCATTGTTGTTCTAACCCATATTTTTTTAAGAGTAGCGAAATCTTTTCTATGCCTTTCTATACATTGTTCATAGGTTGGGAATGCAGTAATAATTTTCCACTCGTAAGGTAAGCCGGAACCAGTCGTTAAAGTTCCTTCCCACAAAACCCAAGAACCTACGCCGGCTGTTACATTAGAAGCCGTCAAAATTACAATTATTACGAAAAACAAGCACATTTTATTTCGCATTTAATTGCTCCTTTTTGATGTCTATTTTTGCACAACAATTACTATACGAACTGCCGTATTTCCCTAAAACTGTTTAAAATATAGCAAATCCGGAAGATTTTTAAAATAGAAAAATCTCGTGAAGAACCCTGCGGCAGAGACCGCAGGGCATCAAAGTCAAAATTCAAACAGCCTAATCTGCTCAAAGTCTTTTTCTCTTCCCTGACTTCTTATGTATTTCTCTATTACCTGTTTATTTCCTTTACCGCTGATGTTAGACTCTGGGGTCTACCATAGGATTTATGCCTGTACTCCGCAGGATCATGGGCATACCCTGGAGCGTTGACTACCGTGAGAACATCGCGCTGACCGGCTGAGAAGCATGCTACGCCTTTCTATGTGAAAGCATTAATTGAAACTTGCACTGGCGTGTCTGCTATATCAAGTCTTATCCATGATAATTGAAGATCAAAATATCCGATGATTCCGTCCTCTGCCCGTCAGTACATTAATATAGATAGCTGCCAAAGATTCCATATACTATTCTATATTTGTGATAAAATAAGTTTTATTTTAAGGCATTCTCCAATTGAAAGTAGCTAATTTATACAGTTTTAATGATATCCGCATAGAGGACATCCCCATTCCTGAGATAGGTCCGAGGGAGGCCCTCCTTAAGACAAAGGCATCAGGGATATGTTCAGGTGATGTCATGTCATGGTATATAGAGAAAAAGGCCCCGCTTGTCTTGGGACATGAGCCATCAGGTGAGATAGTAAAGGTCGGGAAAGAAGTCACTTCCTTTAAACCTGGAGATAGAGTCTTTACACATCATCACGCACCGTGTTTTACATGTAAGTATTGCAAAAGAGGTGACTATGTTCAATGCGATACGTGGGAAAAAACAAAGATAATACCTGGCGGCATTTCTGAGTATATCCTCATCCCTGAGATAAACCTTGAAAACGATACACTAAATCTAACTGACGGCTTGAGTTATGAGGACGGCACATTCATAGAGCCACTTGCCTGTGTTATAAAAGGATTGAAAAGAGCTAAGGTAATGAACGGCGATATAGTGCTTGTCATAGGTCTTGGTTTTATGGGTATTCTTAATGGAATCGTTGCCAAGAGATATGGCGCAGGAAGGTTAATCGGCGCAGACAAGGTTCCTTACAGACTTAATCGGGCCATGGAACTGGGATTCGATGATGTTATTGATGTCTCAAATATAACTGTCAATGAAGCCCTGAAAGAAATTACCGGTGGGAATATGGCTGAACTTGTAATCGTAGGGCCAAATAGCGCTGATGCAATCAGGGACGGCCTTTCTTCCGTAGGACGGGGCGGCACATTAATCATGTTTACCCCGGTCAAACCAGATGAAAGATTAACGATTAACCCAAATGAGTTATACTTTAAAGATATAAGCATTGTCACAAGTTACTCTTGCGGGCCGACAGATACAGCAGATGCACTTGACCTGTTAAAAGAAGGAACGGTAAGGGCTGAAAAACTCGTTACACACAGGTTTCCGATAGAGAAGACTGCCGAGGCATTCAGGTTGACGGCAGAGGCAAGGGATTCGTTGAAAAGTGTTATTGTGTTCGAGTAAACATGTCATTTGTTTGTCATTCCGCACTTGATGCGGAATCCAGATTGTCTTTTCGCAAGGAACTGGATTCCGGCTTAAGACCTGCCGGAATGACAGCTTTAAAGGTATTTTCGGGGCAATGACATACTTAGGACTATTTTAATATGAAAAAAAATGTCTGCTGTGACTTTAAAATGAAAAAACAACTTAAAACTGGCGGAAAAAATGTGACCAAACTATACAAACACAAAGGCAACTTTACATGGAAGGGGATAAAAACTGAAAGATATAAATCGAGCGGCAAAGACTGGTCTGATATTCTTAGACAGACATTAATCGGCAATCATGGAGAAACATCGAAATTTCACCTAAGGTATTTTGAGATTGCACCTAATGGATATAGCAGTTTCGAGATGCACAAACACGAGCATGTTGTAATAGGTATAAGAGGTAAAGGCATTTGTATTGTTAGAAATCCGAGATCCGCTGAGGCGGAAAAGACCTGTGAGATTGGGTTTCTTGATACACTTTACATACAGCCGGATGCACCTCACCAGTTGAGGAATCCGTTTAATGAGCCTTTTGGTTTCTTCTGCATCGTCAATGCAAAAAGGGACAGGCCAAAGATCCTTAACTAATACTATCTGATGACGGCGACTAACTGCTGTCTGAGTTGCAAAAATCCTTGTCTTAACTTATATAAAAATATTAAAATATTAAACTTAAGGAGAAATTTATAAATTGGAACAAGAGGGAAACAGGACATTTATAGATAAAATATGGGAATTTTTTGCCTCTGTTAGGCTCGCGATTGTCATTTTTGCTTTAATCTCCCTTACATCAATTGTCGGAACGGTTTTAGAGCAACGGGCTGAATCCGCTAAGAATATCCAGATATTAACCAGACTCTTTGGTGAATCTCTTGCCCCTGGGATATACAAGATATTTGATAATCTCGGGTTTATGGATATGTATCATTCATGGTGGTTTATTGCCCTGTTAATCCTGTTTTCAGCTAATATTGTCGTCTGTTCCCTTGACAGACTGCCGAGGATATGGAAGCTGGTTAAAGAACCAATCGGCCCGATGACGGAAGAAAAGCTAAAAAAATTTATCATAAGTAGAGAGGTGATAGTAAAGGGAAAACCTGATAAAGTGAAGGATGCTGTTACAAATACATTAAAGAGTGTAAGGTTTAACTATACAGAGTCAAAAGAAGAGAAAGGCTATCAGTTCTTTTCACAGAAAGGAAACTACAGCAGGCTCGGTATATATGTTACTCATTTCAGTATTCTTATAATACTTCTCGGTGCAGTTATAGGGGTATTCTTCGGCTTCAAAGGTCACCTGAACCTTCCGGAAGGTTCTGTTTCGAATGTAGCTTACTCAGACAGAAACGAAGCAAAGCCTTTAGGCTTCGATATAAGATGCGATAATTTTGATGTCGAATTTTACGGTAGGTCGGAAATGCCAAAAGAATACAAAAGCTGGCTTTCAATCATAAAAAATGGCAATGTGGTTATGAGAAAATCCATATCAGTAAACGACCCTCTGACATATGAAGGCACAACATTTTACCAGGCATATTATGGTCTAATATCTGACAAAATGGGGAGTGGCATTTTTATATTCAGAGTAATTTCCAGTGATAAAAAAACATATAACCTCGATTTGAGATTGGGAGATGCGTTTCAAATACCCGGTACCAACATCTCAGGAAAGATTATTGACTTCAGTCCGGCTTTAAAAATCGATGAAAATGGCCATGTATTTACATATGCAAATCAGATGAATAATCCCGCAGTCTATATTGACTTTTCAGAATCCGGAAAACATAAGTATTCAGGATGGATACTAAAAAGACATCCGGAGACATGGCAGTTGCCGGAGGGCCACATGGTGGAATTTGTTGATTACTGGGGAGTTGAATTCACAGGACTGCAGGTAAGAAAAGACCCTGGAGTTTGGATAGTATATCTCGGTTGTATTACAATATCCATCGGACTCTTTATGGCTTTTTTTATGAGCCACAGGAAAATCTGGGTCAGGATCGTTGAAGAAAAGAATAATACGAGGGTAGTTGTCGGGGCAACCTCTAATAAAAACAGGGTTGCGTTTGAGAAAAAAATTGACAGGATAATTTCTCTCATCAAAAAAAACATGAAGGAGGAAATTAGATGAACAGTTCCTTTTTCTTCGGATTATCAACTATGGCTTACATCCTGGCTATGATAATCTATATTACCTATCTTGCTTTCAAAAAAACACAGATCGGGATAACAGCAACAACAGTAACAATTGTAGGATTTGTATCACAAACATTAGCAATCATATTAAGATGGAAGGAATTTGCAGATTTAAGCGGAATGGGCTTTTTAAGGTCAGCGCCCCTTACAAACCTTTATGAATCACTTATATTTTTTGTGTGGTGCCTGATATTAGGATATCTGATAATCGAGTTTAAATTTAAAAACCGTTCATTCGGTGCATTTGTCACACCTGTCGCAGGCCTTGCATTAGCCTTTATAGATATATCCGGCATGTCAAAGGAAATTCAGCCGCTTGTCCCTGCACTTCAGAGCAACTGGCTGCTCGCCCATGTGATGATGAGTTTTATAGCTTACGCTGCCTTTGCACTATCGTTCAGTACAGGACTCATGTACCTTATTGTAAAAACCGAGAAAAGAAACGAGGTGTCATACATATTCTGGACAACTACACTTGGCATATTTGTAGTTCTATTAGCTGCAATGGGTATTGATTTCCTTACATTTAAGGTTATGGTTAAACCTGAAATATTTATAAAAAGCTACATGTTCAAGTCTTCATTTTTCAACCCATCAGCCTTTATTAAAATACTGAGCTGGATATCTATGGCAGTCATAATATTTATTATCTGGAGATACGGGTCAATTCTTAAAACAGTTATAGAGAAATTCAACATTGGTTCAGAAACCCTGGATGAAATCACTTATAAGAGTATTGCTATCGGGTTCCCTATATTTACTTTAGGCGGACTAATATTCGGAGCGATATGGGCTGACCAGGCATGGGGTGTTTACTGGAGCTGGGATCCGAAAGAGACATGGTCATTAATAACATGGTTTATCTATGCCTTTTATCTACATAGTCGAATGATAAGAGGATGGAGGGGGAAAAAGGCAGCAATTGTCGCTGTAATTGGTTTCGTGGCTGTGATATTTACCTATCTCGGTGTAAACTTGTTGCTCTCAGGACTTCATTCATATGGAGAGCTTGAGTAGCGCCTTGAAAACAAACCAAATTTAAGATATCATTAAAATATAACAAACATGAGATACATGGAGGTAACAACTATTTATGAATAATATTAAAACACTGTTTCTACTTGTAACCTTGACCCTTATACTTATCTGGGCCGGAGCTGCTATGGGCGGCAGGCAGGGGATGACTATAGCCTTTATCTTTGCATTAGGGATTAACTTCTTTGCCTACTGGTTCAGTGATAAGATTGTGCTTAAGATGTATAGGGCAAAAGAAGTCACAGAGGCAGAAGCGCCTGATCTCTACGGAACAGTAAGAAGGCTTGCACAGAAGGCAGAGATACCCATGCCCAGGGTCTATATAATTGATCAGGAGCAGCCTAATGCATTTGCAACCGGACGGAATCCCGGGCACGCAGCTGTCGCTGTCACAACAGGCATTATGCGTATCCTTAGTCAAGAAGAGCTTCAGGGTGTAATTGGCCACGAGCTTGCACATGTCAAACACAGAGACATACTTATCAGCACCATTGCTGCAACGATTGCAGGCGCTGTCAGTTTTCTTGCACAGATGGCGCAGTGGGCAATGATTTTTGGCGGTCACAGGGGAGATGATGACGAAGGAGGAAGTCCTATAGCTGCTATTATTATGATGATTGTAGGCCCAATCGCTGCAATGATAATTCAAATGGCTATCTCAAGGTCAAGGGAATATGTTGCAGATGAAGGCGGTGCAAGGCTTGCCGGAAATCCACGGTACCTTTCAAGTGCACTCAGAAAGCTTCATACGGCATCTCAAAAGATTCCGATGGATGCCAACCCTGCAACATCACATATGTTTATAGTTAACCCATTGTCGGGGGGAGGAATTTTGAAACTCTTCAGTACACATCCACCTATAGAGGAGCGAATAGCAAGGCTCGAGTCCATGAGCCTTTAATGCGCCTGAGGCGAATTAATTTGGGCTTGACTCTTAGCATATTCATTGCCCAAAATATTGCTACCTTATGAAGGCTCTGGTAACAGGAGCTACAGGCTTTATTGGAAGCCACCTATGTGAGGAACTCTTCAAGAGAGGTTACGAGGTTACCTGTCTGATAAGAAATACCTCTAATCTTAAATGGATTGAGAACCTTGATCTCAAACTCGTTTCGGGTGACTGCACAAATATGGAATCCCTTCTCGATGTGGTTGGTGATTTCGATTATATCTTTCATCTCGCGGGACTTACAAAGTCTCACTCAGAAGATAATTTCTTCTGTATTAATACAAAGGGCAGTGAAAACCTACTAAAGGCTGTTGCTGAAAAAAATTCAAAGCTGAAAAGATTTGTATACCTGAGCAGCCTTGCGGCAGCAGGTCCGAGCTTAAATGGAACTCCTCTGAAAGAGGATTATAGTCCCTCGCCTGTCTCAAGCTATGGCAGAAGCAAACTTGAAGGTGAGAAAGCAGTTTTGAAATATAAAGACTTAATACCTTTTACCATACTCAGGCCACCTGCTGTATATGGACCAAGGGATAAAGATCTACTTGTATTTTTCAAGATGCTAAAAAAAGGTATTTTCCTTGATTGGGGAAAATGTTATTATTCATTGCTTTATGTTGATGACCTGATTCAGGGTATAATACTTTCTGCAGAAAGCAGGGAGGCTGAGGATAAGATATATTTTTTATCGGACAACAAACTTTATACAAATGAGGAGATAGCTAATGAAATATCCTCTGCACTTAACACAAAGGTAATGCGCCTTAGATTACCGAGATTTATCATGCCAATTTGTTCATTTATATGCTCAAGAACAAACAAACATGGGATAATCAACAGGGATAAGATGAGAGAGCTTGCTTATTCGCACTGGTTATGTGATGCAAAAAAGGCAAATAAAGAAATCGGCTTTATACCAAAGGTTGGAATAAAGGAAGGGATAAAATGGACAGCAGATTGGTACAGGATTCACAGATGGCTGTAAAAAAATCAACAGACATATTTGATAAGTGTTTCAGGTTTGATAAGGCTAAAACGCTTATATCTCATGGGTTATATCCTTATTTCAGGGTTATCGAAAGTGCCCAGGATCCTGAGATTATAATGAACGGCCGGAAGATGATCATGGTAGGCTCAAACAACTATCTTGGCCTGACAAGCCACCCAAAGGTCAAAGAAGCTGCAATAGAGGCTATAAAAAAATATGGTACCGGTTGTGCGGGATCAAGATTCTTGAATGGTACTCTCGACATTCATGTCAAACTTGAGGAAAAACTCGCCGGTTTTATAAGGAAAGAGTCCGCACTTATCTTCTCAACAGGCTTTCAGGTAAATTTAGGGGTGATCTCAGCCCTTGTCGGCAAGGATGATATTGTAATAATCGACAAGATGGATCATGCAAGCATTATAGACGGTTGCAGATTATCTTTTGGAGAGGTAAAAAAGTTCAAACATAATGATATGTCAGACCTCGAGCGGTTACTCACAGAATATGAAGATAAAGACAAGCTAATAGTTGTTGACGGCGTATTCAGTATGGAGGGAGATATAGCAAACCTTCCTGAAATTGTTGCGCTCGCAAAAAAATATGGTGCAAGGATAATGGTTGATGATGCGCACGGCATAGGTGTCCTCGGAAAGACAGGCAGGGGCACAGCAGAGCATTTTGGTCTTGAAGATGAAGTCGACCTCATAATGGGCACATACAGTAAATCTCTTGCCTCAATCGGAGGTTTCATCTCAGGGTCAGCAGATATAATCCATTACATAAAACACCTTGCAAGGCCTTTAATCTTCAGCGCAAGTCCGCCTCCGGCATCTGTTGCCTCTGTGAGTGCTGCTGTAGAGATCATCGAAAACGAACCCGAGCGAAGAGAGATGTTATGGAAAAATACTACAAAGATGTTAAACGGATTCAAGAATCTTGGCTTCGACACAGGACATAGCCAGACACCGATAATCCCTGTAATTGTTGGTGAAGACGAAAAAGCATTTCTCATGGCAATGATGCTTCAGGAAGAAGGTGTATTCGCGAATGTAGCTGTCACTCCTGCAGTCCCTGCTGGTATGGCCCTAATACGGACGAGCTACATGGCAACTCATACAGATGAACATCTCAATATAGTCCTCAAGGCATTTGAGAAGGTTGGCAGGAAGTTAGGCATTATAGGATGATAGAGGTCGTTGAGGTTAAGTCTAAAAATGACCTTAATGACTTCATAAAATTACCTTTCAGCCTCTATGCAAAAGATCCTTTCTATGTCCCTCCTCTGGTTAAAGAATTGCATAAACAATTTTCTGATAAAAATCCTTTTTTTCTTCACGCAGCAGTAAGGTATTTTCTTGCTGAAAACGATGGTAAGATTCAAGGAAGGATAGTCTCTATTATTAATCAGAGACATGTCGATATTCATCATGAAAAGGCAGGATTTTTTGGTTTCTACGAATCTTCAAACGATCAGGAAGTAGCAAAAGCACTCCTTAATAAGGTTTCTGATATACTCAGAAGTAAAGGGATGGAAATAATACGTGGGCCAATGAACTTCTCTACAAATGAGGAATGTGGTTTTCTTATAGAAGGTTTTGACAGCAGTCCCATGCTCATGACGCCTTATAATCCTCCCTATTATAATGACCTTATGGAAAGATACGGCATGAAGAAAGCAAAAGACCTTTATGCCTATATTATCGATTCACCTGAAGAGCTTCCAAAGAAAATCAACAGAGTTGCTGATATAGCATCAAAAAGCGGGATTTGTGTAAGACCCCTGGACAAAAAGAATTTCAAGAGTGACATGCACATATTTAAGAAAGTATATAATTCTGCGTGGGCAAAAAATTGGGGTTTTATCCCACTGACTGAAGAGGAATTGGTTTATCTCGGGAACAATCTTAACCCTGTTGTAGTACCTGAGATGACAGTAATTGCAGAGAAAGACAACGAGCCTGTGGGATTCATGGGCTTACTGCCGGATTTTAATTTCGTCCTGAAACACATGAACGGCAAGATCGGCCCTCTAAGTATTGCAAAAGCGCTCTATTATTCAAAAAAAATAAAAGACCTGAGGCTGCTGCTTCTCGGTATCAAGCCGGAATACAGGAACAGAGGAGTTGACGCCCTACTCTTCAGGGAAGGCTTTAAAGGAGTCAAAAAAGGCGGCTATGAAAGGGTCGAATTCTCATGGATACTTGAGGACAATATACCTACCCAGAGGCTTGTTGAGATGATAGGAGGAAGATTGTATAAAAAATACAGGATTTATGAAAAAAGATTATGACGAATGCGTTTGTCTTAGTTCCCTATAATATAAACCCTGTTTCTGCCTTTGCCTTTTGCCATATATAAAGCGTTATCAGCTCTTTTTATTAAATCATTAATGTTTTCTTTGTCAGAATTAAATTCAGCTACACCAAGGCTTACAGTAGTTTTTATTGGTTCTTTACCTTCTCTTTGCAACTTAAAGTCTTCTACTGTCGAACGAATTCGTTCTGCAATTTCTTTAGCCCCCTTCATTGACGTCTCAGGCAATATCACCAGGAATTCATCTCCCCCGTACCTGCCGACTATATCAATGCTGCGAAGTGATTCTTTAAATAGATTTGAAATAATCTGTAAGATTCTGTCTCCAATATCATGGCCATTGGTGTCATTAATTTCTTTGAAATAATCTATATCACAAATTAAAATGGCTAATTTTGTTTTGTATCTCTGAGCCCTGCGGATTTCGTCCTCCAATTTTTCAATCAGAGCCCTTCTATTTAATAAGCCGGTCAGGTCGTCTGTACGGGACAGGTATTGTAGTTTTTCAACTAAGATATCCCTCTCCGCTTCTGCCCTTTTGCGTTTGGTAACGTCTCTGGTATATTCAATGACACTTACTACATTCCCATTCTCGTCAAAGACCGGATGTGTAAAAATCTCTATCCATACATGCGAACCGCCACGGAAGCTCACCAGCTTCTCTTTTGTATAAGGTTTTGCCGATTCAAAAGTTTCCTTCACCGAACATTCTTCACAAACATCATTTCTGTCCTGTAACACTTCGTAGCAGTGTTTACCGATTAATTGTTCAACTGTTTTTCCCCGCATTCGTGCGTACGAATCATTAGCTCTTATAATCCGAAAGTCGCGATCTATAATGTTGAAGGGATCATTAATGCTGTCGAATATCGTCTCAAGAAAATTTCCGGACCTGCACGGTGCAATCTCAGCCTTCTTGCGCTCTGAAATATCAATAGCAATCTCCATACGCACAAAATGACCATCAGGCCAAAGAATAGCCTTATCAATGCACTGATACCAAAGCCTCGTCTTAGTATCTTGAAAGTCCCATACCACAGGCGGCCCAGGCCTGCCTTCAACGATAAGACGGTCATTCGTACAGAAAGAGCACGGCCTGTCCTGTCCCTCCTGAAAAACTTTATAGCATTTCTTTCCGACCAGATTCTTCCCGTAATGTTTTTCTGTATATTTATTAACACGCAATATTTTGTATGTCTGCATATCCGCAACATAGACCCTTCCTTCAACCCCAT
>Ga0315282_10015937_pt1 | contig 11033 bp, 9 predicted proteins | sample YL17G07_20_MG_FD_203693 | JGI IMG/M metagenome (GOLD analysis project Ga0315282, IMG submission 203693) | Sediment microbial communities from Yellowstone Lake, YNP, Wyoming, USA - YL17G07_20 | ecosystem: Environmental > Aquatic > Freshwater > Lake > Sediment | place: USA: Wyoming | collected...
AGTCCACAACGTTCACATCGGGATAGACTTGAATCAGCGCTCTCGTGATGTCGCCGAGCGTTGCGGTCGTTGGAGCCAGACCGCAGGGGAAACCTATGTTGCGAAGTTGTCCCGCCACTTCAATGAGAATCGTGCTTTTCCCGATGCCGATCGGACCATGCAGGACAATCCGCTTGTCGCTCATAAGGGGAGCGAGCAACGACTTGATCAACCTGCTTCGTCCGACGACTTCAACCATTCTACCTTCGCAATGGATTATTGAAGACCGCTGAAGCGCCGAGTTCCATCTCTATCTCCAGCAGGCGGTTGTATTTGGCGATGCGCTCGCTGCGGCACGCCGATCCCGTCTTGATCTGGCCGCCGCCCATCGCCACGGCGAAGTCGGCCATGAACGCATCCTCGGTCTCGCCGGAACGGTGCGAGATCACAAAGCCCCATCCGGCCTTGCGGCACAGGTTGATCGCCTCGATGGTTTCGGTCACGGTGCCGATCTGGTTCAATTTGATGAGGACCGCGTTTGTTGATTTCTCGCGGATGCCGCGCTCGATGTATTTCGTGTTGGTCACGTAGTTGTCGTCGCCGACGATCTGAATCCGCGAACCCAGCGCCGCCGTGTGCGCGCGGAAGCCGTCCCAGTCGTTTTCCGCGAGGCCGTCTTCGATGGACACGATGGGGTACTTGTCGAGCCAACCGCGATAAAACTCGGTCATCTCGGCACTCGATTTGACGCCCTGGCCGGATTTAGCGAGGTTGTACGCGCCGTTCTCGTAAAACGAGCTTGCCGCAGGGTCGAGCGCGATGGCCACATCCACACCGGGGCGATAACCGGCGGCCTGAATAGCTTCGACGATCACTTCGCAGGCTTCGTCGTTGCTTTTCAGGTTCGGTGCGAAGCCGCCCTCATCGCCAACAGCCGTGGCGTATCCTTTCTTTTTCAGAATGCCTTTGAGGGCGTGAAAGGTTTCCGCGCCGTAACGCAGCGCCTCGGCGAACGTGGGCGCGCCGATGGGCATCACCATGAACTCCTGAAGATCGACGCTGTTGTCCGCGTGCTTGCCGCCATTGAGGATGTTCATCATCGGCACGGGAATCCTCGTCGCTGCGGGACCGCCGAGGTAGGCGTAGAGCGGCAGGCCGCTGGCGTCGGCCGCAACGCGGGCGATAGCCATCGAGACGCCCAGCATGGCGTTCGCGCCGAGCTTGCTCTTGGTCGGCGTGCCGTCCAGTTCGATCATCAGGCGGTCGATCTCAGCCTGCCGCGTCGGGTCAAGGCCGATCAGCTTCGGAGCAATCAGATCATTAACGTTAGCGACCGCCTTCAAAACACCTTTGCCGCCGTATCGCTTCTTGTCGCCGTCGCGCAATTCGAGCGCCTCATTTTCGCCGGTCGAGGCGCCGGACGGCACCGAGGCCGACACCTTGATGCCGTTGTCGAGCGCGACAAAAACACGCACGGTCGGGTTGCCGCGCGAGTCCAGAATTTCCATTGCCCCGATTGATGCAATGAGCGAGCTTTTCATCAGGCTACTCCTTTCGTTCGAAAACAACCGCAAATCGTCCTGCGAAATCTATCGAACCACAGCGAATTTCTCAAAGGTTTCATCCATAGCTTCAGTTTTGCTGAACAAAAAAGTGATATGACCGCGCCAGACGCTTAGTTCCTTTTTTGCTTCCGCAAACGGTACGCCCCGAATGTGTAGCAGGTACATCGCGGAAGCGAGTCCTGTCCGATCCGCCCCCCCGTGGCAATGTATCAATAGCGGCTTGGGGGCGGTTTTCAACAATGCAAGCAATTGCTCGTACTGCTCCGCGGTCAACGGCGTTCCCGCTGAAATGTGGAAGTCGTAATGAGCCAAGCCGTATCGGGTCGAGACAGCAACTTCGTCTCGCCACCAAGCCTCTTTCTGGCGTCGTCCTATCAAGTTGATGATGCTCTTCAGCCGATACATGCGAACGTATTTTTCCAGTTCGGAACCGCTCAGTTGGGCGGAACGATACACCTCTCCGGCAACGACCGGATGAAAATTGTCATACTCGTGAATCAGAATCGCGCCGCCGAGAATCAATACGAGAAATCCAGCGACCAGGATTCGTATCAGGCGGTAGCGATTTGAGTGCGGCATTTATTTGAAATTCCTCATTCATTCTCTCAGCGTTGCCGTCAACCGCAGTGGATTCAACAGCAGGTCGAGGGCGTCCAGGATATCGCGCACCGCCACGCGGGAAGCCGAAATCAATTCAGAGAAACAACCCTCGGGGCCGATGACCGCGATACCCAGCTTGGCCAGACGAACCATTTCCACATCGTTTCGTCCGTTGCCGATGGCCACCACATGATCGGCGCCCAGGTCGGCCAAGAAAGCCGCCTTGTCGCGTCCCGTTTGAATCACGCGAACCTCGACCGGAAGGTCTTCAAGTGCCTTCCGCGCCGTGCCGAAGGTGTCGGCCGTCAGCACTACAATCTCCAACTGTTCGCTAAGTCGTCTCAACCGATCTGACACTCCCTGCAAGAGCCTGCCGTCAAGCGACAGCGTCCCGGTGAAATCCAAAACCAAATGCTCAAGCAAACGCGGGGCCTGTCCAGGAACTTCTATCTCAATGCCTGCAGTCATCGGCGGACTCCTCTCTTGCCGCGCGCCATGCCAATCGGCAGTCAATGTTCGAAAAATCGAACCTGTCGGTAGGCACTCTTTTTCGGAATCGTCCGCAAGGGGAACCAGAAGAAAGCGTGGCGCGGTTTGCCTTCACGTGACAGATCCTTTCCGTTCTCCAGCAAGCACCGCCAGACGGCGCTGCAATGCGGTGATCCGTTCGATTTCTCCTTGCACGGCATCACGGCCCTGATGGTGCCGGGCTTTGGCCCTGTCCAGCGCCCGCGCGGTCGATTGGGCGACTTCCTGTAGGTATTTACGTACTTCGTACTGGAACCGTCGCCGGCTTTCGAGAACGCGGGTGTTGAAATCGTTGACGATACGATTGGTATTGGCGACAAATAGCGTCTTCAAATACCAGCCAAAGAAACGGTCCAGCGCCCGCAACTGGTTTTCGCGTGGGCGGATAAGGTCGAGCAACCAACCGATCAGACCTTGGCCGGTCCAGCTCATCAGGAACGTATAGAACAAGCCGCTACGCACCCGGAAACCTGTCTCCAGAGTTACCGTAGGCAAATTGGCGAAGGCGGGCTCGCCGGAACTGGCCAGCTTTTCCAAGAACCCGTTCGCCAGATCCACGAATCTGCTGGTCGCTTCGACATAGAGTGACTCCGCCAGCGGCTCGGCCTCAACTACCCAGGCGTTGAGCCGCCGTTCAGCGATGTCGTGGGACAGCTCGATTCCCGCCTTGCGCAACCCAGGTCCCCGGCGCGGTTTGGCCGTGCGCAGCCTGGCAACCAACTCGGCGCGGGATTCTGGTTGTGCGCGTTCGAGAAACGCGGATTTCTTCTCGTCGAAGATCCGTCCCAGCCGTGCCTGCTCGGCGGAAAAGAGGAAATCCAGATCGCTGAGCGACTGTTCCGCATCACCTACACAAGCTCGGAGTGCATCCACCCGTCGTTCGGATTCTTCCACAGGCCGGCGCAACGCGCCCAATTCCTCATCCAGCTCCCCGCGTAGTCGCCTGGCAATTATGGAAAAGCCGCGATGGGCCGCTGTTTGCAGCAATGCGCTACCCGAATGGCGGGCTAGTCCGTCCAAAGCATCAACCAGCGAGCGCCACTCGCGCTCGGATCGCGTGCCGGCGAGACGTTCAATCGCACTGACCGAAAATATGGCTGGCTCGGTCAAGCCCAGGCGCTCAGTCAACACACGAGAGGTAAATCGCCGCGCCTCTTCCTGCTCAATATCGAGCAGCTTGTCCGCTTTATTCAAGGCGAACAGCAGGTGGCGGCATTGACCGGCGATAGCTTGCACGAGCGTGAATTCATCCGCCGAAATGGGCGGGTCGGCGCCGAGTACGACCAGAGCAGCGTCGATATGCGGCACGAATGCCTTGGTCGCTTCGGTGTTGCCGAGAAACACCGATCCGATTCCAGGCGTATCCACCAGACACATTCCCGACGCCAGCAACGGGCTGGAAAGGGATACTTCGACCGCCGCGACACCCTTCCTGTTTTCCGGGTTTTGTTCCTCGGTCACGTACGCAGCCAGGGACGCCAGGTCGATTTCCGACCACTGCCCCAATTGCAGTCGCACACGCGCGCCGCGGTGTTCGCCGTATCGGATCACGGTGACCACGGCTGTCACCGGAATCACGCCGACCGGCAGGATCGGCTCGCCAAGCAAGGCATTGAGCAGACTCGACTTGCCGCGTTTGAACTGGCCGACGCACGCAACGTAAAACAACCCGTCAATCAACCGTTGAGCGAGTTCCGATGCTTCTTTGGCAAGGTGATCGGCACCGGCCTCCGCCGCGATCCCGGCCAATGACCTGATGTCTGCTATTTCCGCCTGCTTCATCGAGGTTCTCGCTCCAACTTCATCGCATAATCAATACAGCGCAGGGTGCATGATGGGCGATTTGAACTCCGGTGAGGCTCGCAACGCGCCGGAATGTTCCAGTGCGGCCTTGACCGCCCAGCATGATGAGATCCGCCTTTTCCTGTTCCGCGATGCTCACCACGGTTTCGATGACATGACCAGGCAGAACTTGCGCCGTGATTTTAATCCCGGCCTTTTCCGCCTTGGCAATCAGGGCGCGCTGAAGGCCTTCGAAGTGCTGCTTGCCCTCTTCCAACATCTCGTCAACCCCGTTCATCGATTCCTCCGCATAGCGCGGCAGGTCTGCGATGACCGAGACCAGGAGTATATTAGCCTGGTACTTCCCTGCGAGGTCGAGCGCCATCGTGAAGGCGCGGCCACTGGCTTCGGAGCCGTCAAAGGCAACAAGGATTTTCTTGAACATGGTTATCTCCTTCCGTTGAATTTAAACCATCATCCACCGTCTTGTTCCATGATTCAATGTCAGTTCATGCCTTATTCGCCCCGCACGCGCCGTGCCATGAAGTAGGTTCCGACGGCCATCAATAGGGCGGCAATGCCAAAACCAAACTCCGGACCCACAAGCGTCCACATCGCGCCGACCATCGTGCTGGAAAAGAAATCCCCCACGCCATTCACAGTGCCCAGAGCGCCATACGCCGTTCCGCGAAGGTGTTCTTCAGTTAGAATCGAGGTCAACGTCGCCTCCAGCGTGTCTTGCACCGCAATGTAGAAACCGGCCAGTACAAATACGGCAACAAGAAGCAAAAGGCTTTGGCTATGAAAGAAAAAAGCCGCCGCCAACCCCCCCGCCATGATCGCGCCGACAAGGTATCCGACCACCAAAATCCGCCGGTGCCCTATCCGATCCGCCAAAACTCCGATAGGAAAAGAAGCTGCCGTATAGACCACGTTCCGCAAGACGTACAGCATGGCGGCGAATTGGGCGGCGCGAACAACTCCCATCCTGGGCGTCAGGATTTGCGTCGCGGCAAGGATCAGAAGGGTGTGCGCGAAATCGCCGACGCCGAAAATTCCAACGGCAATCAGGTAGCGTCGAAACCCCGCAGGGAGGTCTCTAACGGTCGCCCAAAAACGAAGCCGAGAATTCGGCGCCCGGTCCCCATCCTTCACGAGGAAACCGAAGCTCAATACCGAAAGGAAACCCGGAATGAGGGTAATCCAAAAAACAAGGCGGAATGGCGCCGCCGAATCATGGAAAGACATCCCTTGGAAAAGCGTAAGGAAACCGACCCCCAAGAGCGGTCCGATAACCGCGCCTAAAGTATCGGCCGCGCGGTGAAACCCGAAGGCGCGGCCTTGCGCTTCCCTCGTGATCGACTCGGCCAGTATCGCGTCCCGGATGGGGCCGCGGATGCCTCGGCCGAGCCAGGCAAGGGTGCGCCCCAGGAGAATGAATCCCCAGCCGCTCGCTAGGGCAAAGAGCCCCTGAGCAACCGCTGTCAGCGCATAACCAAGAACGACAATCGGCTTTCGATGCCCCAGGCGGTCGGAAAGATATCCGGCCCCTAGCTTAGTGAAGCTTGAGACCGCGTCCGCAAAGCCCTCTATCGCCCCCAGCGCAGCCGCCGGGATGCCAAGAACGGCCATGAAACCGGGAAGCACGACCGTCGCGGATTCGTGCGCGATGTCTCCAAGCGCGCTCGTGATTCCTACGCCGAGTACGGTCCGGTTGAGCCAGCCCCCGTGAGTCTTCCTCTCGTCGTGGACCATCACATGACTCCATCTTCCTGCGCCGTGGAGACGGCTGCGGCCCCGGAAGTATTTTTCTCGCTCGGAAATATCGCCGCCTCATTCGTGGACGTGGAGATCAAATGACGTGGTAGGAATGCGAAATTGGCTATCATCGTCGGGATTACCGCGCTGGCGATTACGACGGCCACAAGCACGGAATACTGCGTCTGCGTGATAATGCCGTGAGACAGCCCGTACATGGCCGAGATCGTACCAAAGGTCAGGCCGGTTGACATCAGCAAGGTGTAATACCATCGCTCTTTGCGGTTTCTCTTGAACTGGTTCAGCACCGGATAAATGCCGAATATCTTTGAAGCGACCTTGCCGCCGAATAGCAACAGAAAGACGACCGGTGCAGTGACCAGCGCGGGCAAAGACACTAGCGACCCTGCGCGCAGAAAATAGAACGGCGTCAGGAAGCCGACAGTCAGTGTTCGTATCCGTCGGGCAAAGAAGAGGTCGCTGCCCATCGCGTTAGCCGACACCATCCCGACGATGTAGGCGGGGAGCACGGCCTCGCTGCCGGACCATAGCGCCAGCGCTCCAAGGCCGAACAAAACGAACAGAATCCACTTCGTTCTGATCGCGGCGGTCCGGTTGCCGTAAAGCGCCGTCAGTTTCGAAGTCATGAACGGCAGCAGGGCGAAGACGACAATGCAGGTGACAACGAAGATGATCGTGCGGTATGTGAACGGCGCAAAAATCAGGCCGAGCGCGATGACGGTGCCCAGGTCGTTGATGAAGCACGCACCCAGAACGCCCTTCCCGAACGATGTCTTATTGAACCCGTATTCCAACATGACGGCATACACGACGGCCATCGAGGTCGTGGACAGCGCCACTCCCGCAAGCAAGCTCGCCCGAACGTCCCAGCCGACGAGCCAACGCGCCACGGCGGCGCAACCCAGGAACGGAGCGAGGAAGCCGACCATGCCGACGATCCAGACCTCTTTCCATTTGGCGCGCAAGGAAGCCGGATCGAGTTCGGCCCCGGCAAGGAAGGTTAAAAGGATCGCGCCCGAACTTGCGATAAACTTGAGCCAAGGCAGGTCTGCGCCCATCGCATCCTTTCCGAAAGCGCGGCTGATAAAAAAGGCCGCGAGAACGCCGATGACGATCTCGATAAGCGCGATGGAGATGCGGAGGTGATTGGCGAGGACGGTGGCGACGATGGCCAAGCCCAGCCAGAGGGTCGCGGTGGCGAGTGCGGCTTCCATAAAGAAACGCTCCTTTCCGGTTGTCGGTCACAACCTGTCGGGAGCCGTTCCTGCCTGATTTGGCGCAGCTCCCACGGTGTTCTGAAACGCCGTAGGAGTCATTGGCCACGCGAACCTGGGGGCGATTGTCGGTGGACTCCACCACCATCAAGAATCGGCCCGATTATAATTACTGCTGGTCTGGCGTCAAGGAATATTTTGGGCTTTCGGCAGCCGCTCATCCCTTGGCCTTGCCGCAGCCGGACGTTCGGCGATGAATTCAGTGACTCTCCGGCGATGCGGCCAATCGTCTGTGTCCCTTGAGCAGCATCAATCCGCGCAAATAGGCTTCTTGTTCATCTATTGTGAGCAAATGTCGCTGAAGGCTGTCCCGTTTGGCGACATACTGCCGCATGTCTTCAGCCACGCGCTTGAACTCATCTCCGTGCCGCTCTAAAAGGCGGCGAACTATGTCGAGGTCCGTCAACCTTGATACCAGCGCGGTCAAATGCGCGATGCAGAAGAGGGGTGTCGTGTCTTTCGTCATGGCGGCGGCCATTTGGGCCAATGCGGCACTGAGCGCCTCTTCCTCTGCCTTCGAAACAACCTCACAGACGCTGCAGGCCGGTCGGGCAGTTGGAGACTTCTCCATTACGCAGACCACCTCATCAACTGTTACTGCTTCGGCGGCGATGGCCAGCAACCGTTCTCCAACCGACTGCAAGAACGCCGAATACCCCTCACACACGCCCTGCGGGGACGCCAGGAACTCGTATTGCCTGCTGTGAAATGCGCAGAAACCACCGCGCTGCGCATGCAACTCCCGCGCGACCGGATTGCTCACCAAATCGTGTTGGTATCGACGCAGGAAATCAAAAACCTGCTGTACCATATTGTCACAGATCGGGCACACTCGACTCGTTTGACTTTTCGTCACGGGGAGTCTGCCTCAAATATCTCGTAGTACAAATCTTCGCCATAACTGGTTTGCATCGGCTCGCCTTCGATCAGCTTGAAGGTCCGATTTCCATCAGCCGTTCGCTCGGCGCGCAGGAAGAGAGCCTCCTCCATTTCCCTATCAAAAAAACCATGCGCGAATTCGTACAGATGCGTCACAAAGAAGACCTTGATGTGTTGCTCCAACAAGGCACGGACGATCTGTCTTGCGATCTCCGATCCTTCCCGCTCATTCGTCGCGGCAAATGATTCGTTGAAAAACAGCATGGAATTCGGCGCAAGGAAATCGACGATATCGCTCATTCTGCCAAGCTCCTCGTCAAGTTTCCCGCTCTTCATCGTCGCGTCTTCTTCGCGCTTGAAATGGGTGAATAGCCCGGTGCATAGCTCGGCAGAGAAGGACTCAGCAGCGACGAACATTCCGCATTGCATCATCAACTGCGCCAGGCCGACGCCGCGCAGGAAGCAAGACTTGCCGCCTTGATTCGCGCCCGTGATGATGATCAGATTTTTACCGTCGGCATGTAGATCGTTGCCGACCACGCTTCGCCCCATCATGAGCGCGAGGCAAACGTCGTACAGCCCGCGGCAGTGGTGCTCTCGGGTGCCCGCCGCCATCGGCTGGGGAAACGACGTCGGTGCTCCCATGGAAACGAGTTTGTCGTGTAAATTCAAGCAGCCGATGTAAAAGGCCAACTCCGTCCTCAGCATGTCGAAGAAATTTAGGATATGGTCAGCGGATTGGGCGAGCGCATTAGCTACCAGATCGATTCCTCGATTCCGCAGTTCCGCCAATGCTCTCGAACCCGCCTCGTCGCGTTCGTGAATGCGAACGGTGAAAGGCCACCCCCTTCTGCGGAAAATTCGTTTGAAGCAGTTCGGCCGCTTGTCGTGCCGTAGGCGCAGCACGAAATCGATACTTTCATTGCCCTCCCCAAGTCGGGCGCTTACCAGAACGCTATCTCGGAATTCCAGTTCTGCTAGATGGTTCTCGACGCCGACAAAGTAATCGTCGGTGAATTCCTTTTTGAGCATCGAAAAGAGAGCCGTGAAACCCTCTGATTCAAATCGGCCGGTATGCTCTTCGGCTAAACCACGCAGCCTCCGGAGTACGTCAATAAATGTTCGCAGCAAAGCAATCGAATCGCTTAGTATCCCACCCGGGTACCTGGTAAAAAAGCCGAAATGGTGATTTTTCTTTCCTTCGAACCCTTCCTCCGCGAGAGTGTATAGCTGTCTTACCACCGCTGGGTTCTTCAGGCAGTCCTTCGCAATCATCTGTCGATGATGGATTGTGTCCTCGTCGTTCTGAAGGCCTGAAAGAAGCGCTTTCCGCGCCACATTGAATACCATTTGGTCATCACCGGACATGGCACGCACCAGCGTGTCGAGTTCCAGGTCCTGTATCAACGCCAGCGCATGGTGCGGCAATTCCTGCTCCAGGTTGAAATCCCGATCTCGATACATCAAGAGCGCTTTCATGCCTTGATCCGCTCCTTCAGCCCCTCGTAGGTAACACCGTACTTCTCGGCGATTGAAAGGGCATGCGCCAAGCCGTCGGCCGGTCTCCGCTCTATCTTGTAAGTTCGAACCGCCGGATCGTCGGGATCGACCGTGCTGACCGCGCTGACCGTTTTTTCATCAAATGACGCCAACTCCGTAAGAAATGTGACGCAGACGCCGAGCAGATCCAACTTGGAGATTCTTGCCATGATCTTCTTGCTCAAAAAGATCGCGTCTTTAAGCGTGGTCGATGCGAAGATTTCGTTGATGATAATTAGGCTGTTCGGCGTCGCCTGATCCAGAATCCCATGGATTCTGACCAGATCATCCTGCAACTTTCCCCGGAGATTCGTGATGTCCTCTTCCTTTTCAAAGTGCGTGAGGACGCGGTCAAAGAGAAAGAGTCGAGCTTCGGCGCCCGGCACCAAGCAGCCCAGACTTGCCAAGTAGTGCAACTGGCCGAACATACGGGCGAATGTTGTCTTGCCTCCTTGATTCGGGCCGGAAATGATGAAGACACGTTCTGGATCGTGCAGAAAGAAATCATTTCGGACAACTGCGGTGTTTTCAGCAAAGAGCTTTCCCGCCAGCGCGAGATCGAAACTTTCGCGGCTTGCAACTTCCTTTGAAGTCCGGGACACCTGGGGATAGCAGAAGCTCAATCCGGCTGCCCGGAATCTTTCAACATACGAGAGATAGGCGATATAGAAATGAATTTCGCGGTCGAAGCGCATTAACGTATCGTCCAGGTAACCCCAGTGATTCATGACGAGAGTTTCCAGCGCGAGGAACGTGTCCGGATGCAAGAGTGCCACTCGATCCAAGATCTGGGCTTCGATGTGGTTCATGCTCGACCGATCCGGAAACTTCACATGGTAATCCTTGGTCTCCCCGCGCCTGAATTTCTCGAACGTCTCTTCCACAGCGGCGGTGTAGTCGATCTCAGAGTCGTAGTGACGAACCGTGATGCTATTGCCCTTTATAAGCAGACCATATCGGATGGCGGCCAGATCGGATTTTACTTTTCTGGCGTCAGTGACGAGTTTGGAGAAGTCAGACGAATCGATGTACTCAGCCAGGAACTCGTGGAAGGAGCGCATGCCGCGCGATTTCAATTGCAGCCCGCGCAGGTCGTGCAGGAGGCCCT
>Ga0315282_10015938_pt1 | contig 11033 bp, 11 predicted proteins | sample YL17G07_20_MG_FD_203693 | JGI IMG/M metagenome (GOLD analysis project Ga0315282, IMG submission 203693) | Sediment microbial communities from Yellowstone Lake, YNP, Wyoming, USA - YL17G07_20 | ecosystem: Environmental > Aquatic > Freshwater > Lake > Sediment | place: USA: Wyoming | collected...
TATTTCCTATATATTTGGTTGGTGTGCCATAGCCGGTTTTTATATACTCGTTATGTTTCCCTTTTGGTTTATGGCAAAAGAAAACGCTGGTCTTTGTACCTTTGATCCCGATGCACCGTGTTCGACCTGTGGGAATAAGGGTGAGATCTTTTGTAAACCTGATGAGAACAAGGTGATTGTTTCTCATCTGTTGGAGGGGTCTTTTATTATCATGGCTGTGCTGGGGACGGGATTAACCAGTTTGCTTCTTGGAAGCTTGTGGCCGGTGCTTGTGTTTTCCATATTCTCAGCTTTGTTTTTTTTGGTGATTCAGCCTCGTATCACGTGCAGCCATTGTCCGTATTACGCGGAGGATCGGTTGTTTCTGCATTGTACGGAGAATCATTTTTCTCCGAAGATCTGGCGGTACCATCCTGAGCCGATAGCCAGGTGGGAGAAGACTGGTACTACGGTTGGTTTTGCGTTTCTTGGAGCATTTCCCTTATTTGTTGAGCTGTATGGCATGGTTGTGTTTTGGCAGAGTAGCCCTGGCCTTGTGCCATTCCTCGGTGCTGTTGGTGTGTTCGTGGGGACCATGCTTACCTTAGCGCTGTTTTATGTGGTGTTTTTCTTGCTGTATTGTCCGCATTGTGTGAATTTCTCCTGTCAGTTTAACAAAGTCCCTAAGCCAACCGTTGATAGATATTTAAACGCAAATCCAGTGTTGAAGGAAGCATGGGAGAAAAGTGGATATAAATTTTAGATAGTGGAGCCGCCAGGTCCGCGTCACTCAACGGGAGGAACACCCTCTTTTGCTCTTTTTGAATAGGATCGGTAGAACTGAATCACTGCGAGAACAGCGAACGATCCCATCGTCATCACAGCCCATGGAATCACTTCCGTCACCTGTTCGTACACCGCATACATCCCATAGATGAGTAATGTGGCGAGGTAGAGGACGACCACCAAAAGGGTGTACCTCGATCGTTTCTCTCCTCCTATGTACCTCTGGCTTTTCTTAATTCTATGAAGATACACGCTGTATATGATAAAGGTCACTGCAGGGATCTCTATCCATCCTTCATAATTCCACAGAGGGATGCCGTAGTATGATCCTCCGCTCGGCCAACTCCAAGCGCCCAGTGCAACCATGACTGGGTCGATAATCAAATCCAAGGACGCCATGATCAACCCTGCGACAATCCCCATTCCGACAATTTTTAAGAACCATTGCAGGGAGACTGCCTCTTCGAACGCGTGAGTTGTCCTGAGCCTTTCGAAAATGATATTTGTCATCGCGAAAGAACAGTAAAAAAAGATCGCCCAGACAAGCGGTATGACATACGGGACTTTCCCTAAGAATTTCGGCCCCAGTAGATCACTATAATGACACACACATCCGACCAATCCGCCAAATCCAAGTGCGTCAGTATATTCATAGAGCAACGGTATGCTATAGGCGATCAGAAAAAAGACGAGCAACTCCCGAGGCCCTACTGTTTTCCATCCATGAATAACGACAATGGTCAAAAATAGCAGGATAAGGCCCATCAAAAACATCGTATCCGAGATCGGGATGGTGAGAATTCGACCAAGGACACCATACCCCCCCGCTGCAGCGAGTGAATAAATCATGACTCTGTTCGAATCAAACGTTTGCATCAGATCATCCTTATAATTGGACTAATATGCAATTATTGGTATGTACAAAGATATATTTACACTATAACGCTATGAACATATTTGAAATATCATGAAAAAAGTAGGTTTCGTCTTGACGGCATCCTCTATCATAGGTGTTGGATGCATCCTCATTGGTGTTTCTTCTCCTATAAACACTGTTTTTCATGGGTTTACGATCGTAGGAATCTGTGTGTTCTTGGGACTCGCAGTAAAACTCATGGATCAGCTGATAGATGAGATAAAAGTGAAATCATACAGACTATGGATCATACCGCTTGCTCTCTTCATACCGGCTTCCATGACCTATCTCGCGTTAACAGAAGAACCTGTCGTTGGTATGGTCATTGGTACGGTCATTGGACTGCTGATCGCAGGCAAATTGGATCACCCGGCATACATCGTCAGTGTCATTTTGTTTGTCGCACTCGTTTTCGTCGCCATTTCGTTACAAGTGATACACCTAGCAGTAACAACATTCTACATTATCCCCGTCGCCGCAGCAGGATCGTTCCTGGATGAATTTGGGCATGAACGCTGGAAAAGCACCAACAAAAGCATTACCTTTATCTTTAAACACAGGTTCTTCTTGAAAATTTTTGCGTTTTTCGGTGTCGTCTTCGGCTTTGCCCAGCTCATTCATCTCATAGGATTTCTTTGTTTTGACATTTTTTATGATCTTGTCGATACCGCGGGTCACTATGATGCCCTCGGTAAAATGGTCATGCCACATGAGGTCTTCAGCGGGGGTACATGAAGGGGTTGACGATGTTTGATCCACTTGTTAAACCAATGGCCAGGTGGTATTCCAAACAATGTCCTGTGTGCGGCAGGACTCGCATTGAAGCAGTACTGCACAAATTTAATGAGAAGATATCCTGTCCAGCGTGCAGAAAACACCTTGCGATTGGGAGCATCATGTTCAAAGCATTCATGGTGTCTATGAAAATGGATTGGGGCGACTTAGGTGATTTGTCTTCTGATACCGAGGCGATGACGTCCATCAATGCCCTGTTCCGCAGCGTAGGCAAACACGGTGGTACGGCGATCGAATGTGGTCTCCCAATCTATGCCGTATTTGACGTTACCAGCAGATGTAATCTGCGCTGTATTCATTGCTATTCCTCGGAACAACAGGGAGAGTTATCGACGACTGATGTATTTCATGTGCTCGACAAGCTCTCTAACGCGAGGGTAGGAACAGTTGATTTCGGGGGAGGAGAGCCACTCGTTAGAACGGATATCTTTGATGTCCTGTCCTATTCGAAACAGTTAGGATTCTATACGTCGATTTCAACGAATGGGACACTGCTAGATGAAAACTGTGTGAAACGCTTAAAAACCCTGGGCTTAGATCACGTGTGCATAAGTCTTGATGGCGCGAAACCAGAAACACATGACCATATCCGTGATAAAAAAGGAACATACGAAAAAACAATCAGTGGTATCAACAACTGTGTCAACGCTGGTATTACCACACAGATATCAACTGTTTTTATGAACAGCAACATCAATGAAGTAAAAGACATGTACGCTCTCTTAGAGTCGCTTCATGTCGATGGGTGGTACATTTACGATTTCGTTCCCGCTGGGCGAGGGAAGGGACTACAACAGGAGGTTCTTACCCCGGACCAACGCAAGCGTCTCTTTGAATATCTCCAAGACATCGCACCGTCAAGCACGATAGCGCTGAAACCCTATCCGTATTTAATAACAATCAACTCCGCAGGTGGAACAGACAGTTATTTTTATAAAAAATATGGGAGGCTCACAGAGTTTTTCAAGGGGTGTTTATCAGGACGATGGGTGTGTCATATTTCAAGTAGTGGAGACCTGCATCCGTGTCATCTTTTACCGCATGTCCTTGGGAACCTCACACAGGAAACCTTCGAGGATATCTGGTTCAACAACAATATCCCTGTTCTCAAAGAGCTACGGGACAGAAGATTATTAAAAGGAACCTGTAGGAAATGCACCTATCGAGATGTCTGTGGTGGTTGCAGGGCACAAGCATTCTGGAAAACAGGTGATTATCTTGAAGGCGATAGCTGCTGGATTAAGAATTAAATACCTTCAACAAGAAAATTTTTCAATCGAAGTTGATTGAGCAGCTCGATCGGATTCATCACTTCGCCAAACGTAAAAACACCTGTTTCCTTGGCCTTATTTTTTAATAAAACGTCAACCCCCTGGGCGATCACCGATGCTGTCGCGGTAAATGTATCAGGATGATACAGGCTCACGTTCATGGTTTTAGTCCGTTCTTTCGTTTTCCCGGAGGCGTCCATTCTCATGACACATCCACAGGGGGCGAAATACTGATTGATTTCACTGGCATATCTCAGATATCTGCCCATTATTTTTGTCAACGTATAACTGGCAGCGTTGATAGAATGCGTCAAAAGTATCATGTCTGATAACATGCTGCATGTCCCTGTTTTAAGAGAAAAATTTTGGATGTTTTTTGGGAAGTGAAGGTGTGTATCGACTGGAGGTGATGCATACACATGCTGGGTGTTAAATGGTGGATGAAAATAAATTGTTTCCCTCAGTGAGCCCAACCGTGGGCTGATCCACGTTCCGTTTTCAAGGACAGCGACACGTTTTTGTGATTCTACCAGCATGTCAACAGCGGATCCTAGTGAGAGAGGATCGTTGAATAGTACTGAAATTTTGATAGTATCAACTCTCTCAAATGTCGTGGCTGCGAGTTGGAGTAAAACTCTGGAAAGCCCGGGAAATACTCCCGCCCCGGTCACCATCAACATGTTTTTTTCTTTTGCGTGTTGGTCAATTTCTCGGATGCTTTTTTCACATTCGTTTAAGAGCGATACGCCTGATTCGACATAGGGGATGGATTCCTCGACAGCCATTTCTGCGGGAATGGTTGTAATTAGAGGTGTGGGGCCCGCACAATTGATAATCAAATCTATTGCTGCATACAGCCTTCTCAAACTCTTTTTGTCCCGTGCATCGACCGCAACAATATCTGTTATCCTGTCGACTTGATGATACATCTCCTGGAGTTTTTTTTGTGTTCTGCTGGCTACTATGATGTTGTTTTTTGTGTTTCCAATTAATTCGTTGACAAGGTTTTTTCCAACGAGTCCCGAAGCACCCAGAACTCCTATGGTCTTTTCCATTCGCACTCCTTTTAACGATTCAATGGTGATATTTAAGAGTAATCACTATAACAAGTATATTAATGTCCAACTTACTTAGTTTTACTGATGGCATTAAAAGACGTCCAGATTTATGGCGCCGGCTTGTCAGGTCTCGTGTCGGCCATAACTCTCGCGAGAGGTGGGCACCATGTTACTGTCTATGAAAAAGAAGAGAAAATCGGGGGGAGTGTGCACTGTCATCCGTCCGCTCAAATGACGCCGCTGCATCTGCAACAAATGGAGCGGTACGTCGGCATAGAATTGGAATCATGTTTTTCACCATTAGATGATTTCAGAGGGTATATCGGTCCCCAAAAATTTGTGTTTTCTACAAAAAACCTGTATGTTGTCGAACGAGGGCCAAGAGAATCATCCCTGGATTATTTTCTCTATAAAATAGCGTTGGAAGAAGGGGTTACCTTTGAATTTTCACACCCGCTCACCTCGGAAGAACTGAAAAGCGTTCCTGAACATTCGATTATTGCGACTGCAGGATATTCGAAGATTGTTGGAGCGCTCCATATGCCGTATGTTACGTTCAAACAATTCGACATGCACATGAAGACAGATCTCGAACATGTATGCATCGCGTACTTTGGGGACTTTACCTCTGACTACGGTTATATTGCAACGAAAAATGGGCTCCTCTCCGCCCAGCTTTCAGGTCCATTCCGTCTCTCTCAAGAAAATTTAAATAAATTTATGAAGTTGGTAAAGGAAACCGAGGGTATCGAACTGGAGGGATGGTCCTCGATTATTTCCGATTTTCCTAAAAAAGCACGATTGTTTACGAAAGTTGCTGGGAAAACCTTTGTGCTGGCTGGGGACGTGGCAGGCTTTTTAGACCCATTTTTTGGCTTTGGTGTGAGCGGTGCCCTTATCTCTGGGAAAATCGCTGCGATGAGCATAGAATCAAAGCAGAAGGCGTTACAGGAATTTACACAGTTCACGTCACATCTCAATAAAGATCTCTTAGTACACACGCTTTATTGGCATCTTCCTTTTAAAAAATTACTTTTTTCTCAAGTAATGAAATTTCAAGAGGATCATTTATCTTTAGTCAAACGGAGCATACCAGGGTTCACCGATGAAGATTGGCTAAAAATTATTTCAATCGTACATTAAATTTTATCGAAATTTCGACTAGAAAACAATAGAAAAAAAATAAAATATTTATAGGTTTTTCTGAGAATCTCAGTTTAACATATGTATTACTTCGTTTAACAAATGTATCAGAAACTATATTAATTTTAAAAGCCTCATCCTGTCTTGTGATTAATATGATGTTGAAAAAGAAACTATTTAGTTTTTTATGTATTTGCACTCTCCTACTTGTTACTGGAGTGTCCATCACGCAAGCAAGCGATAGCAACAAGTACAGCTCATATGCGGGTGGTACTCTCACAGCATCGGGTATTTGGAATCCTGGCACGGGACGCTTTCTCTACACGGATGGATCCGCTCTTGGCAGTTCGGTTCGCTTTACTGTCGACGAAACCACAGGCATGGTTGCAGACTACACGGTGAGATTAACTCGATATCCTCAGTACTTTACTCCGCCCCCAATTCTGAAGCTGGAAAATGGAACTGTAACATCGCCAGACAAGATCCTATCTGATGCGAAAAACACCTCAAACCAGGGCAACACCCCCATTAGTCAAAATACCACGATTTTTACCTCCATCACAATTGACGGTTTTAGACCCATTAGCACCCCAACGGCCTATGCAAATTTCCTAGCGTTCCAAGGAAGCAACGTGCTGATGATGTTCTATGATCAGGAAGGCGGAGGCCTCCATTATTACACGGGGCAGCGCAGTGCGTCAATCACGTTCGCCGTCCCTGAAGGCACGAACATCACGCCAGCGGCAAATAGCTACCTTATCCCTAACGGAAAAATCATCAACCCAGGAGCCCCGATAGCATCCGTGGTCTGGCACTCTATTCAACTCACCCTCGACGATGTAGTAACAAGCATCACGGTCACGAATGGGACGATCTCATCCACGGACCGGACCATTACCATACAGCTTGAGGCATATGGTTCTCTGGACACCTACTCCGGGATTCAATATCCCGCCCCTAAGGTAGTCAATGATTTCTGGTACTCCGACTTGAACATAGAAAAAGAGAAAACAATTATTGAAGGTGCGAAAAACAGTGGCGTCATCCCGGCAGAAGGATGGTGCACGAATGATTCAGCCCGACCGCCCCAAGCGCCAACGTCTGGGTCTGTCGCCTCGAACTATTACACCTATAACGATCCGACGTTCAACATGAATTTCAGCTCTATCGGCAGGAATAACGTCGATATCGTTGTCAACTCTGAGATTCCCGCTGGAAGGATCGTTATTATCAACATCCAAAAAAAGGTGCTCGAGACCTCATCGCTGAACGGCCTCCTCGTCAGCATCGATAATGCCGGGATCACCCAAACAAGCACTCTTGAAGATCTCATGAGCAAGGTGGAAGCGAAGGATACCACCGGGGCATATTACGCACTCATGGGAGAGCAACTCATAACCGTGTTCGTCTTTGTTCCCCATTTTTCCACCCATACCATCTCGATACGAACACTGACCTCGTTGATGCCTGGGTTTTCCTCCGTGATGCTGCCAATCTTCCTCTCCGCTGCGTTCATAGCCATGATCATCGTAGGGCTCCTCCTCCAAAGACGACGGAAAGACGAGTAGGCGCTTGCCATCCTACTCGTTCTTTCCCCTCCCTTCAATGAAAAGTACAAAAGGGGGCTACGGTTATTCCATCGGTGAAGTGATCTCGTATGAACGACCTTGAAATCTTCTTTCGTCTCTCCCTGGCAGGGCTCTCCATTATTATCACCATCATCTCTCTGCTTTCCTTTCGGAGAGTAAAAGACGGGAAAATAGCGTTAGCATCCCTTGGGTTTTGCCTCTTCGCCGTTGAAGGAACCGTACTTTCCTTCGGGATCTTTTTTTCGGCTGTCGAAGCGTTCGTCACCGTTGAACTGACTGTCGGTATCGCGCTTCTTGCCTTGATCTTCTTTTATCTTTCGATTTTGAAGCGATAGGGTGCAGTCATGGATCATGATGCCCTGGGCTTGTCGAGACGAAAAGTGATTTACGACCACATCTCCGAGTGTCCCGGGACCTACTTACGAGAGATGGAAAAGACACTGTCCCTTTCGGTCGGTGATTTGCAGTACCATCTCCAGCAGCTTGAAAAAGCCGAGCTTATCTCATCTCAGGACGACGGGCGGCGTAAACACTACTTCGCTCGAGACGTCAGTGTCCCGGATCGAGAAATCCTCTCGGTCATTCAGCTTCGAACGCCGCGAAAGATCGTCGTCTTCCTCCTCCTGCATCCCGACTCAAGCTTCAAAGAAATCCTTGCCGAATTCCCGTTCACCAAAGGGGCGCTCTCATTCCATCTGAAAAAACTCACTCAGGCCGGTATCATCACCTCACTCAGACGGGAGAAAGAACTCACCTATCGGGTGAAGGACGATCTTCGCATCAGCCAGATCCTTGTGACGTATCAGTCCGGATTTTTAGACGAGGTCGTCGACGGGTTCGTTAACCTCTGGACGAAGTTATAAACTGCCAAGTCGACCACGACTAAGTCCTTTGGATTTTCTCTCATAAAACCATAAAATATAAGAAGGAATAAATAATTCTTTTTCTCATGAACGTCTGGGAGATGCCATGGGTTGAGAGACCTGGGTCTTAAAACAAGAAGAATCCGAAAGCAAGCAGCATTTTTCCTTTTTGTGATATCTTACCAAAAAACTTATTAACTAATTAGTTAATATGTTAATAGGTGGTGATTATGAATTTCTTCAGTACCCCACAAAAACGAATCATAGAACTCCTGCTCACTTCTGATAAAACGTTACCTGAGCTTGCTACCGCTCTCGGCAGGAGTAAGCCAGGGACATCAAAATATCTGAAAAAATTAGAAGAGCTTCATATTGTCAAAGGAGCATATGAACGAAATTTCGATGGAAGGACAATCCGATACCACCTCCAACCATTTCATATGGTACTTTCGATAGACCCTCAGTCAAAAACAGTGTTTAGCTTCACCGCTGATGATGCCCTTGATACAGAATTCCTCTCTCTTGGTTTTATCCCGCAGAAAGAATTTCGAGACGAAGTAAAAGAGTATTTGAAGGAACTCCAAAAGATCGATATTCAACGGTTGACAATCATTCTCTACGGATCAGTCGGCCAAGGGATCGCTACACGGAAAAGCGATATCGACCTTCTTCTGTTAAAGGAAAAATGGACGAAAAATGAGCAAAACAATATCCTGCAATCGTTGGCAGATGCCTCCGAGAAGACGACCTATCCGGCAAAACCGCTTTTTCTGAGTTATTCTGAGTTTGAACGGATGGATCCTGTATTAAAAAAAGAGATAAAAGACCATGGTGTTATCCTGTTTGAAAAAGGCAGTCCATGGGAGACGATACGACCGGAACTTCGAAGGTACACGACTATTACAAGTTAAGTTGCATTTATTTGGAATCCGCTCGCATTAGCTTGAAGAATGAGTTGTTCGAGCCAGCGATGTTTTCCGCAATCCATGCACTCGAGCTTGCGTTGAAAGCCGCGCTTCTTACGAAAATTGCTGATGAGTGGAAGACCCATAATATCGGTGGGCAGTTCGGGAAGTATTTCAGAAAAGAGGTTGGAGACGAAATATGCCGTCGGATTACTGTGATTCTTTCAAAATATAATCTTCCACGGTACCCCAGTGAGGTTGCTGTCGATCCTGATGAAGTGGAAAAAGACATCGAGTTCATTGGGGATTTCATCGAACAGCATAGTGTTCTCTTACTAAGGAAATAAAACGATTGTATTGGTTCTTTATAAAAAAATATAAGAAGGAATAAATAATTCTTTCTCTCATAAAAGTCTGGGAGATGCCATGGGTTGAGAGACCTGGGCGAGATTGAAGAAGAAATGGTTGTCGTTGCTTCTTTTCGAGGGAATCACAGAAATCTAGTGGTTCGGTTGATCATTCGGCGTACGGAGGAGATAGAGCGTCGTTTCATTTCGCGTTGGATTTAATCATTCGCAATGTTTTAAATAGAATTTAGTTATCGTTTTCTTATGAAGACATGTGATGAATCATTACCAGGGCTTATTGATGTTTATGATACAGATAACTTGAATACATTTGTCAGTCTGTATTTTGATGGAAGAGATGAGCATTTTATTCCGCAGAGAGAAAAAGTGATTCAATGCCTTTTGACACATGATGAATTAAAAAATTTTGTAAAAACCATGGAGCGGATAAAAACGTATCTGAAGAAAAACAAGGCAGCGAACTATGCAATTTTTGCATCTGATAAAAATAATTTCTTCAAGGCGCTCACCTTTCCCGTGGCCGTAAAAAACTCTCTGAGTGTTGACGTTTCTCCCTATATTCACCAGATCGCTGAGTTAGCTGATGAATGGCAGACCTATACCCTTGTGTTGCTGAACTCGAACCATGCAAAAATATTTTCTTTTTCCTGTGGAGAACTTAATGTCAATGAGGATCTCTCTGCAGATATTATGAATAAACATAAAAAGGGTGGGATGTCCCAAGCACGGTTCCAGCGGTTACGGAAAGGAAGCATCCATGTGTTCTTGACAGAGGTGGTAGAGGCTCTTCAAAAGATTGCACAGGACAATATTATTCTCGCTGGCCCCGGGGAGACGAAAAAACAATTTCGTGGGATGCTTCCGATACAGCTTCAAAAAGGGGTGATTGCGGAAGTGGACGTTGCTATTGATGATGCCTGTGGGTTGTTCGACGAGGCACATGAGATAATGAGAGAAAAAGGCAAAGAGGAACACCGTCTGTTCCTTGAGCTTCTTCAATCCGAGATTTTGAAGAACGGCTTGGCGGTGTATGGTCTTAAGGAGACGTTGGCTACAGTGAAGAACGGACAGGTGGAGGCATTACTGGTAGAGAAGGGTGCGAAACAGAAAGGATGGGTGTGCGAACGCTGTCACCTCCTTGATGCAGGAGCCTCGTCGCTCTGTCCTTCCTGCGGGAAGAAAACATCAGAGGTTGATATCATCGAAGAGATTGTGAAACTCGCGGAACGCACCGGTGCGATCGTTGAATTTAGTCAGGATGAACGCTTAAGGAAAATCGGGCCGGTCGTCGGGCTCTTACGATTTAAATAAGAATACTCATCATAGTAAATGGTTATAATGTATAAAAATCAGAGACTCT
>Ga0315282_10015939_pt1 | contig 11032 bp, 8 predicted proteins | sample YL17G07_20_MG_FD_203693 | JGI IMG/M metagenome (GOLD analysis project Ga0315282, IMG submission 203693) | Sediment microbial communities from Yellowstone Lake, YNP, Wyoming, USA - YL17G07_20 | ecosystem: Environmental > Aquatic > Freshwater > Lake > Sediment | place: USA: Wyoming | collected...
AGTAGCCCTCATCGCAGAGGTTGACGACAAAATCCATTTTGGGTTTTAGCCTTACCATGTCGCTGACGAGGGTGTCGTGGTCGTTGAGGTACGTGACGTTGTAGGAGTTAAGCTCTTTGAGGGCGTCTTTGAGCTGGTCGATGGTATAGAAGTCATCATCGTCGAAGACCCGCAGCGGTTTAAGCGGGTCGGGTTTAGTGGGGTCGCCGAAGATTACGACTATGTCTTTGGCCGCCTCTTTTTTCTTCCTGAGAGGCGTCCAGTCTTTTCTGACCACAGCCGTTATTATGACTCGCTTTTCCATCATACCGAGGTCCTGGTTGCGCTGGGAGTCGCCGTTTATCTGTCCGTGGATAGTGATGTCGGTGAAGCCGACCGTTCGCAGCAGCTCCTCGATGCTCTTTCGCGTGTAGAGCCGCTCGGCGTAGAACTGGTCCGCGATGACGCCTTTTCCGACGTGAGTGATTACCTCGCGTGAAATCAGTCGCTGCTTATCCAGCGAGAGCGAACGTTCTCTGCAGACGAAATAGTTTTTATCCACCCACTCCCAGGACCGCGGATGGAAGTGCTTTCGGAGGTATTCGCCGTCGGCGACGTCTATGAGGATTTTCCCCCAGGGTTTGCATGCCTTGAAGACCTCTTTGAGGACGCGGATGTCGTCCTGGGGAGTCTCGAAGTAGCCGAAGCTGTTTCCGAGTATCATAACGACATCGAAGCTGTCCGACTGGTAAGGAAGTTTTCTTGCATCGCCTTCTCTGAATTTGACGTTGAGGCCTTCTTTTTTGTTCTGCGCCCTGGCCTTTTGAATGAGGTATCGCGAGCGGTCGAGGCCCTCGACGTCGGCAAAGCCGCGTCTTGCCAATTCGAGAGAATCCGGGCCCTGGCCGCAGCACAGGTCGAGGATTTTGTCTTCCGGGGACAGGTTGAGGATTTTTGTGAACGTGTCGATTTCCTTGGTAGTGACCTGAGGGTCGTCAACTACGTCGCCGTCTGTTTTCAAGTAGAGTGAATTGAATATTAGCCGCCACCAATCGGGCTGGACGTGCTCTTCGAGATTGGGAACGGGGCCGAGTGATTTGAATCCCCCGAGACTGCCCCTGCCTTTCGGGGGAGGTTTAGCACCGCTTGAGTCTTCTTTATCTTTCATAACCGCGTTGTCCCTTTCACAAAACCTTATCCTTTTGCAGCAGGTCGGGGCGCCATTTTTTTGTGCGCTCGATTGCCTGCCGGCGGCGCCACTGTTGTATTTTGGCGTGGTTGCCGCTCAGTAAAATATCCGGCACCTTCATATCGCGAAAGACCTCCGGTCTTGTGTATTGCGGATACTCCAGCAGTCCTTCGCTGAAGGAGTCGTTTTTTATCGAATCCTCATCTCCGACTGCGCCCGGCAGAAGGCGGACGACCGCATCGATGATGACCATAGCCGCCAGTTCGCCGCCGCTGAGGACGTAATCGCCGATGGAGATTTGCTCGGCGTCGAGGCCGATGCGGATTCGCTCATCGAAGCCCTCGTATTTGCCAGAGATTAGTAACAGGCGTTTTTCGGCGGCAAGCTCAACTGCTTTTGCCTGGGTAAATTTTTGGCCCTGAGGCGTCAGCAGAATAACGCGGCCTTTTTCAGCCGACAGCTTCAGCACGCGTTCAAAACAATCAAAGACGGGGCCGGGCATCATAACCATACCCGGGCCGCCGCCATAAGGTTTATCATCTACTTTTCTATATTTGTCAAGGGCAAAATCCCTGATGTTGGTGACGATAATTTCCACAAGCCCGCCGTCCTGCGCCCTTTTGAGGATTGAGCCGCTCAAAGGCGAATCGAACATCTGTGGAAAAAGCGTGAGGATGTCAATTTTCATTTGTGCTGCTCTCGCTATGGTCCGGGCGATTATTACTTCTTGCCTTCCGCGTCGGGTTTGGCTTCGGCTTTGGGATTAGCCTCCGCGATGGGTGCGGTTTCGGGCTTTTGCTCAGCCGGCGTGGCCTGTTTCTGGGCGGCAAGTTTCTCGGCGGCCAGCTTCTGGGCGGCAAGTTTCTCGGCCTTTGTGAAGGGTAATCCTTTTTTGCGGGCGAGGGTCCTTGCCTTTGCGCGGCGGGCCTTTCTTTCCTTTACCCATTTATTTTTGATGCCCTGGCGGAGCAGGATTTGGGAGACCGTGTCTGACGGGATTGCGCCCTTGTCGAGCCAGTACTGGGCCCGCTCTTTGTTGAGGACGAGCTGCTTAGCCGGGTCCTTTTCAATTGGGTCGTAGTGGCCGATTTTTTCAAGTATGGTGCCGTTGCGCGGCGTGCGTGATTCGACCGCGTTGATTCTGAAGAACGGCCGATTGCGTCTGCCGATTCTCGTAAGTCTAAGTTTTACCGACATATCTATCTCCTAAAGCCCACTATTATAATCAATTTTTGCGGATTGGCAAGTTTTCTTTTGGCAAATCGCGAAACACGTTTTCTTTTTTGACAGGATAACAGGATGTATTTTTCAATTTACCCTGCATATCCTTCATCTAACGCTTGATTTTTCGTTTTTCAGAACTTTTTGTTCTGAAAAGGTCATTTCGACCTGGATGTGCCGGATAGCTCACTATGATTATTAAAATTACTTTTTTAATCCTGTTATCCTGTCCATATCTATTGCAGGTCACGAAACACGTTTGCGCAGCTTGCTAAGTGCCAAGTGAGTGTTTTTCAACAGTTGCGTAAATTTTGCCGATGTTTTTCTGAACGGATATTGTTTCTTTTATCGCGGTTGCGATTCGGCAGTAGTGCTTAATATCCTCCAGGGAGAGCCGACGGTCTTTTCTGTCTTTGAGCCATTTGGCCATTACCTGATAGCCGCCTATTTGATATTCCCAAATATCTTTTGTGATGGGGCCGAAGTGCCGACCGGCGTTTATCCAGACCAGTTTTTTCTTCTGGTCGTATTTTACATCTCCCACGAGATTATCACCTTTGCCCTCAAACCTGGCAACGGGCCTGTCCAGACGGGCGGATTTCATTAGATGCAGCCCGACTAATTTGCCGCCCAATTTGGCCATTGCCTGAAACAGCCTGTAATTCCGGCAAAGAGGGATGCGCGGGAAGTCGCTTTTTAGAAATTCCGCATATTTTTTGCGATAGGCGCTGGAATACAGAACTGCATATATGTAGTAGAGTACTGCTTCCGGTGTCGGTCCCTTTTCATACGCTTTCGTCAGCGACTCTAATATTTGCGGGTCAATATTTACCTCTCGCTTGTAGCTGCCGCTATTATTATAAAGGTCCTCATCCGGATAAAGATAAAGCGGAAAGATATTTGCAATTCCTTTATTGCTTATGAATATTCTTGATTCGGTGATTTTGTCTGTTATGAAGGCATAGTTGTATGATGGGACATCATAAGCGTACTGTCTCATACCTACGAGCGCCAAGTTTTCGTGCATCATATTGTGCATAACTTCTTTTCGGGTTCTCTCTATCACCGCATCGTTATAGAAAATCCACTGTCGGTCGAAGGGTCTATACAGTATGGGTATTATTTGTTTTTCCCAGTTTTCTTCTTCCCTTACCTTCGCGCGGGCATTTTTTACAGTCCAGCGGCCTTTGTCTTTCAGGTCGAACGCCTGCTTTATCATATTGTCAGAGATACTTTCGTCCCGAAACATCCTTATTCGCCTTTTCAGCTCCTCCTCATCAGGGCCGACGGCGAATTTGTCCCTGCTTGTTACGACCCCTACGCTGTTTACGGGGAATATATCCGTAACTTTTGGATATTTCTGGTAACCGCCCAATGATTTTTCATCTCTTGGAATGAAGAAATAGAATTCCGACTTCGGTGTGAGGTTTTTCCATTTTGTGTGATTTATATCATGATTTTTGAGCCAGCGATATTTGATTTCACGAAGTCCCCAGCAGTCGGCGTGGGAGACCTTTTTCTTCAAGCCGGTTTTTTTAACAGCGAGGATTATTGCAACGCCCTGCTGGATGTCGAACACATTTTTGTCTTCGGAGCCGTCGGGGCATTTCTCCCTTTTTTTACTATTGCCGTGCAGGTCAAGTATGTAGATATGGTCGAAGGTCTGCATTAAGGATTGTCGCATTCCTCTGAAGGTGGGGTTGTCGAGGTAGCTGTGGTTTGTTATGAAACCCAATGCGCCCTGGCCGGACCGGTCTATTTTCCACTGTGCAAAGCGGATAAATTTGACGTAGTCATCCTGCAACCACTTGGGATTTTTCTCGCCCAGGTCTTTGCCGTCAACTTTGTAGTATTCTTTGATTTCCCTGCTTATCCAGGCACCTTTATTGGCAGAATGGCCTGAGTAAGGAGGGTTGCCAAGAACAACAAGGACGGGCGTTTCCCTTTTGACCGCCCCCGCGGCGTGTGATTCCTCGGACAGGGAGCTCATACCCGGGAATTTGCTTTCGGGAAGCTCCTCTAATTCGAGCGTGTTGGTCAAGTAAAGTTTGAATCGTTCATCTTCGGCCAGCTTGTATCCAAGCTCTTCGAGGAGAAAGCCGATTTTGAGGTGAGCGACGGCGTAAGGGGCCATCATCAGCTCGAAGGCATAGAAGTTTTTCAAGATGTGATTGCGTATCAGCTCGCTTATGCCGGCTGTGCCGTAGGCGGCGGAGAATTCGTTTACTGCGATTTTCGCGGCCTCTGCCAAAAAGGTCAGTGTTCCCGCGGCAGGGTCGAGCACCGTTACCGAATCTGTTGCGAAACCATCGGCTTTATTGAAGTACTCTTTTAGAATTATGTCAAGTGAACGAACAATATAGGAGACAACCTCCTCCGGGGTGTAATATACGCCTCGCCGTTCTCTTTCCCGGGGGTCATAGGCTTCGAGGAATGTTTCGTAGAAGTGCATAACGGGGTCTTTGCCTCTGCCCTCGATGAAGTAGGTATGCAAGGCGGCCTTTACATCGGCAACCGCCAGGACTTCGGTAATATCGTCGATTATCCAGTCGAGCTCAGGGCCGGTGTCCTCAAGAGAAACGAACCCGAACACATCGCGGAGAATACCTATGGTTCTTGGGATGTTGTCGAAGGCGAGCTTCCTAGTGAATTCCCCCTGGCAGCGAGTTCTTGCCGCGAAAAGACCGTAGGTTATGGTCTGGGCGTACATATCGGCGAAGTCTTCTTTCGTGAGAGCTGCAATCAAATACTGTTGAAACGCCTGGTAAAAGCCGGTAAGTCTGCCATTGCCTTTATTGAGCTCGGCAAGCACTTGTTCGCGGAGAAAATGGGTTCTTGAGGCGAGGGCTTCCGCGAGGGTCTTTGGCGTGTATGTCCGCGGCAGGGAGAAGGTGAAAAATTTGTTCAACAGGTCGAGGAACCTTTGTTCGTTTTCCACCGGCGGAGCGAGCTTGAGCTGTTTGGCTATGATGGGTCGGCCTATCTGGACCTTATCCACTAACCTGCCGTCCCGATACAGACGAAACTCAAAAAAGTTTGTCAGCAGCACATTTGGGAAAGCCCTGAGATAGCGATTTAGCTGGTCCGATTCCTCGATTTTATCGAGGTTATCCTCTTCGGGCCGCTTTGCCTCGATGTAGCCGACTATGTGTTGTCTGCCTTCCCAGATTCTAAAGTCAGGATTGCCGGCTTCGGTTTCTTTGGGCAGAGTTGTTATTTCTATTTTCGCTCTCTTTATTGATTGCGCAAAGTTTCTGATAAGTGATTCCAGAGCTCCATAATAGCTTTCTTCTCTGGCGTCACCTCTTTGAGTGATTTTAGAGATTTCCGTTACGTATATTTTCAGCATTTTTGCCCAATAAAGTGCAGGGTTTTTCTCTCCTGTGGTCGGTCAGGAGTCAGTCGCGACGGTCACCCTGCTGTCCGGTTTCATATTTAACAGTATCTTGTGCTTGCCTGCAATACAGGGCGTAGCCGTTTATGAAGATAGCGAGGTTGGCAGGGTCGATTCGGGCGTCGGCGGCAATCCTCTGTGTCTGGTCGTCGGTCAAACTGGCGGCGTTTTGCTTTTCCTTCGGCGTCATTATGGCGACCGCCTTTTTTAACTGCTCCAATTCTTCGGTTGTCGGCGCGGCGAGCATAGCCAGCTCACTGCTGCCTTCTATGTCCTCGAACCGGGTTCTTATGAGCTTGCCATATTCACTGTCGGTAAACCTTGCCACCTTTTCGAGGTATTGCTCGATGGGAATCATTTTATATTACCGTATTTTTAGTTAAAACCTCACGTCCGCCGGAGGCGGATTTCATTCCACGTGGGGCTAAATATTTTATCGGCGTTCGATTTTGCCTCTTCGCTTTATGATTTTTTTTCGCCTTGAGCGCTGCTTTATTTTTCTGCCGGCCGACATAGCCGCGCCGAGCGTACCCAGATTAAGTCCTCCTGAAAACAGGGCTTTTAACCCTCCGAAGGTTCCGCCGCTAAGGGCCTTGAGCATATCGCGGCTGCGCCTGAAGGTCTTTACGAGACCTGCGACATCCTGAACCTCGACTCCTGCGCCTGCGGCGATGCGTCTTCGCCTTGAGCCATCTATGACATCCGGCTCGCGTCTTTCCTGTGGCGTCATCGAATAAACAACCGCTTCCATTCGCCGCAGCTCGTCATCGTCAATATCCAAGTCCTCCAGTTGGCCGCCCATTCCCGGCATCATTTTGAGCAGGTCCTTGATACCGCCCATTTTTTTGACGGCCTGCATTTGCTTGAGGAAGTCGTCGAAGCCGAAGGTGCCCTTGGCCATTTTCTGCTGGAGTTTGGCGGTTTCTTCGGCCTGGAATTGTTCCTGCGCTTTTTCGACCAGAGTTACGACATCGCCCATACCGAGGATTCGGCCAGCCATTCGGTCGGGGTGGAATTCTTCGAGCTTGTCGAGTTTTTCGCCGACGCCGATGAATTTGATGGGCTTACCTGTAACGGCCTTTACGCTGAGGGCGGCTCCGCCGCGTGCGTCGCCATCGAGTTTTGTGAGTATGACGCCGTCCAGCTCGAGGCGTTCGTTGAACTCTTTGGCGGAGTTGACGGCGTCCTGGCCGGTCATCGCATCGCAGACGAGGTAAATCTGGTGCGGGTTGACGGCCTTTGCGACGTCGGATATCTGCATCATCATTTCTTCATCGATGTGCAGCCGGCCCGCGGTATCGAGGACCACCACATCGTATCCTTTTTCCCGGGCGTGGTTAGCGCCGTTTTTTGCGACCTGGATGGGGTTAGTACTATCCTCTCTATAGACGTCGATATTGGACTGCTGACCGAGGACGACCAACTGCTCGATGGCGGCGGGGCGCTGGAGGTCGCCGGCAACAAGGAGGGTCTTTTTGCCTTTTGCGACCAGGTATTGGCCGAGCTTTGCGGCGGTGGTGGTTTTGCCGCAGCCCTGCAGGCCGGCCAGCATAATTACGGTCGGGCCGGGCGAGACAAAATAGATGCCGGTATCGACCGGGCCCATCAGTTTTGTGAGCTGGTCGTTGACGATTTTTATCATCACCTGGCCGGGATGGAGACTCTTTATCACATCGGCGCCGACTGCGGCCTGGGTGACATCTTTGCAGAATTGCTTGACGACGTTGTAGCTGACATCGGCCTCCAGCAGGGCCTTGCGGACATCGTGCATAGCATCGGAGATGTTAGATTCGGTGATTCGTCCCCGGCCCGAGAGGGCCCTGAAGACTGAATTAAATTTTTCGGTCAATGCCTCAAACACAATAATTTCCTGCGAACTATCGGGAACCCTTCGACAAGCCCAGGGTAAATCTTTCATCGCGAAAAAGAGTACTGATAACGTGAGGATTATAAAACTATTGCGGCAATTTTGCAAGGGTAAAATGGAGAAGGCGGCATAAGTGAAAACAGGATGCTCGATGCACAGTTGAGGTGGCGGAAGACCTGGAGCGACTGTTTAGAGAATGAGCATTGCGTCGCCGTATGAGTAGAAGCGATACCGCTGCCGGACGGCATGATTGTAGGCAGCAAGGATGTTTTCCAACCCGGCAAAGGCCGCCACCAGGGCAAGGAGGGTCGATTTGGGCAGATGGAAATTTGTTATTAGTGCATCGACAATCCTGAATTTATAGCCCGGCGTTATGAAGAGGCCCGTTTCACCGCGAGCGGGCGTGACAGCCGAGCCGGCGGCGACCGTTTCAAGGACCCTTGTCGTAGTTGTGCCGACCGCGATTATTCGGCCGCCCCGGCGCCAGCGGGTCTCGTTTATGATTCGGGCGTTTTCTTCGGTTATCTCGAATTGCTCCTGATGCATCCTGTGGTCCCGGAGATTTTCGGCGGTTATCAGCTTGAATGTCCCTATCCCGATGTGGAGGGTAATATATGCAAAACAGATGCCGGCTTCTTTTAGTTGTTTGAGCAGCTTATTTGTAAAGTGCAGGCCGGCGGTCGGGGCCGCCACCGCCCCTATCCTGCGGGCGTATATCGTCTGGTATCTGCGCCCATCCATTTCCGCGGTTCGCAGGTCGTCATCGCGTTTGATGTACGGCGGCAGGGGCGGGAAGCCTATCCGACTGAGAATGGTTTCGCAATCTGCCTGAGAGTCTATCTTCAGGCGGCATATTCCATCGGCCTTTTTTTCAAGCAGAGTCGCGGTGCAGAAGTTTTGTTTTTGCTTGTCCCTCAGATAAAGGCGGCCGCCCGGTTTTATTTTGCGGGAGCCTTTCAGCATAACATCCCACAGACCCGCCGCGGTTTCTGCCAGAAACAGTCCTTCGAGCAGACCACTTGACTCTCTGCGTGCGGTGAAGAAACGGGCGGGCAGGACCTTTGTATCGTTGAGGACAAGGCAATCGCCAGGCCGAAGGAATTCGCCGATGCTGCTGAACCGGCTGTCGATAAGCCGGGCGTTTGCCCGCCCGAAAACCAATAATCGCGAGCTGCTTCGGGTGCGGGCGGGCTTTTGGGCAATCAACCGGGGCGGCAGGCGGTAATCGAGCTGCTCTGTCTTCATAGGCAGAGGTTATCAGACGGTGAATAAAATGACAAAAAAAATTTTGTCCCCAAAACAAAGCGATTGGGGCGTTTGTGCGGCGGCGCGAAATCTATTGCAGCAGTCACCCGCCTGCGGAGACGATAGTAAGGGCGGAAGTCCGGCTTATCGAGATGGTTTTTGAGAGGCAAGGACGATGGCTCCGAGAGAATATTTTGAACGAACCGTAACAACGGTCGGCACTCTGGATAAAGATGAGCTTAAGAAGCGAATCAGGCATTTCAAAGGCCGGTTCAAGCTGGACTTTACGGACGATTACCTCAACACCGCCAGCGTCGATAGGTTAAGACACATCCTCTTTGCCGCACTTATAACTGCCAGAGGGCAGGGACAGACGGTTGGACGGTGAAACGGTTAGACCTGCCTTCGGCGGACACGCGATGAAGTTTGGTTAGATTCTTTTATTTAGAGGGCGTATAGCCCAATTTTCCCCACACGGCCCTTTGCACTCTATGCAAATCAGGATTCCCTGGCGAAGAGGCCAGATTACCAAAACGGCCTGTCCCCTGCCAGTAATCATAGTCCATTTTGGCAATCTTTAGCGTTCGTGGGTCTTTCCATTTCCAATATTCACCGCGTCCGTCTGCAAAAGAGACGTTTGTGCCGTCACCGTGCCTTGCTGTAATCTGGTCCCACCAGCTCTCCTGGTCGTACCAAATCGTCCAACTGTTGGGACTCAGCCGGCCCTCGTCCAGGAAAACCATCCTTTCATTGGGTCTTCTGATCTGCGCTCTTCGATACACCATCAGACTTTTGGTTCCGGGTATCCCGTCGTAGCCATTCATCGCGTCCGGTATAGCATAAGTCACAACCTCTCCGCGCACCCCTGTCGGGCACTTGTAGAGTCTTGTGTTCGGGCAGTATTGAAATAGCAGTCCAGATTTTATTCCCTGTATTTGTTGTTGTTCTGAGGCACCACTGCCAGGCCATATCGCCCAGGCGTCGTTACTCCCCGTATCGGCGTGGACGATCTTGTCCTCATTTTCATCGGCATACATCATCCAGGCAAGCGCCAATTGCTTCAGATTGTTAAGACAAGCCGCACGTTTGCCCTGCTCTCTGGCGCGGTTTAGCGCGGGGATGAGTATCGACATCAGAATCGCGATAATGGCGATGACCACGAGAAGCTCAATCAGCGTAAAACCCTTTCGTTTGTGCATAACAGTACTCCTCAAAATGTGTATTTTTTTACTTTGCCCGACCGTGCTTCATCTTAATCTTAAAGGTTGTCACAATCGGAACATATCTATTGGTTCTGTTAATTAGCTGCTGATTAATAATCCTTATAATGCCTCATCCACTGCGGCCATTTGCCCGGGGGCAGGGATAAAAAACGGGCAATCGTAAAAGGCTATAATCATCAAGGAATAGTTGGCGTATATCCGAATCTCCCCCAGCAGGACTTCTGCATATTGTGTAAATCCTCACGCCCTGCAGGTGTTGTAGGCGCAAGACCGCCGCGGTAAATCCACGAGGCATTCCTGCCGAACTTTATTGTCTCGAGGCCTTTCCATTTCCAGTATTCGGTGTGACCGTCCGCCATACTTAGGGTTATTCCGTCACCGTGTCGGCACTTGGGGTCGTCCCACCATACCTCCTGGTCATAATGGACGGCGTAACTATCCGGCGTCACCCATCCTTCATCAAGAAAAACGATTCTATAAGGCGGGCTTTTAATTTGTTCCCTATTTTTAATTATCAGCTTATCTACCGCGCCTCTGCCCTGGGTATTACCCGGCTGAGGATAAGCATTCATAGAATCCATTATAGTATAGGTGAGCATCTCTCCGCGGTAACCGGTCGGGCACTTGTAGAGTTTGAGGTCTTTAGAATAGCGCCACATCGCGCCTCTTTTTATCTGGACGATTTGATCAGCCACAGGTAATTGTACACCCGCCCCATAATTGTCCCAACACTTACCGACCCAGGCTATCTCGGCACCGTGGTCAGTGCCGCCATCACCGTTCATAATCTTGCCATCGTAGTCATCCGCATACAAAAGCCACATAAGTTGCAGTTGCTTAAGATTGTTGAAACAAGCCATTCGTTTTCCCTGCTCTTTGGCTCTTTTGAGGGCCGGCATGAGGATGGACATCAG
>Ga0315282_10015940_pt1 | contig 11032 bp, 4 predicted proteins | sample YL17G07_20_MG_FD_203693 | JGI IMG/M metagenome (GOLD analysis project Ga0315282, IMG submission 203693) | Sediment microbial communities from Yellowstone Lake, YNP, Wyoming, USA - YL17G07_20 | ecosystem: Environmental > Aquatic > Freshwater > Lake > Sediment | place: USA: Wyoming | collected...
TGTTTTTGCGCTCCAGTCGCTCGGCTACGAGGCCATCATGGTCAACTCGAATCCCGAAACGGTCTCGACCGACTACGACACCGCCGACAAACTCTACTTTGAGCCCCTGACCATCGAGGACGTGCTGAACATCTGCGATCTGGAGAAGCCCGACGGCGTGATCGTCCAATTCGGCGGGCAAACCCCTCTCAACCTCGCGAAGAAACTCGAGGCGGCCGGGGTCCCCATCATCGGCACTTCTCCGCGCAGCATCGAGCTCGCCGAGGACCGCAAGTTCTTTAGCGAGCTTCTGGACCGCCTCAAAATCCCTCAGGCGGAGAGCGGCGCCGCCTTCACCTTCGAAGAGGCGCGCGAAGCCGCCAACCGCATCGGATACCCCGTCATGGTTCGCCCCTCGTTCGTTCTGGGCGGGCGCTCCATGCAGGTGGTTCACGAAGAGCCGAGCCTCCAGCAATACATGATCGAAGCCGTTCAGGTCTCCCCCGAACACCCCATCCTGATTGACCGCTTCCTCGAGGCGGCCATCGAGGTGGACGTGGACGCCGTGTGCGACCCGGAGCGCGTGGTCATCGCGGCCATCATGGAGCACATCGAGCTGGCCGGGATTCACTCCGGGGATTCCGCGTGCGTGATCCCGACGCGGACGCTCAAGCCCGCGGTCCTCGACACGATCCACCGCTATACCGACGCCTTGGGAAAAGGATTGGAAGTCCGCGGCCTCATGAACATCCAGTACGCCGTCAAGGACGACGTGGTTTACGTTCTGGAGGTCAACCCGCGCGCCTCCCGCACGGTTCCTTACGTCAGCAAAGCCATCGGCAAACCCATCGCGCAAATCGCCACCAAAGTCATGACGGGGATGTCTCTCAAAGACCTCAACTTCACCAAGGAGATCACCATCTCTCACTATGCGGTCAAGGAGGCCGTCCTCCCTTTCCTCAAGTTCCCCGGAGCGCAAATCATGCTCGGCCCGGAGATGCGGTCCACGGGCGAGGTGATGGGAATAGACCCCGACTACGGACTGGCTTTCCTGAAATCGCAGGCCGGCGCCGGCTGCCGGGTTCCCGAAAAGGGGGGACTCTTCATCTCCGTCAACGACCATGACAAACCCCTGGTAGTGGACTTGCTCCGGCGGTTCCAGGACCTCGGCTTCACTCTCTATGCCACGACGGGAACCCACAAGTACCTTCAATCGCAAGGCATCGAAACGCAACGGGTGCTCAAGGTGAGCGAGGGCCGCCCCCACGTGGTGGACTTCATGATTGACAAGTCCATAGATCTGATTATCAATACACCCATGGGAGTCCTCTCCCAGTCGGACGAGAAAGCCATCCGGTCCAATGCCATATCGCGAGACATCCCTCTGGTGACAACCCTAGCCGCGGCCTACGCGGTCGCCGATGGGCTGGAGGCCTCAAAAACGCACAAGGTCACGATAAAGGCGCTGCAGGACTACCATCAAGACATCCCGGCCTGACACACCGGCGTCGAGACCAACGGCAGGAAAGGAAATCCCACAGATGCGTCACAGAGTTTTTGGCAGGACGGGCGAGCAAACCTCGGAAATCGGGATGGGCTGCATGAGATTCGAGGCGCCCGAGAAGATTGACGAGATGGCCAGGGCCGTCTACCGCGCCTTTGAGCGCGGAGTGAACTACTTCGACACCGCGCCGTATTACTGCAACGACAAGAGTGAAGACATCCTCGGCAGGGCGGTCAAGGAGATGAAGAAGGCGGGGCGCAAGTTCTATGTGGCGACCAAGACCGGCGTCAAGAACGGCCGCGAGGTCCGGCCGCAGCTCGAGCGTTCCCTCAAGCGCCTGAACGTGGACTGTATTGACTTCTACCACGTATGGTGCCTGATCCACGCCAGCCAGCTTCCGGAGCGCAAGGCCAACGGCGTCCTCGACGAATTCCGCAAGGCCAAAGAAGAGGGCTTGATCCGCCACGTCTGCGTCTCAACACACCTCGGCCATGACGCGGTAGGCCCGATGCTGGACTTGGGGGATGGTCTTTTCGAGGGCATGCTGATCGGGCTGAACATGCTTAACTTCAACATGCGCCTGCCGGGCGCCAAAGCCGCCGCCCAAAGAGGCATGGGCGTTGTCACCATGAACACCCTGGGCGGCGGGCTGCTTATGGACCATTCCGATCACTACAAGCATCTTCTGCGGAAGGGAGACCCGTCTCTTCTGGACACCGCCCTCCGCTTCAATCTCTCTCTGCCGGAGGTCACCACCGCCCTCATCGGCTTCCGCAACGAGGGCGACGTGGACTCGGCTCTGGACGCCTACGAGCGGGTGAAAATCCTTTCGCCGAGGCGTCTCGAAGAGTTCAAGAAAAGTGTTATCGCCGCCAGTCTGGATTTCTGCACACAATGCAACTACTGCCGCGACTGTCCCGTCGAGATCCCCATTGTCCGCTTCATGGAAGCATACAACCATCGCATCGTGACCGACGGGAAGAAGCCCGAAGCGCCCATCTTTCAACTCAGATACCACTGGGGCGTTCCGGAGATCGAGGCGGCGCTGTCCGCTTGCACGGAATGCCGCCATTGCGAGGACGTGTGCACCCAGCACTTGCCGATCCTCGAACGCTTCGAAGCCCTGAGGAAAGATGAGCGGAAGGTCAAGGCCGCCGCTGAGAAGAAGAAGCAAGAGAAGGAGAAGGAGAAACAGGAGAAGAAAGAGAAGGAGAAACAGGAGAAAAAAGTGAAGGAGAAGCGCAAGAGGAAGAAACAGGAGGCCTGAGAGGGCCTGTTGCCGGAGAAATCACGCCGCTTTTCCCAGGGCGGAGGAGGAGATTCCATGCGTCGCGCACGAGCAGAACTGCTGCTGCAAACCGTCATTGCCGCTATCCTTTTCTGGCTGGTTTCCGTCTCGGCGTTTGGAGAGTATAAGACTCTCTACGCGCCGGGGCCAAATGATCCGGTCGGCGCGCACGTCTATGAGCTCGGCAACGGCCTGCGCGTTTACATCTCGGAGAATCACGAAAAACCCCGCTTCCATGCGCAGGTGGCCGTCCGGGCCGGCAATACCCAGGATCCCAGCCAGACCACCGGCCTGGCTCACTACCTCGAGCATCTGCTTTTCAAAGGCAACGAGCATTTCGGGACCCTCGACTATGAAAAGGAGAAGCCGCATCTGGACAGGATCGAGGAACTCTATGAAGCCCATTTCCGGCAGGAGGATCCCGAGAAGCGCGCGGACATCTACCGGGAGATCAACCGGGAATCCCGCATGGCCGCTGAGTATGCCATACCCAATGAACTCGACATGGTTTACGCCGTGTTGGGAGCGTCGGATCTGAATGCCTATACCTGGTACGAAGAAACCGTCTACTATGTCGATCTCCCCTCCAACCGTTTGAGCCAGTGGGCCTTTTTCGAATCGGACCGCTTTGTTCATCCCGTCTTCCGCCTCTTTCACACCGAGCTGGAGGCCGTGTATGAAGAGAAGAACACCTCGCTCGACGACAAATCGGAGCTTCTCTTCGATGCGGTGAACAAGAAGCTGTTCAAAAAGCACCCCTATGGCCAGCAGACCACGCTGGGAGAGCCGGAACACCTCAAGAAACCTTCCATCAGGAACATCCGCAATTTCTACGACACTTACTACGTCCCCAACAACATGGCCCTGTGCCTGGCGGGGGACATCAACCCCGACGAAACCATGCGGATCGTGGATGAGCGGTTCTCCCGCTGGGAGAGAAGGAAACTCCCTCCTGGAAAGAAGTGGAAGGAAAAGGATCTCGGGAAGCGGGAGGAAGTCACTGTGAATTACGAAGGCGAGGAGGGCGTGCTTCTTTCCTTCCGGTTGCCCGGCCGCAACCACCGCGACAGCGAAGCGCTTCAACTTGCGGCAATGATCCTGAGCAACGGGTCGGCCGGTCTCATTGACCTGAACCTGAATCAGCGCCAGGAGGTGAGAAGCGCGTCAGCGTCTGCATCCCTCTTTCACGATTATGGGATTCTGTACCTGGAGGCGGTCCCCCGCAAGGATCGGACGCTAGAGGAAACCGAAAGCCTGCTCCTCGAGCAAGTTCGCTTGCTGCGGGAAGGGGAGTTCGAGGACTCGCTGGTGTCCGCGTGCATCAACAACCTCCGGAAAGACAGGAAGGGCGAGCACGAAACGAACGCGGGCCGCGCCGGCTTTATGCTCAGTTCGTTTCTCGCCGGTCAGGAGTGGCCGGAAACGCTCGACCGAATCCAGCGCATGGAGAAGCTCACGAAGAAAGACGTGGTGCGCGCCGCCACGAAGCATCTCTCCGGCGGCCACGTCGCCGGATTCCGCAGAGACGCGCCCCGCAAGGTCCTCTCTGTCGAGAAGCCCCAGATAGACAAGATCGCCATTGACCCATCGCGCCGGTCCGAGTTCATGAAGCATATCCCGCCAATGCCTTCGCGGGAGCTCCAACCCGTCTTCCTGGATCCCCGGAAGGACTTCACGACCGCCGAGGATGCAAAAGGCGCGAGGGTGTACTACGTCCGCAATCCCATGAACGACCTTTTCTCTCTTTCCTTCCACGTGGATATTGGAACCCGGCAAAACAACAAGATGGAAATGGCCGCTCAACTTCTGGACCTGGCGGGAACCGAGAGACACTCGCCGGAGGCGCTCAAGAGGGAATGGTACAAGCTGGCCGCGTCTTTCAGCGTCAAAGTGGATCGCGACGAAACCGAGATCACGGTATCCGGCCTCGAGGAGAATCTGGAACCATCCATCGCTCTTGCCATGGAGCTCCTGGAGCACCCCAAAGCCACCCGCGAGAACCTGGAAGAGTTGATCAAGAAAACGCTGGCGCAGCGGGAGGATGACAGGAAGGACCCGGACACCATCAGCGCCGCCCTCACGGAGTACGCCCGATACGGCGCGAAATCCTCCTTCCTGACGATGCTTCCCGGCCCGCGGGTGCGGGCGCTCTCCGTCGAGGAGCTTCTTGGCGCCATCAGCGGCTTGCTCAAGCACCACCACGCCGTAACCTATGTCGGGTCTTTGCCTCTGGAGAAGATCCTGGCCTTGCTGGAGAAGTACGGACCTCCGCCGGCCCCGCTTCTCGAGCCCCCCGCATACGAGCCTCTCGAGATGCGCCAGACCGGCAAGAACACGATCTTCTTCCTGGGCAAGGAGACCACCCAGTCCCACGTGCAGATCGGGTTCGGGGATGAGGTCTATAATGAAGCGAACTACGTCCCGGCGCAGCTCCTTGATGAGTACCTGGGCGCGGGAATGGGAGGAGTGGTTTACCAGGAACTCAGAGAATCCCGCGGACTGGCATATTCCGCCTATGCCCGCTATAGGTTTGGCCGGCGCAAGAGCGACCAGAACATCCTGACGGCAGGGATTGAGTGCCAGCCGGACAAGGCGGCGGAGGCCGTGGAAGTATTCAGCGGTCTCTTTGACGGCATGCCCCCGTCACAGGAGCGCTTCTCAAAGACCGCGGAATCCCTTCTGAGTTCCTACCGCGCGGCAAAGCTGGGGTTCCGGGAGATAATCCCAGCGGTGCGGAGCTGGGAGCGCCTCGGACTGAACGTGGATCCGCGAAAAGCGCGCTATGAACTTCTTCAGAAGACGGAGATGAGCGCCATGATGGAGTTCTACCGCGGGCACGTCCAGAGCCGGCCGAGGGTCATGTCCATCCTCGGCGACAAGTCGCGTATGGACGTGGAGGCGCTGCGAAAAACGGGCGAAATCGTGGAAGTGGATCTTGACAAGATCTTCGTGAGATAGAGGAATCACAAAGCAGCGCCGAAGATATGCTTTGCGAGCAATGCGCTCAAGGGAGGTTTTCAATGTCTACGTTCAAGTCATTCCGTCTTAGCCCGATGGTTTTCTTGGTTCTTATCCTTTGTTTCAGTTGTCGAGCTCATAGATTGTGCGCACCGGCCTTTGCGGGCTACAAGGCCGTCTACACGCCGAAGCCGGATGATCCCATCCGCGCCTGGATCTATGAGCTGGACAACGGATTGCGCGTCTACATCTCGGAGAACCATGACACGCCGCGCTTCTACGCACAGGTCGCCGTCCGCGCGGGGGGCATCCACGTCCCGCCCGAAACCACGGGCCTGGCCCACTACCTGGAGCATCTGCTTTTCAAGGGGAACCAGGATTTCGGCACGCTGGACTACCAGAAGGAGAAACCCCACCTGGATCGCATCGAGGCTCTTTACGAAGAGCATTTCAAGGAGAAGGATCCCAAGAAGCGGGCCGCGATCTATGAAGAGATCAACCGTGAATCTCAACTCGCCGCACAGTATGCCGTCCCCAACGAAATCACCAACGTCTATACGGCCCTGGGCGCCGCCAATCTCAACGCCTACACTTCCGAGGAAGAAACGGTCTATCTGGTGGATCTTCCCTCCCATCGTCTCCGCCAGTGGGCCATCATCGAGTCCGACCGCTACATCAACCCCGTGTTTCGCATATTCCACACGGAGCTCGAAACCGTTTACGAAGAGAAGAACACCTCTCTGGACAGCAGGGACAACCTCCTCCGCGAGGCCGTTGATAAAGCCCTGTTCAAGAAACATCCCTACGGCCAGTTCACCGTCATCGGCGAAGCGGAGCATCTCAAGAATCCCTCCATCAAGAACATCCGGAACTTCTTTAACACCTTCTATGTCCCCAACAACATGGCCGTCGTTCTGGCCGGAGACCTGAACCCCGAGGAGACGATCCGAATCCTGGACGAGCAGTTCGGCCGCTGGGCAAGGAAGGATCTTCCTCCCAGGAAGACTTGGACCGAGAGCCCTATGAAGGAACGAGAGCAGGTTACGGTGAACTACGAAGGCGAAGAAGCCTTGATTCTGGCCTTCCTTCTGCCCGGCGAGAAGGATCCGGAGGCCGATGCGCTGGGTCTCGCGGGCATGGTCCTGAGCAACCGCGCGGCCGGCCTCATTGACCTGAACATCAATCAGCAGCAAGCGATGCGCAGAGCCGGAGCGCGTGTTTCGCTCATGGGCGACTACGGAGAACTCACCCTGCAAGGCACTCCGCACGAGGATCAGTCGCTCGAAGAAGCCGAGAAACTCCTCCTGGGGCAGGTCCAACTGCTGATAGATGGGAAGTTCGACGACGGACTCCTCAAAGCCTGCATCAACAACCAGAAGAAGCGGCTGAAAGGCGCTCAGGAATCCAACAGAGGCCTGGCCGGCATGATGACGCGGTCCTTCACGGCCCGCGAGGACTGGCCCTGGACCCTTCATAGAATCCAGCGCATGGAAAAGGTCACCAAGGAGGACGTCGTGCGCGTCGCCAAGAAGTACTTCTCGCAGCCTCACGTGGCGGGGTACCGCCGGGACGCTCCCCACAAGGTCGTCGCCATGGAAAAGCCGAAGATAGACAAGATCACCATAGATCCCTCCCGCAGGTCAAAGTTCATGGATAAGGTTCTGTCCATGTCCGTCAAGGAGCCCGATCCGGTCTTTGTGAAAGCCGGCAAAGACTATGAGGTCCGCCGGGACCCCAAGGGCGTTGACATCTACTACGTCCGCAACCCCTTCAACGATCTCTTCACCCTCTCCCTTCACGTGGACTTGGGAACACGGCAGAACAACAAGCTGGGCCTCGCGACCCGCCTTCTCGATCTGGCCGGCACCACGCGCCTGAGCCCCGAGGAACTCAAGAAGGAGTGGTTCAAACTCGCCACTAGCTTCGACGTGCGGGCCGGCGATGACGAGACCGTCATCACAATCTCGGGCCTCGACGAGAACCTCGAGGCCTCCCTTGCGTTGGCGCTCGACCTTCTCAAGAACCCGAAGATCGAGCCGGAAAGCTTCAACGAGATGATTCGGACAACCCTCGAACGCCGCAAGGACGACCGGACGGATCCCCGCGCCATTTTCTCCGCGCTCACACAATATGCTTTCTTCGCCGACAAGTCCTCCTTCCTCACCGAACTACCCAGCGCGGAGGTCCGGAAACTCACCCCCGACCAACTATTCTGGGTTGTTCGCGGCCTGCTCGACTACCGCCGCGCCATCGCCTACACGGGCTCGATGCCTCTCGACAAGCTCGCCGCGATCCTCCAGAAGCATCTTCCCACGCCCGAAGCCCTCCAGGCGCCCCCTCGATACGAACCCCTCCAACTCCGGCAGGCGGACAAGACCACGGTCTACCTCTTCAGCAAAGTGGTTACGCAGTCCCGGGTCCAGATGGAGTTCGCGGATGGATTGTACAGCGAGGCCGACCGCCCGGCGGCCGAGATATTCTCCGCCTATTTCGGCGGCGGCATGAGCGGCCTGGTATTCCAGGAACTCCGCGAAGCCCGTGGGCTCGCCTATCTCGCAAGCTCCCGATACAACTTCGGGGAGCGGGCGCGCGACCAGAACCGGGTGGACGCATCCATCAACTGCCAGCCCGACAAAACGGCCACCGCCCTGGAGGTCTTCGGCTCCCTCTTCGACAGCATGCCCGTTTCCCAGGAGCGCTACTCCAAAACCATCCAATCCCTGCTGAGCCGCTACCGAGCCTCCAAACTCGGATTCCGCGAGGTGATTGGGGCCGTGCGCGGCTGGGAACGCCTCGGGCTGGCCGGCGACCCCCGGGCCGGACGCTACGAGAAACTCCAGAAGGCGGACATCAACACCATGCTGAGCTTCTACCAGCGCCACGTCCAGTCCCGGCCCACGATCATCAGCATATTCGGAGATCAGTCCCGCATGGACACAGCGAAACTGGCCAAGCGCGGCGAGATTGTCCAGGTCAACCTGGACCAGATCTTCGTGAAGTAAGACGGGGGCCGCCAGGCGTGGACTTGATCTGGACCTTGAACACGTGACCAAGGGTTCGTACACCGCCTCGCCCGCGCTGCAAACTCGATTGTGGCTGGTTGCGTAACGCTTGGCGTCCGTGCCCGGGCCGGCCTGCGATGGTCCGTTCCTATGAGTATGGCGTCCCCAGAATCGGTCAGAATCCGGTGGCTTCCCCCGATTAATTTACCGTCGCCTACATTCGCCTTGTTATGCTCTTATTTGAACCGATTATCGATAATAGGCGTACTGGGCGGAAGCGGAATTCGGTTCAAATCAACAATATCCCCATCAACAATCAATTCAATGTCGGTTCGAGCTCTTCTTCTCAGAGACAGATCCCTCAGATCCCTCGGCTCTTTCTCAGTGTAAGGCGCCCATTTACCATCTTTGGGTACAACATATTCGGGCAAAGTTCCGGATTCTGATTTGATGTAATCAGGCCACGGGGGACCTATTCTTAGGAATTTGCCGCTGTGGATGGCAGATTCTGCCCCTGGAGGATAGGACGAACCTTCGGGAGTGACTAATGTTCCCGTCAGAGGAGACAGAATACGAACACCCGCTTTGATTGTTTCGCCTAATTGTCTGTCAGGGCTGCTCAATAGTATGAGTGGCGCTTCTTTGCACTTGATGCTCAGAATATGGGGCCAGGCAGACTCAAATTCCTTTCGGTTGGTGAAAGGGATTTCATAAGTATGTCCATTGTTTGAATGAGTTAATGTGCGCGATTGATTTCGCAACGGCTCCAATTCTTTTGGCCAACTCTTCGGCCATGCGCCTTCCTTACTAACCCAAGACATTGCATACAAGGAACACACCGCACAAAGGACGATGGAAGCAACGATAACGAACCTCACAGGTTTCGGCATATTCATAACGATCTCCCTTCTTCTCGCATAACGTCGAGCGTGAGAATCTGTGTGCCTATCCGGGGCATGAGCAAAGAACCCCTTCTACCTACTATAGACATAAGAAATCGCAAAAAAGTCCCAATCGGGGGACACCATAGAATGGTACTCACTCATTTCTGTGACAGGATACTAAACTATCACCCTCCCAGGGGCTAGAACTTTGTGGTGCTGGTGAAGTGGAAGTCGCGCACCTTGATCGTGGGCATCAGCATGTTCTCCACCCGCTCGAGCTGCCCGATCTGCTCCACGCGGCTTAAGACCCCCAGGACCGTGTCGTTGAAGCGCCACTGTTTGAGCGGACGCGTGATCTTGCCGTTCTCGATCAGGAACAGGCCGTCGCGCGTCATGCCCGTCAGCAGCGACTCCATCGGGTCCACCGTCCGGATGTACCAAAAACGCACCACGAAAATTCCGCGCTCGGTGGAGGCGATCATCTCCTCGTCGGTGGCGCTCCCTCCGTCCATGATGACGTTGGCGGGATAACCCGTAGCCTGCCGCCCCGTCTTCTTGGCCCAGAAGCGCGACGTGGCCAGGTTCTTCAGTACGCCCTTCCCGATCCAGTTCAGCGTGGGCGAAGCCAGGCCGTCTTGGCGGAAAGGAGTGCGGGGACAACGCGGATCGGACGCGTCCGAGCGAAGCGTGATGTTCTCGCCACAAACCTTCTGCCCGAGCTTCCCGCGCAGGCAGGTGCGGCCCTCGTCCGTCGCCTTCGCGTCGCAGATCACATAATAGGGCACGAACTCCTGCACCGCCGCCGGACGAAGAATCACCGTGTAGCGTCCCGGCTCGATATCGGTGGGATTCTGGGCTTGGCGGGCGATGCCGAGCGAGCGCTCCGCGGTGGCCTGGAGATCTATATCGCCGATGCGGTGCGAGCACCGGTGCGCCCAGCCCGAACCATTCTCTCCCAGGGCCGTCACGTGCGTGTAGGCACTCGTGGAGGAGTGGAAGGCGCGCAGGCCAACGGAGTTTCCGAGTGCATGGAACTCATCGTTGGTCGCAAGAAGGCCGGAGATCCGCATCTTCCCCGCGATAGCCCTGTCAACCGCTTTCCGGACCGCCTGAGCCCTCTCCCGCGGCTCCGTTTGGGCGGTTCGCGCGTCATAAGCCTCGACTTTCGCATACTTGCGGCTCTCGTCCTTGTCCACCGGAGGCATGTATTCCGGATCGGGCGGCGAGGCCTTGGCCGCGGCATCCGCGCGCCGCACCACGGACTTGATCGCTTCCTCCGACAGGTTGCTCGTCGCCGCGGCGCCATGCTTCTGACCATAGGCGCACCCCACACTGAGCTGATATTCCGTTTTCTGCTCGCTCTGGGTGATCACGTTTTCGGCGAAGCGCGTGGACGCGTTCGTCCCTCCCCGCAGGG
>Ga0315282_10015941_pt1 | contig 11032 bp, 10 predicted proteins | sample YL17G07_20_MG_FD_203693 | JGI IMG/M metagenome (GOLD analysis project Ga0315282, IMG submission 203693) | Sediment microbial communities from Yellowstone Lake, YNP, Wyoming, USA - YL17G07_20 | ecosystem: Environmental > Aquatic > Freshwater > Lake > Sediment | place: USA: Wyoming | collected...
TTGACGATACGCGAGGACGAAGCGGATACCCTGTTGGCGCGCCCGCTGGGCAGCAATTGGGGTGCCGGCATCGCCTTGCCGGACGACGAAGTACAGGACCTCGCCGCAGCCGAAGCGTCGGCGGTTCACCGGGCAAAGCTTGTGGCGGCCGAGGCACGCCGCCAGGGAGAGCCGTCCCGCCTGGAACAACTGGCAGCCGCCTTTGATCTGGACCAGTTCGAAGCAGACGTCTTTCTGGTATGCCTGGCACCTGCCCTCGACCTGCGCTACGAGCGCGTGTACGCCTACCTGCAGGACGACGTGACCCGCAAGCGTCCGAGCATCAACCTGGTGCTCGACGTGCTGGGCGAGACCGGCCCGCGGCGGCTGCTGCGTCTGAGCCACTTCGCCGACGCGGCGCCCCTCTTCCGGCACCGGCTGCTGGAACGCAGCGGTGGCGGCGACGGCGGTGCCAGCCTCCCCCTCCTGTTGAGCCAGACCCTGACCCCTGACCCGAGCGTGGTGGGATGGCTGTTGGGCGATTACCTGCCCCGATCCGAGCTGGGCGGCTACGCCACCCTCCAGCCGCCCGGCGCGGCCTGTCCGGCCGCCGACGAGCTGCTGGCCGCCGACGCCTGGGCGCGGCTGCAGCCGCTCAGCCAGGAAGCGGTGTTCATATTCTACGGCGCCGACTCGACCAGCCAACAGGCAGCCGGGCGGCTGTGCGCGGCCCATACCGGGTGCGCGCTGTTGGCGGTGGATCTGGAGGGCGTCATCAAGGGCGGTGTGCCGTCCCGCACGGCAGTCACCCTGGCGCTGCGCGATGCGCGGCTGGTGGGTGCCATCCCATACCTGTTCAACTGGGATGCCTGCCTGGCCGACGGTACCCCGGCCGCCGGCCGGCTCCTGGCCGAGATTTGCGGCTATCCCGGGCTGGCGATCATCGCCGGCCAGGCCGGCTGGCAGGCCACCGGCGTCGAACGCCAGCGTCCGCTGGTCTGGCTGGAGTTCCCCATCCCGGCTTACCACCGCCGCTACGCCTTGTGGGAGCACTTCTTGCAAGAAATGGGATTGAACGGTGCCGTCGACCTCGATGCCCTGGCGAGCCAATTCGCGCTGCCCAGCGGCCAGATCCGCGACGCGGTCGCCTCGGCCAGGGACAGCGCCGCCCAGCAGGGCCGGCCGCTGCAAGACCAGGATGTGCTTGCAGCTGCCCGCGCCCACTCTAACCCCAGGCTGGCCAGCCTGGCCCGCAAGATTGTGCCGCGCTATACCTGGTCCGACATTGTTCTGCCCGACGACCAGCGCGCCATACTGAACGAGATCATCACCACGGTCCGCGAGCGGGCGCTGGTGCTAGACGAATGGGGACTCGGCCAGAAACTGGCTTCCAGCGCCGGGGTGACGGTCCTGTTTGCCGGCCCGCCCGGCACCGGCAAGACGATGGCCGCCGAGATCATCGCCGCCGAATTGGGACTGGACCTGTACAAGATTGACCTGTCCACGGTGGTCAGCAAGTACATCGGCGAAACCGAGAAGAACCTGGAGAGGATCTTCAGCGAGGCGCAGAGCAGCAACGCCATCCTCTTCTTCGACGAAGCGGATGCCATTTTCGGCAAACGGTCAGAGGTGAAGGACGCTCACGACCGGTACGCCAATATCGAGATCAGCTATCTGTTGCAGCGCATGGAAGCCTACGACGGCGTGACCATCCTGGCGACCAACTTGCGGGCTAACCTCGACGAGGCGTTTACGCGCCGCCTGCAGTTTGCGGTCGATTTCCCCTTCCCCGAAGAGGCCGACCGGCTGCGCATCTGGCAGACGCTCTTCCCGCCCAAGGTGCCGCGCGCCGCCGACCTGAACTTCGGCTGGCTGGCGCGCCGCTTCAAGCTGTCGGGCGGCAGCATCCGCAACATCATCGTCGGCGCGGCCTACCTGGGGGCAGCCGACGGAGGCGCGGTGAGCATGAAGCACCTGCTGCATTGCACTCGCCGCGAGCTCCAGAAGATGGGTCGCCTGATCAACGAAGCGGACATGGTCATCGAATAGGGGTCAATTCACCACGGAGACGCAGAGGGCGCAGAGAATTCTATAAGAATCTCTGCGATCTCTGCGTCTCTGCGGTGAAACAGACTCGAAGTGGATGAGCTCAGGCGGACTGCGCCTGGTGGAGCAGCCGGACCAGGCGTGACTTGCGCCGGGCGGCGTTGTTCTTGTGAATCACGCCCGCTTGAGCTGCCCGGTCCAGCGAGCGGATGGCAGCCTTCACCATCTCCTGGGCTTCGTCGAACTGCCCCGAATTGATCGAGGTGCGCGCCTTCTTGACATAGGTGCGCGCCGTGGCCCGATAGACGCGGTTGCGCGCCCGCCGCTTGAGGTTCTGCCGTGCCTGCTTGATCGCCGATTTGGTGTTTGCCAACGTTCAGACTCCTGTTCAGATCATACAGCCGCCGGCGCCGCCGGCAGTCTCCCGGAGGACAATTCCAGCTCACCATGATATACCGAAACCCCACATCTGTCTAATCTGAGTTGCCAATCTCGCCGGTCTGTAGCATAATCAAGGCTACTTCTCCGGCGGGGAATAGCTATGACCCTGGATACAGACAAACTCGAACACGTGAAGCGCATCCTGCATGAAATCGGGAGCGCGCTGGTCGCCTTCTCGGGCGGCACAGACAGCAGCCTGCTGCTCAAGTTAGCCCACGACTGCCTGGGCGATCGGGCGCTGGCCGTCACCGCGGTGTCGGCCACCATGTCGGCGGCTGAGCAAGCCGAGGCCGAGGTCACCGCGCAGGTCATCGGCGCACGCCACATGGTCGTCGCCAGCAACGAGATGGACGACTCACGCTTCCTGGCCAATCCGCCCGACCGGTGCTATTACTGCAAGCGGGATCGGTTCGGCTGGCTGCTCGACTATGCCCACAACGCCGGCTACGCGGCCGTCATCGACGGCACCAACGCCGACGACCTGTCTGACCATCGGCCCGGCCGCCAGGCGGCCCTGGAACTGGGCGTGCGCAGCCCGCTTCAGGAGGCGGGGCTCACCAAGGCTGAGATCCGGGCGCTGGCGCGCCAGCTGGGTCTGCCCAATTGGGACAAGCCGTCGTCAGCCTGCCTGGCCTCGCGCATCCCCTATGGCACCCCCCTCAGCCCGCCGTTGTTGGCGCAGGTGGAGCAGGCCGAGCTCGCCCTTCAGCCGCTCGGGCTGCGGCAGGCGCGGGTGCGCCATCACGGCCCGGTGGCGCGCCTCGAGGTGGAGCCGGCTGACTTCGAGACCGTCCTGGCGCATCGCCAGGAAATCGTGGACCAGCTGCGAGCGATCGGCTTCAGCTACGTCACCCTTGACCTGACCGGATTCCGCTCAGGGAGCATGAACGAGGTGGTGAATCCCCGTGGACGTGCATAAGCTGCGGCAGCTGCTGGCCGAGGTGCAGACCGGTCAGGCCAGCGTCGAGCAGGCGATGGATCAGCTGCGCACCCTGCCCTACGACGACATCGGCACCGCCCGGTTGGATCTCCACCGCCCGTTGCGGCAGGGCCTGCCCGAGGTCGTCTTCTGTCAGAACAAGACGCCCGACCAGGTGTTGGCCATCCTGGAGCGGCTGGGACAGCACCACGAGCGGGTGCTGGCGACGCGCGTGACGCCGGACCTGGCTGCCGTCGTTCAATCTCAACTGACGCTTTCGGGCAATCAACACAAGATGGCTTATGTCAACTATGACGCGGTCTCCCGCCTGCTGACCCTGACCCGCGCCTCCGTGCCACCCCCGCTGGCCGACGCGCCCTATGTCCTGGTGGTGAGCGGCGGCACCTCAGATCTGCCGGTCGCCGAGGAGGCCGCTCAGACTGCCGAGTTCCTGGGGGACCGTGTGCTGCGGGCGTTTGACGTCGGCGTGGCCGGCATCCACCGCCTGCTCGACGAACGCGAGCACCTGTTTGGCGCCGACGTGGTGATCAGCGTGGCCGGGATGGAGGGCGCGCTGACCAGCGTGGTAGGAGGGCTGGTGGATTGCCCGGTGATCGGGGTGCCGACCAGCGTGGGCTACGGTGCGCACTTCGGTGGGTTGGCGCCGCTGTTGGGGATGCTCAATTCGTGCGCGCCGGGTGTGGCGGTGGTCAACATCGACAACGGCTTCGGCGCCGGGCTGTATGCGCATCTGATTCTGCGGCGCATCCACCCATGAAGATCGCATATTTCGACTGCATCGCCGGCGCCAGCGGCGACATGATCCTGGGGGCGCTCCTCGACGCGGGGCTGCCTGAGCCGGTGCTGCGCCAACGCCTGGCGGCGCTGCGCCTGGCGGATCTCGAGCTGACCGTCCGGCGCACCGACAGGCACGGTTTCAGCGCGCTCAAGGTCGACGTGGCGTCCAGGGAGGATGCGCCCGCCCGCCAGCTGCCCGACATCCTGGCTACGGTCGCCGGGAGCGACCTGGCACGGCCCATCAAAGAACGAGCAGCCGCCATCTTTCGCCGGCTGGGCGAGGTCGAGGCCGGCATCCACGGCCTGCCGCCCGACCAGGTGCATCTACACGAGCTGGGCGGCGTGGATACGATGGTCGACGTGGTGGGCGTCCTGTCGGGGCTGGCCGAGCTGGGCATCGAAGAGGTGGTGGTCTCGCCGCTGCCGCTCGGCAGAGGATTCGTGCAGGGGGCTCACGGCGCGATCCCGCTGCCGGCTCCGGCCACGTTGGCCCTGCTCAAAGGTGCGCCGCTGGTCGGCAGCCCGCTCGAAGCCGAGCTGGTGACGCCCACCGGCGCCGCCCTGCTGTCCAGCCTGGCGACCAGCTTTGGGCCGATCCCGCCGATGACCCTGGAGGCGATCGGCTATGGAGCAGGCGGGCAGGACTTGCCCATCCCCAACCTGTTGCGCCTGCTGGTGGGCCAGCCGTCCGGCGTCACGGGTGCCACCCTTGACATGCTGGTGACCCTGGAGACCAACATCGACGACCTCAACCCCGAGTTCTACGACCACGTGATGACGCGCCTGTTCAATGCAGGGGCGCTGGACGTCTATCTGTCCCCGCTGCACATGAAGAAGAACCGGCCGGGCATCCTCTTGCAGGTCTTGTGTCGCCCCGCCGAGGCCGATCGGCTGACCGCCGTCCTGTTCGCCGAGACGAGCACGCTGGGAGTGCGCCGACAGCGCGTCGAGCGGCACTGCCTGCCGCGCGCCCTCCGGACAGTCGCCACCGAGTATGGGCCGGTGGGGGTGAAGCTGGTGCGCTGGGGCGCCGGCCGGCTCAGAGCCAAGCCCGAATACGAGGACTGCCGGCGCCTGGCCGAGGCCCATCACGTCCCCCTGCGCGAGGTATATGCGGCAGCCGAACAGGCGGCCCGACAGATACAGAGCTGAACGGAAACCAAAGCAAGGCCCAGAGATACGATCTCCGGCCGGGGCCCGCAGGGCTTGGTTCGCGTAGCCCGGCGCTTCGAGTGCCGGGCGCACTACGGCGTTGACACCCAGCCCGTCAGCGCCCGGACACGGGGCGTGCCTTTGTCGCCAACAGCTGCTGGATGTCCTGCACGTCCTGGTCAGTCTCGACCGGGATATACAGCCAGCGTCCCTCGGGGTAGGGATGCGCTTCGTCGAGGATGCGCCGGACGTGCTCGCCCAGCGGCAGACTCAGAGCTTTGTCCAGCTGGGTAGGCCCGACGATTAGCTGGGCCGTGACACTCGCCTGGCCCGGATAGAACGCCAACAAAGCCCGGCCGCCCTTGCGGAAGCTCAGCGCCCAGCCGGAATTCTTACCGTAGAACTTCCAGCCGGCCTGCCCGCCGAAGGTGCGCGCGATGTAGCCGGCCAGCGCTTCCCACGCGGTTCGCCGGGCGCCGATGACCGGCCACACCTCGTCGATGACCGGCGCGTGCGCCTTGTCGACGAATACTCCACCGATGCTCACAGGGAACGCGCTCCTTTCACCTTCACCCGCCGCCGCCCGATCGCCGCGGCCGCGAGCGGCCTGACCAGGCTGTTCCCGAGCAGAGCCGCCGCCAGCCGGTTCTGCCAGCCGGGAATGACCACCACCCGTCCGTGCACCAATTCCCGCAGCGAGCAGGCCACCACCTCCTCGGCCGACGTCCACATGAAGCCGGGCAGCCGGGCCGCCTCGAAATTGGCGAACTCGGGGCCGCTGTGAAACTCGGTGTGGGTCAACCCGGGGCAGAGTGCCTGCACGCGCACGCCGCTGCCGGCCAGCTCGACCTGGAGCGCCTCTGAGAAGATGGCCAGGTAGGTCTTACTGGCCGTGTAGGTGACGTTGGCGCGCAGCGCCGGCATAAAGGCGACCAGCGAGGCCACGTTGATGATCGCTCCTCGCCGCCTGGCAATCATTGCTGGCAGTGCGGCCCGGGTCAGGCGCACGCTGGCCGTGACGTGGACGGTGATCATGTCCAGCTGGCGGCCGATGTCGGCCTCGGCGAACAGGCCGCCCGTCCCAAAGCCAGCATTGTTGACCAAGAGGTCCAGCGGGCCGCGCCCGGCGATGTGGGCGGCCACCCGCTCGATGTCCGCCAGCTGAGACAGGTCGGCCGGCATCACCTCTGCCGACGACGCGTGCCGCTGTTTCACCTCGGCGGCCAGCGCGGCCAGCCGCTCCTGCCGGCGAGCCACCAGCACCAGATCGTACCCTTTGGCGGCCAGCTGGCGCCCAAACTCGGCGCCCATGCCGCTGGAGGCACCGGTAATCAAGGCGGTCGGACGTGGCTCCATGGCCGGCAGACCTCCCAATAGAATGGTCATTCTGTCACCCTGAGCGCAGCGAAGGGTCTCTGGTCGCTGCCGCGAGATGCTTCGCTCCGCTCAGCATGACATTCTCATCGGCGATGGTGGCGGCCGCAATGCTCCACTAACCGAGCGCAGCCCGCACCTCTTCCATGCAGCCGGCCGACCCCAACTTGCGGCTCTTGGCCGCGATGAAGTGAGCGTACTCGGCCATGAACACCTCGCCCGGCACGCGGAAATCGAAGTTCTGGGGGTGGTCACGGAAATGCTCGCGATGGACGCGCGTCCACACCAGCCGCCCATCGGTGTCGATGTTGACCTTGGTCACCCCCAGGGGGACGGCCTTCACGAAATCGTCCTCGTTGACGCCGCGCGCCGAGGGGTCGAGCGCCCCACCCGCCGCGTTGATGCGGACGACCTCGGCATGCGGCACCGACGAGGAGCCGTGCATCACCAGCGGGAAGCCGGGCAGCCGCCGGTGAATCTCGGCCAGCCGGTCCAGGCGCACCTGCTGGTCGCCCTTGAACTTATAGGCGCCGTGACTGGTGCCGATGGCGACTGCCAGGCTGTCACAGCCGCTCAGCCGCACGAACTCGGCCGCCTCGTCCGGATCCGTCAGCCGGGCGTGTTTCTCGTCCACCCGGACGTGTTCCTCCACCCCGCCCAACATGCCCAGCTCCGCTTCCACGCTGATCCCCCTGGCGTGGGCACGCTCCACCACCCGCCGGGTGATCGCGGCGTTCTCGGCCAGCGGCAGCTGCGAGGCGTCGATCATCACCGAGCTGTACGAACCCGAGTCGATGCAGTCGTAGCAGGTCGCCTCGTCGCCGTGGTCCAGGTGCACCGCATAGATGACCTGGGGCATCATCTCGGCCGCCGCCTGAAGCATGGCCCCGAGCATCTTGACGCCGGCATACTTGCGCGACCCGCGCGACAGCTGCACGATGATGGGTGCCTCTGCCTCCAGGCTTCCCCGAAACAGCCCCAGCGTCTGCTCCATATTGTTAATGTTGTAGGCCCCAATCGCAAATCGGCCGTAGGCCACTTTGAAAAGCTGTGCAGTCGTGACTAGCATAGCAGTCCTCCTCGGAAAATAGCGGTCAGCAGTCAGCGGTCAGCCATCAGCCTGCCCCCTGTTGGGGGCCTCCGCTCGCGGCGGGCGCGCCACCCGCCGGGTGACGCACCGGGCAGGAGCGACATTTTCATGCTTGGCTGTGAGCAGCTGCTCATGGAAACTCCAACGAAAATGCTGATTCTGTCACCCTGAGCGCAGCGAAGGGTCTCTGGTCACCACTGCGAGATGCTTCGCTCCGCTCAGCATGACATCTGTGTCGGCTACGGTGGCGACCCATCGCGATGGGCCGCTCACACAGTAATCAATTCCACGGGCAGGTGCCCCACCCGGTTAAGGTAGCGCACATTGGCTCTGCCTTCTGCCCCCAGCTGCACGCACGAGACGCCGGTGTTATGGTGCAGGAACCAGATATAATCGGCGGGCAGCACATTGAGCAGCGCCTTCAACAGACAGGTTATGAAAGTGCCGTGCGACACCATCACCAGGCACTCGCGGCCGCCGGTGCGCTGGCGCAGCGCGTTGGCCACCTTGATGGCCCGCCCCTGGCATGCCCACAGTTCCTCGTAACTCCCACGCCACCACCCCTGGTCGGTGACCTCGGCCGGCAGCGCGTAGCTGGGGAACTGGGACTGCATCTGCTGGCGGGTCTGGCCGGGATACCCCACCACCCTGCCTTCGCCGTGGTCCAGGTAGATGCCGCCGTGCTCGTGGATATCCACCCACACCTCGGGCGTGACCCCGATCGCCTGCTCCAGATAGCGCGCCGTCTCGAGCGCGCGCAGCATCGGGCTGCACACCAGACGTGTCACACTCTCCTGGACCGCTGGACACAGCCGCACGTCCGCCAGGTATCCTGCCAGCATCTCGGCCTGGCGGTGGCCGACTTCGGTGAGCGGCGGATCGCAGATGCGCTCGCGTTCGTCGGGCAGCGCATTATTATGGGATTGGGCATGGCGGATCAGGTACAGGTCGATCATATCCACGCGGCATCCGCAGGGGAGGTTGGCCGGGTGAGGATGCGGATGCCGGAGCTACCGGCCACGATCACGTCGCTGGCTATGCCCAGGAACAGGCCATGCTCCACGATCCCGGGCCGGTCCGCCAGGGTGCGCGCCAGGCGCGCCGCGTCGGGAATTCCGCCCGGAAACGTGCAATAGATGAGGTAGTTGCCGTTGTCAGTCACGTACGGCGACCCGCCCGCCTCGCGGCGCAGCTCGGCCCGGCAGCCCAGGCTCGCCAACCAGGCGGCGTGCACCTGCCATGCGAACTGAGTGACTTCCACCGGCAGCGGCCCTCGGGTGCCCAGCCGCTCCACCAGCTTGGACTCGTCCACGACCACCACGAGGCGGCGCGCCGCGGTCTCGACGATCTTCTCGCGCAGCAGTGCGCCGCCCAGGCCCTTGATTAGATCCAGGTGCGGGTCCACCTCGTCGGCCCCATCGATCGCCAGGTGCAGCAGCGGGCACTCGTCGAGGGTCACGAGCGGAATGCCGGCGCCGGCAGCCTGCTGCGACGTCCACTCCGAGGTGGGCACCGCCACGACATCTCGCAAGAGGCCCGAGCGCAGCCGCGCCCCGATCTCGTCGATGGCGTACCGGGCTGTCGAACCGGTGCCCAGGCCCACCTGCATGCCGCTCTGGACGAACTCCACCGCCCGCAAGGCCGCCTGGCGTTTTAACACCGCCTGCTCATCCGTCACGCCGCTTCACCTACCCCCTACTCCCCTACTCCCTACTCCTTACTCCCTACTCCCGCCCCAACAGCTGCATCGCCTGCCGGGTCACGTTCTCCACGCTGAAACCAAAGTGCTGCATGAGCGCCTGGTAGGGCGCCGACGCGCCGAAGCGGTGCATGCCGACCGTGGCCCCCTGTGGGCCGACGTAGCGCTCCCAGCCCAGCGGAATGGCCGCCTCGACGGCCAACCGGGCGGTGACGGCCGCCGGCAGCACCTGCTCACGGTATTCGGCCGGCTGCCGCTCGAACAGCTCCCAGCTGGGCATGCTCACCACCCGCGCCCGGATGCCCTGTTGAGCCAGGCGCTGCGCGGCCTCCATGGCCAGCGACACTTCCGAGCCGGTGCCGATCAGGATGATTTCGGGCGACCCATCCGCCTCGGCCAGCACGTACGCCCCACGCGCCAGCCGCGCGGCGGGAGCCAGCCGCTGGCGATCCAACACGGGCAGATTCTGGCGACTGAGCAGCAGGGCCACCGGGCCGGAGCGCTGCGTCAGAGCGTGGCGCCACGCTTCCACGGTCTCGGTCGCATCGGCCGGCCGGATGACGGTCAGGTTGGGGATTGCCCGCAGCGCCGGCAGCTGCTCCACCGGCTGGTGGGTCGGCCCATCCTCGCCCAGGCCGATGCTGTCGTGGGTGAACACGTAGATGACCGGCAGCCCCATCAGGGCCGCCAGGCGGATCGCCGGCCGCAGGTAGTCCGAGAAGACCAGGAAGGTGCCGCCGTACGCGATCACGCCGCCGTGGAGGGCCATGCCGTTGAGGATGGCGCCCATCGTGTGCTCGCGCACCCCAAAGTGAATGTTGCGCCCGCTGCAATCGCCCGCCTGCATCCACGGAAACGACTTCAACTCGGTGTTGTTAGAGGGCGTCAGGTCGGCCGAGCCACCGATCAGGGTGGGCAGCACCCCGGCGATCGCGTTCAGCACCTTGCCCGACGCCACCCGGGTGGCCTGCGCGCCGTCGGCCGGCTTGAAGGCCGGCAGCGCCTTGTCCCAATCCGCCGGCAGCTCGCCCGACCAGACCTGCTGCCACAGCCGGGCCAGCTCGGGGTACTCGGCAGCATAGCCGGCAAACATCTTCTGCCACTCGTCCTCCAGCTGCGCGCCGCGCGGCACCGCCTGGCGGAAGCGGCTGACCGCCTCTGCGGGCAAGTAGAAGGGATCTTCGCTCGGCCAGCCCAGGTTCAGCTTGGTCAGCCGCACCTCTTCGTCGCCCAGCGGCTCGCCGTGGGCCTTGGCGGTGTCCTGCCGGTTGGGACTGCCGTACCCGATGTGGGTGCGGCAGCAAATGATCGACGGCCGGTTGGTGACGGCCTGGGCGGCCCGAATCGCGGCCGCCACCGCGGCCCGATCGTTCCCGTCGACCTGCTGCACGTGCCAGTGGTAGGCAGCAAAGCGCGCCGCCCGGTCCTCGGTGAAAGCCAGCTCGGTGGGGCCGTCGATCGAGATGTGGTTGTCGTCGTACAGGCAGATCAATCTCCCCAGCCGCAAGTGGCCGGCCAGCGACGCCGCCTACGA
>Ga0315282_10015942_pt1 | contig 11032 bp, 6 predicted proteins | sample YL17G07_20_MG_FD_203693 | JGI IMG/M metagenome (GOLD analysis project Ga0315282, IMG submission 203693) | Sediment microbial communities from Yellowstone Lake, YNP, Wyoming, USA - YL17G07_20 | ecosystem: Environmental > Aquatic > Freshwater > Lake > Sediment | place: USA: Wyoming | collected...
GGCGCTACTGCCGCGAAAACGTCATCTTCTTCACACTGCGACCCACCAATCCCGTGGTACGGCAGCACGTCGAGATGGGGTGTGCGGCGGTGGTATACGACCAGGGGTACATCGCCATCTGGGACGATGAGACGGTGATCCCGGTGGGGCGCGTGGTCGAGATGCCGGTGACGATGGAAGGGAAGGCGGCCTTCAACATCCAGAACGCGATGGCGGCCACGGCGACCGCCTACGCGGCCGGGGTGGGGGTGGAGACCATCCGGCAGGGCCTGGTCTCGTTCTTCCCGTCGACCTCGATGACACCGGGGCGTATGAACCTGGTGAACCTGGATGGTGTCGACTACCTGCTCGACTACGCCCACAACCCGCACGCGTACCGTCGCTTTCTCGACTTGGTCCGGCGGCTCGGCGAGCGACGGCGCATCGTCGTCTTCGACGTGGTCGGCGACCGCCGCGACGAAGACATCCGCGAAATGTGCGAGCTGATCGCCGGGGTCTTTCAGCACGCCCTCCTCTACGAGGATGTGGACCGGCGCGGGCGGCGACCCGGCGAGCTGATCGCGCTGCAGGAGAAGTTCCTAGTAGAATCCGGCTTTCCCGCGGCGGAGATCGTCGCCATGCCGGCCGAGATGGACGCCCTGGAGCGCGCCGCCGCGGTCGCGCAGCCGGGCGACCTGGTCTGTATCATGAGCGGTCGGGTGCAGGGCGCCATCGCTTGGCTGAACCGCCGCGCGGAGCGGCTGGAGCCGACGCCGCCGGTGGTGGCGGTCGGCGTCGAGGACCCGTGGGGGCCGCGCGACGGCGACTGAGTCGCTCCGCCGGCGGCGTGGAGAACGAAGAGAGGGAGCGGCGGGCGTTCGGGGCGCGCCCGCCGCACGTCGCGCGGGAGGGACATGTGGAACGGCAGGAGGCGCGCGGCACGGTGGCCTTGCTCGGCGGTGCGGGCGCCGGGGGATTGAACCATGACGTGCTGCGCGGCTTCGTGTTGGCCGCCGGCGGCCCGGCTGCCCGGCTGCTGCTGGTGCCCACCGCCAGCGAAGAGTCCGCACACACCATCGAGAAGTACGTCAACGCTTTCGAGCTGCAGGACGTACAGTCCATCGAGGTGGCCGACATCCGCACGCGCCGCCAAGCCGGGCGGCAGGAGACGTGCGCGCGGCTGGGCGACGCCACCGGCGTCGTGTTCAGCGGCGGTGACCAGCGGCGCCTTCTGGACATCGTCGGCGGTACCCGTTTCCTCGCCTGCCTGCGCGACCGCTGGCTCGCGGGGCTCGCCATCGCCGGCTCCAGCGCCGGCGCCATGGCGCTCGGCCACCCGGTGATCGTGCGCGGCGAGCCGAGCGCGTTCTATCGGGGCGACGGCGTGCGAGCAAGGCCCGGGCTGGCGCTGCTCCCGGATCTCACGGTGGACACCCACGTGGCCGCGCGCGGACGCCTCGGTCGCCTGCTGGCGGTCGTGGTGGCGCATCCCGGCGCGCTCGGCCTCGGCATCGAGGAGGACACCGCTGTCTTCATCGCGCCGGACGATACGCTCGAAGTCGTGGGGGAGGGGATAGCTATCGCCCTCGACGCCCTCCAGCTCGGGCACCGCCGCGTGCCGGACGGGCGCTGGGACGACCGCCTCTCGGCCGAGGGCCTGCGCCTGCACGTGCTCGCTCCCGGCGACCGCCTCGACCTGCAGACCCGGCGCTTTCTGCCCGGCCTCGTCGGCGGCTGACGCCGTTCGACCCCGACCCTCCCGAGGAGGTGCTCACGCACCCATGAGCGACCAGTTCACGCTTTCGGCACGCACTGTCTATCCTGGCCCGAGCGTCGACCTCAGCCTCGAAGCGGTCGTCATCGAGGTGCGCACCACAGGCCGGCTTCCGGTGGACGAGCTGTGGGGCGCCGCGGCCGAGCGCCTGCCCAAGCTTGTGGACGAACCGCGGCCGGCCTCGTTCCCCGAGCTGTTCGCACGTCTCGTGATCGCCGTCCAGCAGCTGGACATGGAGCTGTACGCACGCAGCTGGGCGGTGCGTGCCGTCGACGGCGCGCACCGCGTGGCCGTGCAGTATGTCGACCCGCAGACGTGCCTGTACTGCATCGACCTGGTGGCTGACTGGCTGGACGCGTTGCTCGACGGTCGTGACTTCCCGTTCCGGCGGCGCTTCGACGAAGCGCTCCGCATCTTCTCGCGCAGCGGCTTCGGCGGGCCCACCATCTACTCACTGCTGGAGGCGGGGTACCGCTCGGGCATCCCGGCCATGTACTTGCGCAGCGAGGATGTGGTGCAGTGGGGCCAGGGCCGCAAGCAGTTGCGCGGCCGCTCGACCGTGTTGCACCGCGACAGTGTCAAGGACACGGAGCTGACGAGCTACAAGGACCGCTCGAAGGCGTTCCTGGAGGATCTGGGGCTGCCCGTGCCGCGCGGCCACATCGTCTTCAGTCTGGAGGACGCTGAAGCCGCGGCCGAGGCCACAGGCTACCCCGTGGTACTCAAGCCGGTCGCCGGCCACAAGGGCCAAGGGGTGACTACCGGTGTCCGTGCCCCTCACGAGGTCAAGTACGCCTTCGACGTGGCCCGCGAGGCGTCAGACAGTCCGCACGACGGCATCATCGTCGAACAGCAGATCGCCGGCACAGACCACCGCCTGCTCACCGTTAAGGGCAGGTTCGTGGCTGCCCTCCAGCGCATCCCGGCCTACGTGAGCGGCGATGGTCGCCACTCTATCGAGGAGCTCATTCAGATCGAGAACGCGCGGCCGGAACGGGCGGACACGCCGCGCTCGCCGATGGGCAAGATCACCGTCGACGAGGACCTGGTCCAGTTCCTGGGCGAGAGGGGCCTCTCGCTGCGCGATGTCCCGGAGGAGGGCCGCGAAGTCGTCCTGCGGCGGGTGGCGAACATCTCTGCCGGGGGCGTCAGCGTGAACGTGACCGATGTCATCCACCCGCTGAACATCAAGCTTGCCGAGGACGTGGCCAAGTTCCTCGACGTGCTGGCCCTCGGCATCGACCTGCTGGCCGAGGACATCTCACGGCCGTGGACCGAGGGCTCCTGCGCCATCATCGAGATCAACGCGGGCCCGGGCGTGTTCATGCACCTGGTGCCTGCGCGCGGACAGTCGATCGACGTGCCCGCGCTCATCCTGCGGTCGGTCTTCCCAACGGCCGACTCGGCGCGCATCCCTACGCTCGTCTTCAACCGCCTGGGCGAGGAGCTCGCCGGGCGGCTCACGGAGCTGGGCCTGGAGTACGCCGGTGTGGCCGAGGTGGGCGCAGCGCGGCTCCACGGCCTCTTCTTCAACAACGCGTTCTTCAGCCGTCGGCCGCGCCACATCGACACCATCCGCAACATGATGCGCAGCCCTCGTCTGGACCTGGCGCTGGTGGAATACGACGAGCGCCACCTCCTCGACGAAGGCATGTACACGTGGGGTTCCGACGTGGTGGTGCTGGAAGAGCCGACCGTCGTCGAGCGGGCGACGCTCACCCGCGATCTGCTGGATGGCGGGCTCCTGGTGGAGATCGACCGCGGCGGCGGACGGCTGCTGCTGCAGCAGCAAGGCGGCGAGGTCGCGGAGCGCGCGGTCAGCGGGGGGATCGAGGACGCGATCATGCGGGCCATCGAGCCGGTGGTCGCCGAGCGCATCGACCGGTACAACGTGCGCAACGCCGTGCGGCCGTAGCCGCCGTCCTCTCGAGCGCTCTCCCGGTAGCGTCCCCGGGAAGACCGGTTGGTGACCGACCCGGCGATCGGCAGGAACGAGCGGCGTCTGACGCCCGCACCTCGTCACGACCACCTCAGAATACGCGACGGCGACAACACCTCGAAAGAAGAGCGAGGGGCGGGAGGCCTCGTTGCCTCCCGCCCCTGGTCTCAGCTCCGCATCGCTTGCGGAAGCCGATCAACGGAGCGGGTCGCTCACGGCATGCTCGGCGGCGTCGCCACCGACTCCAAGATGGCCCGCGCGACCAGGGCGAAGGTGTTCTCAGGCTGCCCACGATACGTGGGATGAAAGCCCATGAACACGACGCGGCCGTGGGCGGCAGGTGTGTAGGTGACCATGGCGGCCATGCCGACGGCCGGCTGGGCGTTGGTCGGATCGGTCCAGTAGCCCGACTGGTAACAGCCGGCGCCCATGCCGCCGTCCTCCCAGACGCCGTCCGTGACGATGTCGCCGAACACCCCGCTGACGTCGTACCAGCCGACCGGATACACGAACACCCAGTCGTGGGTCGGCCAGCCGCCGGCGCCGAGCGTGCTGTTCCAGCTCACGGCGCACATGCCGTTGTTCGCGCCGAACGGGTCGGGATCATTGCCGTTGACGATGCCCGGGACGAGCGCCGCGTTGGCGCCGCCGTCGGACCCACTGGTGCCCTTGATCCCGATGTACGTGCGGCGCACACTGCCGTTGTCGCCGGCGAGCCAGGTGGTGACCGTCTCAGCCGTCACGCCGGTGGAGCTGTTGATGAAGGCGCTCGCCGAGCCGGGGGTGGACGTCGACGAAGCGTTGTCGAAGCCGAGGTACTTCTTCAGGACCCAGAGCGACTGCGCGTCGACGTTGACCGCGACGCGCGGGCTGGTGCACCTGGGGAAGCTCGCCACCTGCGCCATGTCGAGGCCTGCGACCGTCGTGAAGTCGAGGCCCCAGGCCTTCGCCAGGCTCTTGACGTACGTCTTCATGTACGGCTTGGTGCAGTTGACCACGTACGTTCCCAGCGGAATCGTGTCGTGCGGCGACGCGATCGTGCGGCTGACCATGCCGACCTCAAAGCCACGCTTCGTCATGGCGTTGACGGCCTTCACGGACCAGTTGCTCGTGCCGGAGAACATGTAGACGGGGCCGCCGCCGGTCACCGCGCCCGTCCTGGCGACCTTGTCGCCCGTCACCCTATGCAACGAGGCGGAGAACGGCGTGTCTGCCTTGACACGATCGAAGCCCCAGAGGCGTGGGTAGGCCCAGATGGAGACGTCGTACATCGAGCTGACGCCGTAGACGGCCTTCACGTCCTCGCCTTCCCAGAACAGGTTGTTCACAAGCGAGCGCAGCGGCTGCTGCAGCATGACCACGAAGGTGCCGGCCGGGTACGTGGTCCCGCCGTAGGCGAAGGTGGCCTTGGCCCTCTGCACCTCGAGTCCGAAGAACAGGCAGTTGTTGACCGCCTTGTAGGCCTCGAGTGCATTGTGCTGGTGGGCGGCATCCACTGGGATGATGTAGGCGTACGGGAACGTGACGTCGCCGACCACGTTGCTGTACGGGAAGCCGGGCCGGCCGAAGCCCACGTCGACGATCTCGCCGGTGGCGGGGTCGGCCGACCTGATCATGTCGGCCATGTTGCCCGTCCACGGACGCCCGTCGAGCAGGCCCTTGTCGCCGCGCATGAACCCGGTGGCCTGGTCCTTGGCCATCGCCCACTTGTGCGCCATGTCGAAGCTGAGCAGCCCCACGCACATGTAGTAGTGACCCATGACGCCGTCGTCGGTCTTGTACGGCGTCTCGCAGGTCTGGCCGATCGCCATGTACTGCTGCGGGAACATCGGCGCGTAGAACGGCGTGTAGTCGTCCCAGCTCTCATTGGCGAGGTTGAACTCGTCCTCCGCGGTGCCCCACAGGTAGGGGATCTGCGCCGTGAGCCCCGTGTTGTCCTGCATGGTGGCGCGTTCGAAGCGCGCCTGCGGCAGCGCCCACTTGATGTAGAGGTCGTACTCCAGGCTCGGGCAGTGGGGCATGGTGGTCGGCTCGACGAGCATCGGGTTCATGTACCCGTGCATGTCGAACATCGTCAGGGGCAGCCACTTCTTGATGCCGGCGATGGTCTGCCTGACCTCCGGCTGGCTGGCCTGAATGAAGTCACGGTTACAGTCGAACCCGTTGCCGTTGGGGCGCAGGTCGGTGATGCGTCCGTCGGGGTTCTGTACGGGGTCGATGACGATGATCAGGTTCTTCAGCCAGCCGATGGTCTCCGCGTCTTTGGCGAACGCCAAGCGCTCGATGAGCAGCAGGCCGGCGTCGGCGCCCGTCGTCTCGCCGCCGTGGATGCTGCAGTTGAGCCAGACGGCCGGCCGTATGCCGCTGCCGTCGCGCAGCCAGTGCTTGTCGAGCACGTAGCCGGGGTCATCGAGCAGCATCTGGCGGTAGAGCATGTTGGTCTGCCACAGCTTCTCGCTCATCGGCCAGGTGCAGATGACCTGCCACATCGCGTTGCCGTTGGCGGACTTGCCCGTGCTCACGACCGTGATGCGGTCGCTGAGTCGGTCGATGCGGCTGAGGGTCGCCGCGAAGGTGGAGTAGTAGTTGTAGAGACTGTACGGCGGGACGGCGATCTCGGGTGCACCCCGCCGGGGTACCCGGTCGCCGGAGTCGACCGTGTCGTGGCTTCGCGTGACAGCGGACGCAGGCGCCGCAACGAGCGCCGTCGCGACGATGAGGACGAACAGCGCAAAGAGCCACTTTCGCATGAACTAACCTCCGGTAAGGCGCGACCACAGCCTTCCGTTCGGGCGCGGCCGGGTCGCGCAGAGGAAGAGGGCACAGGCCTATCTCGCAACCACCTACCCTCACGGCGTGGCCGTAGGCGTGCGCAGGAGACGGCGCGCATGCGGCCCCGCCATCCCGATGGCACACAAGGACACGAGCTCCGAGGGCTGCACCGGCGGAGTCCGCCCCCCAGAAGCTCAACGCCAGCTCGTCAGAGGTCGAACCTAGTACGGGTATAGGCCCTCGTCAATGGCCGTCGCCAATGACCTGCGAAGCGCCGTGTCGCCCGCGGCGCTCGCTGATGTGCGCCGGACCTTCGGTCGGCGAGGCTGCGGTCCGGTCACTCTTGTCGCGGGCGTGACCACAAGCGGCGCAGATGGTATCGTCATGTGCCGCCCGCAGGCGCACGGCCCCAGCCGGGGCTCGCCACCCGCCTGCGGGGTTAGCTGTCCGGTGGTGGGGGTAGCTCAGTCGGTAGAGCTCCAGGTTGTGGCCCTGGCGGCCGCGGGTTCGAATCCCGTCCCTCACCCCAAACCTGCAGGCAGCACCGCGGCGCCACGCGGGCGGGTGTGGCGGAACAGGTAGACGCGCTAGACTTAGGATCTAGTGAGCTCTGCTCGTGGAGGTTCGAGCCCTCTCACCCGCACCAAACCTCGCAGGGCCAGACCCTTCCCCTTGAACAACGGAGAACCCATCGTGAGAACTGAGGTCAAGCCGGTCGCAGAGAACGAGGTCATGCTCGAGATCGAGGTGCCCGAGGACGAGGTGCAGCGGCGCTACGACCAGACGCTCACGCGTATCGCCCGCGAGGCCAGCGTCCCCGGCTTTCGCAAGGGCAAGGTGCCGCGTCAGATCATCCTCAACCGGCTCGGCGACGAGTACGTCCGCAACGAGACCCTGCAGAAGTTCCTGCCGGACTGGTACGACGCGGCCTTGCACGACTCCGACGTCGACGCCGTGTCGCTGCCGGAACTCGACCTCAGCGAATTCAAGGTCGGCGTGCCTTTCACGTTCACCGCCAAGGTGCAGGTGCGGCCCACGCCGACCCTGGGGCGCTACAAGGGCCTGGAAGTGTCCAGGCGGAGCGTGGAGGTCACCGACGGGCAGGTGGAGGCCCAGCTCGCCATGATGCAGGAGCGCTTCGCCAGCCTCAAGCCGGTCGAGGGCCGTGCGGTCGAGCCGGGCGACTTCGTGGTGGTCGACCTGCAGGGCAGCGCCGGCGGCGCGCCGATCGAGGGTGCCAACGTCACCAACTACATGGTCCAGGTCGGCGCCGGCCAGCTCATCCCCGGGTTCGAAGACAACCTGGTCGGCATCGGCGCCGGCGAGCACAAGGAGTTCGAGGTCACCTTCCCGGACGAGTACTCAGTAGAGGAGCTGCGCGGCAAGCCGGCCACCTTCGCGGTCGACGTCAAGGAGATCAAGGAGAAGGTGGTGCCCGCGCTCGGCGACGAGTTCGCGCAGGAAGTGAGCGAGTTCGACACACTCGACGAGCTCTACGTGGACATACGCGGGCGGCTGCAGCGCGCGCAAGAGGCGGCCGCCGAGCGCGAGTTTCGCAGCCGCGTCGTCGATGCCGCCGTCGCCGAAGCCAGCCTGCAGGTGCCGTCCGCGATGGTGGACCGCGAAGCCCACAACCTGTTCCACGACCTCGAGACCAGCGTCGGCGAACAGGGCCTGACCATGGAGGTCTACCTCAAGGCCATCGGCAAGACGGAGGAGGAGATCGAGGAGGAGCTGAAGCCGCGCGCGGAGATGAACGTGCGTCGCCGCCTCATCCTCGACGCCATCCGCGCGGCCGAGAACGTCCAGGTCAGCGACGACGACGTGCGTGAGCGGATCAAGGCCGATGCCGAGCTCATCGGTCGCGACGGCGACCAGCTGGTGATCGACGTGTACGCCTCAGGAAGGCAAGGCATCATCCGCGACGAACTCCTCATGGCCAGGACGGTCGATCTCCTCGTTGAGAGCGCCGTGGCAACGGAGATGCCGTCCGGTGAGGCCGACGTAACGGTAGCGTCTGACGCCGACGGCGCAGGTGAGGCATAGTAGCGAAGACAGTCGCTGGCGTCGGTCGCCGGCGAGAGAGGATGAAGCGGTGAGCCCTTACGTTCCCATCCCCATGGTGGTCGAGCAGACGAGCCGCGGCGAGCGTGCCTTCGATATCTACTCGCGGCTGCTCAACGACCGCGTGGTGTTCCTCGGCACCCCGATCTCCGATGAGGTCGCCAACCTGATCGTCGCCCAGCTGATCCACCTTGAGTCCGAGGACCCGGATAAAGACATCAGCCTGTACATCAACAGCCCGGGCGGGTCGGTCTACGCCGGCCTGGCCATCTACGACACGATGCAGTTCATCAAGCCGAACGTCAGCACCATCTGCGTCGGCATCGCCATGAGCATGGGGTCGCTGCTCCTGGCCGGCGGCGCCCCCGGCAAGCGCTTCGCGCTGCCCAACGCCAAGATCCTCGTCCACCAGCTGTCGGGCGGCTTCGAGGGTCAGGCCACGGACATCGAGATCCATGCCAAAGAGGTCATCAACATCCGGCAGCGGCTGGACGAGATCCTCGCCAAGCACACCGGCCAGCCGGTCGAGAAGGTGCGCGTGGATACCGAAAGGGATTACTTCATGACTGCCGAAGAGGCGAAGGCATACGGGATCCTCGACGATGTCATCGCCCATCGGTAAGGTCGAGGCGCGATCCGTCCGATAGCTTCATCGGCAGGAGGCACGGCTTTGGCAGGAACGGGTGACAGCAACGATCAGCTCCTCTGCAGCTTCTGCGGCAAGTCGCAGCGGCAGGTGAAGAAGCTCATCGCCGGACCCGGCGTGTACATCTGCGACGAATGCATCGATCTCTGCAACGAGATCATCGACGAGGAGCTCTGCGCTCCTGCCACGCTCGATTTCGACAGCCTGCCCAAACCGCGCGACATCAACGCGGCGCTGAACGACTTCGTCGTGGGGCAGGAGGAGGCCAAGCGCATCCTCTCGGTGGCCGTCTACAACCACTACAAGCGGGTGCGCGCGGTCGCGGCGGGCGAGACCGACGTCGAGCTGCAGAAGAGCAACATCCTCATCCTGGGCCCGACCGGCTCGGGCAAGACGTTGCTCGCGCAGACGCTGGCGCGCATCCTCAACGTGCCCTTCGCCATCGCCGACGCCACCGCCCTCACCGAGGCGGGCTACGTCGGCGAGGATGTGGAGAACATCCTCCTCAAGCTCATCCAGGCCGCCGACTTCGACGTGAAGCGCGCGGAGACCGGCATCATCTACATCGACGAGATCGACAAGATCTCGCGCAAGGCCGACAACCCGTCGATCACCCGCGACGTGTCGGGCGAGGGCGTGCAGCAGGCGCTGTTGAAGATCCTCGAGGGCACGGTGGCCAGCGTGCCGCCGCAGGGTGGACGCAAGCACCCCCACCAGGAGTTCCTCACCATCGACACCACCAACGTCTTGTTCATCTGCGGCGGCGCCTTCTCAGGGCTCGAGAAGATCATCGAGCGGCGTATCGGCCGCCAGGGCGTGGGGTTCATGGCCGACATCATCTCCAAGGCCGAGCAGGACCCCGGCACTATCTTCACCCGCGTGCTGCCGGAAGACCTCCTCGCCTACGGGCTCATCCCCGAGTTCGTCGGGCGCCTGCCGGTGGTCAGTGCCGTGCACAGCCTCAGCGAGGACGACCTGGTGCGCATCCTGATCGAGCCCAAGAACGCGCTGGTGAAGCAGTACCAGAAGTTCTTCGCCCTGGACGGCATCGACCTGGTCTTCGCCGAGGACTCGCTGCAGGTCATCGCCCACAAGGCGCTGGCGCGCGATACCGGCGCTCGGGGCCTCCGGTCGATCATCGAGGAAGCGCTGCTCGACGTGATGTTCGACTTGCCCTCGCGGCGCGACGTGCGCAAGTGCGTCATCACTCGCGAGACCATCGAGAAGGGCCTCGACCCCACGCTGGTCACTGAGGCAGAGAAGCCGGCCTTCGAGCTTGACGAAGAATCCGCCTGAGGCTGAGGAGCGGCGGCCGCTGCCGCTTGTCCCCACGCGTGAGCTCATCGTCTTCCCGAAGATGATCGCGCCCCTGTTCGTGGGGCGCGAGAAGAGCGTGCGCGCGCTGGAGCGTGCGCAGGCCGAGAAGAGCAACCTCATCCTCTGCCCGCAGCGCGAGCCGCTGCTCGACGACCCCGGTGCCGGCGACATCTTGCCGGTGGGCACCATCGCCACCGTGCTGCAGCTCTTCAAACTCCCCGACGGCAGCATCAAGGCGCTGGTCGAGGGCCGCGGTCGGGTGCGCGTCGACGCCTTCGAGCAGACATCTCCCGAGTTCGTGGTGGCGTACACACCGCTGGACTCGCCGGACCGCGACGCGCGCCGCAGCCGGACCCTCGCGCGTCGCGTGCTGAGCGAATTCATGGCCTACGTGCAGCTCAGCCCCCAGATGCCCGACGAGGCCATGCAGGTCGTCAACCAGGCGGAAGACGCCGGCGAGGTGGCCGACATCGTCGCGGCGCACCTGCTCATCAGCAACGAGCAGAAGCAGCAGTTGCTCGAGACGGCCTCCGCCGAGCAG
>Ga0315282_10015943_pt1 | contig 11031 bp, 9 predicted proteins | sample YL17G07_20_MG_FD_203693 | JGI IMG/M metagenome (GOLD analysis project Ga0315282, IMG submission 203693) | Sediment microbial communities from Yellowstone Lake, YNP, Wyoming, USA - YL17G07_20 | ecosystem: Environmental > Aquatic > Freshwater > Lake > Sediment | place: USA: Wyoming | collected...
ATGGTGGGTTCAACATCTCTCCCCCCTTTTGGTCTTCCTTCATCTCGTTTCGTTTCCTTCACAGTGTCTCGAGCCTGGGAGACAAGAACTTTGTCAGGTTTATCCTTGGGAAGTGGTGGACCGGGCTATTTCTACGGCCGGCCGTGGCTGAAATAAAACACGTAATGCCAGTTCAGCTCCCGCTCGGAAAATACAGGCCTGTAAAATTCCTGGTGCCGTCCAACACCGCATTGAACCTGCTAAGCAACGTTGGACAGGACACATCATTGTGGAAACGGGTTGGACGGGTCGGGTTCGAACATGTTCTGTACTCGGTTTTGATAGCTTACAGCTTCCGCAACCGAGGATTGAAGGCATCAATCGAGAAGAAGCTTCAGTCAGGCAGACGCCTAGACGTGTACGTAGAAGGCAAAGAGAAGACGGGAATTGAAATCGAGCTTTCGACTTTCAATATCGAAGAGAAGATTCAGGGCATCGAAGAGCTGGACAGGCTTGTCATCTTGGTAAAAGACGAGCAAGCCTTCCATGACTTCGTAAGATACCTGAGAGAGAATCCAAACGACAAAGTAACGGTAGCAAGAGTAATCGAGTTTCTACGCGAAAACAGTATTAGAAATAGCGCCGGAACCTCTGGCACAAACACGCCCGGAGCGGAGTCAACATGATTCCGAACTTTACTGGAAGGAAGGTGGAACAAACTGGCACAATATAGAGACAAGCGGAAGAATTCCAAAGGTCAGTACCGCAGTCGAAGAAGCTCCTATTTGCCTGTGCTTAGAGGAAGCGGTGGTTCCTATCGACCGAGAAGCGTTGGCAGGACTCATGATTTCAAGTACGAGCGTGAACCGCAACTGAAAGCTCCCAAAGAGATCGAGACACACTACTTGAGAGAAAAGGAAATTCCTGAAGCGCCCGCTAATCCGTACCGCCCCGGAGTAAATGTCGATCAAATAGGCAAAACAGTCAGCGAGAAGATTCAGAAGTATCTTGCGGACCAAACTGAACGGCAATCTGAGACCACGGACTACGAGGTTCACTCGAATATGCTTGGAGCAGAGACCGAATCCGATTTCGTGATACCTGAGCTTCCATCTGCTGCGATAGAGGGGATGGATGACAAACTCGATCTCACCGTCGAAGCCGTAGAACCGATAACGGAGAATCCGGTTGAAGACCCCATCGAACCTTCGTTACAGAGCGGGCCAGAACTATACGAATCGGGCGAGCTGCCTGTAAGAGAGTTGGAGCTGCTTCTTGCTGAACTAGATGCCACACCACTCGAGACTAAGTTAGACCAAAAATCGGAGAAAGTTGAGGATGCAGAACGATCGCTATAGCACAAGAATAGATTTCGACCTCACAGGCGAACTGGCAAGGCGGCTGGATGACATAATTCAGAAAGGGATAGTTGGATCCAAACCTGAGGCGATAAGACAAGCATTGATCGAGTACTTCAATAAACTGGACGAACAACAGCTCAGACGTGCAAGACTGAGGCTTCTAGAGAAGGAGACGAGCCAAGGATGACCGGCTTGCGCCGAATTCGACTGAGGCGCATTAAGGGTTGGCGAATGCCAGCCAATACCGTTAAGGTAGCGCGGCCAACGAAATGGGGCAACCCTTTCGAAATAGGAGTCCACGGAACCCGCCAGGAAGTTCTTCGCAAATACAGGGCGTGGATTATGCAAAAACTCACGGAACAGCCTGACTTCTTGGCACCCTTGCGCGGAAAGAATTTAGCATGTTTCTGCAAAATGCATCAACCATGCCACGCCGACATTCTCTTGGAGCTTGCAAACCGTGAAAATCTCGCCGAATGTTCCAACCAGCACTTGGACTGTAGGAGAGAGCTAGCATGGCGGACAAGTCGTCAATCGAATGGACCGATGCAACGTTGCAATTTGCGAAGCCAAGATCTATTACGTACTCAAGTCAAATTCAATAACCACTTCGAGGATGAGTTGGGCCGAGTCAGTAGTGGTCGAGATGGTTCTTCGAATAGACAAAATCCATGCCCGTGAAGTGTTGGACGGGCGAGGGTGGCCGACTGTAGAAGTGGAGATTTCATCCAGCGGTTGGGTTGTCATGGCTCAAGTTCCTGCTGGTCTCTCAAAGGGGACGCATGAAGCATTCGAGTTGAGAGATGGGGGAAACCGATACGGAGGAAAAGGTGTGCAGAAGGCCGTTTCGAATGTCAACGACATCATTTCTCCTAAGATTACTGGTCGAGAGTTTTCTTCTCAAGCTGAGCTAGACAGACTACTAGTAGACCTTGACGGAACAGCTGAGAAGAAGGCCCTAGGCTCGAACGCGATTCTAGGAGTTTCATTGGCCGGAGCCAAAGCGGGAGCGAAATCGAATGGTGCATCCTTGTATAGCTACCTAGGAGGAGAAGATGCGTGCATTCTTCCAGTTCCATTCTTTGATATGATTGGTGGAGGAATCCTTGCCGGAATACCGTTGGAGATACAGGAATGTATCCTCGCTCCGACAAATTTCGGAAGCTACTCTGAGGCGATGCAAGCCAGCGTTGAAGTATACTTTGAGCTTGGGCGCATCTTGGCTAAACGTTACGGGAAGACTGTGTTGAATGTTGGCGATGATGGCGGATATACCCCGCAGATTAAGAGCGCTGAGGAAGGTCTTTCATGGATACAGAAAGCGGTTGATAAGTTGAGCTACGAGAAAAACTTTGATTACGCTCTGGATGCTGCTGCAACTCATTTCTATGACATCAAATCCAAGAACTATCGTGTTGCAGGAAAGAGAATATCTCGCGAGAGACTCATCACGTACTATGAGAAGCTAGTAGAGAAATTCGACATAATCTCAATCGAAGATCCCCTCAATCAAGATGATTGGGAAGGCTTTCATGAATGCAGAAAGAGACTGAAAATCCAGATCGTCGGAGATGACTTCTTAGCGACCAACATCACTCGTTTGAAGAAGGCAGTTGAACAGGAAGCCGCAAACGCAATGTTGCTCAAGATAAACCAGATTGGAACTGTGACAGAAGCGCTCGACGCGGGGCGCTACGCCATACAGAATGAATACGGAGTAATGGTCTCCGAGCGGTCGGGCGAAGCCGAAGATGATTCTATCGCCGATATTGCAGTCGCATTGAACTGTGGGCAAATCAAAACAGGAGCGCCTGTAAGGGCTGAACATACTGTGAAATACAATCGCCTCTTTAGAATAGAAGAGGAACTAGGACCAAGAGCTCGTTACGTAGGCAGACGCAGCCTGTGCACCCTATGCTAACTATGCCTCCAAGAAGGCCTTGATGACCTAGCGGTTCAAACGTGCCAAGTGATAACGACCCGTGTATGTGAAGAATATTCAGGAACTCGTAAACCACGGTGAAATAGAACTCCGTCAGGAACTGCTGAAGACTATCGAGGCCTCATTGGGTCGTGTCGATCCGTACCGATTAACGAAGGACATGGTACGAGTCAATGATCGCCAACTCGCAATTGGCAATCTCCAATTTGACTTACGTCGAACAGGTAGAATCTATGTGATTGGCGCTGGGAAGGCTACTTTGCCCATAGCCAAGGCCCTAGAAGAAATCTTGGATGATCGAATCTCTGAAGGATTGATAATAGTAAAGGAGGACGAGGAGAGGACTCTTTCACGAATCAGAGTTAGGCGTGCAGGCCATCCGATTCCTAACGAAGCAGGTTACTTGGCGGCTCAGGAAATAGTCAAAATGGCTTCACGAGCACGCGCCGATGACCTCTATCTTGTAGCCTTCACGGGTGGCTGTTCCGCCCTAATGCCGTACCCTGTGCAAGGAGTGAGTTTGGAAGACAAGCGGAAGGTTACGCGTTTGTTACTGGCTTGTGGTGCTACAATTAGGGAAATCAACGCTGTGAGAAAGCATCTTTCTGGGACAAAGGGAGGTCGTCTAGCGAAGATCATTGCTCCTGCTACCATAGTGAATCTGACGGTCTCAGATGTTATCGGTGACCCGTTAGACTGCATCACAGATCCGACGGTCATCGACCCCTCTCGGTTCGAAGACGCCATCTACACACTGAAGAAGTATGATCTTTGGGGCCACGTGCCCGAATCGGTGAGATATCATTTATCACGAGCATCTGCAGATCAGGAGACTTTGAAGGAATATGGGGATATTCGGGTTCACAATTTCATCATAGCCAACAATGTAATGGCAGCGGAAGCTGCACGCAAGCATCTTGAGACGAGAGGATTCAACTCTCAAATCCTCACCACGAGCCTCGAGGGTGAAAGCCGAGAAGTCGGGTACGTCCTTGCGAGCATTATGTGTGAGACGGTTCAGCATAATCGTCCTCTTGAGAAGCCTGCCGCCTATGTTCTTGCAGGCGAAACTCTAGTTAAGTTAGAGGGAAACACTCGAGATGACGCAATCGGAGGACCGAGTCAAGAATTAGCAGTTGCAGCAGCCGTTCGTCTTCCCGAGGCCTATCATATCGCGGGAGTATTCTTTGATACGGATGGGTCGGATGGACCAACTGAATATGCAGGGGCGTTAGTCGATTCAAAGACGCTTGAGCAAGCCAGGAAGTTAGGTATCGATTTGTATACTAGCTTGAGGGAACATAACGTTGCGGAGGCCTTGAATCGACTTCATGATGTGATTTTGACAGGTGCGACAGGTGTTAACGTGATGGATCTCGCAATCTTAATCGCAAAGTAATCAGCGAACAAATGACTGAGTGCAGCCGTGCGCATGCTTGAGGCAATTACGAATGTCAGATTTGAGCTGAGCGACTTCAAACTATTCAGCAATTTCGCAGATTATTATTGTGTGGTTTTCAATTGGCTGCTTCCTCGCGTAATGGGATAGCTATTAGTGATGATTAAGCCACAGAGCTAAGCAGAGTTTGTTTTGACTCTTTAAACGACTTCTTTCCGGTGGTCACTGTGGCCTTCTAAAGTCACGGCCTGCATATCTCGCAGATTCGCCCAACTCTTCTTCTATCCTGAGAAGTTGATTGAACTGTGCTACTCTCTCGCTTCTAACCGGCGCTCCATTTTTGATCTGGCCAGCGTTTATGCCCACCGCTAGATCAGCTAGCCACGTATCTTCGGTTTGAGCAGACCTTTCTGATACGAGAACTCCGTATCCATTCCTGACGGCGCATGAAGCCGTGTCCAAAGCTTCGCTTAGAGTTCCAATTTGATTCACCTTCAAGAGAACAGTGTTTGCTGCACCCATTTTGATGCCTGTCAAGAGACGCTTTACGTTCGAAACAAAGAAATCGTCCCCAACTATCTGAATGTCAAGTTTGCTCGTGATTTCGACGAACGCCTCAAAGTCATCCTCGTAGAACGGATCTTCTATTGATCTCAGCGGATAGGTTTTCACGAGTTCCTCGTAAACTTCCATCAATTTCTCGGCCGTAATTTTCTTTCTCATGTATGTGTAATTCCCCGTTCTCGCATTGTACATGTGCGTTGCAGCGGCGTCTAACGCCAGTATGAAATGCTTTTGATAGCCCTCTTCCTCAATCGCTTTCAAGATTATATCATAGGCTTCTCGCGGATCACTCGGTCCCGGGGGGGAATAAGATCCCTCGTCTCCGGTATTGAGAGAGTACTTTCCATACTTCTTAGCTAGCAATCTACCCAAGGTGTGATACACCTCAGACCCCATACGTATGGCTTCAGCGAAACTCTTCGCCCCGATTGGCATCACGTTGAACTCTTGAAAATCGAATTCGGTGGCAGCTAGTTTTCCGCCGCATATGTAGAGAAACATTGGTACCGGCAAAACATGGGCATTCGGTCCACCGATGTACCGGTAGATGGGGAGTGTAAGTGAAGTTGCTGCAGCTTTTGCAATGGCCCACGATGTTGCAGTTGTTACGTTGCCCCCGATTCTTGATTTGTCTTCAGTTCCGTCAGATTCTATTAATGCGTGGTCGATTTTTCTTTGTTCTCTTACGTCGACACCTTTGAGCAGAGGCGCGACTATGCGGTTCACCGCCTTAACGGCGTTTTGAACACCCAATCCGTGGTATCTTCTCCTTCCGTCTCTCATTTCGGCGGCCTCGTAGGTCCCCTTTGAACGACCAACGGGTGCATCCGCACGTCCAAGCACGCCGCCTTCAGTCAAAACATCAACTTCTACGGTCGGATGGCCTCTGCTATCTAGGATTTCTCTGGCTCTGACATCCTGCACACTAAACTGATTCAAGTTGCTCTTCTCAAGCGGGAAACCATTTTTCGCTTGCTTAAGCTTTGCTCACTATTTTCTGATCTGTCGTTTTGTGTGATCTGGTTCGCGATGCAGTCCTAGCTCTCGTTCCTAGCCAAATCGTGAGATACTTGTCACGCAATAGGTTCAAGGACACATTCAAGCTGGAAAAAGCCAAGACCGCTTCACCTGACGACCATGCTTTATTTATAACATCGCAGGTCACACAACTAAAGGCGGACCTCTTGGTAAATGTATACTATGACGAAGATGCTGATCTTTCTGTCTTAAGGAACGAGACTGTTGCAATTATCGGATACGGAAACCAAGGCAGGCCTCACGCGTTAAACATTAGGGACAGCGGGGTTAATGTCATCGTGGGAAACGTCAAGGATTCCTACTATGATCAGGCACTCAGCGATGGATTCAAGACACATCCGATAGGTGAAGCAGCAAGACAGGCAAACATCATTTACATAATGCTCCCGGATGAAATTCAGCAGGAAGTCTACGAAACCGAGATCAAACAGTATCTCTCAAAGGGAAAAATGCTTGTCTTCGCAAGTGGATACAGCGTCCACTTTGGCTTGGTCGTCCCACCCAAAGATGTTGATGTTGTGGATATGTTTCCTCTTGGCCTGGGACCTTATCTTAGAGAACATTTCATAAAAGGGGAGCCGATCAATGCGTATTTGGCGATAGGCCAAGATGCTACTGGAAAAGCGAAACAGAGAGCTCTAGCACTCTGCAAAGCAGTTGGAACCACTCGAGGCGGAGTGTTAGAAACAAGCTTTGCCAACGAAATCGAAATCAACCTTTTCCTTGAACAAACCGTATGGCCAGCTATCTATAGGATATTCACTCTAGCATTCGAGACGATGGTCGAAGCTGGATATCCACCAGAGCTAGTTTCAATGGAGCTATATCTTTCAAAAGAGCCATCACAGATGTTTGCTCTTGCGGCTAACTTAGGATTGTTCGAACAGTTGAAATTGCACTCAAAGACAAGTCAATACGGAACACTTAGCCGAGCTCGGAGAATAATTAAGGATGACATGAAAGGCATTATGAGAGAACACCTACGCGAGATTCAAACCAGCGCTTTCACGAGAGAGTGGACTCTGGAACAGGCGGCTGGATATCCTGTCTTCAATAAGCTCAGAGAAGAGTCACTTAAACATCCTATGAACGAGATTGAGAGAAGAGTTATGAGAGAACTTCGCTTATGAACGGCTGTGGACCGTTCATAGGGCGACGAGAGTCGGGACTTGCCGTTAGATCCGCTAAACAGATCTTCGCGGTCGTTGACTTGCCAATGAATTCATTCAAACCCAACTAGAGCTGCCACCGCTTCGTCGAGTTTCTTTTTCGACTCTTCTAATCTCATCCTCTCGTTTTTCAAGAACCCGCGCTCTTTTTCGAGTTGTAGCCTGCGAGTCTGCAACATCCTGCGCACCTCTTTGGGAGCCGGGCCGCCCATGGTCGTTCGCAAATCCACGTTTCTCTTTGCATCTAGAGCCTTGTCGATTTCGGACTGACCTATCCCTAACGGCCTCCCAACCACTTCTTTTGCACTTCTGTCCAACATTTCAGCTGTTATGTCACGAGCCGTCAGTCCTTTCTCAACTGAATTGCGAACAAGAATTCCAACTATCCGATGAGCCGTCCTAAACGACAAATTCGTCTTCAGTACGATTTGGTCTGCCAATTCTGTTACGGTTGAGAAACCTTCGGGTGCGAGCTGCCGCATCCGCTCGTTGTTCACCTTGAGAGTTGCAATAACACCCTTCAAGATCATCAGCATATCTCTGGCTATCTCCATCGAGTTCCAAACTGCATGCTCGAATACCATCAAGTCCCAACTGAATCCCATAGGCAAGTTCTTCAAGATTGTCAGACATTTCACTGAGTCTCCGATGAGTTCGCCTGCAAGGGCCCGAGTCATCTCAGGAGCCCATGGATTCTTCTTCTGTGGCATTATGCTGCTAGAAGTACAGAACTCATCAGCGAGCTCTACCATTGCGAACTCCATGCTGCTCCAGACGACTAAGTCATTTGAGAATCGGCTGAGGTTGGAGCCAAGAATGGCGAGGCATGCCATCACCTCGGCAACATCGTCCCTTGCGCTAATGGCGTCCAAGCTGTTTTCGAGAATGCCTTCGAATCCGAGCAACTCCGTAGTTCTCTGTCGGTTCAATGGAAAACTCGTTCCAGCAAGGGCTACGCCGCCAAGTGGATTGACATCTATTCGATGGTAACCATTCTCGAGTCGGTGAAAGTCCCGAATTGTCATGTCAAGTACGGCAAGAAGATAGTGAGCAAACGTCAAAGGTTGCGCATGCTGTGTATGAGTATAGCCCGGAAGCAATGTTTCAACATTTGAATCAGCGAGATTCATCAACGCAATCTTGAAATCAAGAATCAACTCTAGGAGCTCAAGGACTCTCTGTGAGAGTGCCAAATGCAAGGTTGCCGCGAATAAGTCATTCCTACTCCGGCCAGTGTGAATCTTGCCGCCTATCTCCTCGCCTATCTTGCCGATGAGAAAAGATTCCATATTCATGTACAGGTCTCCTAATGTATAGTCGAACGGGAAGTTCTGAACGCCTAGTGCTTCGATCGAGCCTATGCCTTCCAGAATCCTCGCGGCATCACTTCTTGAGATGATTCCTTGTTCCTTCAGCATGACGACATGTGCCTTGTTAACTTGGACCATCGCACTGAAGTAATTTTTTCTCATCTCCGCCCACGGAATAATATGATACTTGATAATCTCATCTGCAAAACCACGCCTCAATCGCGGTGCTGCCATAGCATCCTTGCTCATATGCATCCAAACATTCCCTCATTCCGACCATTTATAATAGACCTCGCCACAAAACACCCGAGGGAGGCTTCAGATAGATTCAAAAGCAGTGCACTGCTTCAATGCCTATCGTTCTGATTCAAGAGGGAATTGATGATATCCAAGGCTTGTGTCAATGCGTCGGTAACCTTGTTAGAGTCTCTTCTAAGGCCATTCTGTGAGAACCGGAACTCATCCGAATCAGTTTCTACCGTGGCTAGGCTTCGGATCCCACTTAGGCATGGCACCTCCTGTAGCGGCAACGCCGAATCGTGATCGAACCTGCCCCCGCTGACGTATCGGAGAGGAACTAGGACCCTGCTGAGTTGCATAAGAGCACTATTGATTCTCTCTACCTCGCGTGAGTTCTTCTGCTTTCTTGAGATGCGATTTAGCCTGCGCGTCGCCATAATTAGTCTGCCCGCATCGTGAATGAGTGAATCCATCTTGAAGGCCTCGTTGCTGGCTTCGTGTAGTTCGACGAGTATCCGCTTGATTTCCGTAGCTGCACTTTCGTAGTCAAATGGCAAAATTGGGGTGGAGCAAACGGCAAGAGCGACAATTGCGTATACTTGAACATCACGACGGAGGTTTTCTGGATCGACCTTGTCTACAGTATCATGAACTGTGTGCCACCACCACCCTGAGCTGCAACGCTGCGAGGCAAATATGCCATACGGCGGTTTCAGGGCCAAGTCACTTTCCAAAGGGATTTCGGATAACTCAGCGAAGATTGACGGAATTCCGATTCCCCAGAAAGATTGATCGGCTCCTCTGTAGAAACCATGGCCAGAGAGTTCTTGGCCGGCAATTCGCTTTATTATCGTCGATGCGAGGTCTCTTGTTTCCGGCATAATGCAAGCCTCGGTCAGAATTGTCGCTCCCACGGATCCTGGCGATTCAACGTTCATGTGTGCAACGCAGTTCTTGTTAAGGTCATGCCAAAAAACGTCTGCGTACCATGTCGAACCAGCATATCTCCCATGAGAGTGTCCTGACCAGAATGCGAGTCTTATCCCGCGTTTAAGGTATTTTCTGGACTTGGCCATGACACGCGCTATTTCCAGCATTGCAGCATTTCCCGTCGCGTTATCAATGGTCCCGTAATGCCAGGAGTCTATATGTCCAGAAATCAATACGAATTTGTCAGATTTCCCTTGTAAGTCCGCGATGACAACAGGAAGCTTCTTCCAGCCCCTCCATGCTCGGGTCACGACTCTAACTGTTAATCCCTGCTTAGTTAGCAACCGTCTGAGTCGGGTCCCATCGTGAGCTCTTATTGACATGCATGGTGTTCTTGGAAGAAGTGCAGCTGTATCCGCTCTCGGAGTTCCCCAAACAGCTGAAACGCACATTTCGTGAAGATTGTCATCATTGATAAATATCTCTCCGACTGACCCATGGCTTTCTGCGCGCTTGACAATCACTGGATTGGCCACGCCATCGACCAGCGTGAATTTTCCTTGTGTATTATTTCTTGTGAAATCGCCCTCATCGCCCAATCCGACATAGACGATTTCTGCGACTATACCGTCTATCGGAGTAGGAGGAGCGAGTGATGCGGCAACACCGTTGATTATGATCGATTCGGGATGCGTAACGAACAGTTCAGCTGATTCTGGTAGACCTATGTAAGCGTCGAAATGATACTCCGTGACCTTAAGTCCATACTGGTTGAGAACACTCTTCACGTACGCTAAGGATTTTGCTTCATTCTCACTCCCAGACATCCTGACAAACTTGGCTATCTCAGATACATGATTCATGAGCAATTTTGGAGAGATGTCTTGCATTATACGATTTTCCTGCGCTGCCGAAAGAGAACTCATGAGGCTGGCCGCAGCCTCATCATCGTTTAAACCTTTCTTCTGTTATGGGTGTGGAAAGTTATCTGCTTTCGTATTTGAGGCTTGGTGTTGGTGGGGTCTGTTGTTTCTGCTAGGATGATTTCTTGAGGAGGGTGTCTAGGGGGATGTCTTGTTCTGGGACGTGTTTGCAGGGG
>Ga0315282_10015944_pt1 | contig 11031 bp, 5 predicted proteins | sample YL17G07_20_MG_FD_203693 | JGI IMG/M metagenome (GOLD analysis project Ga0315282, IMG submission 203693) | Sediment microbial communities from Yellowstone Lake, YNP, Wyoming, USA - YL17G07_20 | ecosystem: Environmental > Aquatic > Freshwater > Lake > Sediment | place: USA: Wyoming | collected...
AATCCTTATTTTTACTCTTATATTTTGCGCTGAAAAAAGAGGGCCTCTGGCAGGACTAATAGTTGGTTGCTTATGGTTTTTCTTTTTTTATCCCAAAAAAGCAATTTTATTAAAAAGCTCGACAATAATAATTTTTATATTGGTGATATTCGGATTTTATTATTTGAGCAGTCACCATATCTACTTTATTGAGGGACAGCCACTTATTGAAAAAATGATTGGTCTTTTCTCAAAAATGTCTCCCTCTTTGGAAACCTTAGGCAGCCGCTATCAAAGCTGGAGAGTTTCTTTCGGGGCAATAAAAGAAAAACCGATTCTTGGCTGGGGACCGGAAAATTTCTCAATTGCTTTTGATAAATATTATGACCCGTCTCTGCCCGGCCTCCAAAAAGATCCAGAAACCCATGCCAGCTGGTGGGATAGGGCCCATAATTTTTTAATCGATTATGCAATTTCGGCCGGAATTTTGGGACTGCTGGCTTTTCTGGGGCTTTTGGGAACTGTATTCTGGCAACTCCAGAGGCTAAAGCCCCCTACGAAATTACGAATCAATTACGAATATACAAATAATAATTCTATACTTGCGCATGGGGTGCAGACCACTTTTTTGGCTTATTTTACTGCTCTTCTTTTTTCCTTTGACACTCCCCCAACTTATATTATCTTCTTTTTGTTGATTGGCTTTTCTTTGTACCTTATACAAAAAGAAACATACACAGAAACACACAAAACAGAACACAAAAAAACACAGAAAAATAGTTTGTGTAAATCTGTGTTCTTATCTGTATTGTTCTGTGTGTTAATCTGGTTCATCTGGGGCCTGAATATCAAGCCACTTAAAATCAACGAAAAAATCAATGTTGCCGTTGCCCGCTCCGAGGCAAAAAATTGCGAGGGAGCAATGTCCATAATGGAAAATCTTTTAAAAAACCGCAGCATTCTTGACGATTATCTGCGTTTAAAATATATAGGCATTCTTGATAACTGCATTAAACAGGAATCGGAGAATTCTTTGAATTTCGCCAAAAGAGCCTGGGAAATTTCCAAAGAAAACACTAAAATCAGGCCCAGTTATGTTAGAAACTGGATATTCTTTGACGGCTACACCAACATGCTGATTGAAGCCGAAACTAATCAGGAAAATATCAAAAAACTAAAAGAGGGGGCAAATTTGGCTTTTGAAAAAGCTGCCAAACTCTCGCCAAAAAGACAGGAAATTTATCTTGAATGGATTAAAACCGATTTGCTAACCGGCGAATATCAAAAAGCTGATGAAAAAGTCCAAAAATGCATTGAGCTAAATCCAAAAGAATCTGGATGTTATTGGCTTAAAGATTTAACAGATATTTATCTTGGTGATTTTGAAAAAATTCATAAAAAATACCTGCCATCGTATAGATATATGCCCGCGGAATCACTTTTGCAGTTTGCTAAAGTTTTTAATGATGTAAAATATTATCCACCCCTTATGGAAATTTATCAAATTCTTGTTGAGCGCGCCCCAAATGATATTCAGTTTCGCGCTTCTTTAGCTTTCGTTTATAAAGAACTTGGTGAATATGATAAAGCCAGAGAGGAAGCCGTAAAAATTTTTGAATTAGAACCAGCCGCAAAAGCCGACGTCGAAAAATTTCTAAAAAACCTACCCGCTGATTAATACGTATTTTAACTAATTTATTTTTATTTGAATAAAATAAAAAATAAATAAAAGATGAAAAAGATAAAATAAAATAACTCAAAAAGTAAATCTTCCAAAATCGCAAGCGGCCGCTTGCAATTTTGGAAAAAAGTTGTAAAATAAAAATAATGGGGATTAAAGTTAAGAATAAAAATTTAAAATTAAAATAGAAATTATCTAATAATTAGCGGAGTAAAAATGAAGGGCGAAGTTTTAAGAAAATGGATTTTAAAAAAGAGTTGTGAAATTATTGCTACCCCGGTTGATTTAATTTTATTTACCCTATTTATGCTGGGAGAAGCTGGCTTACATCCAGAAGCAGCCCATTCATTTACTCTACTGCACGGAAGGTTTAGTCAATTATGGTTGGAAGGAAAAGACAGGATTATTAGAAATGCTATCTACAAAGCTCGAAATAAAAACTGGATTAAAAAGGATTGGAAATTAACATTGGAGGGGAAAAAGAGATTAGAAAACATTCTCCCTTCTTTTCTTCCTCAAAAACACTGGGATAAAAAATGGTATTTGGTTATCTTTGATATCCCGGAGAAAATAAAAAGAAAAAGGGATATTTTAAGAGAAAATTTGAAACTTTTAGGGTTTGGGCAATTACAAGCAAGTGTTTGGATATCCCCGATAAATTATCTAAAAAACATTGAACAACTTATTAAAGATTATGATATTGAGTCTTATGTTATTTTATCAGAAACTGATAAGTTGGGTAAAGAGAATTCACAATTATTAGCAAACAGAATCTGGCAATTAGAGAAAATAAATAACAAGTATGCAGAATTCATTTCGAACTGGAAGAAAGCGAATAAATCAGAATTTTTCTGGTTAAATTTAAAATATTACAGCATCTTAAAGGAGGATCCCCAATTACCAAAAGAGCTTCTTCCCGAAGATTGGCATGGTGAAAAAGCCCATCAATTAATATCAAAAGGTCCAATTAAATTTAAATTAATTGAGGACTTAAAACAAAATATTTAAGCGCCCCGTCGCTCTATGACGTGGTTTATCGCAAAGTTGTTTAAAATATAATCCTAAAATATAACCCTAATACTTTTATAAATCTTCCAAAATCGCAAGCGGCCGCTTGTGATTTTGGAAGATTTTGGAAGATTTTGGAAGATTTTGGAAGATTTTTGATTAATTTTAATAATTTGATTAATTTTGGGGAAGAAGCTGGAGCTAAAAACCGTAACACCAAACACCAAATACCAGGGGTAAACCAAAACGCCTCCAGAAAACTGGAGGCGTTTGGATTTTTTACTCAAGCCCCCACAAGGAAGGCGGGCTTGTCCCGTTAGCCCCATTAGATAATTTCAATATCTTGCGGGGTCTAATGGGATCTGTTTCAAGAAGTTATTTGGTCAAAGTCAGAGTGGTGGTCGGAATGCCAGGAACCTTCCAGTCAACGCTGTAATCGGCAGCATCCGCAGCCGATGTATCGCTCCAGATGAATGACATTGCGGGAGCGACGAGGCCATCAACGCCACTAGTTCCAGCAACAGTGGCAAAAGCAGCAGGAGTAACAGCAGCAGCCGCTATATCGGAAATCTTGGTAGTGAAGCTGCCGTAATTTCCGTTAGCCGTCGGCACAAGATTGCCGCCAAAGTCACCCTTCAACTCATAAGTCTTGGTAGCGCCTTTGGAAATTTCCTGAGCATTGGTGGGAATAAAGGTTACGTAATAACTGCCAGCAAGGACTCTGAATTTGAAGGCCCCGGGTACATTGACGCCGCTGTCATAAACCTTAAGGGTATTTTCGGCAATAAACTGAGTATCGTCTCCCCCAGCTACGATGCCATAAATTCCATCCCAGTTACCCGGAGTGGCATCATCACCGCCGATTGTTCTGAAGGCGTTAGCATCGTGAAGCGAACCGATGACAGTGAATGAAACATATCCCCATTTCATATCGGCAGCAGAATCAGCCGAAACCGTCCATTTGTAGAGAGTCTTTGTGCCAATACCAAGATTCGAATCAGGCAAAGTGCCAGCAGCCAAAGTCGGCTTTGTCTTTCTGATAATTACCTGGTTGACATTGGCATTAGCAAGAGCTATTTCGGAACCAGCAGTGTCGCCGTATCTCTTCTCGCCGGAAGAAATGCCCTGATAAACGAAGGCTGCGGTAAGATTTCCGCCAGCCGTGGTCAGGGTGAGTTTTGGCTTATCGCCGCTGTCAGCGCCCAGGTCGATGGTCTTTGTATCAACCTTGATGGTCAAAACAGCCGAGCTGTCTTTTGGAACGTAAATTCCAAGCTGGCCGTCGGGAAAGGCCACTGAACCCGCGGAAAGATAACCTTCCTTAGTTTCAACTGTTCCGGCAGCATCCTTCGGATAGCTCAAAATCACCTTTGAAATATCATCATCGTAATTGGCGTCAGCATTGTCAATCTTCAAACCGAGAATTGTGATTGCCTCATTGGTGGCGGTGAATTTGTATTTTGTAAGTTCAACGCCGCTTGAACCGGCAACAACAATTGACTCAACCGGCGTACCGGCGTCAACCTGTGCAGTTAAGGTTCCAGCTGTACCAAAGGTTATTCTCGGAATTGGAACATCGAGATGATTAAGATGAGTAGCGGCCAAGAGAGTGGCAGCCTCAAGAGGAGTCACGGAAGTACCCTTGCTATTTTCAGCTTCACAATCATTTGGCACAACATCCAAACCAATGTAGTCTACCGCATCGGGAATGTTGTTTAGAGCATTGACCTTGACGATAAGCTTTTTCTGGCTACCGGCAGCTAAACTGTAACTCAAACTCTGGAATTCAAACTTGTAATAGCCGCCAGTTGCGCCAATAGCTCCAACTAATGAAGGATTGACCGGCCCTTTGATTAAAGTGCCTGCGTCATCATAGAGACTGGCTGTGGAAATAACAGTATTGGCAGCAATATCACCGGTGAAAACATTAGCGGCAGTGGTGAATGCTCCGTCATTGTCGCCATAAGCCCTGACAACCAGTTTGGTGAGCGTCACCGCATCAGCCGTGCCGGCTGTAGCAATAATTCCCAAAGATTCAACATTTTGGGCTCCCTTGACATAAGTCGCGGTAACCGGTGTTGAAGCTTTTGCAAGTGTCACCCGGGAATTATTGACGGTCATCAGATTTCCAGCCTGCGTGTTTGGAACAATTTTAGCGGCGTCAACATACTGCGCGGCATCGGTGTCATAGATGTAGTTTGCACCATTGAGCGTAATATAAACCTTAACCTGCCTTCCAGCCGTGAAGTTTGTGTTAATATCCATCCTGACGGCAAGCTGTTTTGTGGTGTTGGCAATCAAATCAAATCTGTCGGTCATCACCTTATTGCTACCAAATTGAGCATCAACAGCGGCAGTCAGATAAGTGATACTGGCGTCGGTCACCGGACCAACCAAAGTATTGCCGGTTGTCAGGTCAACTACTCTTATGTTCCTCAAATCAGCGTAGTCAGTACCAGCTGCATTATTTATATCCAAAACTCCGGCATCAAGAATGCCAACATAAATTCCCATCTTTTCAATTGTAACGTTCTTTTGGGAAGTCAAAGAAAACTTCAAAAAGTCAACGCCGGTTGTATCGGTAGCAAAACTGGTGGCTGTCGGACCATTAAAGCCGAGGGTAATTTGTCCCCCTTCAACCGTAACGGTCTGGGTATTGGCAGCTATGGTTTGATCCCAGTTATTGGTCAGGGTTGGACCGTAACCGTAAGTGGTATCAACCAAACCAAGGTCAGCCGCCTGGTCAAGATAGAACATAACAGTGTCGTTGGCGCGACCGCCGGTTATATCACCATAAACCACGAAGTTTTTAATCTGGCTTTTGGGAATGGAATAAGCAGTGCCGAGGGTGAATATAACCTTATCCCCTGTCATTGACTCAGCAGTGGCAAGTTCTGAACCGCCGCTTGTCTTCAATTTCAGGTTTTTAAGATAAGAAGCCGTTAAGGCTCCATCGTGCCTTAAGGTGATGGAGTTCAAATTCAAATCGGAAGTTCCGTTATTCTCCCTGATGCTGAACTTGGCGAGTTCAACAGCTGAAGCGCCAAGGGTCACATTCCAGGCCACGGATGTCACGGCGATTGTCGCCGCAGGAACGGTAACATTGGCATAAGACATCACATTTCCGGCAACTCCGCTGACTGTGGTGCCATTGACCGAATACACCTCAAATCTATCCTGCCTTCCGGTAATAGCCGCAAGGTTTGCAACGGTTTGAACATCGGCTTTAACTGTCAAAACTTTTTCGGTTCCAACAGTAAGGCCTAAGTTGACAAAAGTTGCGGTATTGGTGTCGGAAGAAACGGTCTTGCCAGTAGTAAGTCTGGTAGCGCCGTCATAAAGATAAACTGCGGTGAAATCGTTGTAAAGACCGGCTCCGGTTCTCTTCAATACAACCTCGCTTAAGGTTGTAATGCCTGAAACCTTAAACTTCATAAATACGGCTCCAGTTACTCCCGCAGGAATAATGGCAGAAGCCGGATTGTCGGAAGCTAAAGCAACGGTCAGAGCGCTGGGAGTTGCGGTCGGTGAAGCTGTGGGTGATACTGTGGGTGATACTGTTGCTGCGTAAGTCAAATCTGAACCTAAAGTATAGTAATTTCCCTCCTTTTCATTGATAATGAAAATTTGGCCCCAGGAATAGCCGGACGCAATAAACTGCTCGGCCGTCATATTTAAATGACGTTTCCCGCCGTCGGCAGTCACGGAGAAGACTCGATAATCAGTAGCCACGCGGTATAAATCAGAGGTCTTATATGAATCCAAGGTTGCCTGATTGACTTCCTTGATATTAGACCACTTCAAATGGCCGTACATATTGAACACTTCTGGATTGTAGATGTGTCTCTTAAACCCATTGGCGTTGACAATGTAGACCTTAATACCGTCCGGGCCTCTGATTAAATCGCCCTCGTTAACGGTAACTGCATTAGCGACAGGAAAAGTTGCAAATCCGACTAACCACAAAATTGTGGTAAGGGACGTGAAAAGGGAAATTGCCTTTTTGCATTTCGTATTCATTTTACTTATAAATACCTACGAAATTACGAATCTCTTACGAATATACGAATTCGTATATTTGTACTGATTTGTAAATTTGTAGGAAATTAATTTATAACGACCTTTTTTCCGAAAGCGGTGTACGAATTTGCGAATCCGCGCTTTCGGCTACGAATTGCCGCAATAAATCGTACAACACTTTGGGAACTCGGTCGCTATCGACAAAGTTTTTCTCTGTCTCTGAAGTTCGGGCTCGCCCCCACACCAAACAAAGATTTATCTTAGTCTGATGCAGAGACTTGCCCCACCACACCTCACAGTTGACGTCAAAGGCGCCAGTCCTTGTTTGGTGTGGGGGCTCGTACCTAGACCCTAGGACTCTAAGCCCCATTAGAAAACTCTAATAGGCCGGCCCTTCCTAAAAACAAAGATAATCCTTTATAGCGACCGCAAATTCCTTCCCCTTCTTTCGATTGAAAGGAGGGGACGAATTTTCAAAGAAATTATTTTGATAAATTTTCCTGGGACTGCTTGTATTGGTTTTCGTAGTCCTGAATTTCTCGCTGCAGCTCTTCAACTTTCTGCCGGTAATCGCTGTCGTTTTCCGAATCCTTAATCAGGCTCGTCAAAACCTCGGTTTTCGTTTCCTTTGCCATCTTTTCCACCTCGGAAATTTTTTCCTGCGAAACTGCTGACAAATTTTCTTTTTCTTCTGTTAAACTTTTTTCAATTTTTGAAACCTGTTTTACCAGATTTGCTCCGGCAGCGAATTTTTTTGCCGGCTCTTTTATGTCTTTAAAACTGGTCGTAGCTTTGGAAAAATCATCGGCTAATATTTTTGCGGTCTCATTAACGCCCTCTTCCCTTTTTTCTTCTTCAACTTTTCGTAAATCCTCAATTCTCTGATAAGCATACTCAAGATGAGCTTGAGGTTTTTGTTCCATGGCAACAAAACGAGTTCTCAAAGTTTGATAAATTAATTTGACGGAATAAACTGATTGTCCGGGAAGAGCATTTTTGACAACCAAAAAAGTTCCGCCTAAAACACTGAAAAAAATCAGAACCGCCAAAGTTATTGCAACCGGCTTCAAAACCGGCAAACTAAAAATATTTCCGATTCTAACCCTCCTCCAATCAAAAGAGGGCTCCTCTTCCGAAATTCTGGAAAGCATTTCTTTTTTAGCAAAAGAAACCCATATTTTGTTGGGTTTCACCTGCTTTAATATCTGGATTTTTTTGATTAAATTTTGCTCGTCCATGACTTTATCTTCCTCTTATTATGATGACGAAAAACCAGCCTTTTTATTACAAGCCCCGCACATAAGTGCGGGGCGCAGCCCCGTACTGAAGCGAAGCCCACAGGCGAGCTTCTAGTACTGGGGCAAATCCGACTGGCTTAATTGGTATTTTGATACATTAATATAGGGCCGGAACCATTTCTCTTAACTCCTCTAATCCCCGATGGAGCATCACTCTTATTGTTCCCTCCGGCCTTTCAAGAATTTGGGCAACTTCGGAAATGGGCAAATCCTCAAGATAATGCAGAATTATTGCTTCCGAATATTCGGGCTTTATTTTGACAAGAGCGTCTTTTATTTGGGCGACATCGGCAGCCAGAACAACCTTATATTCGGTATTGGCTTTCTCATCAACAAGAACAGCCATCATTTCCTCGGCAAGCAGCGGACTTTTTTCCTTCTGGCGATAAAAATCAATGACTAAATTTCTGGCAATCCGATAGAGAAAAGCTCGGGGATCTTTTACTCCTTCCCGCGCCTGCCAAAAATTCAAAAAGACCTGACTGGTCAGATCTTCGGCAGTTTCCCGAGAAGACACCTTCAAAAAAATGAAGCGATAAATCTTCTCAATATATTCATCGTAAAGTTTGGCAAATTCCTTTTTGCTGATTTTTGGCATTTTTATATGACAAAAATAAATTTCCCCCATATTGGAAAAACAGCCCCGCCCTGGCGGGGCGTTAGAAACCGAAGGTGTCTAAAAGAGAGGAGTCGGGGGAAATTTAATGACCGTATTTTTTTATTACCGAGCATTATATCAATTTAGCACAGCCAAAACAATTTTTCAAGCCCCGCGCAGTCCCGTAGTCCCCGCCAAGGCGGGGTACTACGGGACAAGGATTTCAATAAAAAAACCCCGTTCTTAATGGCAACGGGATTTTAAATGAATTTCACCGTTTTTGACTTCAACCATTTTTTCGTACGGATTGTCTCCAAAAATAAAAATGTAATCGGGCGGAAATCTGCAATCTTTTTCACTGACCGCATAATACTCATATTCGCCATCGGGCCGGCGCGCCAGAAAATAAACCTCTCCTTTGGTTCTGTCGAAATCAACAAATCTAATTATAAACTCTCCCTCTTCCAATTTTGTCTTTGGCTTTCCTCTACCCATCACAATCCCAACATATATTGTCAAAAGCACCAACGCCAAAATAATTAAAAAGCTGATTGTTATTAATATTGTTATTAATATACTCATCCTCGCCTCCTTTCAATTTTCAAATAGCTGCATTTTTAAAATTATATCAGATTGAATTATCCTGTCAATTCCTTACTAACATTATTCACGATCGTGAATAATGTTAGTAATGAGTCTTTTAATAAAACTGCCCAACTATAATTGCCAGGGGGTAAAATTGTTCCCGTCCTGGCTTATAAAAATGGTGCTTCCCTCTTTCAAAGTTGAATTTTCGTCAATCGCAACCGGGTCAATCGGGTAATTGTTAACCGGATAATTGCTGATATAAACATTTTCCAAAAGAATATTTTTGCAGTTTTTTATTTCCAGAGCCAAAATAGCTGGAACCTCTTCCCCCCACCATGTATATTTTTCTTTCCCGGCATATTTTATTTTTAAATTTTTAATTTCGGTATTCCCATCAAGATTTTTCAATAAAACTCCAACCCAGGAAGCGGAACCGCCATAACAATAACCCGGCCCATCTTTGCAAACGGTAAATATCACCGGTTCGGTTTCGGTTCCTAATATTTTTAAAGTTCCAGCAGAAACCCCGAAACGCGCCTCGTTCCATAAAAATTTAATTACAACGCCAGCTTGAATAGTCAAATTGCCAGACGCCTCAAATCCCCTCTCGCTAATATATGGAAAATTCGAATCATTTTTATACAAAATTGAATCCTGGGAAATCAAACTGCCAATTGCAACGCCGTTATAATCATTTTTACTTCCATAATTTCCCGAAATTTGAGGAACGAAAGGGAGAGAACTGACTAAAATCGCAATTTTATTTTTAACAAATTCGTTGTTTTCAATACGAGGTTCGCCATTATTTACCACATTCGTGTCGCACTCGCACCGACTGGTTTCTGAACTTACCTCAATCCCAATGGGATTATTTTCAAAATAGGAATTTTCAATTTCCGGGCTGCCGCCGCAAACAAAGAGCGCTCCGTGCCCTTTAACACCTTCGCTTTTGTTTAAATCAATAAATTTAACATTGTCAACAATGGAATCAGAATTTATTAGCCAGAGGCTGGGGCCAAAACCTATTTCAATTGATGAATTTCTTAAAGCAATCTTACTTTCAACAACTTTTATGGCAAAACCATCAGCCCCTGTATATTTCATCTTTACGTTCTCCAGCAGGGACCCTAAACTTTGGGGCCCAAAGTAAATTCCCGACCAATAATGCCAAGCCTTATTTTCATCAACACCTTCTCCGCCAAAATCAGAATCCCTTTCCGAAGTAAAAATGATGGGTTTCGCTTCGGTGCCTTTGGCAACAAGCGTTCCATAGACGCCCATCCCAGCCTTATTTCCAAATTTGATTATTACGCCCGGTTCAATATTTAAAGTTGCCCCGGAGGGAACATCTATGCCGCCCCACACTAAATAAGGATTATATTTTGCCGAAAGGGTTCCGGGAACCGAACCCATCAACAAAGTATAAAGTCCGTCAACGCTGTTTTTCGCTCCTTTGGTGTTTCCTTTGGGGTCGCAACTTGTAAGCCAGTTTTTGAAAATATTTCCAACCACAAATTCGCTTACTCTCTCCATCGAAGTTCCGGGAACAGCGCCTTTTCGCCAATCGCCAGAACCATTAACTATTACCATATCAATTAAATTGTTTGTATTGTCATCTTCTGGATAAAGGACATCCGAGTCAAAAAGCTTGAGTTTTTGACCTCCCTGCTCCTGATTACCAAAATCTTTAGCTAAATTTTCAATATTTTCAACTACGAAATAGCCCCTGGCCGGAATTTTTTCCGACTCGCCAAATTGAACAATCAGATACCGGTCCCAAAGAGATACACCGCTGTCCCTGCGATTTGGCCAAAAATAACTTAGAGACCAACCGGACAGATTAAATTCCTGATTAGTTC
>Ga0315282_10015945_pt1 | contig 11030 bp, 6 predicted proteins | sample YL17G07_20_MG_FD_203693 | JGI IMG/M metagenome (GOLD analysis project Ga0315282, IMG submission 203693) | Sediment microbial communities from Yellowstone Lake, YNP, Wyoming, USA - YL17G07_20 | ecosystem: Environmental > Aquatic > Freshwater > Lake > Sediment | place: USA: Wyoming | collected...
AGGCGCTCGTGCAGCTCAAGACGCGGCGCATCCGCGGGGCGAAGGTGCTGCGAGTGAGCTGACGCCGGCATTCAGCGCGGAGGACGCAGAGCGCAGAATCGCAGGCGTTTCGGAAGGTCATCTTCTAATCCCACAGAAACAACCGGCTGGCGTGAGTGCAGCGGCCGTTCGTGCCGAGGCTGAGCCCGGGGGGGGTATTTTCGCAAAGGTGGAGACGGGCTTGACGTCGGGTGTTGCTCGCCCTCGCACGGTGCTCGACGGCGGCGCAAGGTCGATCCTGGCGCTTCTGGCCCCGTGAGGTGGACCATGAGCCTCTTCAACAGTGCTGTTCGCAGCGCGTTCATGAAGGTCTTTCCGAACTCGCTGTGGGTCTACCACGTCAACGCGGGCGCCTGCAACGGCTGCGACATCGAGGTCATCGACGTGCTGACGCCGTACTACGACGTGGAGCGGTTCGGCGTGAAACTGGTCGGGTCCCCGCGCCACGCCGACGTCCTGCTCCTGTCCGGACCGGTGACCCGGCAGATCGTCCCGCACCTGAAGCGCCTCTGGGACGCCGTGCCCGGGCCGAAGTTGGTATTCGCCGTCGGCGGCTGCGCGTGCGGCGGCGGCATCTGGTGGGACACCTACAGCGTCCTGGGCGGCGCCAACACGGTCCTGCCGGTCAACTACTACATCCCGGGATGCCCGCCCCGGCCCGAAGCCATCGTCGATGGCGTGGCGCTGGCGCTCGGCCTGGTGCCGAAGAAGATCGCGGCCGAGCACATCTCCGACGAGTTCCTGAAGGAGTACGCGCGGCTCAATCCGGACCTGAACCTGGAAGCGGCGTGATGTCCTCCGCGCGGCCCGGAGTGCCCGGCGGGGTTTGCGTCTTCTGCGCTGAAGAACGGCTTCGTGAGGAGTCGACGAGATGGCCAAGATCCTGATCATCGACGACGATCCTGATATCGTCGCGTCCATATCGATTCTGCTGCGGGCGGCCGGGCACGCGCTGCACGTGGCGCGCAGCGGGAAGGAGGGCCTCGAGCGCGTCAAGCTGCTTGGTCCCGACCTGATCATCCTCGACGTGATGATGGAGTCGTTCACCGCGGGCTTCCACGTCTCGCTGGCGCTTCGCGATCCCGCCCCGACCGCCGAGTACGCCGCCTGGCGCCACGTCCCCATCCTCGTGCTCACGTCGATTCACCAGGCGACCCCGCTTCGTTTCGCCTCCGACCAGGACTACCTGCCGGTCGACGCGTTTCTGGAGAAATCGGCGCCTCCCGAGTAGCTGCTGGCCGCTGTCAATGAGCTGCTCGGCAGAGCGCCCGCGCGCACGTCGTCGCCAGAACGCGGCTCGATCCGAACCGCCGATCGCCTGGAAGCGAGATCGACGACGGATGCGGGAACAGGCCGGCCGAGCAAGACAAACGCGAGAGTTCAGAGCCGAGAGCGCATGGGACAGGAATGCGTCAGCTGGGAGCTGCCGGGGCCACGCCCGGACCGGACGCTGGCCGAGCGGGAGCTCGTCAACAGCCTGGGCTGGCTGATCCGGATGCGGTGGCTGGCCGGCCTGGCGGTCCTCGCCGCGACCGGGTTCGCGACCGGCGTCCTCGGCGTTCGCTTGCCGGCACCCGAGTTGTACGCGGTCGGCCTCGCCATCCTCTGCTACAACGCCGTCTTGCGCTGGGCGCTCGGGTGGATCGACCGCAACCTGCCATCGTCCCAGTTCGCCTACCAGTGGTTCGCTCGCGCGCAGATCGGGCTGGACTGGATCGCGATGGCGGTCCTCATCAACCTCTCCGGCGGCATCGAGAGCCCGGCCCTGGTGTTCTTCCTCTTCCACATCACGATCGCGTCGCTGCTCCTACCGCACAGGCGGGGCTTCCTCGACGTCGCACTAGCCCCCCTGCTGGTCGGCGGCGTTGCGGTCCTAATGTGCCGCGGCACGTTGCCACATATCGACCAGGAAGTGCTGTCAGGCAGAACGGTCCTGGTCCCGGATGCCTGGCGGGACCCACGCATCCGCTATCCGGAGGAGGCGCGAGAGGAAGGGATCCGCACCATGCTCAGTGCGCCGCTCATCGTGAGGAGCGGAGCGATTGGTGTGCTTCGCGCCTACGGGGGTGAAGGCCACCGGTTCACGAAAGAGGATGCCGCGTTCCTGAGCGCCGTGGCCGGGCACGGAGCGGTGGCCATCGAGAACGCCGAGGCCTACCAGCTCCTGCAGAACCTCAATTGGGACAAGTCCCGGTTCGTCCTGACCGTCACCCATGAGCTCCGCTCGCCGATCCAGGTCGCCCAGAGCCTCCTGTCGGTGCTCACGCGTGGTTATGTCGGCCCGCTGGCGGCGGAACAGGCCGATCTGGTCGGCCGGGCGCTGAAACGAACCCAGTTCCTGCAGACCCTGGTGGACGACCTGCTGGCGCTGGCTGCCGGCAGGGGCGACGCGCTGGTGAGCGCAGAACGCCGTCCGATTTCACTTGCCGACCTTGTCAGGGACGTGTGCGCGCGGTTCGAGGTGCCGGCGCGAGACCGGGGGCTTCGGTTCCGGCAGGAGTACGCGGCCGCGCCGCTTTTCGTCTGGGGCGATCCTGGCGAGCTGGACCGCATGCTCAACCACCTGGTGAGCAACGCGATCAAGTACACACCCAGGGGGGAGGTGCGCGTGCTGGTGGAGGCGGAGCGAGACTCTGCGCGACTCGTCGTCGCTGACACCGGCATCGGCATTCCGGCGGAGGCGCGCGCGCACCTGTTCGAGGAGTTCTTCCGGGCCGGCAACGCGAAGGCGCTCGAGGAGAGCGGAACCGGGCTGGGCCTGGCGATCGTGAAGGACCTCGTGGAGCGCTACGGGGGGACGATCGACGTCGAAAGCGCCGAAGGCCAGGGAACCACCTTCACCGTGCGGCTGCCGCTGGTCGCCCAGCCGTCGGCCGCGGAAAGGGACGGGTAACGAGCGATAAGCGAGGCTCTTGGTCCTTGGTTCTCAGTTCTTGGTGCGGTCCTTGGTTCGAGGTTCCTCGTGCGCCTGCTGGTGTTCGGTCAGCGCCAGGAACCAGGAACGATGAACCGCACGAAGAACCAAGGACAAAGAACCAAGAACGACTCGTGACTCGTTACGCGTTACTCCTGGCCGCCTGCCGGACCCGTTCGATCTTCGCCTCGCGCTCGCCGACCGTGCGCTCGCGGTCGCGCCGGTACTCGGCCTCGATCTCGGCGCGCGCGGCCGGGTCGAACGTGCGGGCGAGCGCCGATCGGTGCATCACCTCGCGCTCGGCGAGGCGCGCCTCGTAGTAGTTCCGGATCTCGGCAATCTCGGCCTTCTGCGCCTCGGTCAGCGACGGTTGCACGACCCCCTCCGCCTCGTCTTTCTGGCGAAGCCGCTCCATCGCGATCTCGAGGGCGCTCTTCGGTCCGCCTTCAGCCATTTCGCTTCCCTCATCCACAAATTCCACCGATTCACGCTCATCCACAGATTACACCGATTGTCTCCATCCGCAGATTACGCAAAGTGCACAGATTCCAAAGACAGAACCCCCGCGGGTCAGACACCGGGACCAGACCGCACGCACAACCGGGGGCCAGCCCTGGAAGCGACTGTCGACTGTCGACTATCGACTATCGACTATGGACTATCGACTATAAGATCGATCCGTGTCCAAACCCCGCCCCGAGGCGCTCGACCTCTTCCACCCCGCCGTCCAGGCGTGGTTCCGGGCGTCGTTCCAGGCGCCGACCGCGCCGCAGACGCTCGGCTGGCCCGCCATCGCACGCGGCGACTCGACGCTGATCCTCTCCCCGACCGGCAGCGGCAAGACGCTCGCCGCCTTCCTGTGGTGCATCGACCGGGTGATGTTCCGACCGGTGCCGGCCGAGGACGCCCGGTGCCGCATCCTCTACGTCTCGCCGCTCAAGGCGCTCGCTGTGGACGTGGAGCGGAACCTGCGTGCGCCCATCGCGGGCATCGCGAACCTCGCCGAGGCCCGCTCGGACCAGTACGTCATCCCGGCCGTCGCCATCCGCACCGGCGACACGCCCGCTTCCGAGCGGGCGCGGTTCGTGCGCGAGCCGGCCGACATCCTGATCACGACGCCCGAGTCGCTCTACCTGCTGCTCACCTCCCGCGCGCGCGAGGCGCTCCGGTCGGTCGAGACGGTGATCGTGGATGAGATCCACGCGCTGGTGCCGACCAAGCGCGGGGCGCACCTGGCGCTGTCGCTCGAACGGCTCCAGGCGCTGTCGCCGCGGCCGCTCCAGCGCATCGGCCTGTCGGCGACGCAGCGCCCACTGGACGAGGTGGCGCGGTTCCTGGGTGGGGCCGTTCCCCGTCAACCAGCGCAGAGAACGCAGAGGGCGCAGACGAGACAAAGGGCGACCACCCGCCGGCGCGCGACCGAACAGGCGCGGGTCCGAGACGAGGTGCGCGAGGAGCTGCACGACGAGTTCGCGGCCGACGAGCGCGCCATCGAGTACCGCCCGGTGACCACCGTCGACGCGCATCAGGCCAAGCGGCTGCGGCTCATGGTCGAGGTACCGGTCGAAGATCTCGCCCGGCTCGCTCGCCCCGTGGAAATCCGCAGCGGCCCGGCGGCGCAGCCCCCCGCGGCGCCGTCGATCTGGTCCTCGGTCCATCCGCGGCTGCTCGAGCTCGTCCGGCAGCACCGCACCACCCTGCTCTTCGTCAACAGCCGGCGCCTGGCCGAGCGGCTGGCTGCCGCTCTCAACGAGCTGGCCGGCGAGACGGTCGCGCGCGCGCACCACGGTTCGCTGGCGCGCGAGCAGCGGGTGGAGATCGAGGACGCGCTCAAAGCCGGCCGCATTCCCGCGCTCGTCGCCACCTCCTCGCTCGAGCTGGGCATCGACATGGGCGCGGTCGACCTGGTGATTCAGATCGAGGCGCCGCCGTCGGTGGCGAGCGGCATGCAGCGCATCGGGCGCGCCAGCCACCAGGTGGACGCCGTCAGCGAGGGGATCATCTTCCCGAAGTTCCGCGGCGACCTGGTGGCGTCGGCCGCGGTGACCCGGGCGATGCACGAGGGCCGCATCGAGGCGACGCGCTATCCCCGCAACCCGCTCGACGTCCTCGCGCAGCAGGTGGTCGCGATGGCGGCCGTGGACGAATGGCGCGTCGAGGACCTGCTGGCCACGATCCGGTCGGCGGCGCCGTTCGCCGCCCTCAGCCGTCCGATCTTCGAGGGCGTCCTCGACATGCTCTCGGGGCGCTACCCCTCGGACGAATTCGCCGAGCTTCGGCCGCGCCTCGTCTGGGACCGCGTGGGGGGCACCGTGCGAGCCCGGCAGGGCGCCAAGCGCGTCGCGATCGTCAACGGCGGTACGATCCCGGATCGCGGGCTGTACGGCGTGTTTCTCGAGGGCGCCCAGAAGGGGACCGCGCGCGTCGGCGAGCTCGACGAGGAGATGGTGTTCGAGTCGCGCGTCGGCGAGACGTTCCTGCTCGGCGCCTCGACGTGGCGCATCGAGGAGATCACGCACGACCGCGTGCTGGTGACGCCGGCGCCGGGCCAGCCGGGCAAGATGCCGTTCTGGCACGGCGACCGGGCGGGCCGCCCGCTGGAGCTCGGGCTCGCGATCGGCAAGCTGATTCGCGAGCTGCGGGCGATGCCACGCGCGGCGGCGCTCGCCCGGTTGACCCGCGAGCACGACCTCGACCAGCGCGCGGCCGAGAACCTGCTCCAATACCTCGCCGACCAGGAACGGGCTGCCGCGGTCGTGCCGGACGACCGCACGATCGTCGTCGAGCGGTGTCGCGACGAGCTGGGCGACTGGCGCGTCTGCCTGCTCGCGCCGCTGGGCAGCCAGGTGCTGGCGCCCTGGGGGATGGCCGCCGAGGCGCGCATCCGCGCCGAGAAGGACCTCGAGGTCGAGACCCTCTGGTCGGACGACGGGTTCGTCGTGCGGTTTCCGGACGTGGACGAGCCGCCCGATCCCGCGCTGCTCGTGCCGCGACCGGACGAGGTGGAAGGCCTGCTGCTCCAGCAGCTCGGGGGCACCGCCCTGTTCGCGGCGCGCTTCCGCGAGGTCGCCTCGCGCGCGCTGCTCCTGCCCCGCCGCCACCCGGGCCGGCGCGCACCGTTGTGGCAGCAGCGGAAGCGGGCGGCCGACCTGCTGGCGGTTGCCGCGCAGTACGGATCCTTCCCGGCGCTCCTCGAAACCTATCGCGAGTGCCTGCGGGACCAGTTCGACGTGCCCGCGCTCGTCGACCTGCTCTCGCGCATCGCGACACGCTCCCTGCGCGTCGCCACCGTCGATTCCGAGACGCCGTCGCCGTTCGCCTCGTCTTTGCTGTTCAGCTACACGGCCAACTTCCTGTACGACGGCGACGCGCCCCTGGCGGAGCGCCGCGCGCAGGCGCTGCTCGTCGACCAGGCGCAGCTGCGCGAGCTGATGGGCGAGGTCGAGTTGAGGGAACTGCTCGACCCCTCTGTCATCGACGAGCTGGAACAGCAACTTCAGCACCTGGACGCCCGGTACCGGGTGCGGAGCGGCGACGGGCTGCACGACCTGCTCCTGCGCCTCGGCGGCCTCAGCCGCGACGAGATCCGCGCCCGCTGCGCATCCGAGGCGGTGGAGGGGACGATCGACGAGCTGGTGCGCGCGGGCAGGGCCGTTCCGGTGCCGGTCGCCGGAGAGGCGCGGTTCGTCGCGGTCGAGGTCGCCAGCCGGTATCGCGACGCGCTCGGCGCGCCCCTGCCGCCGGGGCTTCCCGAGTCGCTTCTCGAGCCGGTTGGTGACGCCCCCCGCGATCTCGCGCTGCGGTACGCGCGCACGCACGGGCCGTTCACGACCCACGCGCTCGCGGCGCGGTACGGGCTCTCTCCGAAGGCGGCCGAGACGGCGTTGCGCCGCCTCGTTGCCGACGGCCGCCTCGTACAGGGCGAGTTCCGGCCGGGACGCGCGGGCCGCGAGTGGTGCGAGGCGGAGGTGCTGCGCCAGATCCGCCAGCGATCCCTCGCCCGCCTGCGCCACCAGGTCGAGCCGGTCGAGGCCTCCGCGCTCGGCCGGCTGGCCACGACCTGGCAGGGCGCCATGGTCAGGCGGAAGGGGCTGGACGCGCTCCTCGACACGATCGAGCAGCTCCAGGGCGTGCCGATGGCGGCCTCGGTCGTCGAGCGGGAGATCCTGCCGGCGCGCATCGAGGGGTATCGGCCGGCCGACCTCGACTTTCTGATCGGCGCGGGCGAGGTCGTCTGGATCGGCGTCGAGCCGCTCGGCGAGCGCGACGGCCGGATCGCGCTCTACCTGACAGATCATCTCGCCAGGCTGCTGCCCTTCGGGCCGAAGCCGCCGGAACCGGACGAGCGCGCGCGCCCGATCCTCGATCACCTCGGCCGCGAAGGCGCCTCCTTCTTTCCGGCGATCCACGAGGCGAGCGGCGGCGGGTACCCGGGGGAGACCGTCGAGGCGTTGTGGGATCTCGTCTGGCGCGGAGCAGTGACCAACGATACGTTCCACCCGCTTCGGGCGTTCATCCAGCCGCCGCCGAAACGCCGGCGACGGGAGGCACGCCAGGCGTTCCGCTCGCGCCGCCTCACTCCGCCAACGGCCGAAGGGCGCTGGTCGCTCGTCGCTGCGCGGCTGCAGGCGCGGCCATCGCCGACCGAGCACGCGACCGCGCTCGCCTGGCAACTGCTCAACCGCCACGGCGTGCTCACGCGCGAGGCAGTCGTGGTGGAGAGCCTGCCAGGCGGCTTCAGCGCCATCTACGACGTGCTGAAGGCGATGGAGGAAAGCGGGCGGACCCGCCGCGGCTACTTCGTGGCGGGGCTCGGGGCCACGCAGTTCGCGCTCCCGGCTGCCGTGGACCTCCTCCGATCGCTCAGGGACGAGCCGGAGAGCCCGCAGACGGTCTACCTCGCCGCGACGGATCCCGCCAACCCCTACGGCGCCATCCTCCGGTGGCCGGCTCCCGCCGCCGGGGCAGATGGCTCGCAGGCAGCCGAGCGGCGCGGCCCCACACGCTCGGTCGGCGCCGGCGTGATCCTCGTCAGCGGCAGGCTGGCCGCCTACGTCGGCAGGGCGGACCGCCAGTTCCTCACCTTCCTGCCGGAGGACGAGCCGGCGAGGGCACTCGTCGCGCGTGAAGTCGCTCGCATGCTCCACGCAACCGCAGCAGGCGGGAGCGATCGCGAAGGGATGCTGATCGGCGAGATCGACGGCGTCGCGGCGGCCGGCCACCCGCTCGCGCCCTACCTCGTCGAGGCTGGCTTCAATCGCCGCCCGACCGGCTTCCAGGCGGCGCCGCCAAGGGAACGAAGCAACGAGCGCTGACGGAAGACACGCAGGCGGACCAGGAACCTCGAACCAAAGACCGCACCAAGAACGGGGGTGCGCACGAAGGTGCAGCACGAGGGTGCAAGGTGCCGTAAGATGTGGGGCCGGGCCGTGGACGGCCCGACCGCTGAAAGGAGGCGGCTCATGCGACGACCCGCAATCATCACCGCTGTTCTCGCGCCAGCAATCATTCTTGCGGCCGTGCTCGCGGCCGCCCAGGAGCTCAAGCCGATCCAGCTCCCGCCTCCACAGACCGACGGCGGCAAGCCGCTGATGCAGGCGCTGAAGGCGCGGCAATCGACGCGCGAGTTCGGCGCCGAGAAGCTGTCGCTCCAGGTGCTGTCGAACCTGCTATGGGCGGCCGACGGCATCAACCGGCCAGACGGCCGGCGCACGGCGCCATCCGCCTCGAACTGGCAGGAGACCGAGATCTACATCACGCTGCCCGACGGGGTCTACGTGTACGACCCGAAAGGGAACCTGCTGAGGCCGGTTGTCGCAGGTGACCTGCGCGCCGAGGCCGGAACGCAGCCGTTCGTCGGGCAGGCGGCGCTCAATCTCGTCTACGTCGCCGACACGACGAAGGCCGCCAAGGCAAAGCCGGAGGACCGCGACTTCCTGCTCGGTGCCGACGTGGGGTTCATCGCCGAGAACGTGTACCTCTTCTGCGCCTCGGAGGGTCTGGTCGCGGTGGTCCGGGCGAGCGTCCCGCGCGACGCGCTCGCCAAGCGGCTCCAGTTGCGGCCCGAGCAGCGCATCACGCTGGCCCAGTCGGTCGGCTATCCGAAGAAGTAGCTGGCGAGCCCCTCGGGAGCCTCGGGGCGGGCGACGAGCTCTCGGCTGTGAGTCAGGTGCAGCGGCATCGTGACGGCGGATGCGGGTAGAATCATCTACTCGCATGTCGCCGCTTGCCTCATCCGCTCGCCCGCTCAGCCGAACCCGCACCGGCGAGCGTGCTGAAGATCCGGTCCGTGGCCACGCCGCTGCCCATGCCCGCCCGGTCGTTCTCTGGACGCTCGCCCTGGCCGCCGCGTTCGCCTTCCGCCTGGGGTTCGGTCTCCTCTCGGAGTTCTTCTTTGAGGACGAGACGCAGATCTTCCTCCTCGGCCTCCGGTTCCATTCGACCGGCGCCTGGCCGTACTTCGGCCCGGACATCGTCTGGACGCACAGCCAGATCCCGGGGGCTCTGCAGGCGCTGCTGGTCGGTGTCCCGATGGATCTCGTGGCGGTGCCCGAGGCGCCGGTTGTCCTGCTCAGCGTCCTCTCGTTCTTGGCGCTCTGCCTGCTCGCCTGGTACATCTGCCGCCGCCTGCCGGACCTGCCTCGCTGGCTCGTCTACGGGTGGGTGCTGACGCTTCCCTGGACGCTGCACTACGGGACGCATCTCATCAACACGTCGTACATCCTGCCGGCGGCGATTATCTTCTTCGTGGCCTTCTTCGAGGCGCACCCGCGCTTCGGCCTGCGCGTGATCTCGGCGCCCGTCGCCTTCTTCGGGATGGGCGCCGCCGTCTGCTGGATGATGCAGATCCACGCCTCGTGGCCGCTGCTCGGGCCGTTCGTGCTGGCGGCGCTGTGGGGGCGGCGGAGACACGGCGCGGCGCGACTCGCGGGCGACGCGCTTGCCTTCGCGGCTGGCGCGGCGATCACCGGGAGCCTGCTCGTGCCCACGTTCTGGACGTACGGGCTTGCCGCGGGCAGCGGCGGCACCGCGCGCAACCTGCGCGTGCACCTCGTCAGCCCGGTGGCCTTCGTGACCACCCTCGCGCGGTTCTTCTCCTTTGCCAGCCTCGAAGTCCTGCAGTTCATCGAGACGAACAGCGCCAAGCGCCTCCTCTTCTTCATCCACTACTTCTGGCTGGTGCCGTTCGGCATCGTTGCCTGGCTCGCCGGCGTCCTGCAGCCGCTTGGCATGGCCGTGCTGTGGTTCAGGAGGCGTTCGCTCGATCCCGCGTGGATACCGCTGCGCTGGCTGGTCCTGGCCACCGCGGTGCTCGTCTACCTGAGCTACTTCTTCGTCATGGAGCCGCCACAAGCGCGCGCGTTCTACCTGGGGCTGCCCGTCGCGGTGATCTACGCGGCCTACTGCTGGCGGTTCGTCGATTCGCCCCGCGCCCGCCGTGTCGCCGCCATCGTTCTCGTCGCCGGCATCATCTTCGACGCCGGCGTCGTGGCCGGGCGCGCGCCCGATCGGTCGCTCTACAAGAACCGCGCGCTCGTGGCTGCGGCGGTTCGCCTTCGCGCACCCGATGTCCTCGCCCACAGGCGGCCCTTCTCGCGCGACTGGGACTGGACGACGCGGCAGGACCTGGAGCCCATCGGTACCGGTCGCGCCGTGGACGATGTCCGGATCGTCAAGGCAGGCTGGCGCAAAGGTCCCTGGGGGATGACGCTGTGGAGGGTGACGATCCGGAACCAGAGCGCGACGACCGCGTATCGCGATTTCCTCTACGAAACCACCTATCGCGACAGGTCCGGCCGTGTGGTCGACACGCGGTATGAGCCGCTCCGCGAGATCCTCCAGCCCGGGCAGACGATCACGCTGACGGACGTGAACGACGCCTTCGTCGATGCGGAGTTCGCGAGCGCCGAGATGAAGATCGTCAGCGGCGAAGCGCTCGTGCCGCTCGAGTTCGTCCTGGCCCGGTGAGCCCGTCGCCTCGCGCTTCCTTCCGTTCGTCCCGAGCCTGTCGTGGGAGAAGCTGGCGTGTCAGGATGGCGGCTCGACCTCAGCGACGGCTCGCGGCGTCGTTTCAGCC
>Ga0315282_10015946_pt1 | contig 11030 bp, 9 predicted proteins | sample YL17G07_20_MG_FD_203693 | JGI IMG/M metagenome (GOLD analysis project Ga0315282, IMG submission 203693) | Sediment microbial communities from Yellowstone Lake, YNP, Wyoming, USA - YL17G07_20 | ecosystem: Environmental > Aquatic > Freshwater > Lake > Sediment | place: USA: Wyoming | collected...
GATATCTGCCGGGATGCCCCTCACGGGTTTATCCGGTCTCTCTCCCAGGTGAGTAGTAACCCGGTTGCCAAGGAGACGGACAAGTGGCTCAATAGCTCCGGCAAAGCGCATGGCAGTGCCAATGGTACCACTGTCAGTGACTTTACCTGGGTTAAAAATGGATTTAGCGTCGGTCCTTTTTTTGAAGTCTTTTATTCGAGAGACAATATCCCTGCCCATTATTTTTTCGGCTTTACCGGCAAAGAAAAGGCCCGTAGAATATGGCCGACCTTGATGCTGTTCCGCTATCTTCATAATAGTCAGAGCCAGACCAAAGACAAAATTGTAGCTTAATTTACGTTGGTCGCTAGGGATAAACCCGAGTATTACGACCTCCGGTTTGCCATTTGCGCTTTCCCTGATGACCAGGCCCTCTTTGACAACAGGTTGCTCTACCTTGTTTTCAATCTCCACCATTATGTTACCCAACTCGGAGAGCGGGATTACTATTTCTGCTGGTACGAGGCTGGGTCCAAGGCGCTTGACCAGCATAATCTTGAATCGGTTCTTCCACTCATGCTCGGCGATACGGTCGCTCAAGAGTTCACCCTGACATGACTTAGTCAGTTCAGGCAGACTTCTTAAGATAATATCTCTATCCTTCTTGCGGAAGGTCAGTGTTGTGATGTAGGAAACGGGTAGCAATACCCTCTCTTCCACAGGATGCTCAAAGTGCTCCAGCAGGGGAGCCTTGTTTTTCAGTTCCGCCATACGGGGGTTGATAAAAAGCAACGACCAGATAGGCAGCTTTCGGTCTATGATTGATTGAATCATATGCTGTAAGTCATAAGCATCTGGGCAGCCGATAGCAATAACATTCATCTCCTCCAGCGGTTGGATGAGAAGTGTTACCTCGCTGATGAGTCCGGTCGTCCCCTCGGCAGCGTATACTATGTCCAGGTCTTTTCCGCTGAATTCTCTTACTTCACCGCTGGGCATTATGACACGCGCGCTTACGACATTATCGCGGAACCATCCGGCTTCAAATGAGCCGATGCCAGCCCCTCCCTGAGCCAACCATCCACCAACAGTTGCTGCGGGATAGCTGGACGGGTAGAGCTTAAGAGTGAATCCATGCTTAGCTAATTCCTTGTCCAACTTCTCCCATACAACGCCGGCTTCGACTGTCACCATCTTTTTCTCCGGGTCGATATGCTTTATCGCCCGCATGCGGTAGAAATCTACAACGATGCCCCTTTTAACTGGCAACACGCCGCCGTACCCTGATGTTGCTTTGCCGCGCGGTGTGATAGCGATATTACTTTGGACAGCCCAACGGACAAGTTCAATCAACTCTGCTTCTGTCTCAGGTTGAACAACGGCGTGTGGGGTAGTATTACCGATTATCGGTTTTATGATACCAGGTACGGCAGCGATATCATGCCCATATAATTTGCGCTCTGTATTCCTGAAATTGGCGCGGTCGCCGAAGGTTTTCTCAAGGAAAGAACGTTGTGCCTCACCTAATGTCGCCATGCCCCCTCCTTACGAACGGCCAGGATTTAATTCGGTAATCATAATTTAGCATGTTTGTGAGGTGGACCCCGAAATTTGGACTGACCTCTCTAGCGGTATATTAGCATTGCTGGTACCTGTTATCAATCAATTGGGAATAGATGGGCGGGGACTCCAGAATAGAATGTGATTTGTAATTTGCAATCTGATGACCCTCTCCGTGTGTGCTGAGGGAGAGGGAATAATGTGTAAGAGGGTTGTGCCCTCTTACCACTCCATCTTTCGGCTGGTCAGACTGACGAAGCGTTAGAAGCTCCAAACTAGTTTTCTGTCAGTTTCAGGTTCGGCACCACGTCCAGTGAAAGGTCTGCCACCTTGCCGTCGCGGAAGCGGAAATAGCCGCAGGCGGCAATCATAGCGGCATTGTCTGTGCACAGGAGCATGGGTGGGATGAGGACGGGTAAAGCCGAACGGGCGAGCAGGGTCTGGCGCAGGGCTTTGTTCGCCGCCACCCCGCCACACAGCGCAATTTGCCGGACGTGGTTTGCCTGCGCCGCGGCGATGGTCTTGGTCACGAGCACATCGACCACGGCCGCCTGGAAACTGGCGGCGGCATCGGCGGCGGAGGCGATTTTCCCCTCCTCCGAGAGGCGCAGAAGAGCCGTTTTGACGCCGCTGAAGCTGAAATCGTCAGTGCCCTTGAGCCAGGCGCGGGGCAGGTTTACAGTGTCATTGCCGCCGGTGGCCGCTTTTTCGATGGCGGGTCCGCCGGGGTAGCCCAGCCCGAGCACGCGCGCCGCCTTGTCAAAAGCCTCGCCGGCGGCGTCATCCCGCGTCCGCCCGAGCATGGTGTAATTGCCGTGGCCGCGCATCAGGACGAGGTCGCTGTGCCCCCCGGAGACGATGAGGCAGAGGAGCGGGAATTCGGGCAGGGCGCCGCTGAGCCAGTTGGCATAGATATGCCCCTCAAGGTGATTTACGGAAATCAGCGGCAGGCCGCGGGCGAAGCTGATGGCTTTGGCGGCGTTCACTCCCGTCAACAGGGAGCCGGCCAGGCCGGGCCCACTGGTGACGGCGATGCCATCGAGGTCGTCCCAGGTTACGCCCGCCCCTTTCATGGCGGCGGAGATGATGGGAATGATGCTGAGGGTATGCTGGCGCGATGCCACCTCCGGGACGATGCCTCCGTAGCGGGCGTGGATATCCACCTGGGAAGCAATCTCATTGGAAAGGACTTTCGTGCCGTCTTCGACGACGGCGGCGGCCGTCTCGTCGCAGGAAGTCTCGATGCCGAGCAGTCTCATACGGCTTGATTATAACATGCGCCCACGGGGTAAATTTCAAGTCGGCAGGCTTGATTATGGCGGCGGAGATATGCTAACTTATGATTCAGCATGTGAGAAGGAGCTTTGAAATGGCAATGGTTGATTTTTCGTTGACTGGCAAAGTGGCGCTGGTGACCGGGGGCAGCCGTGGCATCGGGCAGGCAATTGCATTGGCATTCGCTGAGCAGGGCGCGGATGTGGCGGTCTCGGCGCGCAAACTGCCGGACCTGGAAGCTACCGCCGCGCAGATAAAGGTAAAAGGCCGGAAGGGGCTTGCCATCGCGTCACACGTGGCCAAGATGGAGGATGTCAAGAGCCTTGTGGCGCAGGTCAAAGACCAATTCGGGCGCATCGATATCCTGGTCAATAACGCCGGCACCAATCCCTACAGCGGACCCCTCATTGACGTCGAAGAGTGGGCGTGGGACACGACCAACAATGTGAATATCAAGGGGCCGTTCATGCTCAGTGTCCTGGTCGCGAAGGTTATGAAGGAGCATGGCGGCGGAATTATCATTAACGTGGCATCTGCCGCCGGCCTGCGTCCCAGCTCACTGCACATCTACAGTGTCACCAAGGCAGCGCTCATCATGGCGACGCGGGTCATGGCGCGCGAGTTTGCGCCGTACCATATCCGCGTCAACGCCATCGCACCGGGCGTGGTCAAGACCAGGCTAAGCGAAATGCTGTGGCGGAACAACCCCAATCCGGACGCACTGCCCCAGCCGCAGGACATCGCCGGGACAGCCGTCTACCTGGCTTCGAGCGCATCGAAGTATGTCACGGGTGAGACTATCGCCATTGCGCTGGGACCCGGCGAATAGGGTAGCGAGGCAAGCTGCCCCTAACTCGACGGCAGAACGCTACCGTAACTCTCTCCCGCAAGGGGGAGAGAATAGTTGCCGTGCCGTTTCTGCAGTGACGCCGCGAATGCGCCCGCCGCGCTCCGCCGGCGGCGTGAAAAACACATTTCCTTTGCAGTTTTGTCTATGCTATAATTGTGTGGAATTAAGAGAAGACAAGATAATAACGGAGTTTTATTTGGACAAAGAGACGAAACAGACAATCATCAGCCAGTTCGAGCGCAAGAAGAGCGATACCGGCTCTCCCGAGGTGCAGGTGGCACTGCTCACGGACCGCATCAGCCGGCTGACAGAACACATAACCGCAAGCAAGCATGACTACGATACCCGGCGGGGCCTGCTCCGCCTGGTCGTTCAGCGGCGTCGCTTGCTCAATTACCTCAGCAAGACGGATGCCGACCGCTACAACCGCCTTATCAAGACTCTCGGCCTGCGGAAATAAGCACCTTTCGGAGGAATTTTATTGGCTATGGCCCAATCTTTTCATTGTGAAGTCGGGGGGAGAACCCTCACTATTGAGACCGGCAAGCTGGCAAACCAGGCAACGAAGGCGGTTACGGTCACCTACGGCGAAAGCGTGGTGCTGGTCACGCTGTGCGTAGGCACCCATCCGCGTGAAGGCGTGGACTTCCTTCCACTGACAATAGACTACGAAGAACGTCTCTACGCCGCCGGGAAAATCCCCGGCGGTTTTATCAGGCGCGAAGGCCGGCCCAGCCAGGAAGCCACGCTCGCCAGCCGGCTGACAGACCGCCCTCTGCGTCCTCTTCTGCCGAAGTCCTGGCGTCGCGAAATCCAGATTATCATTACCGTCCTTTCCGCCGACCAGCAGAATGACCCCGATGTGCTGGCAATTATCGGCGGGTCTACGGTGCTTTCCATGTCCTCGGTGCCGTTCGCCGGTCCGCTGAGCGCGGTGCACGTGGGCTACATCAACAATGAGTATATCCTGAACCCCACCCTTGCCCAACTTGAGGGCAGCGATCTGGACCTAGTGGTCGCCAGTACCCGCGAGAAGGTCGTCATGCTCGAGGCCGGCGCCAAAGAGGTCTCTGAGGACGTCGTCTTTAATGCCATCCGGTTTGGCCACGAGGCTAACCAGGCAATTATCGCCATTCAAACGCAAATCCAGCAAGCCATGGGTGTCGCAAAAGAGCCAGTCCCGGCGAAAGAGCTATCATCCGAGTTTGCGGAACGCGTTAACTCACTCCTCGAGGGTAGGCTGGAGCAAGCTCTTTACCGGGGGGACAAGAACGAGCGCGAGTACTGGATGGATGACCTGCAGGCGGAAATTACCGCCAAACTGAGCGAGCAATTCTCTGCCGAGGACATAGCCGCCTATATTGATACCAGGGTGCGCGGCCTGCTCCGCGACAGTGTGCTAGACAAAGGCCGTCGCGTCGGCGGACGCGCCCTCGATGAACTGCGGCCTCTTGCCTGCGAGGCGGGCATCCTGCCGCGGACTCACGGCTCCGGTCTTTTTAACCGGGGCAAGACGCAGGTGCTGTGCATCGCCACGCTCGGCTCCACCCGCCAGGAACAACAACTGGACGGGCTGGGAATAGAAGAGACGAAGCGTTTCATGCACCACTACAATTTCCCGCCGTTCTCCACCGGAGAGGTGCGGCGGCTCGGTTCGCCGGGCAGGCGGGAGATAGGGCACGGCGCCCTGGCGGAACGCGCGCTTCTGCCCATTATTCCTAATGAAGTTGATTTCCCGTATACCATCCGGCTCGTCTCCGAGGTGTTGAGCAGTAACGGCAGTACCTCGATGGCGAGTGTCTGCGCCGGCAGTCTCTCTCTCATGGACGCCGGTATCCCGGTAAAAAGCGCCGTAGCCGGCATATCCATCGGCCTGATTACCGGCGAGGACGGCCGTTTCGCCACCCTGACCGATATCGAAGGCATCGAAGACAACTACGGCGATATGGACTTCAAGGTGGCCGGCACCCGCGAGGGAATAACCGCCATTCAACTTGATATCAAGCTCAAGGGCATTAGCTTTGATGTGGTCAAGGAGGCGCTGGACAAGGCAAAGACGGCCCGGTTCCGTATCCTGGATGTCATGAACCGGACCATTCCTAACCCCCGCACTGAAATCAGCCGCTACGCGCCGCGTATGTACAAGCTGAAGATTGACCCGGACAAGATTGGCGCGGTCATCGGTTCCGGTGGCAAGACCATTCGCTCCATCACCGAGGAGACCAAGACCACCATTGACATTGAACAGGACGGCACCGTCATTATCGGTTCGGCGGATGAAGCCCAGGCGCGGCACGCCATCGAAATCATCGAGGGGCTGACCAAGGACATCGAGGTCGGCGCCATTTATACGGGTAAGGTGACGCGCGTTCTGGCGTTCGGCGCGATTGTCGAGTTTCTGCCGGGCAAAGACGGCATGGTGCACATCAGCGAACTGGCGACGCACCGCGTGGCGAATGTCGAGGATGAGGTCAAGTTGGGTGATGAGGTCACCGTTAAGGTAATCCGGGTGGAAGACGGCAAGATTGCCCTATCACGTAAGGCGCTCTTTGAACCGCCCGCTGGCGCTCCTTCCCCGGAGGGCGGTGCCCAGCGGCCGCCGCCTCCACAGAACAGACCGCCCCAGCGACCGCACTCTCAACGTCCGCCGCCACGTTCTCAACCCGACCGCAGACCCTACCACTAGAGTCTCATTCAGTCTCCTCTCCCCCAAGGGGAGAGGATTAAGGTGAGGGGAGTCTTGAAACAGCAGCAACCGTGCGAATGGGCGTTTTACCCTCACCCCCGTATCAAGTGCGGGGCAAGCTCTTGCCTCTCTCGTCAAGGGAGAGGTGTCGATGCGTTCTGCTGCAGAGGAGGCCGGGTATGACACCTGTAAAGGTCGTTGTGCATGGCGCACTCGGCAAGGTTGGCAGAGAGGTTGTCAATGCCGTCTGCCGCGACCCCGAAACGAAGCTTGTCGGCGCCATTGATATTAATCTAAAAGAAGATTACCTCGCCCTGCCGGATGGCTCCGGGAAAGTGCCTCTCTCCTCCGACCTCGATGGAATATTAGCCTCGCAAAAGCCCGATGTCCTGGTGGATTTCTCTCTGGCAAAGGCGGCAATGCCGGCGGCCCGCGCCGCCACCAGGCGCAAAGTCCACCTGGTTATCGGCACGACCGGGCTGACACCCGCGGACCTCGACGAAATCGACCGCATAACGAAAGCCGGCGGCACCGGCGCCGTGGTAGCATCCAATTTCGCCCTCGGGGCAGTGGTCATGATGCACCTGGCGAAAATCGCCGCAAAATACTTCGATTACGCTGAAATTATCGAATTGCACCATCATCTCAAGGCGGACGCGCCCTCAGGCACGGCGCTTTCCACCGCCCGTGTGATGGCAAAGGCGCGGGGCAAACCATTCTCCGTGCCCTCGGACAAGGACGTCACCATGAAGAGCCGTGGGGAACAGGTAGAAGGCGTCGCCGTTCATAGCGTACGCCTGCCCGGTCTCCTGGCGCACCAGGAAGTCCTGTTCGGCATCGCTGGCCAGACGCTCAGCATCCGCCACGATACCATTAGCCGCGAGTGCTACATGCCCGGCGTCCTGCTCGCCGTCAAAGAGGTGCACCGGCACCAGGGACTAGTCAACGGGCTAGCGCCACTGCTCGGCCTGGAGTAAAACACATGGAACAGTACCGGGTCGCGGTGGTCGGCGCGGCGGACATGGTGGGTCAGGAGTTCCTGAAAATCCTGGAGCAGCGCAACTTCCAGGTTAATGGTGTCCTCTTTGCGGTTCTAGCAGGTTGATGAAAAAGGGGTTCAACGTGCTTCTTCTCCCTTTCGTAAAGGGAGATTGTGAGGGATTTAGAATCAGAAATCCCCCTCTACGGTAGGCGCTACCGTTTCCCCCTTTTCCAAAGGGGGAGATGAACGGAAGAAGGGTTTTTCAGCACCCTGCTAGTGGGCTGATTTTAACAGAAAAAGCATGTTTTGAACACGATGCAGATACCTAGAGTGAAGAACAGACGGGGCTGGCTCGCCCCCGGAGGGAGATAATGAAAGAACTGGGCAGACTAATCACAGCCATGGTTACCCCTTTTGATGATTCGGGAGCGGTGGACTACGCTCAGGCAAAGAAGCTGGCGAAGGCGTTGCTGGCGTCCGGGAGCGAGGGGTTGGTGATTGTCGGCACCACAGGAGAATCGCCTACGCTCCGTCATGAAGAAGAAAAGAAACTGTTTGCGGAGATAAAGCAGGCGGTAGGCAATAGCGGTTCTGTTATCGCAGGCACGGGTAGCAACAACACTGCCGAAGCTCTGGAATTCACCAAGGACGCCGAAAAAATCGGCGTGGATGCCTGTCTGCTGGTGGTGCCTTACTACAACAAACCCACCCAGGAAGGCCTCTACCTGCACTTCAAGAAGATTGCGGAAAGCACCAGTCTGCCATGCATCCTGTACAATGTGCCATCGCGCACCATCACCAATCTGGCGCCGGAGACCACTGTCAAGCTGAGCCAGGTAAAGAATATCATTGGCATCAAGGAAGCCAGCGGCAACATGGAGCAGATTGCCCGGATTATCAAGGAAGCGAAGCCCGGTTTCCTGGTCTGGAGCGGCAATGACTCGGACACCCTGCCGATGCTTAAGCTGGGGGCACACGGCATTATCAGCGTAGCTTCACACCTGGTGGGCAAGCAGATAAGCAGTATGATTTACAGCTACCTGAAGGGCGACGTGAAGAAGGCCGATGAGGCGAATGCCAGCCTGGCGGCGATTTTCAGTGCACTGTTCCTGGTATCTAACCCCATCCCGGTGAAATACGCCCTGAACCAGGTGGGCTTCCGTATGGGCACGCCGCGCCTGCCTCTCTGCGAGCCGGACGAGAAGACCGCCAAGGCGATAATGGACGTGGTCAAAAAGTACAAGATTGACCTGCCGGTGAAGTAAATAGACGAAATCCGAAATCCTCACAAATCGAGCAGAGGGTGAGTTCCATGCTCCCGCGTGGGCTGGGTTAAGCGGTCTCTGTGTGCGCTGGGTTCCCCCGGTTGTGCACGCGGAAATAGTGCGTTAGCGCCACCAGCACCGGCAGTCCGATGCCGTAAATGACCATCAAGCCCGAAACGCCCAGTATCCAATCCACAATTGGCAATCCGACGAACATGACCGCCGTAGCCGTGATGACATTTTTCACGATTACCAGCGTTAGGATAGTGGGCACCGCCATGATGAGCATGGGAATGGGTATCAGTCCCGCCAGGACCCCGATGGTGGTGGCTTCGCCACGCCCGCCGCGGAAACTCAGGAACACGGGCCAGTTATGCCCGGCGACCGCGGCGATGCCGGCCGCCAGGACAAACGGCTGGGATACATTCAGAAGCCGGGGGACGAGCACGGCGATGAGACCCTTGGCGGCGTCGATAAAGAAGATGAAGATACCGGCTTTATGCCCGATTTCAAAGTAGGCGTTGCGGGCGCCCATATTCAGGTCGCCCAGCTTGCGGATGTCTTTCCCCAGGACTCTTTTCCCCACGACGTAGGCGGTGGGGAAAGTGCCCAGCAGGTATCCCAAGACTACCAGCAGCCACTCCACTCCAAGCCTCCCAAACTCTAAATTCGAAATCCTAAATCCTAAACAATGTTAAAACCCTGATGACCAAGGGCTCCGGACTTGTAGATTTGAGTTTGTTTGGAGCTTGTCTCTTGGCATTTGTGCTTTCTCCATTGGTGCCGGGAGAGGGGTTCGAACCCACACGGGTTTTACTCCGGAGGATTTTAAGTCCTCTGCGTCTGCCAATTCCGCCATCCCGGCCAAAGCTAAATGCGGTCATTTAAGTTGCGTTATGTCTGCTTCTGACGTTATTCTGACGTTATTTTCTCAAAATCCCCGCTGGTAAGACTCCGTCCAGCAACGCCATGGCCTCCGCTTCTTGACCACTTATTATATGGGCATAAACCGTCATTGTAAAGCCTACACTGCTGTGCCCTAGGGCGGCGCTGATAATCTTCGGAGAGGCTCCCCGCAAGAACATCAGGGAAGCGAAAGAATGGCGGAGTGTATGGAAATGGCAGCCGTCAAGGCCCGCTCGCTTCGCCATTGCTGTGAATTCGTGGGATAGTTGCGATGGGTCTAACGGCCTCCCATCAGGACTGGCAAAAACCAGGTCGTCCAGCGTAGGCGGTTTTCCTAACCGCCAGCAAAGGGATTCTCTCTCAGCCCGGTACTCTCGCAGGAAAAGTGCGAGTTTGGGCGTCATTGCGACGCGGCGTCTGCTGTAGCTCGTTTTGGGTTCGCGGAATTGGGTTACGCCCCGGCGCTTGTAGAGCACACGTGAAACCGAAATAGACAGCATATCAAGGTCAATGTCCCGCCACCTCAAACCAAGCAACTCAGCCTGACGCAAGCCGCTAGAAAGCGCCATGTAAATGACCGGGTAGAAAACGTTGTCCTTCACTGCGTCCATGAGGACCACTACCTCGCTTGGAGTCAGGGTACGCATGGTTGCGGGCCTCCAAGAGGGCGGGTCCACCAAGTCACAGGGATTACGGCCCAAATAGCCTTGTCTAACCGCGTATTTGAGTGCCTGAGATAGTAGCCTGTGGTGCTTGTGTACCGTCCGGGGCGAAAGCTTCGCGCACGCCTTGCCGTAGTAACGCTGGATTGCCTGGGCGTTCAGTTGCTTGAGCTGAATCTGACCGAGTGCGGGCGTCAAGTGGAGTTCGGCAATCATCTTGTAGCACTCCTGCGTGTGCGGGGCACAGTTAGTCTTTACGTAACCTTCAAGCCACGTCTGCAAAAGTTCTGCCAGCGTGAGACGGCCTGACGGGATAGGTACGCCCTTCTCTAACGTGACCAGCAATTCGCTCAGGCGCTTCTGCGCATCCGATTTGCGGCTACTGCGTACCGACTCGAAGTACCGACCGGGCTTCCCGTCTGGTTTAGCGCCGGTGTAAACCTGAATTTGCCAGCAATTACCCCGTCTCCGTATTGACCCTCTCATAGTGTGCCTACCTTTCTCTGCTTTTCATAGTAATACGCCATTCTCTTGCAATTGTTAGAACAATAGACATTGTCTTTCCTCGTGGGTTCAAGTGGTTTCCGACAATACCAGCAAGTTCTTAACGTCCCGTCTACTTCGAGCATGAACAAGAGCCACAGGGTGTCTAACAGGGTATCAGGGACGTAGGTTATCTTGGCCTTTTGAAACCCGATAAGTCTCGGTGTCACGCCGCCAAGATGCTGGTTTATCATTCCGCCCACAAATGACCAAGCGGGGCCGATGACTTCTCGCGATTTGTAGGCATTGAAGAACTCAGGGAATATTCTGCGGCTGGCAATGATTTCCGCATGATGCCTAAAAGCCGGTAGTTTCTGCTTCC
>Ga0315282_10015947_pt1 | contig 11029 bp, 11 predicted proteins | sample YL17G07_20_MG_FD_203693 | JGI IMG/M metagenome (GOLD analysis project Ga0315282, IMG submission 203693) | Sediment microbial communities from Yellowstone Lake, YNP, Wyoming, USA - YL17G07_20 | ecosystem: Environmental > Aquatic > Freshwater > Lake > Sediment | place: USA: Wyoming | collected...
ACAAGGCAAGCATGATTGGGCACAACTCGGGCTAGTTTTGATAAAGCCATTAGCCGCACGAATACGTTCAGCGTCATGAATGGCTCTCGCTTACCCTTGACACTAATGCCGCAAACTAACGCAACGCCTGGCAGGTTGCAGCCGGATCAGAATTCACATATTACTTCTCTATCGCTTGGTCTGGCTTCTACTGCTGCGTCTCTTTGAGGACATGATCAGTAGGGCGACCATTGGGATTGCCGCGGTGAATGCGAGATTCGTGAACTCTGGTGTAGCTGTGCCTGACACTGTGAGAGTCACGTCCTTGGAGACGTGCACGCCGGGCCTACTGAAGACGATATCGAAGTTGTACGGCTCCCAGAGCTGTTCCTCTCCGATTGTGGTGACGAGGAAATCGTACGAGCCCTCCGAAAGCCACAGTCTGTAGCTTCCGGTCGCTGACGAAGCCCAGTGGTTGCCCGGTGACGCTTCAATCACTTGAGCCCACGCGAGAGGTCGCTGATCGCCGTACATGTCGATCCAGGATACCGTGCCGATCAAGCTTGGTTGTTCCTCAAGCGTAACGCGAACGATGGCGGAGCCTCCCCAAGGCGCCTCGAGGCCGGTAACCTCGGCAGTCTGCGCGTATGCTCTGAAGTCGCTCAGTCCTGCATCGATCGGATCGGGCGAAGTGTAGTCGTCATCTGTTCCGAAGATTCCGTCGGGACCGGCAGGGTCGGACACGCCATTCGGTCCGTATGGATCGAAGGTCCACACGCGAATCGTGAATGTGCCTGCGCCATCGAGCTCGAGAGCGTCCCTACTGCCGCGGATTCCCGAGTCTGCATGGGCTGCTCCGTTTGTTGTGTCCCAACCGTTCGCCCAGAGCCCATCCATTCGGCTGTCTGGGCCTCCGTAGTATGAGTTGAATCCGAAGACGTCGAATGCCGCAACGGCGCCTGCGGGCACGGATAATCTGTTTGCGTCGCTTCGAATCATCGAAGGCCAGCACGCCCAAGTGTCCGGTACTCCGACAGCTCCATTTCCGCTTGGAATCGGTCGATGCACGTATGGTTTGCTGCTATAGATGTAACTGCTGATAACGGCCCTCTGTCCGTTGATGAATCCTAAATCAGCTGGGTAAAGAGGATCTCCAACGTTTCCTGTGCTGGACGGAAACGTGTTAGGTGCCTCAAGCCTTGTAGCATTTGGTAGGCCGAAGTCTGTGCCTTCGGCTGGTCCCCGAATCTGCATGAAATCGTTGCTCCTGCTGTAGTTCAGATAGCCGCCGCCGCTCTGAACTCCCATTAGAGTGTAGTAGTTGGGTTGAGCTTGACCGTAAATCGATGCGCCCACAAGCTCGTCTTGCGAGTCGTAGACTTCGACGCGCACGAAACCGTTGAAGTTCGTCGGCACGCTTTCGTGCTGGAAGTCTAGTTCGACGCGGATTTGCGTTCCCTGAACAAGATCCATCTGGAGGTCATTTCCAACGCCTGGAACAATGTTGACTGAGTAATCGTATCGTTGGATGTAGCCGAACGTAGATGCGGATATCGAGTACTTTCCCTCCTCAATACGCGTCGGGTAGAAGCCACTGAGCGCGTTGATGGGTCCCGGGTCGATCCCCGTAAATCGCACAAGCAGTAGCCCGTGCCTACCGGCACGGTTAATGTTGTCGTTGTCATATGGGCTGACGCCGAATGAATGTCCCGGCAGCGCGGGCGTTCCACGTATCGGCCATCCTATCGTGCTGTTTGTCGTTCCCGCATCTTGGATCAAGCCGTAGAAGGACGGATCCAGACTCCCCACCAAGTTCCCAAGTTCGTCGACAATTGACAGCCGGACCCCAGCCCCTGGAAAAGTCCACGGGGCAACCTGCGGCGGCACCTGGATTTGAATCGATCTTAATGCAAACTCTATCGAGCAAGGCTTGAGGTGAAATGAGACTTCAATCCCACCGGATCCCAGGGCCGGGAGAACTTGGATTTCTTCTTCCTCAACCAAGTACCAGCCCTTGCCGTTGATGCGTTTCCACGGAGTTCCCATGTCGGCCATGTAAACTTCGAGCGTATAGTCAACCGGCTCAAGCCCATAGTCCTGATATGCCGTTGACGCTACGGACTGTGTTCCCGTGGATCCGCCGTAACTGTACGCGGCATTGAATCCTTCCAGAACGATCGAGGCCTCCTGAGCCCCGGCCTTGAAGATCCAAGCGGCGATTCCCTCGTCAAGGTTGTCAGTGCTCTTCGCAACGACGACGTACGTGCAATTTGAGATGGGCGCATATTGGCTGTCGCGGATTACAGCGGAGGCGTTGACCCAGCGGCTTCGTCTGAGGTCAACTTGGAGTGAGTAGTTCTTCGCGTTAGATGGTAGCGTAAATGTTCTCTGCCAGTCGTCAGCTTCCAGCATTATGTACCCTGTCACATGGACTTCAACGCTGTAGGGGCCTGTGTCGATTCCTTCAACAAAGTCCGCTGAATTGGCCGGCACATTGCCATCGAGTCTCGCTGCTGGTAATCCCCTGATGTCTGTGAGGGTCATGGAGTATGAATTGTGCGAAGGAACCGTTGACGGCTTCAATACGAGTGGAGAATAGTTGCGTTTTCCATCGATTGTGGTGATGTTCCAAGGCGGCCCGTATGGTGGGTCGATATCATCCGATGCCCAGTAGCCTATGGTCTCCTCGTACTGATCGAGCAGTCTGACCAGTATGTCCCTGTGGTGATCGCCGTCAGTGATCGGGAGGTATGGGTTGTTTGTGCCGTAAGGCGGCTGCCAAAGATTTCCCCAAGGGGCGGGGCCGTTCTGGTCTTTCGACCATACTGTCAGGCTGATCTGGACTCCCTTCTCAAGCTCGAAGTCCTGCCTCAATGATTGTCCCGGGTCAACCGTGACGCGCGTTGATGTCTTCAGGAAACCGGACGCGGACGCTGTCAGGTCGAAGGTTCCCGCGGGCAAGCCGAAGAGCCAATATCGATAGTAGCTGCCGTGAGTGTCAGCCGTGTCGTAGTCCTCTGGGCCAAAATAGCCGACAGCCTCTGCATACTTGCCCTGATCGGTTGCGCCTGTTGCTGTTACTCTCCCGGAGGCGTTCGTGGGTGGGAATAGCCCCTTGAGCAAAACGAGTCCGGTGACATACGCCGGCTGGAGGCTTGACTTGACGATCACGATCGGGAAGTTGCCGTCTCCAATAGTGCTCCCGTCGACGTATATTTTGAAATGGTAGAGGCCAGCTGTGAACGGAGCCCGCAAAGAAAAGAGTCGAACATGATAAAGACCAGGGAGGATCGTTGGCGAAGGAATGGGCGGGATTCGACCGATCTCGATACGATTCCAACCCGGCGCGATAGGATCATCATTCGCGAGCGTGGTAACAGAGATGAATGAATAGTCATCTGTGATATCGGTCCATATGGAATAGATCTTGTCTGATGTTGTAGCGTCGCCGTATCCGCCCGAAACGTAGGCGAAGGTGAAGTTCGAGGGCAGATAGATCCGGATGTCGGAGACGTTCGCCACTGTCCCGATGTCAAACTGGAAGTCTCCGATGCTGTCGGACATGCTTGCGAGGATCGCGTAGTCTTGGTACCGGTCGATTATCTGTTGTCGCTGAGCCTGTCCTCCCTGTGTGCCTCGGAGCGTGTCAAGCGTGTGACTCCAAGCGACAGATTTGGTTGACTTGAATTCGTCTCGGACTCCGGGGCGGAGGAAAACCCCGCAAAGCTTCCCGGTCTTATCCGGATAACACAGGGGATTGGCGTGCACAGTCGCTGAGGTTGCCTGTGTTAGAACCGAGATGAAGAGGAGCAGCAGAAGGCCTGCTGCGGCGGAGCCGAGTTTCATCCGTTGTCTCTTCATCTTGTGCGCCTGCTCACCGAGCCTCGTTCATCGAAATGAATGTTACTGGTTTGCCCGCTTGGTTCTATTTGAGGGTTCTCTGATCTCCAATTCCTGCCTATGCGCAATCTTGAATAGAGATCCCTACGTGCGCGTCGTGCATCACATCGTTGCCAAGCCGGCAACTAAGTAGTCACAAGTGTCTGCGCAGGGCGAGTGCTGAGAGTGCCAATATCGCCAGACCTGAAATGTGCGCGATCGTGCAAAGTGGGCAAATGGAGCCGAGTAGAAAGATCTCGGTGTACACGAAGGCGACAACTCCAGCGGCTCCGAATATCGACCACGCAAACAGGATTCGAACGAACCGGTCATTTCTCCGAGCCACCACAAGCAAACCGGCTGCGATGCCGAACCAGATCAGGCCGAGCAACGCAACTGACACACCGTAGAAGTGCGAATATTTACTCCAGATGACCTCGTTACATGAAAAAAAACTAAAGTCACCGACAGGGCAACTCGACGGAGGATTGAAGGACAGAAAGGTCAGGTAGGCTGAGACTAACAGCCCGACCAAGGTACACGTTCCAATTGCGAAGAAGAGAGTACTCCGTTTCATCGCTCCTCTGTCCACGACTGCTGTTTGATCCATAACGCTTCCGGTCGGCTAGATCGCACGTCCCGATATATCCATTGAGGTTTCGAGCTCTGTTACCTTGTCTGCTCCGGTTCCTCTTCTCTCGGCGTTTTCTTTCGCTCATGTCAGGAGGCCACAGTCTGATAGCCTGAGCAGTCTAGCGATCACCCTAACGACGATGGCTCCGATGACGGTTGATGCGATCGTCGCGGGCACGAGGGAGAAGCTTCTTCCCGCCGACTCTTCCGTGACCTTCGCGAGCTTCACCCTCGAATCAGCCCCGCGGAGATAGACGGAACTCGATCAGGTTAGGAAGGCTCCGAAGAGCCAAGGTCAAGTACTTGCCGAACGAGAAAGCCTCAGATCCCATTTCGAGAACCGACAGTGATCTCGGGAACTGGTTTTCCAGGGTTTTGCGGTATTGCAGCACTAATGATGCTGAACGTGACCGAGCTAGTAAAGACGCACGCATGAGCCTATTCGCACGTCATCCTTCAGGCTTCAGGATTGGCTCTGTTTGGGCTCGGGGATTCAGGCTGAACCGCTGGCTTCGAGGGGGAAACTCTCTTGTTTGCTGACTTTTTCTGGGAGCGAGCGTCTTCTTTATCACTCGATCAGGTTTTTGAGTTTGCGAGTCCTACGAGTTTGTCGGCTCCCTCTCTCTCGCGGATCACGTACCGGTGGAGTTCCAGCTTCGCCAGTAGTCTGCTCATTGCGTACGGCTCGATCCCGAGCAGCTCGCCGAGTTGACTCTGCCTAGTGGGGCCTGATTCTTCGAGATGCATGAGTAGTCGCACGGCTTGGAGTCGAAGATCACTATGCTTCGGAAAGAGCTCTACAAGCTGAAGCTCCATGTCCTCTGCCAAACGCTCGGCTGTCACGGCCTTCTTCACGGTTGCTGTGTCGATCGATCTAGGAGGCTGAGATCCGGTTGACGACAGATCAAGCGTTAGCGAGATGTAACGTAGGAACCGACGGAATATGCCGCGACTCATGCGAGCGACCGTGAGGAGGGCGTCATCAGTGAACGGCTTCGTCGTCTTGAATTGCTTCACATACGCTTCAACTATCTGGCTGGGCAGCAGAGGCTTCAGCTCTATCCTACTCATCTTATCGAAGAAGAAATGTCCGCTGAACATCTCCTTCTGAATAGCGATGACAAGGTTCGGCCCTGGCGTTGCGTCGGTTAGACGCAGCGAGTTCCAGAGCCAGTATATCTCCTCCAGATCCTTCGCCATCAAACGCCGATCCGTCTTGGAGTAGTCAGGCATGTCGATGAAGATCGTATGCTTACTCCGAAGAAGATCGTGCCAGACATATTTGCGAAGTCGCACTGTCTTGGCTCCGCCTACCCGCTCCGCTCGATCAATGGATAGCCCCTCCAATTTGCGTTCATACTCCGACCGGAACTCAACTGACGCTTCATGATTGTACTCAAGCAGTGATCGGAAGAGATCGGACCTTCTAGGCCACTTGAAAAGCATGGCCCGCAAACCCTGCGATTCCTCTGTCTTCTGTTCTCGTAAGCCGGCGCTCAAAGCGAGCAAGGCGCTACTCTTCCCAACCCCTTGAAATCCCACTAGGCCAATCAAAGCACCGTGAAGGGATTGCAGTTGATTTGACAGATGATCCACCTCAGCAGGCATGACGTAGGCGTCCCATATCCAGCGAGGATCTCGACTCTCTGAAGCAAGTAGACTCGCCCACGAGCGAATCTTGGGAATCAAATCCGGGAGTCTTCGTCCATGCGCCAACAGAATGTACCCTACCTCATTCGATCGGAGGAGGGAGGAACCAATGAACTTGGGGTGCCCACCATCGACTACTGGCAAGTGAAACTACAAGGTTAGATAATTGCCTGGCAGTCAAAATCAACTGTATGACAATCCCGGTTCTATGATGGCATGGGAACGACCGATCCCGTGCGCATGACGAAATCCTTGCCGATGCGTAGCTCTCTCGGGCGATTGCCTCTTCACTCGGAAGAGATAAGTGTGACATTGGTACACTGTACCAGCGGCGTATCTTGCGAAGGCTATCAGCAGTTGTGACGGACGAAGAATATGGACGTGTCGAACGTCTCGTTCGGGCGGGCGCAGCAAGGAGCGTTGCCAACCTCGTCAGGCTCGCAGTCGGCGAGTACATGAGGAAAGCTGGAGCTAGCAAACTCATGAACCTACGTGAGGTTCCCATGTCGGAAGCTAGGCGAGTAGTGGAGCGATACCTGAAGACGCACTCGAGCGCCGTGTGGCCTGACGAGATGGCCGAGGACCTAGGGATGGACTACCGAATCGTGCTTGCCGCCGTGCGCCAACTGTTGGAAGAGGGCAAGGCCGAGGAGGCCCTGCCAAAGGCGGAGGAGATACGTGCTTGACGATACTCGGCGGAGAGGGTGATGGATTGGTCGGCGAGCGGATAATCGCGTACGCCCGTAGAATTGAGATCATGCATATTCCTATCCCGAGAACCCATCGCCACAGAGGACAGGGCGCGAAGCTAGATGACGCTGAGTGCTACGTCGTCAGACCAGTAAGGTGGGTACGTGAACGATAGAGCGGTTCCCGACTGTGCCCCCGGGGTTCCAAGAAGCCCAGCGGCATTGTCGACGTGCATCTCAGATTCAACCTGAGCACAAGGCCTCATCCAGTAGTTTGAGGAACTCTTGCCGTGCGGTTTTCGCCTCGACTTCGAGCCGTTCACTGTACTCAGGGGAGTCATAGAGGGTCCCATCAAGGTCGAACAGGATACAACTTACCGAAAGCGCCTTGCCTTTGAGAGACGTTTTCTCGCGCGTGGTGCATTGGTGGATGGCATCAGAACGGCCTTGCACGTGCGCTCTTAGGGCCCGCTGTTCCTACGGACGAGCAATCCCAAGTTGCTTCAACTTGGCTAGTATCGAGTTGACGCTTTCCTGCAACGTGAGCTTCTCTGTGTCGACCACCAGATCAGGCTGCAGCGGCTCCTCGTAGAGGTCCTGCGGTCCGGTTAGGTCCTTGATCTGGCCGGCAGAAGCTTTCTTGTAAAGCCCCTTCGGATCACGTTTAGCGCAGGCTTCAACTGAACACTTCACGTAGACCTCCGTGAAGTTCGTCGTCTCTTTTCGTGCATATTCCCGTATGTTTCGATAAGGCGAAATGAATGCTGCGATGACCGCGATGCCATTTCTTGAAAGCAGTCTCGCGACGTATGTGACACGTTTCAGGTGTGTTTCGCGATCTTCTCTGCTGAACCCGAGACCTTTGCTTAGGTTCTGACGTATCTCGTCGCCGTCGAGCACCTCGACGGGCCATCCGAGCTTTCTCAGTTCTGGTTCAAGTTGTCGGGCTATCGTGGTCTTCCCTGAGCCAGGTAGTCCTGTTAGCCATACAACAAAGCCTTCTCTCATTTCACATCAACTCAGATGGAGTGGTTTCCCTTCCATGGAGGCTGGGATCTTCATTTTCATTCTTTCGAGCAGAGTCGGTGCGATATCAAGGATATCGATGTCCGCGATCTGACCTCTTTGCTTAAGCTTACTATCGTGTAGGATGAAGGTGCCATATTGGCTGTGTACGGCGTCGTCGGGGCCTGTGTCGTTCTCGGAAAGGTACACGTCGCTGTGACCCAGTGTGCCCGCGGAACGCCAGTAGAGATCGTCAAAGTACACCATCAAGTCCGGCCGGTCACCTACGCTGACCGGGTACAGCGTTTCAGGCTTGTAGACTCGGGTTTCCATTCGTCGCCCGTTCGGGTCGGAGATGGTCTTCAATCGTTCCGCGAGCTTGTCTCGCTCGTGCTCGAACTCTTTCGGCTCAATGATCCCCTGAGGCTCTCGGCCCTTCACGTTGAGAAAGACTCGTGCGTAGTAGCCTCCCCACGCCCACGCTCTTGTTCGATCCCAATCAATGGGGGCTTTCTCGAGTTCGACCACGCTCTGCGGTTTCTCTTTCAGGACCAAGTAGCCTTCGCGAATGAGCCATTCGTTGACGCAGAATGCTCCTCGCATCCCCTTGACGCCATGATCAGACACGACCACAACGATCGTGTCATCATCAATCTTCTTCAGTAGCCGCCCCACATGCTCGTCGAGGCGTTTGTAGTAGTCGAGCATGGCGTTCTCGTATTGGTTGCCGAGCACGTACTTCGGATGGTTCTTGTCGAAGTACTTCCAGAACGCGTGATGCATCCTGTCCAATCCGATGTCTACGAACATGAAGAAGCCCCACGGCCGAGTCGTCATGAGGTGCTCTATGACTCGGAAGTGGGTGTCGGTCATTTGATGCAGGTCTTTGAGTAGTTGATCGCGTTGGTCGGTTCTGAATTCTACATCAAAGGGGTACGGGCCTACGAGTGCTTCGATCTCCCGCTTCAATTCGGGAGGGTGTGTATATTCTCGGTTCGCGTCGGGCGTGATGAAGCATGAGATCAATTCTCCGTTCACTGGGGTTGGCGGATAGCTTGGTGGAACTCCGACCACGCACACCCTCATTCCAGCTCGGGCGAGAACGTCCCAGATCTTCTCCGCTTTCACCGACAGGGAGTTCGCAATCCAGCCGTCTGTGTATGAGTAACCCTTCCGGTGCCTAAACCCATAGAGGCCTAGGCTTCCTGGATTCTTGCTCGTCACCATGACCATCCAGGCGGGGATCGTTATCGGTGGATCAGAGCTACGCATCCGAGCGTAGACGCCACGTTCCATCAGCCCGCGTATGTTCGGTAGTTCCTCGCGGAATTTGTCGAGTACAAGCTCTGGTGGCGCGGAGTCCAATCCCATTATCATGAGTTTCCTCTTGCCCATGCGTGTTCACTCCACGAACGGATCCTTCGACCTCAGCAAGACTTCAGCAACCTCTGGTCTGACTAACCCCTTCGGAGGCGGTTCCCCTTTGATCAACTTGCTACGGAGATCCGTTCCGCTGAAATCGACCCGTTGTGTTGAATCGTGAGGACAAATCTTCTCGTTAACGACGCTCTCGCATTTACGACAGTAGAAGAACGATTTGAAAGGCAACGGTACGATTCCCAGGTCGGGGAATTCGTCGAAGATCTCCTGCGCCGCGTACGGCGGGTAGTATTTGCCGACGCCTGCGTGGTCTCTGCCGACGACGAAGTGTGTGCAACCAAAATTCTTCCTTACGATCGCGTGAAAGATCGCTTCACGAGGCCCAGCATATCTCATCTCCGTGCGAAGCACAGCCATCACTGTCCGATCCCGCAAGTAGTAGTGGCGCAGCAGCGCCTCGTAGGCGGCCAGTATGACCTCGTCCTTGAAGTCTCCACTCTTCTTCTTCCCAATAACCGGGTTGATGAACAAGCCGTCCACGAAGGTCAGCGCCGTCTTCTGCACGTATTCATGACCTATGTGTGGGATGTTGCGGGTTTGGAAGCCGACAATTGTTCGCCAGCCTTTCTCTTTGAAGAGGACCCGAGTCTCAATTGGGCTCAGCCGGTACTTCTGAAATTCGTCAAAGGACATGCGGATGAGCGATATCTTCCCGCCGACGAGACAGTCCTTCATCGCGTAGGTCTTTGCGACGCCTGGATGCGCTGGGTCGGTTGTGCCGAAGACCTCCTGGGCGAGCTCCTCCTTCTTGTAGGGAAAGATCTCTTCGACGTCCAGTAACGCGACGGGTTCCCTTAGAGGATCGAGGATCGCCACGGTGTCGCCTGCCTTCACATTCTTCAGATCCTCCTTTGACGCGTCCAGCACGATTGGCAGCGTCCATGGAAGATCGTTACTCAGCCGCTTCTGGTGCAACACCGACTCATATTCGTTCTTACACAGAAATCCTTCGAGTGGACTGAATGCACCGAACGCGATGTTCTCAATGTCCTTCGCAAGATCGTCGCTGACGTGCAGCTGAGGAAGCTTGCTTGCTTCTTCGAGTGCCTGTTCCTGTCGCTCCGCGGGGAGGATTCTGTCGACGAGTGTGCCGCCGTGTGGTGGTAGCATCAAAGATGCGCCTTGGTTTCTCTAGAGGTAGCCGAGAGCTTTGAGCCGTTGCTTGACTTTCTCTTCCTCTTCTTTCGAGTAGCCCGACGGCTTCTCGTTCTCTTCGACTGCCAACCGCTCCCTGATCACACGCGCCACATAGTCAGGCACGGAAGCGAACTCCGTTCCCTTGATTTTCGCACTGACTCGATCATAGAGCGTTTCAGGAATCGCGATCGTCCTACGTTTCTCCATTGTCAAATCATCTTTCTAGTCAGTCAATGTATCCGAGCGCCTTAAGCCGATCCCTAACCGACTCCCCAGCTTTGAGCAGGAGCGATTCTCGCAAGACGAAGATCGCGTACTCTGTCACGCTTCGGAAACCCGTTCCCTTGATCGCACCCTCAGCCTTCTCATACAGTTCGCGAGGGATGCTCAGCGTGACATAGTCACGTCTTGTAGAACTGGCTTTGCGCGGTTCCTTCGGCAAGGCGATCGTTCTGTGCAATACCCGCCTGTCGCTTATTATCATTGACGTAACACTTATTTGTGATGTTCTAGTCATTGACTCCACACGGTTTACAAGCCATCCCGTGCCCAAGAACTCCGCACGACCAAGGTGTTCGAGATGAACAGGAAGCTCATAGTAATCGTTGCAGTCCTCA
>Ga0315282_10015948_pt1 | contig 11027 bp, 8 predicted proteins | sample YL17G07_20_MG_FD_203693 | JGI IMG/M metagenome (GOLD analysis project Ga0315282, IMG submission 203693) | Sediment microbial communities from Yellowstone Lake, YNP, Wyoming, USA - YL17G07_20 | ecosystem: Environmental > Aquatic > Freshwater > Lake > Sediment | place: USA: Wyoming | collected...
CGGACGAACGCGCATCCGGCGCGATCTGCTCGGACCGGACAAGCGCCGCCTGATCGACGCCGCGTACGGGCGGGCGCGGGAGGTCGCCGAGCAGATTCGAGCGGGGAACGTCGCCCTCGTGAGGATGAGGAATGTCGAGACCGACGACGTGTGGGGTGCCGCGCTGGGATTGCTCGACCTGATCTCCCGGTACGACTACGCGCGCCTCGAGGCCGAGCGCAGGCAGTTCAGGAGCGTCTATGCGCCCGTGAGCATCCTGCCGCCGGATCAGTGCATGAGCCTCGTGGTACAGATGACCGTCGGCTGCTCGTACAACAGGTGTACCTTCTGCGACTTCTACCGGATGCGGCGGTTCTCGATCAAGTCGCCCGACGAACTGCGCCAGCACATCCGCGTGGTCCTGCATTTCTTCGGAGAGTCGGCGACGCTTCGGAAGTCGGTCTTCCTCGCCGACGGGAACGCGCTCGTCATCCCACAGAAGAAGCTCATGGAGCGCATCGCCGTGGTGCACGAGTTCTTCGCGTTCGTCCCGCCGGACATCGAGGACAGGCGGCGGCGTTCGGAGTGGCGCAAAGCGCATCCCGGAACGTTCGAGGGCATCTACAGTTTCCTCGACGCGTTCAGCACGCTCAGGAAGTCCGTGGCGGACTTCGAGAAGTTGCGGGAACACCACCTCCGGCGCGTCTACATCGGACTGGAGAGCGGCGACGACGAGCTGCTCCGGTTCATCCGGAAGCCCGGCGACGCCGCGACCATGGTTGAGGCGGTGCGCACCATCAAGGCCGCCGGGCTGAACGTCGGCGTCATCGCCATGGTGGGTGTTGGCGGGCGGAAGTTCGCCAAGCGGCACGTCCGGAAGACCGTCGAGGTGGTGAACGCGATGGGCCTCGGGGCGGGGGACCTTTTCTACCTAAGCAACTTCGTAAACCACCCCGGTCTACCGTACGAGCGACTCGCCAGAGAAGGGGGCATCCGCGACCTGTCGTACGAAGAAGTCAAGGCCCAGCGCGAGGCAATCCGGAACGGGCTTTCGTGGCAGGACCCGGCACATCCGCCGAAGGTGGCACTCTACGACATCCGGGAGTTCGTTTACTGAGGGGGGCGAGTCCTCTCGAATAGCCGTGACGGTCCTGGGGTCCCGGAGAGGCCCCGGACGCGATGGAAGGCGTCATGTCCGGCCCTGCGGCGGGACGCTCTCGTGCCGAGCGCGTGACCGCGCTGCGAAGACCCGTTCAGCCCGCCCGCTTCGCCCGGAGCTCGTCCAGTTTCGCCTTCACATCGGGGGCTGCGACGGCGATGATCTGCGCGGCGAGGATCGCGGCATTCTTCGCGCCGTTGATGGCGACGCACGCGACCGGCACCCCGGGCGGCATCTGGGAGATGGCGAGCAGCGCGTCAAGACCGTTGAGCGGGCCGGAGGCGCACGGGACGCCGATGATCGGAAGGCTCGAATACGCCGCCATCGTTCCCGGCAGGGCGGCGGCCATCCCGGCACCGGCGATGATCACCTTGATGCCGCGTCCTTCCGCCTCGCGGGCGATCTGCGCGGTCCTGTCGGGGTCGCGGTGCGCCGAGGTGACGACGACCTCGCTCTCGATCCCCAACTCTCTGAGCTGGGCTGCGGCCTTCTTCATCACGGGCATGTCCGACGCGCTGCCCATCACGATCAGGACAAGCGGCTTGGCGTCGCTCATCGGAGTCCTCCGAAGTGGATGAGGTCCCTGGGATCGCTCACTTCAGCCGTGCGAGCGCCCGGCGGCCGATGTCGCGGCGGTAGTGCATTCCTTCGAAATGGACGTCGCCGATGGCTGCGTACGCTCGTTCGACGGCTGTGCGGATGTCCGGCGCGGTTGCGGCGACGCCGAGGACGCGACCGCCGTTCGTGACGTACGTCGGACCCCGGCGGGCGGTCGCGGAGTGGAAGATGATCACCCCTTCGCGGGCCGCGGCCTCCTCGATGCCGGTGATCGGGAAGCCCTTCTCGTAATCACCGGGGTATCCCTTCGAGGCGAGCATCACGATCACCGCGACGTCGGATGCCTCTTCGACCCTCAGCGCATCGAGCGTCCCGTGGATGGAGCCCTCCATGAGCGCGAGCAGATCGGTCCTGAGCAGGGGCAGGATCACCTGCGCCTCCGGGTCGCCCCATCGGCTGTTCATCTCGACGACCTTCGGGCCCTCGGAGGTGATCATGAGGCCGACGTAGAGCATCCCGTGAAACGGGCAGCCGTCGGCGGCCAGCGCGCGCAGCGTCGGCGCAACGATCCGTTCCTCGCATTCGGCGATGAGATCGTCCGTCATCACGGCGGCGGGCGCGTACGCCCCCATACCCCCGGTGTTCGGCCCTCTGTCGCCGTTGAAGATCGGCTTGTGATCCTGCGCCGGGACGAAAGTATGGAAGTGTGTCCCGTCGCAGATTGCGAAGAGCGACGCCTCCTCGCCTTCCATGAACTCCTCGATGACCACCGCGTCGCCCGCGCTGCCGAAGATACGCTTCACCATGATCTCTTCAACCGCCCGAAGCACCTGGTCACGGTCGACAATCGAGCCCTTCCCGGAGGCCAGGCCGGACGCTTTCACCACCACGCGGTGCGGAACGCTCTGCACGTACTCCTGCGCCTTCGCGGCGTCCGTAAACGTGCGGTATGCCGCCGTCGGGACGTTCGCACCGGACATGAGGTCCTTGGCGTACGCCTTGCTGCTCTCGATGCGAGCCGCGGCGGCGGTCGGTCCGAAGGCACGAATGCCGACCGCCTGAAGTCGGTCCACGAGCCCTAGCGCGAGGGGGTCCTCCGGGGCGACCAGAACGAGGTCCGGCTTCTCTCGTCGCGCAAGCTCCACCTGCCCGTCGAGGTCGGTCGGCCTGATCGGGAAGCACTCGGCGATCTCGGCGATCCCGGCGTTTCCGGGTGCGGCCATGAGGCGCACGACGCGCCCCTGTTGCTTCAGCGCCCATGTGAGCGCGTGTTCGCGCCCGCCCTGGCCGACGACGAGCACGCTCTTTCCACGAATCGGGGGTCTACGACCCGGGGCCATGGCGTCCAAGACTCTCTCGCTTTCGGATCAGCGAAGCACTCAGTGAGCGCGCCGAGCGGCAGTCCGAGCGAGGAAGAACCTTCGCCGACCCATCTGAGCATCGAGCCACGTCATCCTGAGCAAGGCGACGGATCCGCTCGTTGAACGCTCGCCGGGGATGCCGCGCCGCGCTTGCCACGAGGTTCGTCGGATCGCTCATGAAAGGAAAGACAGGCGCGAATGTCCGTCGGCACGGACCGACTGTAATCCGCTCGTACCGGGATTGGCCAACCTGACTCGGAACGGCTCGTCAGCGCCACCAGACGCTCGCCCGGAGCTCGGCGATCCGTCGGTCCAGAAACACCCCCGTGACGAGCGCCCGGACGATGAGCTTTCTGCACCGCTCGTCCCGCACGCCGCCGAGTTCCTGCAGACACCGGATGCAGCGTTCGAGGGAGCGCTTCGAGCGCACGCACAGCGCGATGTTCCCGCAGAGGGTGTTCTCGTCGTAGCCAAGCTCGTGCCCGGCAAGGACATAGTCGGCAACGAGGTAGCACTCGGCGACAAGCGTCTGGGCAACGAACTCGGTCGTGCCGCCGCGCCAGCCTTCGAGCACTGGGGACAGAACCTCGATCGTCTGGTCGCAGAAGTCCGCAGCCGCCCGCCAGGCGGGCATTCGGTTGAGCACCTCGTCGAGCTGCTCATCGTATTCCCGCTGCGGGTCGAGGACTTCCTCCTCGTCCAGGCCCATAATGGCCCGCTCGGCAACCGACCCAGCCGGGTCGTCGCCGACCTCATCCGAGCCTTCCCATGGGCGAGCCTGCATCTCCGCGAACTGCTGCTCGTCCTGGTTCCGGAAGAACCCTTCCCAGTCTTCCTCGGCCCACTCGCGGGTTTCTGTGGGAAGCTCTCGCCACATGGGGAACCTCCTTGCCGAACGTCCCTGTCCCGTCCGCTGACTGGCCCTGCCCATTGATACGCAATGGTCTCAGATTGGTCAACTCCCCTGCCGTGGCCCTGTGTCTGGCCCGGCCCAGCCGTTACCTTATCTCGCAGTCAAGCGCGGATCCGACGGCGTCTCTCTCGGACGGTTGGGAGATCGGCACATGGATCGGAACGAGATGCTCAAGCGGATGACCGAGTCCGGCGTCGTCGGCGTCATCCGGACACCGACGACGGACATGGCGCTCAAGGCGGTGGAGGCGGTCATGGCGGGAGGGATGAACGTGGTCGAGATCGCCTTCACCGTGCCGGACGCCGTCGCTGTCCTGAGGCATGTGGCGAAGTCCGTCGGCAAGGACGTGATCCTCGGTGCGGGGACCATCACGGACGCCGAGAAGGCGAAGGCGGCGGTTGGCGCTGGCGCGAGGTTCATCGTCGCGCCGAACACCGATCCCGACACGATCACCACAGCGGTCGCCCTCGGGGCAGTGGCAATCCCCGGCGCGCTGACTCCGACCGAGGTCGTGAACGCCGTGCACGCGGGTGCAGATGCGGTGAAGATCTTCCCCATCTCCGTCTTCGGTCCGAGCTACCTGAAAGCGCTGCATGGACCACTTCCCGACGTGCTCCTGATGCCCACGGGAGGTATCGAGCCGGAGAACCTGTATGACTATCTCGCAGCCGGTGCGGCGATGGTCGGGGTCGGTGGCACGCTCGTCGAGCCGAGACTCCTCGCAGCGGGAGACTATGAGGGAATGGCCGACCGAGCGCGTGTCTTCGTGGACGCGGTCCGGGATGCGCGAGCGCGGCTCGCCAAGCGCGGCAGGTGATCGCATGAGCGACGTGTTGACCTTTGGCGAGGCGATGGTCCGGCTGAGTCCACCGAACTTCCAGCGGATTGAACAGACCGCCACGCTCGACATGAGCGCCGGCGGCGCGGAGTACAATGTCGCAGCGGGGGTGACGCGCTTCGGTCTGAGCGCCTCGTGGGTATCCCGCATGCCCGACAACCCGCTCGGATGGTTCGTGCGGAATCAGGTGCGCCTGTTCGGGGTGGACACGAGCCACGTCGTCTGGACGAAGGAAGACCGCATGGGTCTGTACTGGGTCGAATTCGGCGCGTCGCCGCGTCCGCCGAGCGTGCTCTACGACCGGACCGGATCGGCGATGAGCAGGATCAGACCGGGCGAGGTCAATTGGAGGGCCGCTTTCGAAGGCGCGAAGCTCTTCCACTGCTCGGGCATCACCCCCGCCCTGAGCGACTCGGCTGCCGAGGTGACCCTCGAAGCTCTCAGGATGGCCAAAGCGGCGGGTCTGACGGTGAGTTGGGACCCGAACTACCGCAGCAAGCTCTGGACGATTGACAGAGCGCGGTCCGTGCAGACGCCGATGATGGAGCACGTCGACTGCTTCATCACCGGCATGGGTGCCGCGGGCGAACCCGAGGAAGCGGTGTTCGGTATCAGGGGAAAGACCCCGCTGGACGTGGCGCGCAAGCTCGCCGACAGGTTCGGATTCGACGTGGTCGCGGTCACGGTGCGCGGCTCGTCCTCGATGCTTCGCAACACCCTCACGGCGTTCGCGTGGGCCGACGGGCGGGAGTTTGCGACAAGGACCTATGATCTTGAGATCATCGACCGGGTCGGTGGCGGCGATTCGTTCACCGCCGGGTTCATCTGGGGCTACCTTCAGGGGGACATCCAGACGGCGCTCGACTACGGCACAGCGTTCTCCGCGCTCAAGCACACGATCCTCGGAGACCTGAACTGGGCGACGCTCGAGGAAGTCGAAGAGGCGGTGAGGGGTGGCGGAAGGAGCATCAGCCGGTGACGAGGCGCGGGATACAAGCCTCAGGATGACGAGCTACGTCATGATGGCATTCAGGCACGGACCATGTCGCACCGGACCTTGGAGGAGCGCATGGTATTAACGGTCGTGACCGACGAACTGAAGATGTCGCAGCCGGACGCCTTTGCGCACCTTCACGCGTGGGGCATCTCCTACGTCGAGTTCAGGGGACTGACCGGCGGGCGGGTCCCCGACGGCGACGCCGAGGAGGCGCGGCGGCTTGTCCAGCGGTACGGCATGACGGTGACGAGCATTTCGCCCGGCGTGTTCAAGTGCAAGCCCGACGAACGGGAGATCGACGAGCACCTCGGACGTCTGAGACGCACAATTGCCCTGTGCCCGGACTTCGGTTGCCGACAGATCATCATCTTCACCGTGCAGGACACTGACGCGAAGGAGCGTCCTCCGAAGCTCGCCGTCCAGGCCGTCAAAGAGGCGGGACGGCTCGCGGCGGAGGCGGGGATCCGGCTCGCCCTCGAAAACGAGCCGGGGTACACTGCCGTCGGAGTGAGATCGCTTCGCCAGCTCATCGACGCGGTCGGCATGGACAACGTCGGCGCCAATTGGGACCCCGGCAACGCGTGGCCCTATGACCCCGACCTGGACGACGGCCCGCGCATCCTCGGCGACCGAGTCTTCAACGTGCACGCGAAGGACACCGCCGAACGGAATGGCAAGCGGGTGTTCGACGCCTTGGGAAGAGGCCAGGTCCACTGGCGCGTGCAGGTCGATGGTCTCCTCAGCGTCAGTTACGCCGGTCCGTTCGTGATCGAAACACACTGCGAACCGGGCGTCGAGAAGACCCGGATGAGCATCGAGGCTGCGCGTCGGCTCCTCGGCCCAAGCGGCTGACGGAATCTTCTTCGGGGTCGAACCGGTTCAGAGTACCATCGGCAGGCGCGACCCTTTGGCGGCGATGAGTCCACCGACACCGGGAAGCTATGAACTGATATGGCTCAGTTAAAGACACTCCATGACATCGAACGCATGACTGTCTCGTGTCAGCTTGCCTCGCGGACCCTTGAATACCTGAAAGGCGAGGTGAAGGAGGGAATCTCGACACTTGCGCTCGACGGGCTCGCGGACGAGTACATCCGGGGCCACGGCGCGGTTCCCAGCCCGAAGGGCTACCGAGGCTATCCGAACAGCATCTGCACCGCGGTCAACGACGTGGTGGTGCACGGCATCCCGACGAGCAGGCCTCTGCGCCCGGGGGACCTCATCACCATCGACGTGACGGTGTACAAGAACGGGTACCACGGTGACAAGGCGGCGACGGTCATCGTGCCGGGCAAGGAGAACCCGAGCGGGCAGCGGCTCATGGAGGTGACCGAGCGAGCGATGTATCGCGGCGTCTACCAGGCACGTCCCGGGCATCGGCTCGGCGACATCGGGGCAGCGATTCAGGAGTACGTGGAAGCGAAAGGGTACAGCGTCGTGCGGGACTTCTGCGGGCACGGTATCGGTCGGCAGTTCCACGAGGACCCGCAGGTAGTCAACCACGGCAGGTGGAACACCGGGCGGAAGCTTCGCGCCGGGATGGTGTTCACCGTCGAGCCGATGATCAACGAAGGCACGCACGAAGTGCGCATCCTCAGAGATGGCTGGACGGTGATCACGCAGGACGGAAAGCTCTCCGCCCAGTTCGAGCATACGGTGGCCATTGTGGCGGACGGGCCGCGCATCCTCACCCTCCACACGGAACGCGAACAGAGGCTGTGGGAAGCGGAATGCAACCGCATGACCGAGGCATTGCGCAGCGCGTAAGCACACGTGAGGCCCCGCGTGTTCCCGCGCCGCCCTTCTCACCCCACTGTCGCCAACCGGAGAAGATGCGGACCGCGCCACGCTGACCTCCCCGGCCTCGGTCCTCGACCTCGGTCGCTTCCTCTCACCATCCGTGCACCGTCTGCGCAGACGCGCTCCGCTCCTGCGAACGCGGCGGCTGAACCTGTGCCGCTCCTCCTTCTCCGGAGGCGACGACTGCCGCCGCCGGATTGAGCCTTCCGGCAAGTGTGCGTACCCTTCATCTGCACCCGCTGCAAGACATCCTCCTGTGAGTGAGTCATCCTGACGAGGGGGCAACCATGCCGGAATCTGCGCGACACCACTTGAAGGACCATGACCTCGTCTACGAGTGCGCGCCCATGGAGTGGAAGCTCGGCGTGCCGCTCGGCAACGGACACATCGGCGTCATGCTCTGGGGCGACGGCTCACCGCTCAAGCTCACGTTCGACCGGGATGATCTCTGGGACCTGAGAGGGCCGGAGGTCAAGCCGGACGGGGAGTTCACGTGGCAGAATCTCCGTGAGCTTGCGCGGCAGGGGCGCATGGCGGAGCTGAACGAGATCGTCGAACGGAACCTCAATCCACCGTCGGTCACACCGACGAAGCTTCCCCTCGGGAGGCTGGAGATCACGCTGCCCGAGGTCAGGGCGACATTCTCCGGCAGGCTCAGCGTCGGCGACGCGACGTACCGAGGGAAGGTCGGCAAGACGGGAGTCGAACTCCTTGTCGCCGCCGAATCGCCGTTCGTGGTGGTGCGGCTGACCGGCGTCCGGACAATCCCGATGACGCGGTGGCGCTCGCTCGTGGATCTGAACCCTGACGCGGCGGAGCGGCTTGGCCTGGCGCCGCCGAAGGTCGGCCAGCAGGACCACAGGTGCTGGATCGAGCAGCCGTTTCCGGACGGCAGCACGGCGGCGATCGCGTGGTCGATGGTGCGTCGTGGCCAGATCGTCACCATTCTCGCCACCAGCACGAGCACGAGGGATAGCTCGGACCCCGTGTCGCTCGCCCAGAAGCGCCTCTCCGACGCCGGGGGTATGCTGGCGCGCATCGCCGGTGCGCACGTCCGGTGGTGGCAGGAGTTCTGGGACCGATCGCGGGTGAGCCTTCCCGACGGCGAGCTGGAAACGCTCTGGTACTACGGTCTGTACAAGCTCGCATCGTCGTCGCGTCCGGGGCATCTTCCGGCGAACCTTCAGGGCCTCTGGGTGACCGACGCGGTCCTCCCTCCGTGGCGAGGCGACTACCACTGCAACATAAACGTGCAGGAGACGTACTGGCCGGTGTACGCGACGAACCACCTCGATCTGGGCTTGCCCCTCTACGACTGGCTCGGCACGATCGGCGAGCGCGTGCGCGAACGGACGCGGCGGTTCTTTGGGTTCGACGGCCTGCGTCTGGAAACGGCGGTTGCAGCGGACGGGTCACCCGTTCCGGGATGGGGAACGGTGCAGTACTGGCCCGGCGCAGCGACCTGGATGGCGCACCACCTGTGGCTGCACTGGCGTTACAGCGGCGATGAGACATTCCTCCGCGAGAAGGCATATCCCTTCATGAAGCTCTGTATGGCCTTCTGGGAGGGGTACCTCGAAGAACGGGACGACGGCCGCCTACACGTGCCGCTCTCCCATTCCCCGGAATGGAAGGGAAACCATCCCGAGGCGTGGGGGCGCGACACGACCGTGGACCTATCCCTCGTCCGGAACCTCATTGACTGGCTATCGCAGTTGGGTGAACTGCTCGGCGTCGACGCGCCGGACCGAGCGCGGTGGCAGAGCATTCGCGAGCGACTGCAGCCCTATCACACGGACCGGGACGGCCTCATGCTCATGGAGGGCGTCCGGTACGATGCGTCGCATCGTCACCCCTCGCACCTGATGCCGATCCATCCCATGCAGGACATCACCATCGAGGGAAGCGACGATGACCGCGACCTCATCAACCGGTCCGTGGAGCATCTCGAGCACATGGGCTTGGGCGAATGGGCGGGGCACTCGTTCCCCCAAGGGTCGCTCATCGCAAGCCGCGTCGGGCGTGGCGAGATGGCCGCGTACATGCTCCACCTGTACGTCGATTCGTTCGTCCTACCGAACGGCTGTCACGTCAACGGCGATTGGCGCAGGCACGGAATCACCGTGTTTCACCATCAGCCGTACACCATGGAAGCGGAGTGTGGGGTCGCGGCTGCGGTGACGGAGATGCTCCTCCAGTCGTGGGGCGGGCGTGTCCGGCTGTTTCCGGCGATCCCGCGAGACTGGGGCGACGTGAGCTATCGCCGCCTCCTCGCCGAGGGCGGGATCGAAGTGAGCGCGACGCGAGAGGCCGGGGCAACGGTCGGGGTCGAGCTTCTCTCAAAGAAGGAACAGACGGTCTGCGTACGCGGCGTTTCCGAACGTGCCGCCTGGTCCGGTGCAGTTCAGGTCGAGTGGACGGGCGACGAATGGCGCGTGCATCTCAAGGCCGGTCAGACCGCCTCTGCGGTCGCTCAGCCACCGGAACGCGCCGCTACGGTCGGCGGCCATGCACGGCGTCGCCCGCGTCCGCGGAATATCTTTGGGCTCAGACGACAAGGCGCGTAGCGCATCCTCAACGTTCGAACTGGGGGCAGGCCCGAACCCCTCCTGTCGGGATATGCTCTGAGGCAGGAGTGTCCTGCCCACCGCCGCGGGACCCACAGTCGTGCGCCGACGGTGCAGCAGGAACCTGTACACACAGGACACCACCATGGTATCGGTGACCCTCGACAATGTGACGAAGCGGTTCGGCGACGTGGTCGCCGTTGACGGAGTGAGCCTGACCGTCCAGAAAGGAGAACTGTTCTTCCTCCTCGGCCCGTCCGGGTGCGGGAAGACGACGCTCCTGCGGATCGTCGCCGGGTTCTATGCGGCGGACGATGGCATGATCCGCTTCGACGACCGGGACATGACGAACGTGCCTCCCCACAGGCGCAATACCGGGATGGTCTTCCAGAACTACGCGCTCTGGCCCCACATGACCGTGGCCGAGAACGTGGCGTACGGACTCGAGGTGCGCGACATCCCGGCCTCGGAGCGAGAGAGGCGGGCGGAGAAGGCGCTGGCGACCGTCCGGATGGAACACCTCGCCGACCGCAGGCCGAACCAGCTTTCCGGCGGACAGCAGCAGCGCGTCGCACTCGCGCGCGCCCTCGTGATTGAGCCGGATGTCGTGCTGTTGGACGAGCCGCTCTCCAACCTCGACGCCAAACTGAGGTTGGAAATGCGCGGCGAGATACGGCGCATCCACGGCAGCCTCGGCATCACGATGATCTACGTCACCCACGACCAGAAGGAGGCGCTCTCGATGGCCGACCGGATGGCCGTGATGGACCGAGGCCACGTCGAGCAGGTCGGCCCGCCGCGCGAAGTCTACAACACTCCGGTCAACACATTCGTCGCCGGGTTCATCGGGGAAAC
>Ga0315282_10015950_pt1 | contig 11025 bp, 9 predicted proteins | sample YL17G07_20_MG_FD_203693 | JGI IMG/M metagenome (GOLD analysis project Ga0315282, IMG submission 203693) | Sediment microbial communities from Yellowstone Lake, YNP, Wyoming, USA - YL17G07_20 | ecosystem: Environmental > Aquatic > Freshwater > Lake > Sediment | place: USA: Wyoming | collected...
TCCTGGAGGCTTGCCCCATGCAGGTGGTCTTGCCCGAAGGCAAGCCGGCGCCGGTGGTGGACCGGGCCATTGTGACCGGCGAAGGGTTCCGGCTGAAGTGGCAGAAGCAGGCTTAGCGGACTTTCCTTGACAGGCTTCTTGCCTGGGGAGAAAATAAACAAGAGAAAGGTCGAAATAGGCAAGGGCCAAAAATTCTGCTGGAGCATCTAATCCTTGCCCAGGGTAACTTCTCAGAAATCGGAAGGAGGTGCCGCAAATGAAACGCGGACTCGTGGTCGCTTTGTTGATTTTATTCGCAGCCGGTCTTGCCCTCAGTCAAACCACCCGCAACATCAAGGTCGGGCCCAAGCCGGGGCCGGCCGAGACGCCCCCGCCGCAACCGGGGGAGCACGTCATCGCGGGGTCCGGGCCGGGGGGCGGAACTCCTCCGCGCGAGGTGTACACGGACTCCTGGGCCTTGATCATCGCGATTGACAATTACCGCTTTGTTCCCACGCTCAAATACGCGGTGGCGGACGCGGAGGCGATCCGGCAGTTTTTGGTTACCAACGGCGGGTTCAATCGCATGCACGTCCTGACCCTGTACAACGAGCGGGCCACCAAAGCGGACATCGAGACCGCGCTCGGCACCTACTTTCCGGGCAAGGTCGGGCCGAACGACCGGGTGCTGGTCTATTACGCCGGCCACGGGCAGACCATGGACTTGCCCGGGGGCGGGCAGATGGGCTACCTGATCCCGGTGGAAGGGCAGGCGGATAACCTGCACGGGACCTGTCTTTCCATGAGCCAGATCCGGGAGACCTCGATGATGATCAAGTCCAAGCATATTCTGTACGTGGTGGATGCCTGCTATTCCGGGATCGTGGGGAACGAGGCCAGGCCCATCACGGTGACCGACAAGAGCAGCTACCTCAAGAAGCTCGCCTCCCAACGGGTGGTGCAGGTGATCACCGCCGGCCAGAAAGACCAGACCGTGATGGAAGGCCAGCAATTCGGCGGCGGCCATTCGGTTTTCACCGCGGCCTTTCTCAGCGGGCTGAACGAGGGCAAAGCGGACCTGAACGGCGACGGCATGATCCCTTCCACCGAGCTTTTCGCCTATTTGTCCCCCCAGGTCAAACAGGACTCGCAAGGCCATCAAACCCCCCGCATCTACAACATGGACGGCGAGGGCGAGTTCGTCTTCTTTACCGTGGCCAAGGGCCGGGCGGCGACCGTGAGCGCCGAGGTGGCGCAGTCGCTGGACTCGATGGCGGACCAGGCTTCCGGCGATTTTAAAAACTGGGGCGGCAGCAAAGGCTCGCCGGAATACCATCCGCCAGGGACCAAGGGCGGGCCGATGGTTCTGGTCTCCGGGTTTAAGTTTTACATTGACAAGTATGAGGTGACCAATGGTGATTACCAGGAATGCGTCAAGACCAAAGGGTGTCATGCCAACCACCCATATCCGGGCTTGACCGACGACAAGCAGCCGGTGGTCGGGGTCGCTTGCGAGGACGCGGCCGCTTATTGCAAATGGGCCAACAAACGGATGCCCACCGCCGAGGAGTGGACCCAGGCCGGCCGCGGCAATGACCGGCGCACCTATCCCTGGGGCGACGAGGCGCTGGATTGTTCGCGCGCCAATTTTTCCAAGTGCGGCAAGAATGCCTCGGCGCCGGTCGGCAGTTATCCGGACGGGGCTAGTGCCTTCGGGGCGATGGACATGGTCGGCAACGTCTGGGAATGGACCGATCAAAACTTTCAAGGACAATGTGATTTGCGCGGCGGCAGTTGGGGCGCGAACGCCAAAAGCGCCACGATTAACTCCAAGACCTTCGTCATGAACAATACTCCGGAAAGTGAATACTACGGCTTCCGCTGCGCCCTGGACGAGTAAACTGGGCGGAAAATTGAAATAGCTCGGGAGCTTGCCCGACTATTCGAATTCTATTGTCTTTTCCTTTGCCAGGGAGTCGGACTACGACCCTGGTAGTTAAGTGGCATGGGGCGTTCCGCCATTTCGGAGCGCCCTTTCTCTTTGGCTCATGCCCCTCAACCGAAGCTGTCGCCTCCCCGCCTTGGGGGGATGGGAGGTGGAAAGGACTTCCGAGCGATAAATCCCGTAGGTCTGGGGGACAGGTTCCCCGGATTGAGGAGAGCCGCTTGGGGCTGGTCCCCAAATCTCCGGCTAATTTTTTGGAGTGCGGCGGCTTGCCGCCGCTTTCCTGCTTCCCGGCTGGCTGGGGCGCAAATCGCTGGCAGGACACCGGGTGCACCGAGTGGGTGAAGGCATTGAGCCGAGGCGAATTCCCGGCAAAGAACAGAAAGCGGCGGCAAGCCGCCGCACTCCAAACCGGAGGTTTTCGGCGGCAGGTTATACAGTATTGTTTAGCCGGAGATTTGGGCGGCACGGAGACAAGCCGGGCGGTTAGGCGACCGCCTCCGGCCAGGCCGCGGCGATCATGTCCAGGACCACGGCCGGCCAGTTGAAGCGGGTGGCGCCGCCGGCCTGACCGGTGCGGCAGTCGTAGAACTCGCGGAAGCCCTGGTTGCGGATCATTTTGGCGCTGCGGCGGGTAAGCTCGCGGGCTTCCTCGCGGTAGCCGTAACTCAGCAGCCCCTCGGTCATCATCCAGTTCATGTTGGTCCAGATGCAGTAGCCGCGCCAGAGCATTAGATTTTCCATGGCGATTTTTTCCTGATCCAATTCGTCTTTGGCGTTGAAGCAGAGCACGTAGGGCAGCCAGAACTGCTTGGGGTTGAGGAGGTGCTCCTTCACCAATCGGTCGGCCCGGTCTTTGGAGATGAGGCCGGTATAGAGCGGGAGCAGGGAGGCGCAGGTGGTGCGCCTGGCGAGCTTGGGGGCTTTGAGGTCCCAGCGGCTCCAGTAGCAGCCGGCGGCTTCGTCCCAGTTGAGCTGGTCAATCGCGGCGGTCATCTGCTTGGCCTGCGCGAGGTAGGCTTTCGCCTTAAACTCGTCTCCCAATGTCTGGCAGAGTCGGCCAAGGGAAACTACGGCCCGGATGGTGATGCAGTTGACGGTGAGGTCTTCAAAGATGAACTTGTTTTCCTGGGCGATTCTCGGCACGTCCCAATCCAGCGCGGCGCAGCGGTCGAGCAGCCGGGGGTAGAGCAAGGCCCGCTTGATCGCGCCCAAGGAGTTGTTGAAGTTGATGTGCAGCGCCTGATCGTAGGCGGGCGAGGAATCGGTGCCGGATTCCCAGGGATGGATGATGGAGCAAAGCCCGTCGCCGAAGAGGTCGCGGTCGCGGGTGAGGTAGCGGACCGCGGATTCGAGCCGGGGCAGGATTTTTTCGAGCCAGGCGCGGTCGCCGGTGAGGGCGAAGACTTTTTCCGCGGCCGGGATGAAGCTCGGCGGGTCAATAAAGGCGGAGCGGCCCTGGGCGTCGTATTGGCGGTAAACCGCGGCCTCGGTGATGGCGCGCTTGAAGCTGGGCCTGATCTTGATTTCCTTGAACAGGGTCTCGTGGGGGACGCGGCCGTCGGCGCACTGCTGGTTGAGGAGGAGCTCAAGCTCGGAGGCGGCGAGGCGGGGATCGAGCCGGCTCATGCCGATGGCGTGCCAGCCGGAGTCCCAGGCAAAGAGCGAGATGTAGAGGTCTCGGGAGGGCATGTGGAAGGTGCCGCCGGCCACGGTGACGGCGTTGGCGTCAAAAGTTTCCTTGGCCATGGCCCGGAGCGCCTGCCAGTCCTCCTTGGTCACCGGCTCGTCCGGGATCGGAACCGGGGGAACGGACTCCCTGGCCCGGGCCGGAGTAGAGAAGCAGTGAGAGCCGGCCAGCGCGGCGCCAGCGCCGAGCGAGGCGGCGAGGAAACGACGGCGATTAACTCCTTGATTCATTTCTTTTTCTCCTGCTCAGGGTCAGGGTGCCGCCCCTATCCCCCGCTGCTGCAGCGCCTGAAGCATAGCTTCCGCGATGAGGCGATGGCCCAGAGGGTTAGGGTGCCCTCCATCGGTAGTAAGCAAGAGCCGGGGGTCTTCCGGTAAAGCGGAGGGTCCCAGAAGCTGCCAGTACTTCCGACCCAGCTCAGCGAGTTCGGGACGTTGCTGCAATTCTCGGGGTTGGAAGGATTTGAAGCGCTCGTGGATGCTAATAAATGGAATCCCCTGCCGCCGGCAAACGCTCTCGGCCACTTGCTGATATTTAAAGATGCCGTTGTAAGTGAACAGAACGATGGGAAGAAAGGAATGCCGGCGGCCCAATTCAAATAAGTCCAGTAAGTCGCTTTCAAAATAGTGAGGCGGAACGCGGGAACCCTGATAGTTATAAGATCTATCTTGAGGCTGACTTTGCGCCAAGGTCAGAAAGCGGTCGAACTCCCAGGGGTTGATCCTCGAATGGATGAAGCGGAACACGGACAGGAAAGGAAGACGAAGGGCGTCGCTTCTCAGGCGCTGGGAGAGCGAGAGGGTGATGGGGTTCCAGCGTTCGAGCGAGTCGCCCTTGATCAGGTCGGCGTCTCTCAAATCGGAGAGTGGGATCCAGCTTCGACCGGAGCTGGGCACTCCCTCATGAATGCCGAAAGCGAAGCTCACGACCTCCGGATGCAAGGCCAGCAATTCTCGGCCCAGATAAGCGAGGGCTTGCCGGGTGGTATAAGCGGGAACTCCGGCATTGATGACCTGGACGTCAGGGATTCGCAATTGGGTCCTCAGCAGCTCGGCCAACTGAGCAGGATAAGTCCACTCCGCATCTACGTCCCATCCAAAGGTATTAGAATCTCCCAAGCAGATGATGGTGAAGGTTTTTTGGGGTGGGGCGGACGGGATTGGATGCGAAGGCGCGATCCGAAGTCCCCGCGCATCCGTGATGATACGATATCGAGCCCCATGGTACCATTTGGGGTGTACGAATGCGATGGGCAAGCTTAAATTTAAATTGGCCTTGAGACGTTCTCCACGATAAGCATCCGGTTCGTAAAAAGCCATGGCCGGGAAGCGCCAATAGACGAGCCTCATCGCCAACAGGTTAGAGAGGATAAAGATGAGAAGCAGCGTGAACAGAATAAAGGCGGAGTTCTTGAGCCATGAGCGGCGGCCGCGAATTTCGCTCGGCAAACGGATTCCTTCCAATTGGCTCACCATTGAAATCAAGAGTTGGTCTTGGATTGATCAACAAGCATGGGGACAATTCTAACCCTCGGATCGGGTCTGTGCAAAATTCCAGCACACCTCGTTCCCTCAGCGTCAGTCTGGAAAACACGGTACCGATGAATCTTATCTCCCCTGGTGGTCCACCGGCTGGGCGACCGGACGCCGGAGATTGCCAGAGCCGGCGCGCTCTCCCTGGCTCGAGCCAGAGCACTTTGAAATTGCGACCCCAGCAGCACGGCTCCGGCGCCGGTCAGGGCCGAGCTTTTCAGAAAATCGCGCCGTTCGATCCCCCTCTTCATCACATCCTCCTCGCGAAAGAAAACCGGCCGGGAATCCCAGCCGGTCTTCGGCAAGATTTTGTCAGGGTTGCTCTTGCTTTTGCTTTTCTTTCTCCTGCTGTTTTTCGCCCCGGTTCTTGGCGTAGCGCACCGCCTGCTTGACCACCTCGGAGCGGCTGGCCGCGCCCATGATCGCCTGGATGTCCTCGTAAAGCGATTTGTCCTTGATCAGGGCGCCCACGGTACCCTCGCCGTTCTTGATCATCTCGGTGATCTTTTCCACGTTGGCCAGGGTGTTCTTGATGTTGTCGGTGACCTTCTTCTTTTCCAGGTCGTCCACGATCTTCTCCACGTTGCCGATGGCGCCCTTGATCGAGTTGGTGGTCTGGCTCACGTCATTGAGCGCCTTCTTGATATCATCGCCATAGATAATGGTATGGAGGTTGCCGGTGCCGTGCTTGACCTCGCCCATGATCCCTTCCACGCTGGCCAGCACTCCCTTGAGCCGGTCCGGAATTTCCTTGTCATACACCAGGGCATGGATCAGGCCGGGCTGGGTCTTGGCCTCGTTAAGGAGACCGGTGAGCGATCCGACCAGCGGGTCAATCGAATCGGTGATCCCGGCCAGGCCGGCCCCGCCCTTCTTGGCCCGGAGATAAGAGCCTTCCTCCACGTGCCCGCTGTCCAGGCCGGCCTGGTCGTGGGACAGCACGTTCACCATGTCTTTGATCTGACCTTGCGCCGCGGCCTCGTCCCAGGCCTTGCCCTGTTTTTCCCAATCGGCCTTGACCATGCGTACCGCGGCTTCTTTGAGCCGGGCCCAGGCCACTTCCTTGGCCCGGTTGGGATCCCCGGCGTAAACCTGGACCAGGTTGTCTCCGAGCAGGCCCTCCGATTCGATGGCCACATATGAAAAGATGATTTTGCCGTCCGGCTCCTTGGCGTTGGCCGGGGCTTCGGGGTCGGGGTTGGCGATGGCGATCCGCTCCACGTAGTCCTGGTTCAGGCTCATGTCGAGATGGACCTTGTCTTCGCCCACTATGGTCGAGAACTGGATCTTCTCGACCTTGCCCACCGCTATCCCTTGCAGCTTCAGCGGGGCGTAGCGCTTGATCCCCATGGCGTTGCTCATGACCAAGTGGAGCGTGATCTTGTTGAGCAGCATCGTGCCCTCCATCGAGGTCTGATAAATGAAATACATCCCGTAGGCCAGCACCGCCGCGGTGAAGATGCCCACCACCAGGTTTTGAATCATCTGTCTTCGCATTGCGAAAGCTCCTTCAAGAGTTTCAACCCAGTCGCTCCTGCCGCCAGCGGCACCCAGAAATAATGAAAATCGTCCAGGCGGTTCCCCTCACCCTCCCCTCTCCCCCAGGGGGAGAGGGTAAGGGAGAGGGGGGCCGAGCGGTATTTTCTGAGCAGGGTTTACTATTCCTGCCCATTTTCCACTTCCCCGCGGCGCATGTAACCGTGGATGAAGTCACGCACCACCTTGATCTCCGAGTTCTGCATCCGCTCCACCGTGTCCACCGCGATGATCTTTTTATCGTAAAGCATGGCGATGCGGTCGGAGAACTGGAAGATGCTCTCCATGTCGTGGGTGACCGCGATCGAGGTGATGGGCTTGCCCTCGCGGGAGGTCCGCAGTTCCTTGATCAGGGCCACGATGCGGCGGACGTTGGTGGGGTCGAGCTCGATGGTGGGCTCGTCCCAGAGGATGATCTCGGGGTCGGTGGCGCAGGCGCGGGCGAGCGCCGCCCGCTTTTTCATCCCGCCGGAGAGCTGGACCGGCATCAGGTTCGCCATCCGCGGCTCCAGGCCCACCATCTCGATCTTCTCCATCACCACCTTCTGGACTTCCTTCTCCTTCATCTCGCGGTAGCGCTCGCGCAAGGGGTAGGCGACGTTCTCGGCCACGGTCAAGGAATCGAAGAGCGCCCCGCCCTGGAACAGGTACCCGATCCGCTTGCGGATCTGCATCATCCTGCGCTCGCCGAAGCGCACGATGTCCTGGCCGTCAATCAGGATCCGGCCCTGCTCCGGCTTGTACAGGCCCACGATCTGCTTCAAAAAGACCGACTTGCCTTCGCCCGAGCCGCCGATCAGGCTGATCGTCTCGCCCCGCCGGACCTTGAGGTTGATCCCGGCGTGGACCTGGTTATCGCCGAACTCCTTCCAGGTGTCCTCAAATTCAATTATGTAATCTTCAGCCATTGCCCTCTATTACCAAATTTTAGATTTTGGATTTTTGATTTTAGATTGAAGATTCCCAATCAACTGCCAATCCAAAATCCAAAATCGTAAATCCAAAATTCTTCCTTAGGCTTGCTGCGCCGCGGCCCCGTAGATCAACCAGAGCAAGAGCATTTTGCTCAGGAAGTAATCCGAGATCAGAATCACGATCAGGCCCATGACCACGGTAAAGGTGGTGGCCCGGCCCAGGCCCTCGGCCCCGCCGGTCACCTTGAGGCCCTGGTAGCAGCCGATGATCGCGACCGCGTAACCGAAGAAAAAGGTCTTGAACACGCCCACCGCGTAATCTTCCCACCAGGTGTAAGCCTTGATGCTGTTCCAGTAAAAGCCCGGGTCCACCCCCGCCTCCCGCCAGGTGATGAGCATACCGCCATAAATCCCGACCACGTCCCCGAGCAGGGTCAGGAGGGGGAACATGATAATGCAGGCCAGGACCCGGGGCGCCACCAGCTTGACCAGCGGGTCGGCGCCCAGCGAGCGCATGGCGTCAATCTGCTCGGTGAGGGTCATGGAGCCGATCTGAGCGCACATGCCCGATCCGACCCGGCCGCCGACCAAAAGCGAGGTGAGCACCGGGGCCAACTCGCGGATCAGGCTCATCGCCACCATGGTGCCCACGAAATTTTTCAGCCCGAATCGGGACAGCGAATAGGTCAGTTGCAGGGCCATCACCGCGCCGGTAAAGGCCGAGGTGATGACGGCGATGGGCATTGACTTGATGGCCACGTCATAGCATTGCCAGAGGAAGTCCTGGAGCTTGCTCAGCCGGTAAGGGGGCGAGAAGAAGTTGACAAAGGTCCAGAAGCTCATCACCGTGATCTCGCCCAGGTAGATGATGAGGTTGGTGGTGTACCTTCCCAGCCGTTGCAGGGACCGGGAAATGGGATTGTCGAGAATGATCGTCGTGTCAGCCACGGGGCACCTCTTTGTTCAGTAGTCAGTAGTCAGTAGTCGGTAGTCAGGGAAGTAAGCTGAATAATCTCTTTTTATAACCCTGAATACTGACTACCGACTACTGACTACTGTTCTCCGCCACCGGGATGCCGTAATCCCGCAGGCAGGCGTGAAAATCCGCCAGGCCGCGCTCGAACTTTTGCGGCGGGGCCAGGTAGGCCACGTCCACCACGCAGTGGTTTTCGCCCACGGTGTAGTAATCCATGATCACCGGCGTCCGGGGCCCGCTCTTCTGGCCTTTCTTGGCCTTGTCATACTCAAGCTCGCCCCGGGCGCGCACATGATAAACGTCCACTCTCCCGCCCGGCACGTAACCCTGGCTTTCCACCACCTGGCCCGGGCCCAGGCGGACGCGCACGTGCTCGGCCAAAAGCTCGAGCGGGATGTCCAGGTACTTGCCACAGGTGAAGCTGACCGTGATCTCCGCCTGGAGCGCTTGATTCTCAAACCAGAACGACTTCTCTTCCTGGCCTTCCACGTAGTACTTGTTCCAGCCCGCGGGCAAGTCGGCCGGATCCCGCTCGTAGCGGCCGAGCTCATCCGGATAGGTCCGGGGGCTCCAGGGGTTCGGGCCTTTCGCGCACGGGCTAAGATATAGCACGAGCAGCAGCAGCAGGCAAGCAAGCGGCCGGATCGGCTTCATCGGGTCTCCATTATGGCCCAGGCGGAGAAATCATGTCAAGGCTGGCTAGTAGTTCGACCGCTTTGTTTTGTCGGGCAGTGTAGGGGCGGGTTTGAAACCCGCCCCTACGATCGCCCTTCGAGGAACCCGACTTTTTCATGCGGTCAAACTACTACTGAGGCTCGCGTAATTAGTTGACCCATAGAGCAATTGCCGAATTTTGTAGCCCACCCTTCGCGTCCGCGCGAAGGGTGGGGTTTGCCCTGGAAAATCGAGGCCCTTTCAACGGAACCCACCCTTGCAGACAAGGGTGGGCTACAAACTTTTAGAGGCTTTTCCTGTCAATCCATTTTGCGATCCTCAATAGTGCACAGTGCTCAGTGAGGAGTAAAATCATTCCAGGAACTTGGAGCGGGGCAGGGTCTGCCGGGAAGCGGCCGGCACGGCCTCCCCCAGGCGCTGGAGCAGGGACAGGCAATAGGATTAGGCGTTAGGCTTGAGGCATTAGGCTTGAGGCCGAAGCATGGATGACTTCAGCATTTTTATTCGGTATGGTATTCTTCAATCAGAAATCTGAAGTCTAAAGCCTATTGAGGATCGCAAAATAGGTTGACAGAAAAGCTATCGGCAGGTTTGTAGCCCACCCTTGTCTGCAGGGGTGGGTTCCGGGGAAAAAGCTCGATTTTCCTGGGCAAACCCCACCCTTCGCGCGGACGCGAAAGGTGGGCTACAAAATTCGGTCATCGCTCTCTGTGTCAACCAATTACGCGAGCATCAATAATTGTATTGACACACAAGGTTGGCATCCAGGCCGGCCGATGTAGGGGCGGTTCGCGAACCGCCCCTACGGGGGCCACCTATACCAACGTTTAAAAATTTTGTATGCCAATGTCGGGTGTCAATACACCTAATGCCTAGAGCCTAACGCCTTCAGAGAATTTTGAGGAGATAATCGCCGAGCAGCTCCGCGTCGGTGGCTTCGTCGGCCTTGGCCCCGGTCGCTTCCACGGCCTTCCGGGCGGCGGCCGCGGCGGCTTCAGTTTCAGGCAGGCCCAGGTAACCCGGCTCGACCTGGTAGGCGATTTCTTTGTAAAGGACCGAATCCATGTAAAGTTCGGCATGGATTTTTTTCAGTTCCTGGCGGGTGAGGATCTTGCCGAGCAGTCGGTGGGGATCCCGGGAGCCGTCGGCCACGTAAAGGAACTTGCAGGCCGGGATCATTTTAAAGACCTGGTTTTGCTTGGAGTGAATCATCAGGCGGTCCTGGTCCAGGTGGGCCTTGCCCTGCTCGAACATCGAGTCCAGCACCGTCTGGGAGATGAAGATTTTTTTCATGGCGGCTTCAGCCGATCAGGGTCTGGGCATAGACCCGGATCTCGGAGTCGCTCAGCCGGTATTCGGGGCAGATCTTGTGGAAGATGCTGGTAATGTTGGCGACGTAGTCCTCCAGGGTGCTGAAGGCAATCCCGGCCTCCAGCTTCTTGCCCAAAATCCGCTCGCCATCCACCCGGTGAACCTGGAGGAATTCAGGATCGTTATTCTTGAAGTAAAATTGATTGCCGTCCAGCGCCTTGTCCAGGTGCTCCTGGAGCCGATCGGTAATCTTCATCCCCACAATCAAATGGTTTTCCATCGCTCAACCCGGAAGAATAGCTGACGCCCTTGGACTGTTCTTATCTAAGCACCCTTCGGCCTGCCTGTCAAGGCGGGAGGGGTGACCCTAATCTCCGGCTAAAAATTTTTAGAGGGTAACAGAAATTGTTCTGGCCCGCCTGGAATCAGGAGAGGAAGCTTGGCATGGCGATTGCTTGATTTTCACC
>Ga0315282_10015951_pt1 | contig 11024 bp, 9 predicted proteins | sample YL17G07_20_MG_FD_203693 | JGI IMG/M metagenome (GOLD analysis project Ga0315282, IMG submission 203693) | Sediment microbial communities from Yellowstone Lake, YNP, Wyoming, USA - YL17G07_20 | ecosystem: Environmental > Aquatic > Freshwater > Lake > Sediment | place: USA: Wyoming | collected...
CGTAGACTGCACCTGTTTTGAATGCTGTTATTGCGTCTTTGACGACGCTTATGTTGTCATAAAATTTTTTGGCATTCCGCAACATGGTAGGTTTTAATGTCTTCTTTAACTGTTCTTCTCTATCCGCCGCGAGAATGGCGGTTCCTTCGATTCCAACGTTTTTTGTTAATATGAGCTTGTCTCCAAGTTTAGCTCCTCCTGCAGTCACGTAGTTTCCTTTTTCTGTTATGCCCATGGCACAGCCTACAACTATTGGATTAGTCAGTCCAGGAGTTACTTCGCAGTGCCCTCCAACAATGGCCATACTTAATTTTTTAGCGGCTTTATCCATTTGGATAGATATTGTTTCAACGATTTGCCTATTCGCGTTTTCAGGGAGCAAAATACAGGAAAGGAAGAAAGCTGGTTCAACACCGAACGTGGCGATGTCGTTTGCGTTGACGTTTACAGCGAGCCAGCCAATTCGCTCTATTGCCCCGGTGATGGGATCCATTGAAACTATTAATGATTTGTCTCCTATGTCTATTGCTGCACCGTCAAATCCTGCCCTTGGGCCTAAGACAACTTCCTCACGCATTACGCCGAGATTTTTGAAGACAACTTCTTTTAGAATGTTTACAGGGAGTTTTCCTGGAGGCAGTTTCATGTCAAATCCTCTCAAATACCATTGCTGTTTTAGCTCTTAAGCTGTGGGAGACTTCGCAAAACAATTTTTACGATGGGTATTGCAACTATTAATCCGATAAGCATTTGTCCAATGTTTGGCAGAACTTCTACAATAGCCGCTGGGTTGCTGAGGACTAGTTGTTCGTAAAGGAAATATCCAGCAACCATCTCTAAGCCTCCAGCAATTGTGGAAAAAACGGCCCGCCCGAATTCTGGTTCAATTCTGAAGCCTATAAAAGCGATAAGAAGAGCAACAATTCCACCTAGAAAATACCAAATCTCGGGGAAGATAAAAACAGTCAGGGTGGGATTTTCCGGTGAAGGAATGCCTAAGTATATGTTCACATCTCCATGGTAATAGATAGAACCAATTATTGCAAGCAGTATTCCTACAATCAATCCTAAAACAATGGTGAAGATTCTCCAATTGAACCTCGAAGTTTTTGTAAACATCTTCTTATTCAAAAACCCCACAATTGCCCCTTCAAAACCTTTTATTATTAATGTTCCTGGAGCGAAGACAGGATAGCCAATCATATCGGCTATCGCTGAACCTAAACCACCAGCAAAAGCACCTACAAATGGACCAAAGAGTAGCGCAGTAATATATATTATTGTTTCACCTATGTTGAAGTATCCAGATGTTGCCGGAATCTCAATCCTAAAGATTATGGTAGCTATACATACAAGAGCGGCAAAAACTGCAGCCATTGCGAGATTCAGCGTCATATTTGCAGAGTTTTCTCTTTTCTTCATAGTGCACCATCTTGAAGAATAGTATAGTTGCAACTATACTATATTAGTTTTTCTAAAAGTTTCAGTAAAGAAGTTTCAGTTCATCAATTGCAAGCAAAACCTTTCCACCGCGTTCCGTTATTCTAAAAAACTTCTTCCCATCTTTTGGATAGGCTAATATCAGTCCTTTCTCTGAGAGTTCGTTCAGATGTTGATATATGGCTGCTCTTGTCATGGTTTTTCCGAGTTTTTTCCATAAATCATAGCCATAGGTTTCTTTTTTGCTCAAAATCCGCAGTATTTTCTCTTTCGTGCTTATTTCTAAGCCTAGAACTGTTGTTTTTTGTTTTTTGGTTAATGCTTGCAGTACGTCTGTAGCTTTAAGCCCGCTTCCAGTAATGAGACATGCAACATTGTCATCTTCGCTTATTTTCCCCTCATTAACAAGTTTTTTCAGTGCTGCGATTGTGGCTGAACTTGCCGGTTCTGCAAACATTCCTTCAAGTTTGGCTATCTGAAGCTCCGCTGCAAAAATTTCTGAGTCAGAAACAGTCAAAGCCAAACCACTCGACTCCTTCAATGCTTTTATTGCCAATTCACCTTGCAGTGGTTCCGCCACCAAAACAGCAAGCGCACGAGTGGAGGGGTTCAGCGTTTTTGTCAATTTGGAGCGGCCTTCCATGAGTGTTTTAACTATTGATGCGCATCCTTCTGGTTGGACGCCAACCATTTTTGGCAGAGAGTTCGTTATTCCAAGCTGCTTAAGCTCCTGGAAGCCCTTCCAAATAGAATAAATCGTCCCACCGCTTCCCATTGGAACCACAAACCATTCTGGAACACCAAACTGCTCACTTACCTCGTATGAAATTGTTTTCTGCGCTTCAATTGCAAGAGGATTTAGCTCTGAAGTTGCTTGATACCAGCCTGTTTCCTTCGCCAGAGCCTCAGCCTTGCGTATGGAGTCATCAAGAATCTCGCCAGACTCTTCAATACCAGCATCATAGGCAAGCATTTGAGCCAGTTTTCCAACATCAACAATTTTTGGCACAATCACATGACAGATTAACCCAGCCTTTGCAGAATATGCAGCCAGAGAAGCGCCCAAATTTCCATTTGTTGCACAGATTAATGTGTCACATTTAAGGTCTATTGCATTTGATGTTAGGAGAGCGGCTGCACGGTCTCTATAGGAGTTTGTAGGGTTTCGGGTTTCATCCTTTAAATACAAATCCGTTAAGCCCATAGTTTTAGCAAGTCTTTCAGCCTTATGAAGCGGTGTTCCTCCCTCGCCGAGGCTTATTACATGCTCCACTGGTGGAAGCAAAGGTCTATATCTCCAAAAGCGTATCTGACCCGAAAACTTGATTTTACTGTTTCTTGGCAAATTAAGCTCGTATTCTAAAGCTCCTCCACACTTTTCACATTTGCCTCGTGGAGGAAACAATGGAAGTTCTAAGCCGCATTTAACACATTTAAGAGCCATGATTCTACTCCGTTAAATTAAGGTTTCAGCCTCTTTAATCTATTTTAGCTAAACATTTTCTGGAAATTCTCAAAGAAAATTTTCCTCTTAGCTTTTTGGGAAATTTCCGCAGCCTCAACGATTGCTATTTGAGTTGGATAACGATAATATGGAACATCAGAACCAAAAAGTATTTTGTCCTCGTCAATGTCCACCGAAAGTTCGAGGAAATCAGGTAAGGTGCCAGAGGTTTCAACATAAACATTCTCACATTCTTTCAGGGCGTTGATGGCGGATTCCCTTAAATGCCCTAGGATTATGGGCAGCTTTGGATAGTTTTTGGCGATTTTCAAGATTAGCCCAGGAGAGGAAAAGCCATCACCAGAATGGAATAGTATTGGAAGATTTAGTTTGTTGGTTTTCTGGAAAAACTTTTTAAAAAACGGGTGATCTGGCCTGAAGCACTCCACCATTGGATGTAATTTAAGTCCTGTCAAGCCTAAACCTTTTTTGATGCGGCTTAGCTCTTTTATGGCGTCTTCTCTTCTTGGATCTACACGCCCAAACCCAATTAAACGCCTAGGATATTTGTTTACGCATTCTGCAATGTAATCATTCATTTCAGGGTATTTATCGCCAACATTAGGATTTGGAAAAACAATCGCTTGGTCAACATTGCATTTGTCAAAGAGGCGAATAAGCTCGTCTACATAGATTGTTGGATTGGCATATGGTTGCCACGGCCCAGACTTTCCCAGATGCACATGCGCATCACAAATTTTCATTAGAGGCTCTCCAGTCTAAGTGCTAAGATTAGTTGTTAAATCCCTTTTAATGTTTCCATGGCTTTAAAGAGTGGAAGTTTCATGTTGAAATATGAAAGAATGAAGTTAATGTTAGATTATAATAACTTAAAAACATTTTACTAGTGAAGCTTTACCTAGAATTGTAGGACGAGTTATACATGTCTACAAGAATAAAGACTTCTCAAAACCTTAGTCAAGCTGAAAAACGCAAATATTATGCAATACTTTTCGACCTTGATGGCACAATAATCAAAAGCACCTATCAACCCAGAGAAGCAAAAACTGCATTAATAAACAAATTAAAAGAACTGGGAGTCAATGTCAGCAACATCAGCGTAAATGAGACAACCATGGATATAATTGACAAGGCTAAAGCTCAAATTAAGGAGAAAACGAATCTTTCCCTGAAAGAGGTAAATAAAACAATTAATGAGATCTTGGATAAATTTGATATAGAAGCACTTTCACGGTCAGAATTAATTCATGGTGCAAAATCTATACTTAACTCATTAAGAAACAAAGGATTAAAACTAGGTATTGTAACAAATTCTGGTCGCAAAGGAGTTAAATTGACTTTGGAAAATTTTAACATGAAAAACTATTTTGATGTCATAGTAACTAGAAATGATATGGAAAAAATGAAGCCCTCTGAAGAAGGCATAATCAAAGCAGTGACCTCTTTAGGTTGCGAAAGGAATCAAATAATGTATGTTGGAGATAGTTGGGTAGATATTAGATCCGCTAAGAATGCTGGAGTAATAGCAGTAGCGATAACGGGTGGCTTAAGCACATCCGAGAAGCTACGGCAGGAATCCCCTGACATAATGCTAAATTCTCTAAACGAACTCTTGGATATAGTACAGAGTATGGGAAAGCCTAAATGGAAGTCCTATGTTGATAGATAGCAACTTGCGAGTTGACCATTATGAGTGAAGAAAAAGTGAAGGAAGACCCTGTTAAAATGCATAAGGATGCAAACACACTTTATGAAGTTGGTAAATACAAAGAGGCTAAGGAAGTTTTCCTGCGAACCGCAGAACTATATCATAAAGTACAAAACTATTTCGACTCTACATCCATGCTTTACAAGGCTGGTGAATGTGCATATGCCCTTAAGGATTATGAAGCGGCTGTTGAACATTTTCTGAAATCCGCCGAGCTGTCGTTCCAAAAAGGATTTGACAGATTTGGAGTCAGCGCCCTAGAATACGCAAGAGACTGCTATACAGCCATGAAGAAAAAAGCGAAAGCCAAACAAATGGAGAAGAAAATAAAAGAAGTGAAAGCGAAGCTGGAAGCTTATTTCTAACACAGAAAAAACATTAAAAAACCTCTTTTTCCCCTTATCCGTCAAAACAATGTTTATTTCTTTAAGTTGATAATTGAAAATTAGGTGTATTCTAAAGGTCAACGTTTATGCAAACACCTTTCAAAGCTCTGGCTGAACTATGCGAAAAACTGGGAGCCACAAGTAAGCGACTTCTAATGATAGACCTCGTCGCAGACTTCCTAAAGAATTTGGAAACTCAGGAAGTTGAGCCCGCCGTTTCCATGATTCTTGGAAAGCCTTTCCCAAAATGGAGCCAACAAACCCTTGAAGTTAGTTGGGCAACCCTAAGCGAAATAATAAAACGCATAACAGGAGTCGAATGGAACGTTTTTATGGAGGCTTTCGGTAAAACTGGTGACATAGGTTCAGCCACAAAAACTGTTTTTGAAGAAAGCAAAGTCAAGAGGCAAGCAACACTTTTCGAGAGAACATTAACAATAGCAGAGGTGAGGCGCAGTTTAGAGGCTATAGCCGAAACCAGTGGATATGGCTCAAGAGAAAAGAAAGAACGCCTAATAGAAGCGCTGTTAAGTTTAGCCTCGCCAGTGGAAGCTAAATATTTGGTTAAGATTTTCATAGGCGAGATGCGAACTGGGTTTTATGAAGGATTAATGGAACAAGCAGTCTCTAAAGCCTTTCAAGTCCCCCGAGAAGTTGTGCAGAAGGCAAGTATGACTATTGGCGACATAGGAGAAGTTGCTGCCATAACCAGCGTGGAAGGTAAAGAAGGCTTATTAAAAATTGGATTCAAAGTTTTCAGACCAGTTAGGCTTATGCTAGCCCAGATGGCAGACGGCGTTGCTGAAGCCTTGAAGGAGCATGACGGGAAAGCAGCCTTCGAATACAAGTTAGACGGGGCTAGGGTTCAGATTCACAAGCTCGATGACGAAGTGAGAATCTTCAGTAGAAGATTAACGGATGTAACTGAAAGCTTGCCAGAAATCGCCGAAACAGCTAGAAAAAACATCAAGGCAAAAGAAGTGATATTAGAAGGTGAAGTTATAGCTGTTGATAGACTTGGCCTCCCCATTCCCTTCCAACACTTGATGCGTAGATTCAAAAGGGTTCACGCAATAGAGGACATGGCTGAAAAAATCCCAGTGAAGCTTTACCTATTCGACATTCTATACCTTAATGGCGAAAGCCTAATCGCCGTTCCTTACTTACAACGAAGACAGATATTGGCTGAAAACGCTGGAGAAATAGCATTAACAAAGCAGAGAGTTACAGATAAGACTGAAGAAGCTGAGCAGTTTCTAAAAGAAGCCATAGACGCTGGACATGAGGGGCTGATGGCTAAAAAACCTGATAGCCCATACACGCCTGGAATCCGTGGAAAACGTTGGCTTAAGATAAAGCCAGTTCTTGAACCTTTAGATTTAGTTATTGTTGCGGCTGAGTACGGCTATGGACGAAGGCATGAGTGGCTTTCAGATTATTATTTGGCGGCGCGAGATGTCGAAACAGGTGAATTCTTTGCCGTAGGTAAAACATTTAAGGGATTAACAGACATGGAAATTATCGAAATGACTAGGCGGCTTAAAGAACTAATCATAAAAGAAGAGCCTAGAAGAGTGTTTGTGGTTCCAAAAATAGTTGTTGAAGTGACATACAACGAGATTCAGAAAAGCCCGAAATACAAGTGTGGGATGGCTTTGCGTTTTGCGAGAATAAACCGCATAAGAGAAGACAAAAGTCCGGAAGAGGCAGACACTGTACAAAGGGTTAGAGAAATCTATGAAAACCAGTTTTTGAAGAAGGGTAGATATAAAACTGATTGAAGCAAATTTAAATGAGGAGACCGTGCGGAATGTCTGAGAAACAGAAAAAACTATTCAACGACGAATTTTATAGTCGCCAAATAATTTTAAGAGAACTCGGCCGGAAAGGGCAGAGAAAACTTGCAAAGTCAAAGGTTGCAGTTGTCGGACTTGGCGGACTAGGTACGGTTTCATCACTTTATTTAGCCCTTACTGGAATCGGATGCTTACGTTTGATAGACCAAGACACTGTGGAGTTGCATAATCTGCATAGGCAGGTTCTGTATACGCCTGATGATTTGCATTATCCGAAGGTTGAAGTTTCAGCGAAAAGGCTTATGAAAATAAATCCTCTAGTGAAGGTTGAGCCCGTGCCTGAAAACCTGAACGCAAACAATGTTAAAAAGCTCCTCTCTGGAATGGACTGTGTTGTTGATGGCTTGGATAATATGCGGACCCGCTATCTGGTTAACCGCGCGTGCGCAAAGCTTGGAATTCCCTATGTTTTTGGGGCAGCCATAGGAATTGAGGGGAATCTTTCTGTTTTTGCTCCGCCAGAAACACCATGTCTAGAATGCGTTCTTCCAAACATTGACGACGCTAATTTGCTATCATGTGATGTTCGAGGTGTGCTTGGAGTTACTCCTGGAATCATTGGAACCATGCAGGCCATGGAGACCATCAAGGTTTTGACAGGGATAGGTTCTGCTTTGAAGGGCAAACTTATGATTTGCGATTTCAGCGACATGTACTTCACCACAATAGACATTTTCAAAAGGGAGAACTGCCCAGCATGCCAAGGCATCATAGCTTTTCCAGAAAAACGAGAAAAACTTGTTTGGCTATGCGGACGAAACACAGTCAACATAAACCCTGAAAAACCATTAAAAATGAACCTTAACGAAGTTTATGAATCGATTAGGCAGCATTTTAAAGTTCGCGTAAAATCTCAACTTGCAATAATTTTTGACTACAAAAATTTTGAAATCAGCCTATTTAATGGCGGGCGTATGCTCATAAAAAACGTTAATGATGAAAAAGCAGCCTTAGAGGTTTACAAAGAGATTGCCAAGAAACTTGGGATAAACTAAACATATATTTATCACAGTTTCAGAGATATCTAAATTGCCGGGGTGGCCGAACGGTTCAGGCGGCGGCCTGCAGAGCCGCTATAATATGGGTTCAACTCCCATCCCCGGCTCCAAAACAAACCAGAATTTGAAATTTCTAACCAGCAATCAACCAGATTATTTGTTGTTATCCATTCGATCCTATTGCCGAAAGATTTATGCATGTAACTTAACATCTTCTAAGAGATGGAGGCAAATGTTTTGAAGTCAAAAGACGAATTGATAAATTTCATGAAGGCGCAGATTAAGGTTGAAAACGAGATTGTAGACTCGCTAAACAGCGCTTTGGTTGATGTGAAAAATCCGCCTGTCAGGGGAGTTTTGAAGGGCATATCCCTAGATTCTGTGAAGCATGCGGAAATGTATGCTGCAGCCACTGAACTGTTAACAAGTGTCTCTCAAGCCCTTTCACAAGAACATCTCGACAAGCAAAGGGCACTTGTGGAAAAACACATACGTATGGAAGAAGAGCTTATCAAAAAGATCAGCAAGGTATTGCCTACAGTCGAAAATGCAAAGGTTAAGCTTCTTTTGAACGCTATCTTAGGGGATGAGGAAAGGCATCATGAACTCTTAAAAATGGTGCTGGAAATTCTTGTTCGAGGAGAAACCATAACAGAAGCTGACTGGTGGGACCTCCTTTGGAAGAATGTGCCATTTCACGGCGCTCCAGGAGGATAGTACCACTATAGAGCTTCGTATGTTCCGCATCCTATGCGTATTTCTCTTTCTAATGAATACTTTCAATTGCGATCACCGACAAGTTTTTATGACATACGGCATATACAATCAATTAATTATCCACTAAATCAATGATAAAAGAGAGTGATAAAATGCAGCATCAACATCACGCACATCACATGCAAGCATTCAAAAATAGATTCTGGGTTTCCCTAATCCTCACAATACCAATTTCGCTCCTCTCTACAATGATTCAAGATTGGTTTTCACCACTTAAAGCCATAAAAATACCATTTCAGCCATACATCGCACTCATCCTGTCCCTAATTGTTTACCTTTACGGCGGAATGCCTTTTCTAAAGGGTCTAGTTGACGAAGTAAAAGCTCGACAACCTGGAATGATGACACTCATAGGAATGGCGATAACAGTAGCCTTTTTTTACTCCGCCGGAACCGTCTTCCTTCCATTGGGCATGGATTTCTTCTGGGAACTTGCCACTCTTATAGATGTAATGCTTCTTGGGCATTGGATAGAAGCTAAAAGCGTCATGGGGGCCTCAATGGCGCTGGAAGAACTCGTTAGGATAATGCCCACAACTGCGCACGTCTTGAAAAACGGCGAAATCGAAGATATTCCAGTTTCACAGTTAAAAGCTGGCGACACTGTTCTCGTTCGTCCAGGCGAGAAAATACCCTCTGACGGTGTTGTTGCTGAAGGTGAATCTTTCGCCAATGAAGCGCTATTAACAGGCGAATCAAAACCTGTTCACAAAGCAACAGAAGACAAGGTTATAGGCGGCGCCATAAACGGCGAAGGGTTTTTGAAAGTAAGAATAGAAAGAACAGGGGAAGAAACCTACCTAGCCCAAGTAATAAAGCTGGTGAGGCAAGCTCAAGAAAGCAAATCAAGAACTCAGGATTTGGCGAACAGAGCAGCAGCCCTCCTCTTTTATGTCGCCCTTGGAGTTGCAATAATAACATATGTGGCGTGGTCTTTTCTTGGAAGTCCTTTTGTAGCGCTTGAAAGAGCAGTTACAGTTTTAGTTATCGCTTGCCCCCATGCCCTTGGCTTAGCAATACCGCTAGTGGTTGCGCTTTCAACTTCCATAACCGCGAAAAGCGGTATCTTAATCCGCGATAGAAAAGCGTTTGAAATGGTTAAAGACGTAAATACTATTGTTTTTGACAAGACTGGAACGTTGACATCAGGCAAGTTCGGCGTTAGCGACGTAGTTTCCTTCATTCCAGAAGATGAACTCCTAAAACTAACGTCAAGCGTTGAACTCAACTCAGAGCACATAATAGCCAAAGCCATTGTAGAATACGCAAAGGAAAAAGGCTTAGTGATTCCTCAAGTCAAGGAATTTAAGGCATTGCCTGGAAAGGGCGCCTATGGAAAATTTGGTAAAAAAGAGGTTTACGTGGGAAGCACAAATCTTCTAAGTGAAATGAAAATAGACGTAAAAGATCAGAAAATAAAAGAGTTGCAGGAACAAGGAAAAACCGTAGTTTTCACAGTAGTTAACGGAAAACTTGCAGGTGCCTTAGCACTTTCTGATAGGATAAGGGATGAATCCTTCGAAGCGGTTAAAAAGTTGAAGGAAAGGGGGTTAAAGGTTTACATGCTTACAGGAGATTCTGAAGAAGTAGCTCGCTGGGTTGCAAAAGAACTCGGCGTAGACGACTATTTTGCGCAAGTTTTGCCTGACAAAAAAGCAGAAAAAATCAAGTTTCTGAAAGAAAAAGGCTACAAGGTTGCCATGGTTGGCGACGGTATAAATGATGCACCAGCCCTCGTTACTGCAGACGTTGGAATTGCCATAGGCGCTGGGACAGATGTGGCAATCGAAAGCGCAGACATAATTCTAGTAAGAAACGACCCCAGAGATGTTCCAAAGGTCATAGACCTTTCCCAAAAAACGTATTCGAAGATGGTTCAGAACTTATGGTGGGCAGCCGGTTATAACATCATCACCATACCCTTAGCAGCCAGCAGCGTAAATCTAAATCCAGCAATAGGGGCAGTGGTTATGTCTTTAAGCACAGTTATAGTTGCATTTAACGCTCAGACATTAAGAAAGTATGAACCTAAAGGGGTGAAATTAATGGCGGAGAAGAAACAGCTAGTCACGGACCCTGTTTGTGGAATGAAAATTGAACCTGAAACAGCCTTTAGCAAAATTGAGTACGAAGGACATATCGCCTACTTCTGTTCAAAACACTGCGAAGAGGAGTTTAAGAAGAACCCAAAAAAATATCTGTCAAAGATGAAAAAGTAAGAATCTACAAAGCATGAACACTACCATTATTAAGAAAAGTTTAATTGTCTCTGAAAGTTTATTCAGCAATAGGGGTAATATGGTTAAGATAGTAATTGATCATGCTAAATGTGTTGGATATGCCGATAGAATCTGCGTGGAGATATGTCCGGTTTCAATTTTTCGCGTTGAAAAA
>Ga0315282_10015952_pt1 | contig 11024 bp, 7 predicted proteins | sample YL17G07_20_MG_FD_203693 | JGI IMG/M metagenome (GOLD analysis project Ga0315282, IMG submission 203693) | Sediment microbial communities from Yellowstone Lake, YNP, Wyoming, USA - YL17G07_20 | ecosystem: Environmental > Aquatic > Freshwater > Lake > Sediment | place: USA: Wyoming | collected...
CCGATCTCAGCGATCTCCAGGTGGAGCTGGACATCAACCAGAACGATTTTCCCAAGATTTTGCCGCATCAGGATTGCGCGGTCACCGCGGACGCTTATCCGGATCGGATCTATAAGGGTGTGGTAGAGGAAATCGCCCCCGAGGCCAACCGTCAGAAGGCCACGATTCAGGTGAAGGTCAAAATCCTGAAACCCGACGATTATTTGCGTCCCGAGATGAACGCTCACGTTTCTTTTTTGGCGCCCTCGTCCACGGGGGGCAACAGTCCGCGCGATATGCTCTCCATTCCCCGCGGCGCCGTGATTCAGAACGAGGGCAAGTCCGCCGTGTTCGTCCTGGACCGTTCGCGGGTGCGATTGCGCGAAATCAAGCTCGGACGAGACCTCGGAGACAGAATGGAAGTCGCGGACGGCCTGGGACCAAACGACAAGGTTGTGGTGAGGGGCGTGGAAGGTTTGACGTCAGGTCAACGCGTAAGAGCAAAAGAGGGTATATGACGAAGAAGTTACGTTAACAGTGTGAGAACATCTTCGCTGTAAAGCGTCGAGCGTTAACAGTCAACTCGTTGGCGAGGAAATGAAATGGGAAAAGCGGTTGTCGAGATCAAGAACCTGGAAAAGGTTTTTCAGCGCGATTCGTTTTCGGTGACGGCCCTGGAGAATATCGACCTGGTAATCGAAGAAAGTGAATTCCTCTGCTTGATGGGCCCGTCGGGCTCCGGCAAGACGACCCTGCTCAACATTATTGCCGGCATCGACCGGCCAACATCCGGGGAGTTGAGAGTGCTGAGCGAGGACGTCGCCAACATGAGCGAAGACGGCGTGGCTTCCTGGGGCAACGTGCACGTCGGCTTCGTGTTCCAGATGTTCAACCTCATCCCGGTCCTCACGGCCTATGAAAACGTCGAGTTGCCCTTACTGCTGACCAAACTCTCGCCGCGGGAACGGAAAGAGCACGTGCTGACCGCGCTGAAGCTGGTGGGCTTGGAAGACCGCATCCATCACTATCCCCGGCAACTCTCCGGCGGCCAGGAGCAGCGCGTGGCAATCGCCCGCGCCATCGTCACCGATCCGACCCTGCTCATGGCCGACGAGCCCACCGGCGACTTGGACGCCCACTCCGCGGAAGAAGTGCTGGATATCCTCAGCCGCCTGAACCGAGATTTCAAAAAGACCATCATCATAGTGACCCACGACCGCCGCGCGGCCCACCACGCCACAGTGGTCCGCCATCTGGAAGAGGGTCAGCTTCTGCCAGAGTCTGAATCGCCGGTAGCTTCCTAGCGGCCATGGCATAATTGTGTAGTACACAGCGAATTAACACTCACTTGAGCGCTTCCCTGCCTCAACGGAGTCACAATACTAGCGGTCCGGCTCCTGGAGTTGAGTTGCCTTGACCGATACTCTATAATCCCGCGCAAATGGTAGTTCCTCTCAAACTCTCCAATGCGGAATCCCAAGGGCCCGGCCGCCGCAGCACACGTCTTTCCATCGCCATGGTCCCTACTAAAAACTCGATCAAGGGACAAATAACGACCGCGAGTGCCCTTCAGGTATTGTGCGTCCAGCTCCATCGTGATCAATCTTCCCGTGGTCGCTTCGTGATCTCGCGTCCGAAAGACAGGGCGGCTAGTGTCGCCGTCGTGTAGTCGTTTTTTGAGTTTTTCCCAGCCAGTCAATCAGACTAGGAGATAAGGAGGGCGAGGGTTTGAAATATCTTTTCAAGCTGCTCGGCGCTCGTAGCGGTGATGAAGTCCGCCCACTTCAGGGATCTCTACGACGGCACCAAGTTCAGGGGGTTGGATCGCTCTCGGTTCAGGTGCATCTTTGTCCAGCGACAAATGGGTTCGCGAATACTGGTAATACTCCAAGTACGACTTCAGAATGCGGCGCAGAGACGATTTGTTGAGCACAATGACGTGATCGAGGCATTCGCGGCGGATGGACCCGATTAGGCGCTCCGCATGAGCGTTTTGCCAAGGCGATCTTGGTGCCGTGAGGACTTCACGAATCGCCATCCCTCGGACTCTCTGGCGAAACAAGTCTCCATAAATCGAGTCGCGATCATGTAGCAGATACCGTGGGGCGCTCTGCCAAGGGAACGCCTCCGCGATTTGTTGGGCCGTCCATTCCGATGTGGGATTGCTGTGACGTTGAAATGGATCAGTCGACGACGATGATGGGCCAGAACGACAAACACAAAGAGAACTCGAAAACTAATCGTCGGCACCACGAAGAAGTCGGTAGAGACGAGTCCCTTCACGTGATTGTTGAGAAAAGTGCGCCACGTCTGAGAGGGCGGCTTTTGCCGGCGGGCCATATACTTCGCGACCGTGGCCTGGGATACTTCGATACCAAGTTTGAGCAGCTCCCCATGGATACGCGGTGCTCCCCAAAGCGGATTCGCCAAACTCATCTTGCGGATCAGGTCACGGACCTCCAGGGCAACTGTCGGACGCCCGGGCGCGGCCTGGTGACTTTTCCATGTCCAATAAATCCGGAATCCTTTCCGGTGCCAAGCAATCACCGTTTCGGGTTTCACTACGAGCAACGCCGAGCGCCAGTTCGACCAGAAGCGAGAAAGCCAAACCCAAAGCACTCGGTCCGCGGAGTGCAAACGAAGACGGCCACGCTGAGACCTCTTGAGGACTGTTAGCTGGTGGCGGAGAGCCAGAATCTCAATTTGCAGCGCTGCTCGAGTTCGGAACCAAGCTCGGATGCTGAACAACGCGGAAAGTAGGCAAGTGAACATAAGCTCGGGACAATAGCAATGCCTTTCGGCAAGATCAATGATTTCAATCTGATCGAGATTTTTGGCAGGGACAGCATACGCGGCGCAAGTTCTATGAAGCGCAGTCTTCGGACTTGATGCGCTCGACGGTCATGCTGGCCTACATCCGGCTGCTGTACGACGTGGAGCGCGAAGCCCGCGACCGGAAGCTGGACAGGGAAGGACGCCGGGCGCTGCGTCAGGCCAAGTCGAAACCGATCCTGGACGACATCCAAGCCTACCTGGAGCGAGAACGGCCCCTGGTGTTGCCAAAGAGTCCGGAAGGGCAAGCCATCGCCTACGCGCTGTCGAACTGGAAAGCGCTCATCCGCTACTCCGAAGATGGCGATCTGGAGATCGACAACAACGGCGCCGAGCGCAGCCTGCGCGGGGTTGCAGTGGGCCGGAAGAACTGGATGTTCCTGGGCGGCGACAACGGCGGACGGACGGCGGCCGTGCTGACCAGCCTTATCGCCACCTGCAAGAGGCTCGGTATCGATCCCTTCGCCTACCTGCGCGACATCTTCGAACGCATCAGCACTCATCCTCAAACCCGCCTCGCCGAGTTGCTTCCCGACCGGTGGATGGCTGCACGGCGGGCGGCCGTACGGTAACGGGGCACGCGGGGCAAGCGGGGAAAGTAAGTTGGAACGGCGCCAGCACTTAGCGCCGCGCCCAGGTCTGCGACTCCGACGGCTGTGGCACACATCGCAGAGAACGGTCGCCGCGGCTTCTTTGTAGCCCGCCGTGCGCGGGGACTAGCTCTCCCGACAGGTCGGGATGCGCCACTCGCGAAGGCAAGGGACTGGCGACAGGTTGGCGAGGATACGAAACAGAAAGGCCACGGTGAGGTACGGCCTCCGCCGTGGGTATCCGCTGACTGAGCTCAGGGCTTCTGAGGTGTGGGCTGCGCGCCCTGATCTGCTGAAGTGTGCAGCGCCCCCGAAAACTCGATCTGATGCATGAGGCTCTTGAGTTGTGTGGCGTACCGGCCCTCGGGCTCGAGGCGCAAATATGTTTGCATCTCCGCGTAGGCCTTTTCGGTGTTTCCTTCCCGCAGGTAGGCGGCCGATAGCTTGGCGTGAAGCTCTGGAGGCGCCTCGGGATTTAGAGTCGTGACCCGAAGCCATTCCTCTCTTGCCTGGGAGTAGAACCCGAGACCGTAGTGGGCTGCGGCAAGTTGGTCGTACAACTGCCACGCCTTCGGAGACACGCGCAACCCTTGTTGGAGGGTTGTCTCAGTTTCGGCGAACCTCTTCTCACTGTTCAGGACGCGTCCGAGCGAGGCAAGCCCGTCGGGGAAGCCAGGGTCACACTGGATGGCCTTGTGAAGCGCAGCTTCCGCGGCGCCCAAGTCACCTTTTCCAATGAGAACGGCGGCCAAGCCAGTCTGGGCGCGGGCATAACAGGGATACTCGGCGACGGCCTTGGCGAAATTTCGCTGGGCCCCGGCGAGGTTGTTCGCCTGGAGGTCCCGCCAGCCCCGCTCGAACGCCTTCCGCGCCGGGCGCGGTGCGCTCATGTCCGTAAGCACCGGCAGGGCCTGCTCGGCCTGCTTGGTTCTCGAAACGCGAGTCAGAACCACATGGACCGTCACGGTTCCAGTTGCCTGGGTGAGGTCCAATTCTTGTTGAACGGTATAGTAACCTTCTGCCTTGATCGTCAGTCGGAACGGCCTTCTGCTTCTGCGGAGGTTGTCTATCTGGAACAAACCCTGCCGATTGGCGGACTGCTCAGTGATCCGCCGCCCGTCGAACCACTCCACCAGGACGCTCACCCCAGAGGGAATGACCTCGCCTCCTTCCGTGGTCACCTCGCCCACGACCGAGACCCATGCCTGGGATGCCGCCGGCGCCGGCCAGAAGATCCGCAGGCACAGAAGACACACCGTCCCGGCAAGCAAGTTAGGTAAGAGCCTTGTGCAAGTCCGCTGCATAGGTTCCTCGCCAGCGGAGACAAGCGCTCTGGGGATCTTGTACTCTGCGCAAGGATATCACTCGGCTCGGTGGAAGGCAATTCTCATTCCAAATTGGAATTGGGAAGGTACATCGTATCCCCCCTGTGAAGTTGAAGTGTTTGAGTGAGATGCGGAGGAGAGAGATGACGGCCTTGCTGGGGGGAGAGCAAGGCCGTCGCCGCGCGGGCGTACGATCGCCTTCACCCCGCAGCGCTCCGCCGGCGCGCCACCCCTCCACCGGCGTTGGCCGCCACCCCTCTCGTTTGAGCGAAGGGTTCGGAATAATTACGTCGCCCGGCTCTCCTTGGCAGGGCTCGCGCCGCCTTGCCCTCCGGGCCTGCTCCCTAGCTGAGCGCCGACTCGCCACCCGACCGAAACCCCTCGACCCGTCCCGCCCCCGCAGCCCGCCGACATCCCTACAGTCGAAGAATTCACCTGCTCCCGCGTTTATGAAAAATCCGGGCTAACATGCCGGAATATCGCTTCGATCCGTGCGAGCCGGGCAGGGTTCTGGCGATCCGCAACAGGGTTCGGCAAAGGACGCGCTTCCACTAAGGCGGGGGGTTATCCTTGATTGTATAAACGAATTGTTGGATTTCTGCTCTTTGCCTTTCGCTGTCGGCGACCTGTTGCTGGTGAAGCTGTTGGTAAACCTCAAACTCGTGCTGCGCGCGATCCTTTTGGCCTGTCCGCCCGAGGGCCTGGGCCAGGCGATAGTGTGCCTCCGCGAGACTCGGCTGGAGCTCGATAGCCTGCTGATACTCTTGGATGGCTTCGGTAGACTTCTGTTGCTCGGCATACAAAATGCCGAGCTGAAGGTGGACATCAGGGAAAGTCGGATCAAGCGTTGCCGCTTTCCTGAAGAGTGAAACGACCTGCTCAGCATTCGCTTGCTCACTTTGGGCGCGGGTTCCCTTCCACAAGCTCATGGCGTGATAGTAGAGCGCTTGGGGGTTATCCGGTTGGAGCTGGGCAAATCTGCGCAGGCGTTCGGAGACGGTCGGCGCTTCTGCAGTTGAGATGTTATACAGCTTTCCCAGGAACAAGTATGGGCGCGGATCCGAGGGATTCAAGTCGGTCGCTTGAGCGAAAGCTTTCACGGCGTCATCGTACCGCCCGCGCGAGTAGAGCGCGATGCCTAATCCAATCCACAACTTTGGCGAGCGCGGGTAGCGTGCAACTCCCTGCTGGAAGACCTCTGTTGCCGGCTCGATCGTCCGGTGAAGAAGCAGTTCCACTCCCCAATCGAATATGTGATGTTCGGTGGGATCCAAGTGCGCAGCCTTCTCGTATTCGTTGGCTGCTTCCACGTAATTCCCCAGTTTCTCCTCAGCCTCTGCCAGCAGGTCGTGCAGCTCGGCGGTATCTTGCCGTTGAATCATCGACCGAAGTTGCGCGCGGGCCGCCGTATAGTTCCGGCTCTCAAAATACGCCAGCGCGAGATCGTAGGCATTCACATAATGGGAGGGATCGACGCAATAGGCTTTTTCCAGATAAGGAATCGCGCTGGCCAGTTGGCCAACATGAATGTAGAACTCACCAAGCTGGTGATTGGCGGCGAAGTCCCCGGGATGCGTTTCAACCGACTTTTTCATAGCTTGCTCGACCTTGACGAGATCCTCTTTCTCGGCGGGGGTGGCCCCGGCCGCAGCTTCCGGCGACCTGGTCGTTGAACCTCCCTTCAGGCGGGTTGCCCCTTCAAGCAAGCGGGTTGTTCTCTCCGCCTGAGCAGGGGTTGAATAACCGCCTGGATCAACCGACCCCGTCAGCCCGCCAGGTTTCAGTTGGGGACTGTCAGCAAAGTTGACATCATCGAGAGGACTCTCCGCCTTTTTGGGTCCCGACCCTCCACTTGCAGCAGAAGGTCGGAGGGGCAAGAGAGTTAGGTCCGCGACAACTTTCTGCTGGGACGCCACCACAATGTTCTCGCGGCTCGCCATTTGAAAGCCCGAGGACTCCGCCGAGAGAATGTATGTTCCAGTTTCAACGGAACTGAAAGAATAAGTACCATCGGCTATGGTGGTAGTCGTGGCGCTGGGCAGGGACTGGCCTTGTTGTGTAAGGGCAACCTTTGCGCCTGAGATGGCCGCCCCGGAAGGGTCGCCTACCCTCCCGGAAATGGTTCCTGTTTCGGCAGGACAGCCACACCTCCCTCGGACCGCAGAGACACACAACGCCGCAAATAAGCAAGCACTCGCCAACCTGAATGACCACATCTCTTGCTTCATAGCCACGACTCTGAAGCGCTCGGGAGTAACGTTCTCCCCCAACAATACTATTTTAACGCGCTGGCATCGTGCCGGCAAACACCGTTCGCCACCGATCGTTCTGGGCAAAAAAGAAGGGCGCCCGAGGCGCCCTTCCTAAGTCAGAGAAGCCAGAGGTATCCGGCTACGGGGCTAGAAAATGAACTTCAGAGCAAATTGGATCTGTCGCGGGTCGTTGGGAGTATCACGCGTTGATCCAACCCTGCCGAAGTTCGGGCTGGTGTAGTCCGTAGAGCCCGGTATGGCAACGAGACCGTTCCCACCAAATCCCGGGTTCATGAAGTTCGGATGGTTTGTGAGGTTGAAGATTTCCGCCCGGAATTGGATCTTCGTTGTCTCGGAAGTTCGGAAGTCCTTGAACAGGGACAGATCGAACCGATGGAAGCCCGGGCCGATGACCTGCGAAGGATCACCACCCAGCGGAGCGAGATCGGTCTGGCCGACTGCGGTTACCGGACCCGGCGCCGAAAACGCCGCGGGATTCATCCACTGATCGACGTTGTGTGGGCCGCTGATGGGATCCCCGGTCACCAACGCGTAACAACTTGCCGAACTACTGGAGCGTGTAGAGGCGCCAGCGCAGGGGATGGTGATAGGCTGACCGTTCTGGAGAGTGAGAATCCAGTTCAGGCTCCATCCGCCCACGATTTGATTGGTCACCCCACCGAGGTCCTTGGCATAGGGTTTGCCTCGGCCGAAGGGCAATTCATACCCCCCGCTGAATTTGAAGGCGTTGCGGATGTCGAAATTGGCGAGACCGTAATCATACTGAATTCCCACGCCGGGAACAGCCGGTCCCCGGTAATCCGCGTCGCCCCCGCCGTTCAGCAGGTCATGCGCATCGCTCCTAGCCTGTGCCAAGGTGTAAGCTGCGAGGAAGTTGAAACCGTTGCTGAAGCGACGTTCGAATTTCGCCTGGAGCGAGTGGTAGTAGCTGTTGCCTTCCGTGGCGGCGTAGCTTGCGCCCCGAGCAAAATCCCGAAAGGGCTGGTAGTTGGTGATGTCCGTCCCGGGCGGAAGGAGTACGCTCTCACGATTGGAACCCGGGAAGATCTCGAGGTGCCGGGCCATAGAACCGACGTACCCGACGTCGATGGATTGGTTCGGCGTCAACTGGTACTGAACGGAGAAATTGAACCCTTGCGTGTACGGGGTGATGTAGTTGTACTGGATCCCTCGTAATGTCAACCCCGAAGCATTGACGAGTCTGGGATCGAGGGGTAAACACGCGAACCCCGTCTCCAGCCTCGTTGTGTCACAGAACGACCCATCGGGATTCGTATAAGTGATGGGGTGGGCATCGTCAGGTCTGAAAAACGAGAAGCCGAATTGGAATGGATAGTTCTCCCCAATGTTCGGCGAATAACCACGATTCTCAAACCCTCCGTAGAAGATCCCGTAGCCGCCCCGCAAGACCAAATTCGGCGTTGCCTGATAAGCAAATCCGACTCGCGGTGCAAAATTCGTCTTCTGGGCAACCCCCAGAGCGAAATTGTCGCTGTAAACGAGGGCGATCCCGTCCTTGCTCAGCAAGTCCAGGAAGGACTGGGAAACTGGATCGCTCTTGCGTTCGACGGGAATCAGGTATTGCGCCCCGCTGCCCGGTGCCCCGGGAATAAAGTTCGCTTGGCCCCCGAAGTTCTCCTCGACGAAGCCAAAGTAGTCCCACCGGACTCCGAGGTTCACGGTCAGCTTGGGGGTAACCTTCCAATCGTCCTGGAAATAGGCCCCGTAATAGTTGTGCCCGTTATCGGTATTGGCCATATTCGAGGCGAAGACCGTGTTCGCCCCTCCGACGAAATCAACTCCGTTCGGCACCGTCGCGGCAATGGGCGTCAACAGAAATTGGGCACGCCCGGTGTTGCCCCCGGTGTTATTCGGCACCTCGGTGTAAGGGCCGTCAAAGTTGAACTGGCCGCGCGACCAGGGAGGCTGTAAGGTGGCGAATTTGATGTGCTGAAACTCAAAGCCACCCTTGAAGCTATGCGTTTTGTATACCTTGGTCAGGTTCTCGGTCACTTGAACGGTGGAGTTGAACTCATCTGAAACCAGGAAGGCGTTGCTTCCGATGGTGCTGAGACCGCCGATGCCAAAAGCCGGCAGGCCACCGTTCAGGGCCACCTGCGGAATTCCCTGGATTCCATACTGTTCCGGCAGCCCCATGGTGTTCCCGTTGGGCTGCAAGCGGCCCGTATGGATCCCACTGAAGCCCAAGCGGGCTTCGTTGATCATGGTCGGTGCAAATGAGTGGGTGTAGCTCAGGGCCGCGTTGCGCGAAGTCGCGATCTGATCGCCCTGATTGAAGGCGCCGCCATCCGCAATACCTCCGAACGGGCCGGGGATAAACTGCGGATCGTCGAAATAGCTAACCCGTGCGAAGATCTGGTCTCGCTCGCTGAAGTTGTGGTCGACGCGAATGTCGAAGGTGTTCCGCTTCTCTTTCCGCACCGGGCCACTGGCATAGTTGGTGAACAGGCTCGAATTGGTCGGCATGGGATAGAGATTCAGAAGCTTGATCGCGTTCTGATCCAAGCGGCCCGCGGGGAGGATATTCCCTACAAAGGGATCGCGAACGTACCCCGTCGCGGTTGCCTTCAAACCCGTCACCGGGTCGACCTGGCCGGCTGTTACCGGGCGGGTCGTGGCAGGATCGTAGATCTGGCCAAGAGCGAACGTCCGACCCAGAGCGTCGGTCCGCGTTGCTCCGCCGGAGCCCTGCTGAAGAAGATCCGAGAAGTCAGTGTACCCACTCGACCGTTCCGCCACCGTGGGCACGCTCGAGGTGAAGACCTGGGCCTGCCGCACTCTCAGCCCTTCGAAATCGGCAAACCAGAATGTTTTGTTTCTTCCGTTGTACACCCCAGGGATGACGACGGGACCGCCAATGGAGCCGCCGAATTGGTTCTGGCGGTACTCGCCAATCTTCCTGCTTCCGGCATTCTCGAAGAAGTCGGCGGCGTCGAACTTGTCATTGCGTAGAAACTCCCACGCGGTTCCATGAATCTTGTTGGTGCCGGACTTGATTGTCGCATTGAGGACAGCACCGCCGGCGCGACCAAGCTCGGCGCCGTAGCCATTCGTCTGAACCTTGAATTCCTGAATGGCGTCAACCGGGGGGAGCACCACAAACGCGGTTCCGTTGAGGAAGTCCACCACATCGATGTTGTTGTCAATGCCATCCAGGAGATAGTTGTTCTGGGCAGGCCGCGTGCCGTTGGCGGTGAAGCTGCCACTGTTCATGAGGCCGCGATTGTCGGGTTGGCCCACTGTCACCCCGGCGGTGAGCTGAGCCAGAAATGTGAAGTTGCGCCCGTTGAGCGGCAGATCGTTCACGGCCCTCGCATTGATCACCTGACCCACCGAGGCATTAGTGGTCTGTAAGAGGGGGACCGCCGACGTTACCTCGATGGTTTGAGTCACCATGCCAGGCACCAGATCAAAGTCCACGACGACGTGTTGCTGCACATTCACCGTGATATGCGTTCGCGTGGCCTTTTGGAACCCCTGGAACTCGGCTGTGACTGTATAAGATCCAATCCTCACTGGCGTGAATATGTAGCTCCCGTCGGCCCCGCTATTTGTGACTGCGGAAAGGTTGGTTCCCTCGTTCGTAAGAGTCACCTTCGCATTAGGAACCACAGCACCGGATTGATCTTTCACGGTTCCCAGAAGAGCTCCTGTATCGACCTGGGCGAAAGTCGCGTGTTCGGCAAGGGACACGAACACCACTAAGGCGAAAAATGTCCCCAAGAAACGGAACAAGTGACCAAATCGTACCATCTCTGGCCTCCTCCGTTTGGATATGGCGTTCTAACGTTTTCTTGTTATTTAGGAGCTTCCACCCACGAACCGACAGCTATTGTTTACGCTAGTAACGATTATTTGTCAAGAAAAAAAGGTACTATGTCGCAGCAAAGTGAGAAGTTCCTCTTCTAGCAAAGTAGAAAGTTCCGGTTGAGGCGAGGCAAGCTGGAGGGATGAGTCAACCGGAGCTGTTGTTAATGAGCCAGAGAGAGCGAGATCGTCTGAAG
>Ga0315282_10015953_pt1 | contig 11024 bp, 11 predicted proteins | sample YL17G07_20_MG_FD_203693 | JGI IMG/M metagenome (GOLD analysis project Ga0315282, IMG submission 203693) | Sediment microbial communities from Yellowstone Lake, YNP, Wyoming, USA - YL17G07_20 | ecosystem: Environmental > Aquatic > Freshwater > Lake > Sediment | place: USA: Wyoming | collected...
TCATTGAACTGGCCAAACGAGCCAAGTACACGGCTGTCGTCTCCCACCGGTCTGGAGAGACGGAAGATTCTTTCATTGCTGACTTGGCCGTGGGCGCGAACGTGGGCCAGATCAAGTCGGGGTCTGCCTGCCGGAGCGACCGCCTGGCTAAATACAACCAACTCTTGAGGATTGAAGAGGACCTGGGGAGTGCGGCTATTTTTCGAGGAGGGCAGGTTTTTTACAGCACGGGGTAAATGCGTTATCTTCCCCTTGGTATAAAAGGGATGGTTCCAGCAACATAGATCACTGTGGAAAAGCAGAGAGTTTCGGCTCACCGCCGCAATCGGAGAGCAGGAGGAAATTTCCCCTGCGCTCTCAGCACGCACTTGGGTGTAAGAATACAGGAAAGGCAGAGTGAAGAGGAGGCCGGACCATGAGAAAGTGGGAGTATCAGATTACCCGATACAATCTGCAAGACCTTGCCGGAGGGGAAGAAGAGATTTTTCCGAAAGCCTTTTATTGCGACAGCAAGGGACAGTGCTTCCTTCATGATACCTCGCAAGCGGCATCGGATATGATCCGGGATACTTTCAATGCAGAGGGAAAGGAGGGATGGGAGCTAGTCCAATTTGGCTACCATCACAGAGAACTCATGTGCCTCTGGAAGCGACCGGTGGATTGAGATGGCCTACACAGAACAGCGCTTGCTGGTTGTGCTCAAAGAAGCGATCGATGAAGAGGTCGAGCAGCAGCGAAAATATGCCCTGAGGGCTGATGAGGCAGGGGATCCCTGGGTAAAATCTCTTTTCCATTTCCTCTATGAGGAAGAGAAAAAGCATGAGGCGGTTTTGCTGAAAGAATTCGAGAAAATAAAGATTCAATTGGGAGACAAAATTCTCTCGGACATCGAATGACCCAAAGGTCTTTAGGAAAAGGGCGCTCTAAACGCCTTTTTTTTCGATAGGCGAAAAGAGCAAACGCTTTCCGATTGGCCCCTGTCCGGGAGAAGGGGGTATAAATCAAATCGATACTCAATCCTCATGCCCAAAGAGAACGACCGAATGAATAGACAGGAGCGCACATAGGCGGCGGCCATCTTTTACAGAAAAACCCTTTTCTTTTTCCATCCGGGGATGTGGGTTTGAAGAGAATTATATCCATTTTATTCATCGTCTGCTTAGCGGCGGTGGTCGTCTGGGGGTCGCTCTATCTCTTTTCCCATTGGTCAGAAATCCTGGGTTTTTGTAGTGGCTTGACTCTCCACAGCAACATCGATCGCCTCAAATCTCGCATTCTTTCCTTTGGGGCTTGGGCTCCGCTGGTTTCAGCCTCCCTGATGATCGCCCAATCCGTGATTCTTTTTCTTCCTGCCTTTCCCATATTTGTGGTCAACGCTCTCGCTTTTGGACTGGGGTGGGGAGTCCTCCTATCCTGGAGCAGCGCGGTAGCAGGTTCGGTCGTCTGCTTTTCCATTGCCAAGACTCTGGGAAGACCAGTGGCCCAGCGGCTGGTGAATAAAATTCATCTGGAAACGGCAGACGCAGCCCTGAAGCGATATGAGAAATATATAATCCTGCTCTTTGGTTTCATCCCGGTCATTTCCTTCGACGTGATCAGCTACGCTGCCGGCCTTACCCTTCTGACTTATTGGGAATTCATCCCCTTGGTATGCATTGCTCAAATCCCCAGCGCTCTTTTCTATTCCCTTCTGGTACATAAGATCGACCGGGGGACCTTGGACATTTATTGGGTAATTGCTGCCGGCGCCTTTATTCTTTTGGGCCTTGGAAGTCTGACCGTCAGGGCCTATCTCAGTCGCCGGCGGCGGCGGGAGATTCCCCATACCCCTTTATAAATTATGAGTCTATCCCCGTGCCCCTTTCGCCCGAAAATTCCGGGATTCTGACCAGGATAAAAACCCTATTATGCCGGAACTTCCTGAAGTCGAGACCATCGTCCGGGGCCTGCAAGAGAAATTGCGCAACCTGGAAATCTCACGGGTTGAGGTGCGCCACGCGAAATGTATCCATGGTTCGGCGGAGAGCTTGACCGCTTCCCTGAAAAAGAAAAAAATCCATCACCTGGAACGGCGCGGGAAATACATCGTCTTCCGCCTGAGCGGAAGGTTGGCCCTGCTGGTTCACCTGCGCATGACCGGGAAATTGAGATTCGTCCCCAGCCTTTCTCCCCGGGAAAAACATACCCATGTCATCTTTTCCTTCAAAGGGTTTCCATGGCAACTTCGATTCGTAGACCCGCGCAAATTCGGCCGGTTCTTTGTGGAAAGCAAAGGGATTCAGGAAGGGCTTGAGTCTCTGGCCGACCTGGGGCCGGAGCCTTTGGAAATCTCTGCCAAAGCATTCATCCGCCGGGCGCGGTCAAAGCGCCGGGCAATAAAACCCCTTCTTCTGGACCAGCGGTTCCTGGCTGGTGTGGGAAACATCTATGCCGATGAAGCCCTCCACCGGGCACAGATTCATCCCCGGCAGCGGGCCCAATCATTGGGTGAGGAGGCTCTCCTCAGGCTATACTGGGCTTTACGGCGCATTCTTCAAGAGGCCATCCATGCAGGGGGGTCCTCGGTCCGGACCTACGTGGATGCGTGCGGGTCTGCCGGGAGTTTTCAAAATCGATTGCGGGTTTACGGCCGTGAGGGACAGCCTTGCAGGGTTTGCGGGGCGGAGGTCGTCCGGGAGCGTGTGGGCGGAAGGAGTTCTTTCTTCTGTCGGCGATGCCAGAGCAGGAAATAATTTCCCAGGGACAAAGGTTTTCCTATGGGGAAGGATTGACCGGGGGCTGGAAAATTAGTTGCATAAAAACAAGCCTCATTCTAAAATAGGATGTATTTCATTTCCCGTCTTGGCGTCAGGGAAGGGCCAGTGGACCCTCTTCAAATTCTGAAAAAAAATAACTTTTTCGCCTCCCTGTCTGAGCCTTCTCTAAAGGAGATCAGCCGGCTTTTCTCGGAAGAAAAATACCAGCGGGATGATTATGTTTTTTTCGAAGGGGATGCCCCGGAGTGGTTTCATGTCATCAAAGAGGGGAAGGTGAAGCTCGTCAAACACTCAGACACCGGCAAAGACGTCATTCTGCAGATTTTTGTCCCCGGGGATATGTTCGGGGAGGTCTCCCTCTTCGACCGCAAACCCTATGCGGCCTCGGCCCAGGCCATGGAGCCCTCGGTTGTCCTCAAGCTCTCCCGCAAAGAATTCTTCCTCCTTTTCAGCCATCACCCCTTTGTGGCCACGGAAATGATCATGGAACTGGGGCGGCAGCTGCGCGAGGCCCACGCCACTATCAAGAGCTTGGCCGTGGACCGGGTAGAACAGCGCATCGCCAACATTCTGTTGAAACTGGCTGAAAAGGTAGGAACTCCCGAGAACGGGGGAATCCGGCTGAACCTCGCCCTCACGCGCCAGGACCTAGCCGACATGGCCGGAACGACCGTAGAGACAACCATCCGCATCATGAGCCGGTTTACCAAATCAAAGATCATCAAGCCTGTCAACGGGAAGATCCTCATCCTTCACCCGCAAACTCTGCTGCGCATCTCGGAAGGGAAAGAAACCTTTTAGCCTTCCTTAAACCTACAAAAAAAATAGAAAAAATAAATTAAGTTCTTGACAGTTTTAGTAAATGAAATAAAATATTTCTTTACATTCCAGCCTTCCTTGGCAAAGAGAGGGGAGGGTTGTCCTTACAGAGGAGGCGGGGAGGGGGTAGAAACGGACCATTGGACGGAGGGGGCGGGATCAACCCCCATCATGGGGTAAGAACGACGGATCAAAGGAGATGGAAGGTATGGACATGGCGGAAAAGGAGAGGCAATGCTGCAGAAACCTCGTCTTTATCCTGACGAATGCGCTGGTGGCTTTAGCCGTGGTCTTGACCTTGGGTGGGGCTCCCGAGATCGGCGCCCAGGCCCCAAAAGAGAAAGAGCCAAGCGTGGAAGGAGCTACTTATGTCGGTTCCAAGAATTGTGAGATTTGTCATAAAAAGATATATCTGGGGTGGAACTCTACGTTGCATCGGCGGAAGATCCAGCCAGCGGAGGAGACGACCGTGGTCGGGGATTTCTACCGGAACAACACCTTCAAGGTGGAAAGGGGAGGAAAGACGTACCCTACACGCATGTTCAAAAAAGGGAAGGAGTTCTTCATCGAGACCACGGGCGCGGATGGCCAGATGCATACATATAAAGTCGAGTGGGTTATCGGCACCACCTGGAAGCAACGGTACGTGACCCGATTTCCCAACGGGGGGATGCACATTCTCCCTGTGGAATGGAGCGTGGCTGCAGAAACCTGGTCGGACTACCAGGGGCTTAAGAGTTTCGACTATACACACCCCAGTTACTGGGCGGCCAAAGAGCGCACCTGGCAGGATAAATGTGGGAGCTGCCACGTGACCGGCCTCTCTTACGAGTTCGATCCGAAAACCTATATGTACAAGAATACCACCTGGGTGGATAATGGGGCCGGGTGCGAAGCCTGTCACGGCCCGGGAAGCAAGCACATGGCTGCCCCCACAGAGGAAGAGAGACGGTTGACCATCATCAATCCGGCGAACATGCCGCCGTTCCTGGGCGCACAAGTCTGCGGTCAATGCCACACCCGGGGTTTTACGTGGGATGGGAAATACGAATATCCCAAAGGGTACATTCCTGGCCGGCAGCTTTTTGAATTCTATCAGGATAAAGCTGGCGTCTGGCCCGGCGGCGAAGCGCGCCAGCACCACCAGCAGTACCTCGACTGGATGAAGAGCAAACATGCCAATGTTGGCGTTAGCTGCTGGATTTGCCATTCTATCCATGACCGGGGAAAGACAGCCCGATTCGCTTTAAAGAAATCCGGAGACGCTCTCTGCGTGGACTGTCATAAGGCATCTGCCAAAACAGGACAGAGAACGATTCATAGTATCCATGATTTCGGTGGTTGCATCGGCTGCCATATGCCCCGAACCGCCAAGAGCTCGATCCTGGGGGATATTTCTTTGCATACTTTTAGGGTCGTTTACCCCTCGGTCTCCATTGCCAAGGGAGGCTTGGAGAAACAGCCCAACTCCTGTAACCTCTGCCATTACCATAAAGACGACCCCCCGGACAAACTCCAGATATACATGGACAAGATCAAAGAGTCCTATTACAAAGCGTCCGATTACAAATGATCGGGACGCCCTCCCTTTAAAGGCGGGGGAGTTTGTCGCTCCCCCCCGCCCCATCCGATGGAAACACCAACGCCTCAAGATGATTGAGCAAACGCTGTTCCCGCCCGCCCCGGGAACGGTCTGGAATGAATGGATTTTTATGATCGTTGGCTAAAAGTTGGGGTGGGCCCTCAGGGGGCGGTGGACAACCGTAGTAAGGTTGGTCTACAATACGGTCAAAAAAATTCGAACGGCATGATGGGATAGATCATGGCCGAGAAGAAGGAGTTTGTTTAAATTAAAAAAATGGTTGGACCGGAACTTTCTAACAACGCTCTGAAAGTCCTGGAGCGGCGTTACTTAAAAAGGGATGAGGAAGGGAAGATTCTGGAGACCCCCGGGGAGATGTTCTTGCGGGTGGCCCGGAATATTGCCCAGGCCGATTTATTATACACGCCCGATAAGAACCTGGGGCCGGTCATTGAATCCTTTTATGAGATGATGGCCCGACTTCTCTTCCTTCCCAACTCCCCCACTCTGATGAACGCCGGAAAAGAGCTTCAACAGCTCTCGGCCTGTTTCGTCCTGCCGGTTGAAGATTCCATGGAGTCTATCTTCGAGGCTCTGAAAAATACCGCCCTGATTCACAAGAGCGGGGGAGGGACGGGATTTTCTTTCTCCCGCCTTCGGCCGAAGAATGATGTGGTGCTTTCTACCAAAGGCATTGCCAGCGGACCGGTTTCCTTCATGAGGATCTTTGACGTGGCCACGGAAACGATCAAGCAGGGCGGGACACGGCGGGGTGCGAACATGGGCATTCTGCGCGTGGACCATCCGGACATTTTGGAATTCATCACGGCCAAAGAGGATAAGGCCCGGCTGACGAATTTCAACCTGTCGGTGGGGCTTACCGAAACTTTCATGGAGGCCGTGGAGAAAAACGAGACGTACGACCTGGTCAATCCCCGAACTCGAAAGGTCGCAGAAAGGCTGAGCGCCCGCGGAGTTTTCAACCTGATTGTCCGCTCGGCCTGGAAGAGCGGAGAGCCGGGCATTCTCTTTCTGGAAAGGTTGAACCGGGATAATCCTACCCCCCTTCTGGGGGAGATTGAGAGCACCAACCCCTGCGGCGAGCAGCCGCTGCTCCCCTATGAATCCTGCAACCTGGGGTCGATCAACCTCTCGAAAATGGTGACGGAAGGGCAAGTGGACTGGGCAAGACTCGGTGACCTTGTCCATAGATCCGTCCATTTCCTGGATAACGTCATCGATGTTAACCGTTACCCCCTCCCGCAGATCGAATCCATGACCAAAGGGAATCGAAAGATCGGGCTGGGGGTGATGGGTTTTGCCGACATGCTGATCCAGATTGAAGTTCCCTACGACTCTGAAGAAGCTATTGCCATAGGCGAAAAAGTCATCTCCTTCATCGGGGAGGAAGCCCGCCAAGCCTCGATTCGTCTGGCCCGGGAGAGGGGTGCTTTCCCGAACTTTAGAGGCTCAATCTTCGAATCCCGCCGGGAACCGGGCCAGGAAGCGCCGAGGCGGAACGCCACCCTGACAACCATCGCCCCAACGGGCACACTGTCCATCGTTGCCAATTGCTCCAGTGGCATTGAGCCCTACTTCGCCCTCGCCTACGTGCGGACAGTTCTGGACCGGGAACAACTTTTAGAAGTTAACCCCTTCTTCGAGGCCACAGCCCGGCGGGAAGGATTTTATAGCCCGGCGCTGATGGAGAGGGTTTCTGCAGAAGGAAGAGTCCGATCATTCAGCAAGGGGGAGGTGCCGGAGAAGTGGCGGGGGATCTTTGCCACGGCCTATGACATCTCTCCCGGGTGGCACGTGCGCATGCAGGCTGCCTTCCAGAAGTACACCGACAACGCCGTATCCAAAACGGTGAATTTCCCAGCCGAGGCCAGCGAAGAGGACGTGGCCCGGGTTTACAGGCTCGCCTACCAGGCCGGATCTAAAGGGGTGACGGTGTACATCCAGGGAAGCCGGGATTCCCAGGTGTTAAGCATCGAAGGGGTTCGAGAGATGCGAGAGATCGGGAAATCTGGCCGACCGGATAAGGTCCCTTTGAAATCTTTCCTGGGGGTAGAACCTTTCAAGCCCAGACCCCGGCCCGAGGTGACCAGCGGTCAAACGAGAAAAGTGATTACCGGCTGCGGGGCACTCTACGTAACCATCAACGAAGATCAGGAGGGGATCTTCGAAGTCTTCGCCCAGATGGGGAAATCCGGCGGCTGTGCAGCGTCTCAGAATGAAACCACCGGACGGATGGTTTCTTTGGCTCTACGCTCGGGGATTGACGCAGAGTCCATCCTCCGCCAGCTCCGGGGGATCCGCTGCCCTTCTCCTGCCTGGGGAAAGGGAGGGATGGTGCTCTCCTGTTCCGATGCCATTGCCAAGGCCCTGGAAAAATATTTGGCGGAATCTAAAGGTATGTCTTTCCCAAAGGAGAAGGGGACGGCCGATGGGGGATTGATGGCTTGCCCTGATTGCGGGGACACCCTCGAGCCCGAGAGCGGGTGCCTGATCTGCCGGTCCTGCGGGTTCTCCAAATGCAGTTGATAAGGGGAATCAGGAACAGAGTCTATTCCAGAATGAGAAAGAATCTTTCCATGCCCAATTTGGTTTCCCCCTGATTCGTTCAAAAACTTAAGGGACCGTGATGAAATCAAAGGCGCTTGCTTTTATGGTTTCCGGCGTTGTTATTCTGGCCCTTGCTCTGGCCTTCGGCCTAATGGATTTTTATAAGAGCAAACCGAAGAAGATTAAGTGCCTGGCAGACGGGTTGGCTGCCCCTCCTTTCCGGCTCAAGAGCCTCAACGGGGAGGAAGTGGATTCTTCGGCCTTCCAGGGGAAAGTGGTGCTCCTCGATTTTTGGGCAACCTGGTGTCCCCCCTGCCGGCAGGAGATTCCCCATCTGAATGAACTTTACGAAAAATACAAAGGGGACGGGCTGGTCATCATCGGCATATCCTTGGACCGGGGGGGGCCGGATGGGGTGAAGAAATTCCTGGAGAAATCCAGGGTAGAGTATATTAACGTCATGGGGAATGAGGCAATCGTGGAGGCGTACGGCAATATTCCTGGCATGGGGCCAATTCAAGGGATTCCCACTACATTTCTTATTGACCGCAAAGGCCAAATCTGTCGCCGATTCGTGGGCTACACAGACAAAAGGGTTTTTGAGGAAGCCATCAAACAAGTTCTCTGAGGACCCGGGAAAACCGAAAAGAGAGCTTGGGGCAGCGAGAAAATCTTCTAACCCGCAATAAATCCTCTTTCCCGGAGAGCTTTCATTAGACATGATTTAAATCATTTTTGTTCCTGTCTTTCATGATAGGGTAGGTCAAAATATTCAAGGTGGTTTAGAAACTGTTATCCCGAAGGATGCTGGTATAAGAAATTCAGTCGGCAAGCAGAACCCATTTTTGAGGAGGGGTAGAGGTCATGCGCCAGGGGAAGTTAAGGATTGACAAAGAAATGAACATTGGAGAGGTCCTGGACAAGTATCCCGAAGCCCGGGAGGTCTTCAAGAAGCACTTCGGAGAGGACTGTTTCGCCTGCACGGGTTCGCGGATGGAGACGATTTTGTTCGGAGCCTTGATGCACAATAAAGATGCAAATGCCATCGTGAGAGATCTTAATGCCAAGATCAAAATATGATGACCTCGTAAAAATTTAAAATTCTCCACCCCTCCTGAAAGGGGAAAGGGGAGGGGAGGGGAGAGGAGAGTACTTTTCCCTCCTTAACCATTCCCTCTTTCGTGGAGAGGCAGAGTGTTGGACTTTTTGCGATTTCGTCAAATATGAAAAAGGGGGAAGAAGATGACGCACAAGATCACGGATGATTGTATTATGTGTGGGACCTGCAAAGAGGAATGCCCGGTCGAGGCCATCAGCGAGGGAGATCCCAAGTATGTGATCAACCCCGATCTTTGCACAGATTGCGGCACCTGTGCTGACGTTTGCCCGGTAGAGGCCTGCGTTCCGGAGTGAAGAGCGCTGGAAAGACAAGCAGGGATACCCGGCCCATCCTTTAACCCTTAGTGATTTTAAAGAGGAGAAGCCCATGCGGGAAAAAGTGGAAAAAGCGATCGAGGGAATTCGTCCTTTCCTTCAGGCGGACGGTGGAGATATCGAGTTGATCGACGTCCAGGACGACGGGGTGGTCAAAGTCAAACTGGTAGGTGCATGCGGCTCCTGTCCCATGTCCCAGCTTACTTTAAGACGAGGGGTAGAGGCCCGGCTCAAGGCCCAAGTCCCCGAGGTCAAAGAAGTCCTCTCCGTTTAATCTCTGTCGAGAGTCAAAGAAAAGGGGGCGGGAGCTGGCGCCCCTTCAGATCTTTCTTCCTACGTCCAGGCCTTCGGCCACAGCTTCCAGAGCCTTGCGGGGACTCTTGGCGTCTCCGATGAGGTAAGCCTCGCTTACCCGATGCTTGACCATTTCATAAAGGACATTAGCAGGTCTTACGCCGGTGGCGATGACCACTGTGTCTCCCCGGATAAGCTCCTCTTTCCCTTCCCGGTCGACGATTACACCCTCAGAGGTAACCTCCTTGGCCAGAGCGTTAGTCATCGTTTTGACGCCGAGGCGGAAGAGGTCCTGACGGATGGTCCAGCGGGTACTGGTGCCGATGTCCTGTCCTAGTTTTTTGAGCATCTCCACCACCGTTACCTTTTTCAATCCCCGGGTGATGAGAGAATGCAGAGTCTCTTCTTTCTCGGCCTGGTTAAACATCAAGAAATAGAGAGTATCGCTGTCGAGGGTCCCTTTGCGGGCTAATAAAAGAGCCGTCTCCAGGCCCACGGCCCCACCTCCGATGACAATGATTTCCTTGCCCGTATCTACCTCGCCCGTGAGCACATCCCAGGCCATGAAGACATTCGGCCTGTCCAGCCCCTTTATCTCGGGTCGCAAAGGCCATGCCCCCGTAGCCACAATGACGGCGTCGGGCTTCTCCCGTTCCACCTGGAGCAGGGAGGCCTCGCTCCGGGTGTAGACGGTCACGTTCAATTTGCCCATCTGGTGCTCGAGGTACTTTACGAACGTGAGGAACTCCCCCCGTCCCGGAGGGATGGCTGCCAAGCGGAGTTGACCCCCCAATCTTTCAGCTTTTTCGTACAGACAAACCTCATGCCCCCGCAGGGCAGCAAGCCGGGCCGCTTCCATGCCTGCCGGTCCTCCCCCGATGACCATCACTTTCTTCTTACGGGTGGCTGGCTCGACGGTCAATTTTGCCTCTGCCCCGGCCCGGGCATTCACCAGACAGGTGACCGGCTTCCGGTCGAAAAGGGTATCAAAGCATCCCTGGTTGCAGGCAATGCAATAATTGATTTCATCGAAACGCCCCTGCAGGGCTTTGTTGGGAAGCTCCGGGTCGGCAATTAAACCGCGGGCAAAGCCAATGAGGTCAGCCTGTCCGTCCCGAAGAATCTGATCGGCGAGAAGCGGGTCGTTGATCCGGTTGCAGGCCATTACCGGAATGGAGACTGCCTGCTTGATCCCCTGGGCCAAGTAGACGAACCCGCCGCGGGGTAACCCCATGGTGATCTGGGGAACGCGGGTCTCATGCCAGCCGCCGGTGACGTTGATCATATCTACCCCGGCTTTCTCCAGTTCGTGGGAAAAAATTTGCGCCTCCTGATTGGCCAGTCCTCCTTCCATGAACTCATTGCCGGCTACCCGGAAGATGGTCGGGAAATCGGGCCCGACCTCCCGGCGCACTTCCCGGGCTACCTCCAGCCCGAAGCGCATGCGCCCGGCAAAATCTCCCCCGTATTCATCCTTCCGCCTGTTAACGATGGGGGAGAGGAACTGGCTGATGAGGTAACCGGCCGCGGCAATGACCTCCACGGCATCGAAGCCCGCCCGTTTCAGACGC
>Ga0315282_10015954_pt1 | contig 11024 bp, 6 predicted proteins | sample YL17G07_20_MG_FD_203693 | JGI IMG/M metagenome (GOLD analysis project Ga0315282, IMG submission 203693) | Sediment microbial communities from Yellowstone Lake, YNP, Wyoming, USA - YL17G07_20 | ecosystem: Environmental > Aquatic > Freshwater > Lake > Sediment | place: USA: Wyoming | collected...
CCCGGAGAGCAGCCGACGAGGCTCGAGGAAGTCTTTTTACTTCCTTGGGAGATGTCGGCGAGCTTCCGCGGAGCTTTTATAAGTCATTTTGACATGTCGGTGAGCCTTCGCAGACCTTTTTTAGGTCTTTTTCACCTGTCGATCAGCGTTGAAAGACTAAAGTTGATAGGAAAGCACCGGTCGAGGAGCCTCTGCCGAGCTTTTTTACCTGGATTTCACTAAGCCACCAGCTTTCAGGAAGAAAAAAACAGAGAAAAAGTCATTTCATGCATCGGCACCGAGTGACTGAGGGGAAACCAACTATCTACCCGGCCTGGCTAGGGGGGAGGTACTGCTCCAAGCTTTCGCACCACCTCCCCCCGCCGCGGCCTTCTACATTCTCTTGAGTTGAATCAATTGGGTCGCTCGTCCGGGGGACCCTTGAGGATGTACGGCTCCGCGTTCCAGACGCCGCATTGCCGGTTGTCCCGGTCCATGCGCCAGTGGATGTAGACCCGGCGGTCGTACGACAGCAGGATCTCCGGAGGGGGCGGGAACGGCGACGAGCCCAGAATGGCGTCTATCGCGGCCACGTCGAAGACCGTGTTGCCCGACGAATGGATGACCTTGACGTTCTCCACCTCGCCGGTCTCGAGGATCCTGAACTCGAGCTTGGCCCATCTCGTGAAGTCGTTGAGCGGGCTGTCCGAGCCGTAAGACCGGCTCCAGTTCACGAGCGCGCCGTCCCCCCAGAAGCGGTGGATCTTGCGGTGGATGAGCGTGATGTACTCGGCGAAAGGATGCCGTCTCGCGTTGAGCTCGGTCTGGTTGCCGGGTTGCACGTCCGGGATGAAGTTCTCGAGCGCGGCCTTGATCTTGGCGAACTTGTCGGCCTTGGACCCGTGCGCAAGGAGCTTCTTCCGCTCCTCCTGCGCGTCTCTCCGCTCTTCGGACATCTCGCGGCCGAAGGTCCCCTCGAACTGGCTCCACGAAAGCTTGAGGTTGATCGGTCTGGGCTTGCCGTCCTCGCCTGCAGGGCCAGGAATCTCCTCGGGGAACGGGATCCGCTCGCCGTCCGGCTCGATGTTCAGCTTCTCTCCCGTGGTCGGCGAGACCTTCTTCCACTTCTCTTGGGCCTGCTGCTTCGCGAGCCGCTGCTGCGTCCGGCCCTCGACGGCTTCCCGGGCCTTGGCTTCCCGCTCGTCTGTCTTGTCGTCCTTGCCCTCCTCCCCCTTGTCCTCGCTGTCCTGCCCCTGGTCGTAGAGGGTCGTCTGGAGCGCCCGGGTCTCCTTGTCCACCTTGCGGTCGAACGGCGCGAGGAACTTCGCATCATCCGGCGTTCCCTCGTCCTTCTGCTGCTGCTGGTCGACGAACTGCTTGTTGTTGAGATCCGGAAGCGCCTTCAGCTCCGGAGGTTTCTCCTTCTTCTTCTCCTCGGGCTTGGAAGGCTCCACCTTCTCCGGCGGCTTGGGCTCCTCAGGCCGCAATTCCATGGGCTTGGGCTCCGGTTTTTTCTTCTTGTCCCGAACGGGCCTGGCCTTCTCCGGAAAGTCCCTGGAGGCCGAGCCCGGCTTGAGTATCTCGAGCTCCACTTCCTGGATCGGTTTCCCCTTTTCCTTGTCCTTGGGTAGCGGGACCGATGAAATGAGCGAGTAATGGAGGAGGATCGAGACGAGGATCGCCGGCCACAGGGAGTGCCACCACGGCTCCCATTCCCTTTCGGAATGATGGTATCTCGGCTTCTTGTCCATCGTTGGTCCCGGATCCCGGTCAACCGGGCATTATCCTCCACCCTTTGGGAATATCTCAAGAAAAATTGGCTCGAAATAGGACAAGAGGAAGCACGGCGATCTCAGGGGAAGGTGACCCGGAGCAATTCGAACATCGAAAGAGCGGCTTTGCCGCGGTTCGATCCCACGGTGCTGCAGCCGCAGCCGTTCCCGTTCCCCTTCTCTACGCCCGCGTCGGCACCTGCGTCGCCCGCATCGCCCATTGCGGCGCCGTCGCTGTCCCCGTCCGCATCCGTGTCCGTATCGCCGTCCGTGTCCGTATCCGTATCCGTATCGCCGTCCGTATCCGTATCGCCGTCGGCATCGGAGTCCGCGTCGGTGTCCGCGTCGCCGTCCGCATCGGCATCCCCGCCTCCGTCCGTGCCTCCGTCCACCCCGCCGTCCGAGGGGTTCATGACCCGGATATCGATCGAATAGCCCTCGGCGCCGGCGTCCACACCGGCGTCCGCGCCGGCATCCGAACCGGCGTCCGATACGGCCGGGAACGCCCCTTCCACCACGAGGTACACGGTGCGGGTCGCGTCCGCGGTCCAGGTCAGGATCTCGGTCTGCGACGTCCCGCCGCCGTCCGTCTCGGCCAGGCAATCGATGGACTCGTTGCACGACCCGAGCAGCCGCAAGGACACGTCCATCGTGGTCGAGGGAACCACGGTCGCCTGCATCCGATTCCCGGCGTCGAGATGGACGACATAGACGACGTCGTGTCCGGGCTGGCTGGCGTTGCCGCAGCCGTTCCCGTAGGTCGTGACGTGGCTCGGCCGTCCTAGCATGGTGTTGGCCTCGTCGAACGGAAGCGGCGCTGCCTCGATGGGATCGTTGCAGCCTCCCTCTTCCACGCCTGCGCAGCTGCCCTCGCCCGCGCACACGTCGTCGTGGGTCAGAGCGTTCCCGTCGTCGCAGACCGGCGAGGTGCGCCAGCCCCAGTCTCCGCCCGCGTTGGTGCAGTAGTAGGTGCTGCCGTTGCAGTTCTGGGCCCGGCACAGGGTATGGTCCCCATTCGTGCAGGTGAACGTGTCCCCGCTGCCGCACGTGCCGTTCGCCCCGTTCGCGCCGCACCCCTCGCATACCGACTCCACGGTCAGGGTGTCGAGCTCGCACGTGTCGCTCCCTCCGCAGCTGCCCGGAATGCTGGAACAGCCCGTGACGTTGTCGCATGCCGCCTCGCAGCAGCCCGTCGCCATGCAGGCCTCGGCGGACGTCGGTGTGCATTCGCAGCTTGCGTTGCACGAGCCGGAGCCGTTGCAGTGGAGGTCGCAGGTCGCGGGATAGTCGTTCCACGTGAGGCTGACGCACACGTCCGAAGGGCAACCAAAGGTTCCGCAGAGCGTGTCCGTATTCTTGGGGGTCTCGGCGCAGAGGGAGGTGCCGTTGCACGCCCGGGTCATGCAATCCGAGTCGGCGCAGGTGATCGTCGTGCCATGGCATCCCCCTCCGGTGCATTGATCCCCGTAGGTGCAAAGGTCGCTGTCGTTGCAGACCGTGGAGGTCCTCCAGGCCCACGTCCCGGTGTCGTTGGTGCAGTAGTACAAGGTGCTGTTGCAATTCTGGGCCTGGCACGGCGTGTGGGTGTCGTTGTCGCACGTGAAGCTCGTGGTGCCGCCGGTGCAGAAGCCGAACGCGCCGCTTTCGCCGCACCCCGTGCACACCGACCCGACGGTGAGGGTGTTCGTGCCGCACGTGTCGGACCCGGCGCAGGCGCCGGGCACGGTATAGCAGCCCGTGGGGGAGCAGGCCGGCTCGCAGCATCCGGAGGCCGAACAGGTTGCCGGCGTGTTCTCATCGCAGGTGCAACCGGTCTGGCAGGCCCCTTCGCCGTTGCAGAAGATCTGGCAGGTGGCCGGGTAGCTGTGGAACTCGGGGCCGCTCACGCAGTAGTTGGCCGGGCAGGCCTTGGTGCCGCAGCTGTCCGCATAGTCGTCGGGCCGGGGGGTGTAGTCGAAGCGGTTCTTTGACACGTCGCAGTATCGGCAGCCCAGGGTCGGGGTTCCATCCGACCATGTATACCCGTCGATGTAGCACATATCGTGGAAGCATTCCCCTTCCGCGCACACGCCGTCCGTGCACGGCGTGCCGGTGGCCTTGTGGGGATAGTGGCATTGCCCGTCCTCCGAGCACCAGCTCGGAAGATCGTTGCACTCCCCGGGGGCGTCGCACGCGCTCACGCAGCAGGTGCCCGCCACGCAATGGTTCAGCGCGCACTGGCCGTCGATCGCGCACGGATTGCCCCAAGGGGCCCAGATCCGGAAGTCCGGCTGCATGGCGCCCAGAAGGTCGCACCGCACCCAGCGCGAGTGGCCGCCGCCCAGGGGGCCCGAGGGGATGTAGACGAGCCGCGCCCGGCAGTGGTAGTCCCCCGGATCGGGTTTGGCCATATCGCCCGACGGGTTCGTGTCGGTCGTGTCCTCCCACGTGTCGGACATGCCGAGGCCGCTGCCGTCGAACAGGGTTCCATGGGGTTTCACCTCCCACTCGATTTTGACCTTGGTCCTCCCGTAGGGGTTGGTCCGCCCGCCCGAAAAGGTGATTTTATTGCTGAAATACAAGAAGGGTTGGATCTGGCGGCTCGTGCCAAACACGAGCTGTCTCATGCCCAGCGATCGGCCCGGCCCGTTGTTGCCGTAATAGAGATAGGCATGGCCGTTGCCCACCGTGTGGATGGCGCCCGCGAGCACGTCGCTGTACCCATCGCCGTTCACGTCGCCCGCGCCGGCCACGGACCATCCGAAGGAATACGAGGAGCCTGCGCCGTCCGCGACCCAGTTCGCGACCCCGAACTTTCCTCCGAGGCCGTTGGATTTCCCAAGGTACACATAGATCCGCCCCTCGTTGCCGGTTCCCACGTCCGGGCCGCCGACGACGACGTCGTCGTAGCCGTCGCCGTTCACGTCGCCGGCATTGGCCACCGACCAGCCGTACTTGGCGTAGTCCTCGTTCGACTCGCCCATCCAGACCTTGTTGTTCGGGGTTCCGGTCACGCCGCCGTTCACGCCGTTGTCCGATCCGAGCCACACGAACGCGGCTCCCTCGTCGGTCGAGCCGTTGTCGTAATACGGAGCGCCCACGACCACGTCGTCGTGGCCGTCGCCGTTGACGTCGCCCGCCGCGGATACCGAGTAGCCGAGCTCGGCGCCTGCCTGGTTCGACTCGGCGGTCCAGTCCGCGTTCGCCGGGGTCCCGTCCGTGCCGCCGTGGATGCCGGTGAGACCGCCGAGCCAAACGAACGCGGCGCCTTCGTCGGTCTCGCCGTCGTCATACAGGGGGGCGCCGACGATCACGTCGCTGTAGCCGTCTCCGTTCACATCGCCAGCCGTGCGCACGGACATGCCGAGCCTGGCGCCGCTCTGTCCGGAGTCCGCATGCCAGGAGGGATCGGCCAGGAGCCCGGAGGCCGAGCCGTACCAGACCGAGGCGCGGCCGGCGCTGCTGTTCGCTCCCCAGGCGCCCACGATGACGTCCGCATATCCGTCGCGGTTCACGTCCCCGGCCGTGGATACGGAGAATCCGAGATACGCGTTGGCCTGGTTCGGCTCCGGTGTGGTCCAGGCCGGGCTGGAGCCCAGGCCCGTGTTCGATCCGTGATACACGTAGGCCTTGCCTTCGTTGGCCTGCCCGTTCGTGTAGCCGCTCGCACCGATGATGACGTCCGCGTATCCGTCGCCGTTCACGTCCCCGGCGGTGGACACCGAGGAGCCGAAGTGGAGGTTGGCTGAGACCGCCGCGTACTTGCTCCACGACGCCGAGGTCGACAGACCGGTCGAGGAGCCGTTGTAGAGATAGGCCGATCCCACGTCGACCGTGCCCGAGACGTGCACCATGGGCGCGCCCACGATGACGTCGTCGTAACCGTCGCCGTTGATATCGCCCGCGGAGGCCACGGACAGGCCGAATTGATCGGTCGCGGACACGCCGTCCTTGGTCCACCCGGCCGTGGCGGCCAGCCCCTCGGCCGCGCCGTAGTACACGAAGGCCTTGCCCTCGTTGGTCTGGCCGTTGGTCATCATTGGTGCGCCGACGATGACATCGTCACGCCCGTCGCCGTTCACGTCGCCCGCCGCGGTCACGCTTGCGCCGAAGTACGAGTTGGCCTGCGTGCCGAAGGCGCTCCAGGCCGCGTTGGCCACGGTGCCGTCCACGCCCTTGTTGAGGCCGGTGGAGGAGCCGAGCCAGGCCAGTACCGCTCCCTCGTGATTCGTGCCCGTGGCGCTGTACTTGTGCGCGCCCACGATGACATCCGCGTAGCCGTCGCCGTTCACGTCGCCCGCAGTGGACACCGAATGCCCGAGGTACGCCCCGGCCTGTGCGCCGAGGATCTTCCACGCCGCGTTGGCCGGCGTGCCGTATGCGTCGTTATTGACCCCGCTCGCCGAGCCGTACCAGACATAGGCCGCGCCGGCTTGGCTCGAGTAGTTCTCGTCCCCTACGATCACGTCCGCGTAGCCGTCGCCGTTCAAGTCGCCCGCAGTGGAAACCGAGGACCCGAAAAATTCGCCGCTTGTGCCGGAGAGGGCGTGCCATCCCAAGGTGCCAGAAAGACCCGCGTCCGAGCCGTAGAGCACGAAGATCTTGCCCTCGTTCGTCAGACTGGTCCCATCGTAGCCTTTCGCGGCGAAGATGAAGTCCCCGTAACCGTCGCCGTTGACGTCCCCGGCCGGACCTCCTGCATTGCCCAGGTCCTCGTAGTCCTGGTCGCCCTCGTAGGAAAAGGCATAGCCGCCCTCATTGTAATAGACCCAAATCTTGCCCGCGTCCGTGTGGCCGTTGTCGTAGGTCACGGCACTAACGAAGAAATCGCTGTAGCCGTCGCCGTTGACATCCCCGGCCGTGCCGACGACGAACCCGTACTGGGAGTCCGTCTGGTCCGACTCGCCGGTCCAAGCCGGGGTCGCGGACAACCCGGTCGCGGAGCCGTGGTAGACGAAGGCCATACCCTCGCGCGTATGATCGTGCGTATACGAACGAGCGCCGATGATCACATCGGCGTACCCGTCCCCGTTCACGTCCCCGGCCGTGGAGACCGAGGTGCCGAAAAAAGCCGACCCCTGGTTCGATTCCGCGGTCCAGTCCGCAGTCAAGGAAAGCCCGGACGCGGAGCCGTAAAACACGAAGGCGCGTCCCTCACCGGTCTCTCCGTTCGAGTAGTTGCTGGCCCCGACGATGACGTCCGCGAACCCGTCGCCGTTCACGTCCCCTGCGGTCGAGACCGAAACGCCCAGATTGGCATTGGTCTGATCCGACTCCAGGGTCCAGGCCGGGGACGAGCCGAGCACCGGATCCACGACAATGGGGTAAAGAGCGTCCGTATCATCCACGAGAAGGAGAATGTTGTCCCCATCGACCTCCATGCGGGCCGGCAGCTTGCGTCCGGTCCGATCCGCGGCCGCGAGACCTGCGTACTCCAGCATGGGCCTGCCGTCCCGGACCAGCGAGGCCGAGGTTCCGGCTCCGTTCGCCTCGATGTCGAGGCCGGTCATCCGCACATTGATCGCCACCTCGCCCACTCCCTCGGGCCTGACTGCGATGTCGAACCCCTGCTCCAGCCCTCGGCTCGTGTTCGAGTACCATTCCACGAACAGGCCGTGATCCAGGTCGAGGCGCCTCAGGCACTCGTCGGTAGCGGCCGGTCCGGCCTTGTCGTCGCACCCGGCGAGGACCGGCTCCACGGCCCGCACGTCGAGCAGGCCCGAGGAGCGGCCGAAGCCGGTCACGCGCATGTCGAGGCCCCAGGAGGCGGCGCTGTCCGAGCCGTCTTGGGCCGCGATCGCCACCAGACCGTCCGTGAACGTGGCGTCGATGCGTTGGCTGCGGTTGAAGGCGCCGAATCCGGCCCCTTGGCTCCGGATGCGGTACTCCTCGTTCGCGATGCGGTTCTGGACCTCAGCCCACCAGGAGCTGTTCGCGCCCGCCGCGACGGGGATATTCCGGGTCTGGAGTTGAGCCCCGGTATTCTCCAAGGCCCGTGATTTCACCGACCCTGAATCGCCCCCCTGCCCGCAGCCAAAGAGCCCGTGCAGACATGCGATCCACAAGGCCGCGCCGAGCGCGAGCCCGATTCCGGATATACGATGTTTCATTGAATTGACCTCCCCTATGACGCAATTTTATATATACTGAAATTTCGACAAATCAAAGAATAAAGAAAAGAATAAAGAATGGAATGGATTTTGGCTCAGACTTTGGATCGGAAAATCAGCGTTGCGCTGTCGCTCTCCCCATTCGCGCCTGTATCGGCTTCTCGGCGCTGTGAATGCTTGCAGGCTCGATGGATGACGGTGTCAGCACCACGACATATTGAAACCAGCAGCTCCCTGTCCAGAGCAGGATTCCGACAAGGATGAATATGTATTTCGCTTTTTTCATGTTCTACTAGTATTAGTGCCGACATCGGGCAAATCCTTTAAAAAATGTGAAGAAGCGGATCTCATTCGAGTCTTGTGGTGTTGCTCAAGGACTTGTATACTTTCCTCATGATGCAATGCGGACTATGCCAGAACCGGGTGGAAGAAAGCGCCACCAAGTCCGTTTCCGGGCTGACCGTCTGCAAGGATTGCCTGAGCACCGACGCGCTGCCCTCGAGGCTCGCGAGCCAAGGGCTGCACCTGAGCTATGCGTATCTCACCAACTACGGCATGGTGAGCCCGAACGAGAAATTCGTCTTCGACTCGACGGAGCACAAGCTGTCGGCCCTGGGCGTATCGCCTAACTCGTCTTCAATCGACGCGCTGCTCGTGCACGAAGGTTTCAAGGCCAAGGTCACCAAGATTTTTGCCGAGGAGATCCAGGTAGGAGATTCCGATTTCGATCCGAAGGTCTGGATCCGGACCGACACGCCCGAGGAGACCGGGGCCTTCCTCAGGCTGAGCGGCGTGAAATCCGTGCTCCTGAAATTGATCGACATGCAGTCCGAGATCAACATCCACGGGGCCAAGATCTATGTCATCACGCATGGCAGCCTGGCCATCGATGTGAAGCAGTTCATCCTCCAGACAGGGATCCTGCTTCACTACCTGTCCGAGTTCTCGAGACCGTGAGGACCCATAACCAGGAGGGAAACGTGAGCAACAACCAAGCCAGCACAGAAGAGAAGTTCTGCCGAAAGGAATGGAAGAAGGTGACGGTCATCATCATCTCGGCGGTCATCCTCATCCTCTTCCCGTTCACGGTGGGACGGTATTTCGCCAGCATGCTGAAGGATTTCTCGATGCTCGACCGGGCGTCGGGGCTCGCTCGGCTGATCCTCATTCCCTGGCTCCCGATCGTCTGCGGCCTGGTTCCGCTGGGGCTCCTGGTAGCTGCCTTCCAGAAACGCCTGGACATGGAGCTTCGCCAGAAGCTCCTCTGGGGAGCCATGCTCTTCGGCATCGTCGCCGTGGTCCTGTTCGCCCTCTCTCTCCAAAGCACGCCTCTGAACTGAAACCTTCCCCTTTCTCGAAAATGACCATCCGATTCTTCTCCTCATTTTTCCCCTGCGACCGGCAAAAGAGGTTATACTGGTGGGAAGGGAAAGGGATTGCGAGGTGATGATGGACAAGGACAGAATCAAAAAGATGCTGAGGCCCGCGGGCGGGGTCCTGGTGGGCGCGTTCGCAGGCTTTCTCTTCTACCACTTCATCGGCTGCAACACAGGCGGGTGATCGATCGCGTCGAACCCATGGATCACGACCGTGTTCGGCGCGGTCCTGGGCGGCTTGGTGGTCACCAAGTGAAATGAGCATCGACCTACTAGGCGTATTCGGAGCCGGAGCGCTCACGTTCCTGACTCCATGCGTGTTGCCGCTCGTGCCGGTGTATCTCGCCGCCGTTGCGGGCGGTGACGCCGCGCGTCTCTCCGAGACCGGCCGCAGCCGCCTGGTCCTGCGCGCAGCCGCCTTCTCTCTGGGCTTCATCGCCGTGTGGAGCGCGCTCGGTCTCGCCGCCTCCTCGATCGGCTCGTTCCTGCCCGGACACCAAGGCGCCCTCAAGCTGGCGAGCGGCCTCGTCCTCGTCGTCTTCGGGCTCAAGTTCCTGGGCGTTCTGCGGATTCCGTGGCTGGATCGCACGGTCCGCGCAGACGACCGGCGCGTCCAGAACCGCATCGGGATCGTGAACGCCGCGATCCTGGGGGTGGTCTTCGCCCTGGGCTGGACCCCCTGCGTCGGGCCCATGCTCGCCTCGGTGCTGGCCTACACGGCCTCCTCGGCCCGGAACGCCTGGTCCGGCGCCGGATACCTTGCCGTGTACGGCCTGGGCATGACCCTGCCCCTCCTCCTCGTCGCTGTTTTCGCAGAAGCGGCCGGGAGCGTGATCAAAAAGATCGGCCCGTATCTCCCGCGGATCGAGCGGGCGATCGGCGTGTTGCTCATCGGCATCGGAGTTCTCATGGTTTTCGAATATGCACGTGATTTCTTGACCCTTTCCGGCCATGGTGATTTAAAGAGTAGATAATATTTTGCCCGAGTCAAAGGAGTATCCATTGAAGATCAGACTCATCGAGCCCAAGTTCCGGGTCAGCAAAATCGAACAGGACGAGAAGGATATCCGATCGTTCTGGTTTCCGAGGCTCACGCTCCCGCTCATCGCATCCCAGACCCCTCCGTCCATCGACGTCCGGATCACTGACGAGAATGTGACCCCGGTCGACTATGAGGAGGGCCCGGACCTGGTCGGCCTGACCGCCATGACCATGCACGCGCCGGCGGCCTACGCCATCGCGGATCGATTCAGGGCCAGTGGGGTTCCGGTGGTGATGGGAGGGATCCACGCCTCGATGATGCCCGACGAGGCCGGCAAGCACGCCGATTCCGTGGTGGTCGGCGAGGCCGAGGGGGTCTGGCCCCGTGTACTCGAAGATTTCCAGCGCGGAAAGATGAAGCCGATCTATCGTGCCGATACCCCCCCGTCGCTCGAGAACCTGCCGAGACCGAGGATGGATCTGCTGGACCAGAATGCCTACGACAAGCTGGGATCGGTCCAGACCACGAGGGGATGCCCCTTCAACTGCGACTACTGCTCCGTGTCCCAGTTCTCGGGACGAGGGCTCCGGAGCCGTCCGATCCCCGACGTGATCTCCGAGGTCCAGGCGCTCGGTGAGGCGTTCGTCATCTTCGTGGACGACAACATCGTGGGGAACCCTCCCTACGCAAAGGCCCTCTTCAAGGCGCTCACCCCTCTGAAGATCCAGTGGGCGGGCCAGGCCAGCATCAACGTCGCCAAGGATCAGGAGCTCATGCGGCTCGCGGCGGACAGCGGATGCTACTCGCTCTTCGTCGGGATCGAGTC
>Ga0315282_10015955_pt1 | contig 11024 bp, 10 predicted proteins | sample YL17G07_20_MG_FD_203693 | JGI IMG/M metagenome (GOLD analysis project Ga0315282, IMG submission 203693) | Sediment microbial communities from Yellowstone Lake, YNP, Wyoming, USA - YL17G07_20 | ecosystem: Environmental > Aquatic > Freshwater > Lake > Sediment | place: USA: Wyoming | collected...
TCTGGAGAAGCGAGAGGGGAAAAACGTGCCCGTTGTTGGCCACTTTCCCTGGATTCCTGGGTTGAAAGCGAAGATCAAAAATCTCTGGGTCCTGGACCAGAGGCTTCGGGCGGGAGATCTGCCGGCGAAAGGGGGTCGTATGCGAACTGCGAAATCCGAATGTGCGAAATGCGGAAGCAAAGGAAAAATTTGTCGTTCACCGGAAGGCTCCGGCCCGGACTTCTGTCCGACGCTCACTCGAAGGAAATCTATCGCCAAGGCCAACGAGGAATACGCCAAGCCTGATATCCTGAAATTTGCCCGGATGGCCTCTATCCAGGAAGCGGAATGTTATTCCGGTCGTGGGGCGAAGCCTTACGTGCTCCACCCGATAAAGACGAGGGTGCAGGAGGTTTGTGAATTCGCCCAGAAGATGGGCTACAAGAAGCTGGGAATCGCCTTCTGTTCCGGGCTCGGGAAGGAAGCCCTCTTGCTCACGCAGATACTGGAAGCCCAAGGATTTGACGTGATCTCCGTTGTTTGCAAGGCGGGCCGGACTCCCAAAGAGAATATCGGAATAAGAGACGAGGACAAGGTCCGTATCGGGGAATTCGAATCTATGTGCAGTCCCATTGCCCAGGCCCTGATTCTTAACGAGGAAAAGACTCATTTCAACATTCTTCTCGGTCTCTGCGTGGGACATGATTCGCTGTTTTTCAAGTACTCGGAGGCGAAGTGTACGGTGCTTGTAGTAAAAGATCGCGTATTGGCTCACAACCCGGTTGGTGCCCTATACACCACGGGTTCGTATTATGCACGCCTGCTGAAAAAAGGAGTCTGAACATTCAGGGTGATAGAAGGAGGTCATCTTTGAAAGCAAGTCTCCCGGAATTGAAGAATGTGGGTGGAGCAGGTTTACGAGAATCTGGCCGAGGCGCTCAGCTATCTTCCAAAACCGGACAATATGTTCAGGTGTATTTTGACCTGCGATATCTTCGCAAGGAAGTATGGGCTACAGTGGTCAATATGCGAAAACAGGGAGGGACGTCGAAATGGCTAAAAGTGAAGAGGAGAATTTTCATTTCAGGCTGATGGCCCTGACGTATAAATTGCGTGATTTTCTGCAGCCCCGGATAAAGATTTTGAAAGAAGTGGGCATTCAAGAGGGATTTCATATCCTCGATTACGGCTGTGGCCCCGGGAGCTATATCGTCCCACTGGCGGATCTTGTCGGGCCGTCAGGCAAACTCTATGCCCTGGATATCCATCCTCTGGCTATCAAGATGGTGAAGAAGCGCGCTGCAAAAAAGCATCTGGTAAATGTCATGACAATCCAATCCGATTGCCGGACGGAACTGCCCGATCGGAGTCTCGATGTTGCTCTCCTGTACGATGTGTTGCACGACCTGGACCAGCCGGGATTAGTTCTGAAAGAATTGCACAGAGTATTGAAACCGGGCGGAATTCTTTCATTCAGCGACCATCACCTCAAAGAAAATGACAGCATTTCGGGGATCACCCAATCAGGATTGTTTACCCCGGCCCGAAGAGGCCGAAAGACTTTTTCCTTTCAGAAAATCGGCTGAAACTAGGTTCGGAGGAGGCGAAAATGCCATTTTCCAGCAAATTCTCCGCGATTGTCTTGGCCCTTTTCCTTTCAAGAGTTTTTTAGGATGCGGAGCCTGAATCTTGAATGAAAAAAGAAATCATCGACCATTACCAGAAAAGCTGGAAGGACTACGATGAGTGGTATGATGCGCATCCGGCGCTTTATCAGTCGGAACTCGCGGCCTTAAGGAAGGCGGTTCCCTCTGGGGTAGGCTTGGAGATTGGAGTGGGAACAGGAAGGTTTGCTGCGCCTTTTGGGGTCCGCTTTGGCATAGATCCGGCCATCAATATGCTCTGGCTGGCAAAGAAGAGAGGGGTTCAGGTTGTCCAGGGTTTTGGAGAAAAGCTTCCGTTTAAAAATGAGTCATTTCATTTTGTCCTGATCGTTTTTGTGTTGGAGTTTGTCGATAATCCCTGCCGTTTCCTGAAAGAGGCGGTAAGAACTTTGAGGCAAAACGGAGCAATGATTCTAGGTTTTATCGACGAAAGCAATCAGTGGGGACGATACTATAAACGAGATTCCTCCCAAAGAGAATTTTTCCATCCCCCCTCTCCGGGAAAAATACTCGAGTTTTTTAAAAAAATAGGCATGGAGTTTCAAGAGGCCTTCCAGACTCTATTTCAACCTCCCCCGGATGTCAGGGAAAAAGAGGATCCCAGAAGAGGATTCGGGCAAGGGGGATTTGTTGTCCTTAGGGCAATAAAAAAATCATGAAGATCAGTTTTTCGCCAAAAATAAGGAAAAACTTTCCGGTATCATAATCAATACAAAAGGAATCATCATGTTTGATAACACCCATTTTCCCGGGGCGAAAAAATTCTGGCACGTGGGAAAATTATACGAGTGGTCTCAACCCAACATCCATACCATGTCCCATGCCCTCCATTATGGGACCTCGGTTTTCGAGGGCATTCGTGCTTATAACACAGAAAAGGGCCCTGCGGTTTTTCGTCTTCCTGAGCATATAGACAGGTTTATCCACTCTGCCGCGACTTTATATATGGAGGTTCCTTATAGCAAAGAAGAAATGATCAAGGCGATTAAACTCGTTATTCGAGAAAACTACCTGGAGTCTGCTTACATCCGTCCTGTCCTCTTCTATGCTTATGGAAAACTGGGCCTTGTGCCGAAATACTCTCCTGTGGAGCTCACCATCGGCGCATGGGAATGGGGAGCCTATCTTGGGGATAAGACGGAAAAAGGAGTTAGCGTTTGCCTTGTTCCCTGGAGACGCGTCCACCCCAGCCAGCTAGAGATGACAGCGAAACTCGGTGGCATATACGTTCAATCCGCAATCTGCGGCATGCTGGCTCGTTCCAAAGGATTTGACGAGGCCGTCTTTCTGAATCTTGAAGGAAACGTGGCCGAAGGTCCAGGGGAAAACATTTTCATCGTCAAGAACGGAGTTCTTATGACTAACGACACGAGCGAATCTGTTCTCGAAGGAATAACCCGGTCTTCGCTTCTTGAGGTAGCCAAAGATCTTGGTTATCGAACAAAAATCGGACCCATCGCTAAGGAAGATTTCTTCAATGCGGACGAAGCATTCTTCTCGGGGACGGCGGTGGAGATCGCTCCTATTGTCCACGTCTCGGACTGTTCTACTCCGAAAGGAGAGGAAAAAGAATACACCATAGGCTCGGGAAAAGCTGGAGATCTCACCCTTTGCCTGGTAAAAGCTTATAGGGATATCGTTACCAGGAAAAATACAAATTACGAGAAATGGCTGACCTCCGTCTATGATTGAATATGCTTTTTTCCTTCCGTTATTAAGCCCCAGAGAGCGACATTTCTGAAGAAGAAAATAAATGAAAATAAAGGATGCAGGCCTTTACGTGTTGGTTTTGAGAATGGAAAAAGGCAAGAAAATTAAAGCCGGCAAATTGCCGGAAACCTATTTCCATCCCGGATGCTATCTTTACGTCGGCAGAGCCAAGCGAGGCCTCAAGAAAAGGATCATCCGCCATTTGAAAAAAGACAAAAAACTTTTCTGGCATATCGATTATTTTCTCCTCCAAGCCAAGATAGATGAAGTCTGGATAAAAACCGAATCTTTCGCCGAGTGCCGGACGGTCGTGCAGATTAAAAAAGTATTGGGAAATTCGGTTTTTCCTCAAAAGAATTTTGGCGCTTCGGATTGCCGTTGCCCAAGCCATCTCCTCTTTCTGACTGAAGTCGATGATCTAAGAAAATTAAGGGAAAAACTCGGTTTTGAGAGGGCTGAGATTCATGGAATTTAAGCTTAAGCCAATCGGAATCATCCATTCTCCTTTCCATCGGTTTTTGACGTTCATGAGAATATCGAAGATAAAAAGAAGAACAAATCATGGAAAGTGATATTTCCCAAACGGCCTTTGGCCCGGTTCCGTCCCGACGGCTTGGCCGGAGCCTGGGCATAAACAACATTCCCCCAAAGAGATGTTCCTATGGCTGTATTTATTGCCAGGTTGGCAAGACATCGAACATCCAGGTTGAGCGTAGAGAATTTTATAGGCCGGAAAAAGTATTCCGTGATGTCGAAGAAAAAGCTATAAAGGCTCGACGCGCAGGAGAATCTATCAACTATCTCGCTTTTGTTCCTGACGGCGAGCCCACCCTGGATATCCATCTCGGCGAAGAAATCACGCTTCTCAAGAAGCTCGGGTTGAAAATTGCGGTGATTACCAATTCCTCCCTTATTTGGAAAAAAGACGTCAGGGATGAGCTCTGTGAGGCAGACTGGGTTTCGTTGAAGATAGATGCCCTTAGCCCTGATGTCTGGAGGAAAGTCAATCGGCCTCATGGTTCTCTAAGCCTGGATCAGATTTTGGAGGGCGTCTCCGAATTCGCCGGGACTTTTAAAGGCGATCTGACCACTGAGACCATGCTCGTCCAGGGCGTGAATGACCACGGAGAAGAAATAGAGAAAATCTCCGATTTCGCAGCCGGAATAAAACCGATGAAGAGCTATCTCGCCGTTCCCATAAGGCCTCCTTTAGAGAAGTGGGTTTCGCCTCCGGATGAAGATTCCTTGAACACGGCCTACCAGGTGTTCGAGGGAAAGTCGATTCATCCTGAATACTTGACAGGCTATGAAGGGAATTCCTTTGCCTTCACCGGGAACGTGGAGGATGATTTATTGAGCATCACTTCCGTGCATCCGATGAGAAAAGAGGCCGTATGCGAATTTCTAGAAAAAGCCGAAGCCGACTGGGAAGCGATAGACAAGTTGATCAGGGAGCGCAAACTGGTTGAGGTGTCACACGAAGGCAAGATATTTTATTTGAGGAAAATGCCGAGAAAAAAATAAAATTCGCTGAGAACCAGCGAGATAAGGAGGAGACATGTTATCTCAATCGCCCGTCGATATCGCCAAAGCCAAGAAGGGAGACCTTGACCGTGAGATTTTGCGGGCGGGAATGATCGCCGAGCTGGATGCGATCAACTTTTACGAACAGATGGCGGCGATGACGGAGGATGAAGGCGTCCGAAAGCTACTTCTGGATATCGCTAAGGAAGAAAAGACACACCTCGGCGAATTTCAGGCGCTCCTGTTGAGCGAGGACAAAGAACAGAAGGAAGAACTGAAAAAGGGCGAGGAAGAAGTCGGGGAGCTTCTCAGAAAATAACTGCGTTTTTTACGTTTTGGTCAAGGTCAGGAGTCTGACTCCCGTGACCTCTTTAAAAGTGGCCCCTTCGCTGATAGAACGGATCAATGCCCCGGGGTCTATTATCTTTGAGCCGCAGATGGCATCGATTCCATAATCAAAAAGAACGGGGGAGAGGGGGGAGGTCGGACCTATAAGAACGACGAAGGCTTTTTTACAAAGGGCCATAAGACCTTCAAGGGTATGATTGATAAAAGACGTCCCGGTTATTCCCACGACTTCACACTCGGGCAAAATTCGATCTGCCTCTTCTGCCGGCGAATCCCCTTCCCGCAGCCTCTTTTCGAGGGCCCAAGCGTTCTTGATCCTCTCTTTTAACTTCGGAATCCATGGAAAGTGACCCACAATCGCCACTTTTTTTCCTTGACCCTTTTCCAGAATGATCTCGAAGGCATTCTTTTCGATGCATCTCGATTCGTCGATATCAAGAAGTGAATTAACAGCTGCCATTCCGATGGAGGCCTCCAGCATCGTTTCCGACTTGGCGTATTCGGCCAATTCCAATGCTGTTTTTCGGGTGAGGTTTCCGACATCCCTCACCCCCCGATCGTGAGAGGGCCCTTCGTCCCGGAAAGTCGACGAGAGGCCGCAATGCTTGCTGATGACGGCCGTCCAAAAGACGCACGCGTGGACACCCTTGACCGGGTGATCGTTTTCTTTGAGGCTTAGGATCAAATCGTCAAGGATTTTCATCTCGTTTTTTCTCCTTTTCTCCGAGGATGTCAGGTTCGATTATTTCGTGGGGCTTATCGCCTCCGATATTTTTTTAAACCCTTCCCCATATATCGATCGTTCTTTCGCGAGAACCGTCCTCGCAACCGTCGCGCCGAGTCATAAGATCCGGACATGAAAGAGGAGTGCTAGTAATACCTTGGCGTTGACGGATCCGGAATGAGGTCGGTCCCCATTCCACGGACACTTAAAGATCTCTACCCTCCTTATTTTCTTTTATCGTTGATGATCTTCGCCAGTCCCCACCTGACGTCTTCCGAATAAGCGGCGCTGAACCCCGACATCACCGTCCCCGGGTAGCCATTCGAGATAATGGCAAATGTGCGTTGCGGCGTCAGATTATAGACCGTCAAATCGGGGACCGAGGGCCTGAAGTCTTGAGCCTGCCTTGATCCCCGGCCGTCTTGGCCATGACATTGCGCGCACGTTTGGTCATAGATTTTTTGAGCCTGCTCGAGCGCAGCCTGAGGGACCGGGCCGGGCGGGGGCTCGTTCGGGCCAAGGACGCCCCATTTTTGGTCCAGATAATCCATAAGGCCCTGAATCTTGGATCGGTCAAAAAAAGAGAAATAGGGCATGCCCGAGCCCGGAGTGCCCGCGAGGATGATTTTGTGAAGAGTCCGGCGGTCGGTCCTGACAGCCGAAAGGTTTTCCGGAGGCACGGCGAGGTTCTTTGCCTCAGGGCCGTCGCCATCGGCAGCATCGCCATGGCAAAAGGCGCAGCTCCTTGAGTAGATCACCGCCCCCCGGTCATAAACGATGTCAAGGTCGGATTGGTATTTTTGAACGCTCGGCTGTCGGAAAGGACCAAGGGTTTTTTCATAAATCGCAGCCTTTGCCTGATACTCCCTCTCGAGCGGAAGGAATGTTTTATCTTGCAGGGTCTGTCTGGTCAGGAGCATGAAGAACAGAACGAGCGCCGAAATGGGCGCCAGAGTTTTGATCCCCATAGCCCTGCCTTTATTTTTTAAATAATAAACCGACCTTAGGAGCAGTCCGGCGCCGATAACGCCAATGAGCAAGAATAGATTGGCCGCCGCCCCCGGCCTCCTCGGCAAAGACAAATAGAGCAGTGGGCCGAGGACAAACTGGATCAATATCCCGATGACGAGCCAACGGGAAAGGGCTGAGTCTTTTCGGCTGTCTTTTCTCTTGGAAAAGAGATAATGGAATGCGGCACCAATCACGATTGCGGCCCCAAGAATGTGGAGGTAGCGGAGCAGCCAGTGCAGGGCCAGCGGCCCAGCCAAGCGAAAATTGTTTTTGATAATCGCGAACCACCCCTCAGGGTTTTCAGCTGTTACGAGCACGACGACGAAGACAGCGGGCACACCAAGAAAACTGGCCAGCCCGATGATTCCGAGCCCAAGATGCCAGGAACGGCGGCCCCGGATCCTGTGCCCCAACACGTCAATTGCCAAAGAAGCGACAATCAGCAACAAAATCAGGGCCATCCAAACGGGTGCCCAAAGGCCGATTGAGCTGAAGAAAGGAACGGAATGGCCGACCTGAATAAGAAGCAGCGGCCCGACCCCGAGAACCGCGGCCAGGCTCTTATGGGCCATAAAAGTCCTCAGGATTTCTCTGTCCCAGCGCGCCTCTCCCGTGCTCTTGTCCCCGCGGTTTCCTAGGAAATAAAAAAGGGAAATAATAGCCGTGCCAATGGCGAGAAGGACGAAGCTCAGATGGAGATAGAAAGAGACAAAGAGCAGCCCCCTGAGCAATTCTCCACCGAGGGGTTTCACGAGCATAATATCGAAGAGGCTATTCATTCTTGCTCCCGGCGAGGGGGGCAAAGCGCGAAGGGGCTCCGAGCTTGATCTCTCCCTCGGAAAGGGCGAAGAAAAAGTGGGCGAGAATCTTTCGCTCTTCCTCCGTCCCGGAAAAAGGAGGCATAAAGGGAACCATTTCCCGGGTATGGCCGAGAATGACATAAATTCCGTCTTCCGTTCGTCCCTGAACCCGGTCTTTGATGTCGTTGATGCCGGATATGGTATGGCATGAAGAACAATTCTGAGCAAACAAATAAACCCCTTGTTTGATCGGGTCGGGGTTATCCGTCGTCTTGTTGAACCAGAAGCTATTCTTCAGGAGCCCGGCCTCGTTGTAAAAAGGATTTTCTTCAAGCAGGACTTGGTTGGAATACATATATCCGGGCATGAGATAAGGACCTCTAGTGAACTCCCGGATTCTCTCGAATTCCGAGACGAAGCCGAGAGAGAACAAGAGCGCTGGGACCAGCAGGGCACGCAAAATGGAAGATGAGCCCCTGAGGGAGAGCAGCGCAAAAGCCACGAGGATCAGAGCGCCCGCGGCATTAATGAGATAGAAAAGCTCGGGGTGCTGAGAGAGCTTTGACGTCAAGATAGCGAATGCCGCGTGAGTCCTAAATCTGGAAGGAATGGATTGCAGATACCACGCCGAAGCGACGGCCGTGACAGCAAACAAAACAAGCGCCACCTTTCCGCAGAGCCGCAGGGCTTCTCTGCGGAAATCGGCATCTCGGCGCGTCGCGAGACAATAGCCTGCCGAGAAGACCGCCCCCATAATAAAGGAAAGCCCTGTCCTCAAAAGCAGTTGGGGCAGAAAGCTCGGATTAAAAAACGCCGCCCAAAAACTCTTGTTCCACGGCCAGCCGTCGGGGGTGAGCATGAAGCCCAAAATGCCCGTAATCAAGACGGCCGAAAAAAGGGCGAGCAGGACGTAGCTGAAACCGAGGCGGATATGTTGTTTCTTTTTTTTCGCCGACCACCTGTCCCAGAGAAAGTAATAAATGAGGAGGACACTCACCTCCAGAGAAAAGACGATCCACTCCAAAAACCAGGGCCAGAAGAAAACCCGGAGCATGGACCCGATGCTTCGCGGCGAGAGCGCGCTCGTGATCAGCCACAAACCGACCCCGGTTACGGCTCCCACTCCCGTGATGATTATGACCGAGAATCTCAAGAAGTCTTTGGCAAAGCTTTCCCATCTCCGACTGGAATTCTTGAACCCGAGATACTCGCTCAGGACAATGATCGCCATCGCGCCAATAGCGAAGCCGTGGCTTATCACCACATGGACGATTCCGTCCAAAGCAATGGTCAGTCCGTTTCCCAGGTAAGGCACTTGAAAAATCGGGAATTGCATGCTTTGCCTCTGAAGCTCCTGGTATCAGCGATACCGCCCAAGCGACATTCGGTCTTGTTCCCGGGCTTAGTTTTCTCTGGCCGAAATGACGCGGGAACAGGTTACAAAGATAATGGTTTGCCGAACACGTGTCAAATCCGCCTGCCGAAGTTATTGACATCACTTTGTGACTCCGCTATCGTTAAGTAGCCATGTCGAAGATCACCAGATTCGGAGTCTCCTTAGATTCGGAATTGCTCCGTCGATTCGACGCGTTGATCGGCAAATTGGGTTACGGAAATCGCTCGGAGGCTATCCGCGATTTGATCCGCGACCGGCTCGCAATCAAGGACTGGGAGAGCGAGAAGGCCGAAACCGTCGGGGTCCTCGCCCTCGTTTACGATCACGAGACCCGGGAATTGACAGAGAACCTGAACGCGATTCAACACCGGCATATCGACCTTGTCGTCGCCTCGACTCACATCCATCTCGACGCCCACAACTGCCTCGAGGTCATCATCTTGAAGGGCTCCTCCGGCTTGATCCGGAAGATATCCGACCGGCTCCTCATCACCAAGAGCGTCAAGCATGGCGGGCTCATCCGGACCACGACGGGGCGGCATATCGATTGACCCGAACGGGAAGCCCGGCAGCCGCTAAATCCTTCTGAATTCCCGGAATTGACGAGACCGCTTTCGTTCACCCGCACTTACTTGCAATTTTACCCGAACGGTGTTACTTATTGTACAATCGTGTTACACCTAGCGCTCGGATGTGGAGGTACGATGAAGAAACGAATGGTCGCCGCCGCCCTTATTCTTTCGTGCACGGCATTCGCAATCGGACAGAATTCCGAGAAGAACGATGACAAAAAAACCGAGGAAAAGAACTTCCGTCCTCATCATGAAGTGACCGTAACGGCGGCCCCGATTCTCAAGGCAGTCAAGGATTGCTCAACTTCCGTAAGCGTCATGGATGAAACCGATATCCTCAGCCTGCGTCCGTTCAACGCCCTCGGCGCCCTGACGCATCTTCCGGGAGTCTTTGCCCATCGGACCGGCGACTTCGGCCGCACGGATATCGAGATCCGCGGTATCGGCTATCGCGGGGTGAGACTCGCCATCCTCGTGGATGGCCGCCCGGAAAAAATGGGGATCTTCGACTGTGCCGTGACTCATGCCTTCCCCCTGGACAACGTCGAGCGCATAGAGGTTGTTCGGGGACCCTCCTCAGTCCTCTTTGGTCCCGACGCCATGGGCGGCGTTATCAACATCATCACCCGGCGTCCCACTGAAGGGTTCCGAACGGATCTTACGGCCGCATACGGCGCCTACGATACAGCGTCTTTGAATCTCCGCCATGGGGCGAAGCTCGGTAATTTCGATTATTTCTTTACCTTCGACAGAATGAGAAGCGACGGCCATGTCCCTCATTCGTCCTACCAGGGCTCCTCGTTCACGGGGCGGACCGGCCTCGACCTCGGGTCCGGGCTTTCGCTGAGCCTTCAATCGAAATATTTCGACGGCCGGAAGAACGAACCCGGCCCTCTATCGTTCCCGACCCTTATTTCCTGGAACAATTATGAGCGCGGGTCCGTTGATCTTTGCTTGAACGGGCGCTGGCAGGCTTCCGAACTTTCGGTGATGGCCTATAGCGATTTCGGGCGCCACCTCTTCTCCGACGGTTGGAGCTCCCGTGATCACTATGACGGCGCTATCGCCAAGATGAATCTGAAGCTCTCAGCTACGAACAACTTGTCCTTCGGTGTTGATTCCCGGTTTCTCGGAGGAAAGAGCTACAATTATCCCCAGGGCAGTTGGACCAAGAACGATGTCGGGGCCTACATCCACGACGAACTCGTCTTGGGTCAAAGTTGGATTTTCTCGGCGGGAATCCGCGCCGATAAGGACTCGCAATTCGGGTGGGAAGCCTCGCCCCAGGCGGGGATT
>Ga0315282_10015956_pt1 | contig 11024 bp, 7 predicted proteins | sample YL17G07_20_MG_FD_203693 | JGI IMG/M metagenome (GOLD analysis project Ga0315282, IMG submission 203693) | Sediment microbial communities from Yellowstone Lake, YNP, Wyoming, USA - YL17G07_20 | ecosystem: Environmental > Aquatic > Freshwater > Lake > Sediment | place: USA: Wyoming | collected...
CGACCTCGCCGCGCGGCACCATCCCGAGCCCGACCGCCAACCGGTCGATCTGGCGGCCGATGACTCCCAACCCGCAGGCCTGCTTCCCCAGAACGGCCGCGACGGTCAGCGCTCCGGCCAGGCCGAGGATCTCCGGGCGGGCGAACACGCGGAGTTCGGTACCCATGCCCATGAACACGAAAAAGACGGGAACCAGGAACGACGAAACCGGGCGGATCAGTTCCTCGAGGCCATGCTCGCCGCGATCGACGAAGTCGCGATAGTGCGCCTCTTCGAGGATCAGGCCGGCGGCGAAGGCGCCGATGATCGCAGCGAGCCCGATCGCGCTGGCGAACCACGACATCACGAAGCAGAAGCTCAGCCCCACGGCCAGCAGCGTTCCATCCGCCCGGAGCTGTGACGCAAGCGAGAACAGCCGCCGCGAGACCAGCACGCCGAGGGCGATCGCCGCCACGAGAAAGAGGGATGTCTTCAACAGGGTCAGGAGGATGTCCGTCCAGGAGACGCTGGTGCCACGGTCCACTCCGGCGATCACAGTTGTCACCGCCGCGAGGATTGCCAGCCCCAGCACGTCATCGATCACGGCGGCGCCGAGGATCACGCGCGCCTCGGCCGTCCTGGCTCGCCCCAGGTCCTGCAGCACGCGCGCCGTGATGCCGACGCTGGTCGCGGCGAGCGTCGCGCCGAGGAAGGCGTGCACGTAAGGGCCGGCCTGCGGAAGCAACCAAGCACCGACCGCCCAGCCGAGCGCGAACGGGGCGACGACGCCGAGGGTGGCCACGAGGAGCGCCGACAGGCCAACCCGGAGCATCTGGGCGACAGTCGATTCGAGGCCCACCTGGAAAAGCAGCAGCAGCACGCCCAGATGAGCCAGCATCTCCACCGACGCGCTCTGCGAGATCGGCTCGAGGCCCCGGAACCCGACGAGGTCGAGGTTGCCGAGGACGATGCCGACGCCCAACTCGCCGAGCACCGCGGGTTGGCCGAACCGGACGGCGAGGTGCCCGCCGAGTTTCGCAGCAACGAGGATGATCGCCAGCCACAGGACCAGGCGCGCGATGGGGTCAGTGTGCGCGGGCTCGGACGCCAGCGCAACTCGGCCGGCGATCAGGACTCCCGCGAGCACGCACAGCAGGAACAGGCGCCGCGCGGCACGCCTGCCCGAGCGGAGGCGCCGGCTTCGATCGGCCCCGGACTCAACCATCTCCTTCGACCCCTTCCGCTCCGCTGTCCCCCAGCCCCGGGGGCGGCCCAGCCAGCGCCAGGTCGCTCAAGCTCGGCGCCAGGTCTGTGCCCTTCCTCTGCGCCCGGATCGGCGGACGAGAAGAGGAGAAACCACGGCGCCGATGCCGCCTGATCTCCTCATCCGCTCGCGAACGCGTCGCCCCCGCCATTCATCCGTCCGATTTCGCCGGCGCGCGCCAGGGCAACCCTGAACACGGCAGGGCCGACGAACTGGTTCCCGCACCGCCGCCACGAACCGGCGGGCACCGCCGAACGGGGGCTCCGGGCCGTCCCGAGAACGCTGGGCCGGAGCGTCATCGCCGGCCACACGAAGGACCAGCGCCGCGGCGGCGACCCTCCGTTCCACCTGCGCGATGATGGCGCCGAGTTCGTCGTAGGTCGCGCGGGCCGCCAGTCGCTCCAGCGGTTGGGGCGCAGCCGGCTCCGGGTGCGGCTGGTTCGGGAAGCGGAAGCGCGCGAGGAGGAGCAGGGTTCCGAGGGAAACGGCGACCGTGAGGAGCAACAGCCGCGTCTCGCGGCGATGCGCAAGCGTGAGAAGGCGGCCAAGCGCATGACTGAGACTAACCCGACTCGTCGTTTCCAGCAACCGAGGCGGGGTGTCGCGTCCGCCCCTCCGTCCTCGAGGGGCGGCGCGCGCAGCACAGCCAATTCCGCTTGACCACGCGGAGGCAGCCCCGATACGTTGACAGCGGGAGGGCGTTGGTGAGCGATTCCAGGCGGGAGCATTCCACCCGCGCGCTGGCCAGACGCGTCAGGGAGGCACTGAGAAGGGCGACCCCGGCGCTGCCCGTCCGATTCGGCCTGATCTTTCTGCTGGCGCTGTTCATCACGGTCCTGATCTCTCCAGGCCTGTCGGGTCCAATCGCGCGATACCAGCTCGGTCAATTCACGAGTGCCGCGATCCGCGCCCCCTACGATTTCTCGGTCATCGACGCAGCCGCCACCGAGCGCAGGCGGGAAGAGGCGTTTCGCGGCGCAATTCCCGTCGCCGTGCTGGACGCGAAGCTCCCGGGCGCGATCAAGGCGCACGTGGCCGACGCGTTCGCCTCGGTCCGACGCTGGTTCGCCCAAGCAGAACTGATGCGGCAGGTGCCTGACGCCGAGCTGAGGAAGCTCTCCCCGAGAAGGCAGGCCGCTCTCAAGCAACGACGCGCCCGGGACGCGGATCGCTTTCTCGAGGCGAGGCTCGAACAGGCTGTTCCGTCGTTCGAGGGGGCGGTCGGCCTCCAACTGTCTCCCGCCGAGCGAGTCCTTCTGATCAAACACGCGTTCGGAGACGAACTCGTGCTGGGGCAGGAAGCCCTGATCGACGACATCTCCTCACAGCCGGTGGCCAGGGACCTGCCGAGCCGTCGGCCGCCCGGGAGGTGGCGCCAGGCGTGAGCCCGGCCGCCGGGCCGCCGACCGGCGCCGAAAGCACGCCACTGCAGCCGCCGTCATCGACAGTCGCGGAGGAGTCGGCGCGGCCGGTGGCGCCCCTTCGCGGCCAGGCGACGATCGGGTACCTGGCTCCGGCCACGAAGGTCGAGGGCGACACGGTCGTCACGAAGATCGTCGTGAAGAACCTCGCGGCTGGCGCGATTGCGGGCCTGAAGGTCGAGGAGTTCTGGTGGGACCGGTCCGGCAACCCCCTGGGTGGCGGCACCGATCGGCTGCGGCAGCCGCTGATGCCCGGGGAGACGGCGACCCTGACGCTCGAGACGCCCAGAGACAAGCGCATGTTCAGCAACACCTACCGGTTCTCTCACGCGTATGGCACGATCAAGGCCGAGCCGATGAAGAGTATCAGGTAGACTGGGATCGTGCGTGGGCCGCGCCGTGGCACGCGCCATGGACGCGGCTGTTCGAACTGGTGCGATCGACGACGGCAGCCAGGAGCATTCCGAGCCCATGGTCGACTCCCAACCCGAACGGCGACGGCGCGTCGCCATTGCCCCCGTGCGCCCCGAGATTGGGTGCGGGCGCTTCCCGATCAAGCGTGTCGTCGGCGAACCGGTGGTGGTCGAGGCCGACGTCTACGGCGAGGGCCACGACGCCGTCGCCTGCGCGCTGCTGCACCGCCAGGCTGACGCCGCCGAGTGGACGCGCGTGTCCATGCGGCCGCTCCCCAACGACCGGTGGCAGGCGTCGTTCGAGGTGACGGCTCTGGGCCTCTGCTCCTACACGATCGAGGCCTGGTTCGACCGCCTCGCGTCGTGGCGGCGGGATCTGGTGAAGAGGCTCGAAGGCAAGACGCTGGCCCGCGTAGACCTGCTGACAGGCGCCGAGATCATCGAGGACGGAGCGAGCCGGGCGACGGGCGCCGACGCCGACCGGCTTCGCGCGTGGGCCGCGGCCTTGCGGGCCGATCGGCGCCCGCGGAACCTCGCCTCGATCGCCCTCGACGAGGACCTGGCCGCGATCGCGGCGCGGTACCCGGACCTGCGCCTCGCGACGCGGTACGCAAAGGAGCTTGCGGTTCGCGTCGACCCCGTCGCGGCCCGCTTCAGCACCTGGTACGAGCTGTTCCCCCGCTCCTGTGCCCCGGAGGCCGGACGCCACGGGACCTTTCGGGACGTCGAGCGCCGTCTGGACTACGTGGCCGGCATGGGCTTCGACGTCCTCTACCTGCCGCCGATTCATCCGATCGGGCGGACCCACCGCAAAGGCAAAGGCAACGCGGTCACCTGCGGTCCCGATGACGTCGGCAGCCCGTGGGCGATTGGCGCGGCAGAGGGCGGCCACATGGCCGTCCACCCGCAACTGGGCACCGTCGACGACGTGACCCGGCTGGTGGCCGCGGCCGGCGAGCGCGGGATGCGGGTGGCCCTGGATCTGGCGTTCCAGTGCACGCCCGACCATCCGTGGGTCCGTGAGCACCCGGCCTGGTTTCGCTGGCGCCCCGACCAGACGATCCAGCACGCCGAGAACCCCCCGAAGAAGTACGAGGACATCTACCCCTTGGATTTCGAGACCGAGGGCTGGCGCGAGCTCTGGGAGGAGCTCAAGCGCGTCGTGCTCTTCTGGATCGAGAGGGGCGTACGCACCTTCCGGGTCGACAACCCGCACACCAAGCCCTTCACCTTCTGGGAATGGCTCATCGGGGAGATCAAGAGCCGGTATCCCGACGTCATCTTCCTCGGTGAGGCCTTCACGCGGCCGAACGTGATGTACGAGCTGGCGAAGTTGGGCTTCACGCAGTCGTACACCTACTTCGCGTGGCGCAACACGAAGCAGGAGCTGACCGATTACTTCACGGATCTGACCTCCACCGAGGCGCAGGAGTTCTTCCGGCCGAATCTGTGGCCGAACACCCCTGATATCCTCCCGGAGTACCTGCAGTTCGGGGGACGACCGGCCTTCATGGCGCGGCTGGTGCTCGCGGCGACCCTGGGAGCGAGCTACGGCATCTACGGCCCGGCGTTCGAGCTGTGCGAGAACCAGCCCCTGCTACAGCAAGTCGACGCCGGACCTCTCGAACGTCATCCTGGTGGTGGTGAACCTGGACGTCCGCCACGTACAGGCCGGCTGGATAGACCTGGACCTGGGAGCGCTCGGACTGGATGGCGCGCGTCCGTTCCAGGCGCACGACCTGCTCGGTGACGGCCGCCATCTCTTCCAGGGTCCCCGAAACTATGTGGCGCTCGACCCGCAGGTCGCGCCCGCGTACGTGTTCCGGATCCGGCACAAGGTGCGTACCGAGCGCGACTTCGATTACTTCCTGTAAGCGGCGCGGCCCGACGCCGGTGCCGATGCGCGGCCGGCTGCGCTCCCTGAACCTGATGTGTCCGCCGCTGGCTTGCCTGGTGTTGAAGCGCGCCGGGTGACCTGGGCGGCACCGCCGGGCCGGCCCGAGGAGCCAGGAACATGAAGAAGAGCGGGAGCGCGCAGGATCCGCTGTGGTACAAGGACGCGATCATCTACGAGGCGCACGTCAAGGCCTTCTTCGACAGTAACCACGACGGCATCGGCGACTTCAAGGGACTCACCGAGAAGCTCGACTATCTGGAGGAGCTGGGCATCACCTGTCTATGGCTGCTGCCGTTCTTCCCGTCGCCTGGACGCGATGACGGCTACGACATCGCGGATTACACGAGCGTCAACCCGAGCTATGGAACCCTCGACGACTTCACGGCCTTGATTGTGGCCGCGCACGCGCGCAACCTGCAGGTCCTCATCGAACTGGTCATCAGCCACACGTCCGACCAGCACCCCTGGTTCCAGGCGGCGCGCAAGGCGCCCGCGGGCTCGCCGGCCCGCCAGTTCTACGTGTGGAGCGACACGGACGAGAAATACCGCGACGCGCGGATCATCTTCTCCGACAGCGAGAAGTCGAACTGGACGTGGGATGGGGAGGCCAAGGCCTACTACTGGCACCGGTTCTTCTCGCACCAGCCGGACCTCAACTTCGACAACCCCGCCGTGGTCGAAGAAGTCGTCAACGTGATGCGGTTCTGGCTCGACCTTGGCGTCGACGGCTTGCGGCTCGATGCGATCCCGTACCTGGTCGAGCGCGAGGGCACCAACTGCGAGAACCTGCCCGAGACTCACGCCATCGTGAAAACCCTTCGCCGCCGCATGGACGAGGCCTACGCGAACCGCATGTTCCTGGCCGAGGCGAACCAGTGGCCCCCCGACGTGCGGCCGTACTTCGGCGACGGCGACGAGTGCCACGCGGTGTTCCACTTTCCGCTCATGCCGCGGATGTTCATGGCCATGCGCCTCGAGGATCGGCATCCGATCACCGAGATCATGGCCCAGACACCGGCGATTCCCGAGTCGTGCCAGTGGGCCCTGTTTCTGCGCAACCACGACGAGCTCACCCTCGAGATGGTGACCGACCAGGAACGGGACTACATGTATCTGGCGTACGGCACCGACCCGCGCATGCGCCTCAACGTCGGGATCCGCCGACGCCTGGCGCCGCTCATGGGGAACAACCGCCGGCGCATCGAGCTGCTGAACAGCCTCCTGCTGTCCTTTCCGGGTACCCCGGTCATCTACTACGGCGACGAGATCGGCATGGGCGACAACATCTATCTCGGTGATCGGAACGGGGTCCGCACGCCGATGCAGTGGAGTCCGGACCGCAACGCCGGGTTCTCCCGGGCGAATCCTGCCAAACTGTACAGCCCCGTGATCATGGACGCCGTGTACGGCTACGAGGCCGTGAACGTCGAGGCCCAGCAGAGCGAGGCGTCCTCGCTGCTCCATTGGATGCGCAACATGATCGCGTTGCGCAAGGTGTTCAAGGTCTTCGGGCGGGGCTCCATCGAGTTCCTGCATCCGGCCAACCGCAAGGTGCTGGCCTACGTCCGGCGGTACGAGGACGATCGCATCCTCTGCCTGGCCAACCTCTCGCGGTTCGGCCAGCCGGTCGAGCTCGATCTGTCAACATTCGCCGGCATGACGCCCGTGGAGATGCTGGGGTACACGGAGTTTCCACAGATCGGCCGCACACCCTATCCGCTGACGCTCGCACCGTACGGGTTCTTCTGGTTCGAACTGCAGGGAGCTGCCGAGCCGGTGGAGGTCACCGCGCTCGAGCAGACCGGCCAGGGCGTCTCGCGCCGCGTGGACGGCGGCTGGCGCGGACTCTTTCAGGGCCGCACGCGCGAGGCGCTCGAAGGGAGCGTCTTGCCCCGGTTCCTGCCCACGCAGCGCTGGTTCGGCGGCAAGGCGCGCACCATCCAGACGGCCCGGATCCGGGACAATGCGTCGCTGATGGATGAGCCCGTCGCCGCCGGCCTCGCCATCGTCGATGTCGAATACGCGGGCGGCGGCTCGGAGACCTACCTCCTCACGCTCGCCCTCGCGCGGGCACCGCTGGCCGACGCCGTGGAGCGTGACCACCCGGCATCGGTGCTCTGCCGGGTGACGGGCCAGGAGGGCAACGGCGTGCTCTTCGAGGCGGTCGCGAACGACGATGCGTGCCACCGGCTGCTGCGGCTCATCGCTGGCGCCGGTGAGGTTCCGACCGAGCAGGGCCTCGTCCGTGCCCAGCAGACCGCGGTGTGTCGCGACATCATCGGGTCGGATGAGGCAGCGCTGGAGATCGGGCGTGGGTCGGCCGAGCAGAGCCACACGTCGGTGCGGTTCGCCGACCGGGCAACGCTGAAGCTGTTCCGCCGGCTCGAGCCGGGCCCCAACCCGGACTACGAGATCGGCCGCCACCTGACCGAACGCGCCCGATTCGACCGCGTCCCGCGGCTGGCTGGCGTTCTCGAGTACCTGCACGACGAGGGGCCACCGGTGACGCTGGCCATCCTACAGGAACTGGTGCGCAACCAGGGCGACGGCTGGACGCAGATGCTCGAAGATCTCGGGCGCTACTACGAGCAGTGCCTGGTGACCACGCGGTCGGCCGATGGCCTGGCCCGCCACGGCGCCTCGCTGCTCGACTTGACCGAAGGCGAGACGCCAGAGATCGTGCGGGAACTGCTGGGCCTGACGCTCGATTCCGCGTCGATGCTCGGCCGGCGCACGGCCGAGATGCACGCGGCCCTGGCATCCCCGGTCGACGACCCGGCGTTCGCGCCCGAGCCGTTCACCGCTGACGATCAGCGGCGGCTGGCCGAGGATCTCCGCTCGCACGCAGCCGCGGTCTTCGAGGGCCTCAGAGCCGGCTTGGCAGCGTTGCCCGATGAGGCCGTCGACCTTGCAGGTCTGATGCTGAGCCGGCGGCGCCAGGTACTCGCCCGCCTCTCAGCCCTCACCGGGCCGCTGCCGGGCGGTACGAAGATCCGGATTCACGGCGACTATCACCTCGGCCAGGTGCTCTGGGTCGAGCACGACTACGTCATCCTCGACTTCGAGGGGGAACCGGCGCGGCCGCTCACGGAACGGCGCGCCAAGCAACTGGCGCTCAAGGACGTGGCGGGGATGCTCCGCTCGTTCAGCTACGCGGCGTTCTCCGAGCTGAGGGCGCTGGCTGCCCGTCGGCCCGACGGGTCGGACCGTCTCGAGGCGTGGGCCGAGGTGTGGGAGCGATGGGTGTCGGCCAGCTTCCTGAAGGCCTACCGCGCGGCTGCCGCTGGCGCGGCCTTCCTGCCGCCCGATCGTGCCCAGGTCGAGGCACTGCTTGACGCCTTTCTACTCGACAAGGCGCTGTACGAGGTCAGTTACGAAATGAACAACCGCCCAGGCTGGGTGCGCGTCCCGCTGCAAGGGCTGCTGGGGCTCCTGTCCCGATCGTCTCTCAGGGGTGATGGATGACGTCGTCGCTCCGCTCCTGCGACGGATTCGCCTGACGCCCCCACGACCGGCTCACCATGTCCTTCGAGCCCAGGCCGACGGCGAGCGCCAACGCGAGGACGATGCCGCCGAACAGGATGCCGAAGGCCAGCAGGACGATGACCCCTCCGATGCCGAGATGCTCGAGAGCCATCGCCGCGACCAGTACAATCACCATCCACTTGACCCCGAGGCTGATCAGCCGCGCCGACTGGATCTGCATATTGACGGCGCTGATCAACACGCTCCGGGCGACGAACCGGGCCACCAGCGGCCCGATGAGTAGGATCAGCGCGGCCGCGGCCAGGTCGGGAAAGTAGCCGAACAGCCGGGCAACCAGCCGTGACGTCAGCGCGGCATCGAGGGCGTTTAGTCCCACCAGCGCCCCGAGCACCACGATGAACCAGAACGCGAGACGGGCCAGCAGCAGCGAGGGGCTCTTGGACGGCGACCAGTCGGCGAGCGTCGGGAACCCCCAGAGCTGCAGCCGCGTGTCGAACCCGATCCGCCGGAGCGCGCGCCCGACGATCACCTGACAGATGACCGCGGCGACGAGGGTGACGATCAGGATGACGAGCATCGCCAGGACGCCCGGCAGGAAGTCGGCCACCGCCCGGGTGGTCCGGATGGCTGACTGGTTGAGAATCTCACGGAGTTGACCCCACATGGCTCCTCCCTTCCGCCCGGCCGCCGGTCTGGGTCACGGGTTGAACCGGTCCGGCCACCGCCATCGGGAAATCAGATAGCGCTTCTCCGACTCGAACGCCTGGCAGAGCCGCTCGACCTGTGCATCGACCTCGTCTGCGCCAGCCGACTCTGTCTGCGTGACGAACGAGGCCACCCACCCGAGATACAACGGCGTCAGCGCGCCGAGCAGGTGTTCGCGGGCCATCACGCGAAGGTGATGGCCTAACGCGAAGTCGTAGAGGACCCGCGCCCACAGCTCGTCCGGAAACAGCAAGTCGCGGTCCGAGGCCCGGCTCAGGCGCTTGAGGTCCAGCATGGTCGTGGGCGGGAGGATCTGGCTCCATACCTCATCCAGCGTCTGGTAGCCGAGACGGAACGACTCGCGCATCCGCTGCAGGTTGGCCGAGACGGGAGCGGCATCGACATCGAGGGGGTCGCCGAAGGTCGGCACGGGCTCGGAGCCGCGAATCCGCTGCCAGACAGCGTTGTTACGGTCCATGTCGGTGAAGAGCGGATCGAGGATCTGGCTCAGCATCGTGCTCAGGTCGATCGCCGGATCGCGGGCCGCATGAGCCCGCGCACCCAGGTACGCTTGGCAGACTCTGAAACCGCCGCACGTCGCCCGCGTGGTGATCCACAGGTTGAGCGCGAATCGGGCCACATCGGTGTCCCAGACAGGCTGGCGCAGGTAGTCGCCGACCAGCCGACCTGAGAGGCCGAAATCGTCGCCCAGAGGTTGCCTGATCCGCTTGCCATAGAGCGCCCGGGTGAAAGGGTAGACGATGCCGGTAACGATCGTCCCGTCGAATCTGTGGCGATGATAGCGCGGTGCAACAAAGTCGTAGCCGTCTTGGAGCACCGGGCCCAGAAGCCGACCCACCGACCCTGAGGAGTGACTCCCGACGTCCGGGGCGACGACGACGCAGGCTTTCACGTTGAGCGCGTGGGCGAGCGTCAGGATCACCCTGAAGGCGACGTCCCGGCCGGGCATCCCGTGATAGGGCGCCGAGAGGCGGTGGACGAGCGACAATTCGTACGGCACCCGAATGAGCGGCGTGTCCTCCAGGCTGAGGGCCGGCAGCCGCTTACGGCTGCCACCGGCAAGGCCCCCGTCGGCGTGGATGATGGCGCTCCGATACTGCCCGCAGCGCTCGGCGAGGCCGGCCGAGACTGCGCGCGCAACTGTCTCGATGCGCCCGCCGTCCTCGTCGCTGGGAATGCCCACCACGATATCGACCGAACCGAGGCGTTCAACCGCTTGGCGTGCTTCCTCCGGAAGGGTGGAAAGGTCGACCATGTGTGAGTGAGACCTCCGCCAGACGAGCCTCTAGCTGGACTCCCGGCCGCCCGAACCTCGTCGGCGACGACCGCCGGGCTCCCGGCTCCCCCTTGCCGCGCGCTCCCGCCGCCCGGCCACCTTCCCCTCGTCCAGCGCGCCGGCCACCTCGGCGAGAACACCCTGCACCACCCGGATCTTCCAGGCGGGAAGGCGGCGCAGCACGCGCGTGACCGCGGCCTCGACGGTGCCCGTGGTCCGCACGTCGCGCTGGCGGCCGCGACCGGTGAGAGAGAGGCGGGCGCGGCGCCCGTCACTCGGGTCGCGCCTGCGCTGCAGGATTCCGTGCGCCTCGAGCCGCTTGAGGACGCCGGTCAGCGTGCTGGGATCCAGGTGGAGAATCCGCGCCAAGTCGCCGGGCGTCGTGCCCGGCAGGCGGCCGACGATCCGGATCGCCAGCCGCTGGGGCCCGGTCACGCCGAGCGACCGTTCCATCCGCTTCGAGGTCGCCTGCAGCCCGTGCCCGATGGCCCAGAGCAGGCGCATGAACTCGACGACCTTGCCCATCGCGAGCGGCCTCGGTCCACGCCCCGCCGCCTCTCCC
>Ga0315282_10015957_pt1 | contig 11023 bp, 9 predicted proteins | sample YL17G07_20_MG_FD_203693 | JGI IMG/M metagenome (GOLD analysis project Ga0315282, IMG submission 203693) | Sediment microbial communities from Yellowstone Lake, YNP, Wyoming, USA - YL17G07_20 | ecosystem: Environmental > Aquatic > Freshwater > Lake > Sediment | place: USA: Wyoming | collected...
AAATCCCAATTTCCAAACAAAGAAAAGAATCATTTCTGCATGGCGATATCCAGGTATCAGTCCGGTCGGCAAAAAAATCCCGATTCCGGACGAGATTTTACAGGAACTGGAAAGTGTCCTATAGTTAGTGTTATGAATCCCGAACGAAATAGCCCTACCGGGTTCGCCCCGAATGAGACCGCGAGGGCACGCAGCGTGCCTCTGTCTCGTACGGGGTTCGGGATTGATAAGTAAAGCATAATTCAATAGTATGTTTCGCAGACATAACTTATGTGTCCCGAACGAAGTAAGAAACCTTCGGTTTCTGCCGAAATAACATTTCGGACTTCGTACGGGATGTGTATAACTGCGCAGCAGCTATTTCGTGCGGGATGAAAGTACCGTTAGTTTATTTACTCCTGCTGATTGTAATTATTGTCGCTGTTGGCGGCTATTATTTATTACAAAAAGATAGGGGAAATTTATCTGGAAATTTGCCTTTGAATCAAGAACAACCAAGCCCGACTCCAACTGCAACACCTGTGTCCTCGCCGGAAACCATCAAGGTTACCATGGTTACTGCTAGGGGCGACATTGTTTTAGAACTATATCCGAAAGTCGCGCCGAAAACAGTCGCAAATTTTGTTAAACTGGCCCAAGACAAATTTTACGACGGCACGAAATTCCATCGGGTGATAGCTGACTTTATGATTCAGGGCGGCGACCCGCTGTCTAAAACAGATGACCCAAGAACGGGAAGCGGAGGGCCGGGCTATACCTTTGAGGACGAAATTAATTTCAAATCTCTCGGCGCCCCCGATGATTTAATTGCCCAATACGAAGCGTTGGGTTATAAGTACAACGATACCCTCCAGTCATTGCCGGTTGACCCTGGCTATATCGCTATGGCTAATGCCGGCCCCAATACCAACGGCAGCCAATTCTTTATCGTAACAACTAAACCCCAGCAGCACCTCTACGGCAAACACACGGTTTTCGGAAAAGTCGTTTCGGGCATGGATGTTGTTTTGAAAATCAAACAAGGCGATGTTCTGCAACAAGTTAAGATAATAGAGTAACTGTGACTTATATTAAAACCTCAAGACCTCTTAAAATATCCCGGGCCAATCTCCAGCTTTTTAAAGAATGCCCGCGCTGTTTTTGGCTATATAAGCATAAAGACATACGGCGTCCGCCGGGCTATCCCTACACTTTGTCAATCGCTGTTGACCAACTGCTCAAGGCCGAGTTTGACCAGTATCGGGAAAGGGGAGAAATGCACCCGGCCCTGGTTGGATACAAAGGTTTAGAAGAAGCCAAACTTTTTTCAGACCAACTGCAACTCCAGAAGTGGCGCAATAACTTTGAGGGCCTGAAATATCACGACGAGGACTTGGATGCCACGCTTTTCGGCGCCGTTGACGACATGCTGGAATTTCCCGATGGTTCTCTTGCCGTTATTGACTATAAGTCATCGGGCGCGAAAGAAATTACAGTTTACGATGATTATAAAATGCAGATGGATATCTATACCTATATTTTAGAGCAAATTGGTCATAAAACCGCCAAAAAGGGCTATTTTGTTTTTTATCAGGTTGATAAAACACAGGGCTTTTCCGCCGAAGGCGGATCCGCCTCTGGCGGAAAGGGGAGGTTGCCTTTTAGGGGAGAGATACGCGAAGTGGATACCGATTCCAGCTACGTTCACGACCTTTTCGCTCAAGCCGTTGATTTGGCCCGCTCGGATACTCCGCCGAAGTCCCACAGCGATTGTGAATATTGCATCTGGGCAGGCCATCACAAGGAACTAGAACCCGGATTTTAAACTATGCCTGACAAAAAATACAAATTGACCGGCGAGCATTTCTACAAATTTTTCCAGTGTCCGCATTGGATTTGGTACGACGTTTACGGCGACCAGACCAAAAAAGGCAAGATCCCGCCCCTGATTGAGATGATACATCAGGACGGCCTCAAACATGAAAAAGAGATGATAAAATCGCGGAAGTTTGAGGAAATAAAACCGGAACTTTTTAAGGATTTAGATGAAGCGTTTTTGGCGACGATGGAACTGATGAAGCAGGGGAAAAATATTTACCACGGCGTTTTGATGGAAGGCGGTTGGGTCGGTATCCCGGATTTGCTTGAGGCGCGGCCCTTCGACAAGGCTCAGGGCATGGAGGGGAAATCCAATCTGGGCGATCATTATTACGTTGTTTACGACGTGAAAAGCGGCAGGGACATCCGGGATGAATACAAATTCCAGCTCGTTTTTTACAGCTTGATCTTGGAAAGATTGCAGGGTGTTCTTCCTCGCGATGCTTATATAATAAATGCCGACGGCGAGGAGCGGTCCTTTATGGTTGAGGATTTTTTGGAGCAGTTCCATCTGGCACGGCAGAGTATAGAACAAATTTTGGAAGGCGAAAAACCGCCCCCGTTCCTTAAAAGCGGATGCAAGCATTCGCCGTGGTATTCTCTTTGCGTGGAAGATACGAAAGGTTGCGACGACGTTTCGCTTATTTATCGCTTGAGCCAAAACGACCAGCGCCGGCTTTATGACATCGGCATCCATACGGTAAAAGAATTGGCGGCGGCCGATCTGGACCATCTGCGTTCGCGTCTGGAAGATTGGCCGTTTGATAAAATTCTGCGCATTTACAATCAGGCCCAAGTTTTGGTTTCCAACGAGCCGATGATTTTGAAGAAGAGCGAATTTCCCCAGGTTGAGAGCGAAATTTATTTTGATATTGAATCAGATCCCACCGAAACGATCGATTATCTTTTGGGAATACTGGTAAAGCAAAGGACCGAACCCTCCTCCACCAAGGCTTCGGAGGGCAAATACAAATGTTTTTTGGCGAAAGATAAGAGCGAGGAGGGAAAAAATTGGCGCGAATTTCTGGACTTTCTGGAATCGCTGAACGACTTTGTCATTTATCACTATTCTTATTACGAAAGAGAGGTCTTCGGCCGCTTAGGGCAGAAATACGGCATATCCCGTGCGCTTGAGGATAAGTTCAAAAATAACGCCATAGATTTGCACTTGGCGGTAATAGAATCAATTGTGCTGCCTTTATATTTTTATAGTTTGAAAGATGTTGCCCAGTATCTCGGTTTTAAGTGGAGCGCGGAGGATGCGGGGGGAGCGGAATCGGTTGTCTGGTACAACGAGTGGCTTGAAACCGGCGACCAGAAAATTATGGACAAAATCATTAAATACAACGAGGATGACGTCCGGGCAACACTGTTTGTAAAAGAGTGGTTGGAAAAACAGAAACCGAGGGTGAGTAGGGAGAAACTGCCGGAAGAGTAGAAAATCAAAAATTGCCAGGGGGGTCGATGGCAATTAAGACTAGGTTTTATTTAACTACAAAAATATATGCGTTTTGAAAATCCATTTAAAAAATTGCCACAAAAACCACCGCAAGAGTCGCCAGAAAAGAAATTCGTTGATCCCGCCGCTGATGGATGGAAAAAGACACAAGACGGGTTTTGGGTTCGGCGTACTAATACGGGTGTGGAATATTTGGGAAATATAAGTCCGCGAAAAACATTAACACCCGAACAAGTCCAAGCTCACTATAACAGAAAAAAAGAGCTTGAACGGCGCGTGCAAGAAGGAAACGAAGAAGCGGCTAAAGAACTGGAATCTGTCCGCAAGAGCATAGAGTACCTCGAGCGATATGGCCCAGCAGTTATGGGTGGTGAGCAATAATCTTAAAAAACGGCGCAAGCCGTTTTTTAGTTTTGACCGCGGTTAATCTAACCAAGAAATATCTAACGACTTGCGATGTCGTTAAAAAGTTAAAAATTTCGCGAGCCCCTCCCCGATTTTCCCTATATGGGCGAGCAGTAACAAATAAATTGAGATTTTTGAAATTTCCCGTGATAAATAAATTGGGACGTAGTCCCGCCCTTGGCGGGACGGAAGGGGTACGATTTTTTATCTAGGGAAATAAGAAAATCAAGATATTATTTGTCTGCGAGCCCCCACACCTATGCATAGGTGTGGGGGCGAGAACATCGGAGGGGAAATTGGGGAGGGGGCGAGCTTGCTTTTTGGGTAGCCGTGTTTTACCATATATTTTCCATGTCCTATAAATATGTCCCGATAATTGTAGTTGTCATCGCGATCTTTCTCGCCTTTTTTGTTTACCCGACCGCTTTTGACAAGGGAGCCGATTTTTTAAATTCCAAACTTCACCTCAAAGGAGCGGGTTTTGAAATCCCGCATTTTTTCAAAGCCACACCATTCCGTTTGGGGCTTGATTTGCTTGGCGGTACCCGCTTGGTCTATCAGGCGGACCTTTCCGGCATTGAGGGCGGGAGCGTATCTGATGCCATGGCCGGCGTTCGCGACGTAATTGAGCGCCGAGTCAATCTTTTCGGCGTGACGGAGCCGCTGGTTCAGATAGAAGGGAAAGACCGTCTTGCTGTTGAACTTGCCGGCATAAAAGACATTAATCAGGCGATTCAGCTCATCGGGTTAACACCATTTCTTGAATTTAAAGAACAGCGCGCGCCGGAGGAGACGCAAAAAATTCTTGATGCCCAGAAAAAGGAGCAACAGCTGGACGAAGACCCGTATTTTAAGTCAACAGGTTTGACCGGCAAACAGTTGCAACGTTCGCAATTGACGTTTGACCAAACAACCGGTCAGCCGCAGGTTTCTCTTGAATTGAACAGCGATGGCGCAAAACTTTTTGCCGATATAACCAAGCGTAATCTGAATAAGATAGTTGCAATATATGTTGACGGCCAGCCAATCAGTACCCCGGTTGTCCAGTCGGAGATTCCCAACGGCCGTGCCGTCATTTCGGGCAAGTTTTCGGTCCAAGAAGCCAAACTTTTAGTAAACCGCCTGAATGCCGGCGCCCTTCCGGTACCGATTAAATTGATTTCCCAGCAATCAGTCGGCGCATCGTTAGGCCAGGATTCTTTGGAAAAGTCGCTCCGAGCCGGAATATACGGCCTGTTGCTAGTAGCCCTTTTTATGGTCTTGTTCTATCGTCTGCCCGGCGTAATATCGGTATTGGCCCTGCTTATTTATATCGCCATTGTTTTAACCGTTTACAAATTGCTTCCCGTAACCTTGACTATCGCCGGCATAGCGGGATTTATACTTTCTCTGGGCATGGCCGTTGACGCTAATATTTTGATTTTTGCCCGCTTGAGGGAGGAACTGGCGGGAGGCAGAACGTTGCTGCAATCCGTTCACGACGGTTTTCACCGGGCCTGGTTCCCCATTCGCGATAGCCACGTAACTACGCTTTTGGGCGCGCTGGTCCTTTATATGTTTTCCACCTCTTCAGTTAAGGGTTTTGCCCTGACTTTGGGTATTGGCGTATTGACCAGTTTGTTCACAGCAACCGTGGTTACCAGATTGTTTTTGAGCCTGTTCGTCGGTCCGCGAACGGAAAAGAGGAGATGGCTGTTCTAACCACTACGAATACGAATAAACGCTAATATACGAATTTTATAAAAACCCATTCGTATATTCGTAAAAATTCGTAATTCGCAGTATCTATGCGGAGCATATATAAAATTATGTTTTTCTTCTCGGCGGGCTTGACCATTATAGCCGTCGTTTTGATGGTAACTTTTGGTCTGCATTTTGGCGCGGACTTTAAGGGCGGTTCGGTTATGGAGCTCGTCTTTAATGACCAAAGGCCGTCGGTGGATGAACTCGGTAAAGTTGTCGGTACGGTGAAGGGAGTAAGCGATGTCAGCGTCAGTCCAACGGGCGATAAGGGCGCTTTGATAAGATTGAACGATGTTGATGAACAAGTTCACCAGAACATTCTTGGCGCCATTTCCGGCAAGTTCGGAAAAATAACCGAAAATCGTTTTGATTCAATCGGCCCTATCGTCGGCAACGATTTGAAAACCAAAAGCATAAAAGCAATCATAATCTCACTCTTGGCGGTAGTTGTTTATCTTGCCATCGTTTTCAGGAAACTTTCTTCGGTTTTGTCTCCGTGGGCCCTGGGGCTATCTGCCGTTGCGGCTTTGGTTCATGATGTTCTCGTGCCCATCGGTCTCTTTGCCCTACTTGGCCATTATTTAAACATAGAAATAACTTCCATCTTTGTAGCCGCTGTTTTGACGATACTCGGTTATTCTATTTCCGACTCCGTGGTGGTTTTTGACAGGATCAGGGAGAATGTATTAAGATTCGGAGCCAGGGAAAATTTTGGAGAAACCGTTCATAAAAGTATTATACAAACCCTCGTTCGTTCGCTGAATACCACCTTTACCGTTCTGCTCTCCCTCGTCGCCATATTTTTCTTTGGCGGCGAATCAATCAAATACTTCGCATTGGCCTTGATAGTAGGGGTTTTCTGCGGCGCCTATTCGTCAATTTTCATCGCATCGCCGATATTGGTTTGGTGGGGGAGAAGGAGAAAGTAGATGGGGAGGAAGTAGAGGAGGTTGACCCCCACACCTATTGAGTATATGTTCTGCATATCGCAAGTCCTATTAGAGCGTTTGTCATTGACATAGCCAGAACTATGCAAATAATGGCCATTTTAATAAGCAGAACAGGTAAGACTTGCCCCCACCACCAAATTTTGGTGTGGGGGCTTGCAGATACTCAATAGGTGTGGGGGTTGATATCCTATTGTTTGACTTATTTTTGGCCTTGTGCTATCTTTATATATAGAAAATAGAGTGTAGAAAACAGAACGGGGAAAATTCCAGGTTCTATTTTCTAGATTCTAAGTTCTAGTTTCAGATCTATGGCAAATTTGACTAATGCAGTCAGGGGGGTGGTCGGCCAGCTTTTGGCGGTTTTAAATACCCGGAACCGTGATGTAATTTCACGGCGTTTTGGCTTGAAAACCGGCAGAAAGGAGACACTTGAATCAATAGGCCAAGGTTATGGAATTACGCGGGAGAGAGTAAGGCAGATCGAAGAAGCGTCCCTCAAGCAAATCAGGGAAAATTTCCGTAATGGTGCGGACGCTAAGATCAAGCCCTTTGTCGCCCTGGCGGAGAATATTTTAGATCAAGCCGGAGGCGTGATAAAAGAAGAAGGCCTTTTTGCCAAGTTTTCCGGCGTGGGCAAGGAAAGCCCGGCCAATGCCGCTTTGACTTTCTTCCTGATGCTGAACGGAAAGTTCAAGAGATTTGCCGAAGACAACGATTTACGTACTTTTTGGAGCTTGTCGGATGGGAGCGCCGAGTCATTTAGGAAATCGGTTTCCACGTTTGTGAGCGCGCTGGCTAAAAACAAAACGCCTATTGCCGAGTCGGCCGTTGTTGATTTTTATGAAAAATCGGGAGCTTTGACCAAAAGCGTTTCTCCCTCCACGATTATTTCCTATCTCGCGATTTCCAAAAATATTGACAAGAACGTATTCGGACAGGTCGGTTTGACCAGCTGGCCGGATATTAAACCCAGAGGCGTCAAAGACAAGGCATTTTTGGTGCTCAAAAAATCCGGTTCGCCAAAACATTTCCGGGAAATCACTCAAATGATAAATACTACCGGTTTTTGCAACCGCAAAGCGAACACCCAGACCGTTCATAATGAACTTATCAAGGATAAAAGATTCGTGCTCGTAGGCCGCGGGCTGTATGGTTTGGCGGAGTGGGGCTTGAAAGCCGGCACAGTAAAAGATGTTTTAGTGGACCTCCTGCGTTCCGCCGGCAAACCTCTCCTAAAGGACGAAATCTTAGCGAACGTTTTGTCTCACAGGATGGTTAAGGAAAACACGATACTTCTGAACCTGCAGGATCCCAAAGTTTTTCAAAAGAGAGAAGACGGAACATTTACTCTCCGCGAGGCCTAAAAAATAGCGTTTAGCGATTAGCGTTTAGCGATTAGTTTTTTTGACCTCTGGTCTATACGCTATACGCTAATCGCTATACGCTCCCTAGTGTTTTCAGAAATCCTTAGTCCACTTAAAACAGCTTTTTCGTTGCTGATAAATTACTGGTGGGCATATATGCCTATTTTGCTGTTTTTGGCTGCGCTTGAAAGCTGGACAACATATATAAGGCAGAAATACATTTTGTCTATCAAGTGGGTTTTGCTGGAAGTAAAGCCGCCGCCGGACGTAGAAAAAAGCCCGAAGATAGCCGAGAATATATTTTCCGGTCTGCACGGTGTTTATTCTAAACCGGTCAAGTGGCACAAAAGGTTTTTTGAAGGAAAAGTTCAGGACTGGTTTTCCTTTGAGATCGTCGGCAACGGCGGGGAAATTAATTTTTATATTCGTACTCCTGAAGACCTGCGCAACTTGGTTGAAGCGCAGGTCTTTGCTCAATATCCGGACGCGGAAATCAAGATTGCCGACGACTACGTTAACTCTCTGCCCCGCTATTTGCCGACGGAGGAATATGACCTCTTCGGCGCAGAATTAATTTTTACCAAAGAAGATGCCTACCCCATTAAGACGTATCCCTTTTTTGAAGAGGAGTCGGGCAAGGGCGAATTTAAAAGAACTGACCCCCTGGCGCCCCTTGCCGAAGCAATGAGCGCCATTGAGCCAGGGGAGCATCTCTGGCTTCAGTTACTGATAAGGCCGACCGGCAATGGTTGGGCAAAGGAAGCTAAGCCAGTATTGGATAAACTTGTGGGTAAAGACCCTGAAATGAAAAGGGGCGCCTTGGGAGCGGTAGTTGATTTTATAGACGATTTGCTTCCGGGTGGCGCAGCGGCAGAGGGAGAAAAGGAGAAGAAAGAATTTTCGCAAATGAAACTTACTCCGGGCCAGAAATTCGTGCTTGAGCAGGTGGAGAACAAAATAGCAAAATTGGCATTCAAGGCCGGTTACAGATTTTTATACATTGCTCGCAAAGAACTTTTCAAGCGAGTCCGCGTTTCCACCGTTATCGGCATGTTCAAGCAGCTCTATTCAAATAATCTCAATACTTTTAAGCCGAACGGTGATACGGATACTTCCCCAGATGGCTGGTTCCCCTGGCTTTTTCCTTCGCATAAGGGATTTTTTGCTGCCCAGCAGGAGTTTAAGCGCAAGTGGCATATTTACCAGGCGTATAAGAAAAGGGCTTTTGTCAGAAAGGTCGTGATTTTGAATACGGAAGAACTGGCGACGCTTTTCCATCTGCCGGGCATCGGTGTGAAAGCGCCGGCATTTCCGAGGGTGGAGGCCAAAAAGGGCCAGCCCCCCGTAGGATTGCCTACCCGATGATAGCGTATAGCGATTAGCGTTTAGCGGTTAGTAAAAAATTTCAAAAACCCCTAAACGCTATACGCTCAACGCTAAACGCTTTTAATGAACCCCGCGAATGACAATGATGTAGTATTATTCGGCGAAACGAACTTTCGTAATAAGAAAGTAACTTTCGGCATTAAAATTGATGACCGCCGCCGGCATATATATATCGTCGGTAAAACCGGTATGGGCAAGTCGGAATTATTGAAAACCCTTGCCATACAGGACATACAAGCCGGCCGCGGCCTTGCCTTTATTGACCCTCACGGCGATCCCGTTGAGGACCTTTTTGGCTATATTCCGGAGGAAAGGATAAAAGACGTTATATACATTAACCCAGCCGATTTGGAATACCCGATCGCGTTCAATGTCATGGAACAGGTTGACCCGGACAGGCGGCATCTGGTTGCCGACGGCGTTATGGGCGTTTTTAAAAAAATATGGGTTGACGTTTGGTCACCGCGGATGGAATACATTTTGAACAATACCATTTTGGCATTGCTGGAAGTTCCGGACTCAACACTGCTTGGCATCAACAGGATGCTTGCCGAAAAGGACTTCCGCAACTACGTGGTCAGCCAGCTGACAGACCCGGTGGTAAAAGCGTTCTGGACCCAGGAATTTGCCAAATACGCCGACAGATTTGCTTCCGAGGCGACGGCCGCCATTCAGAACAAAGTCGGCCAGTTCGCTTCCTCAACCTTGGTCAGGAACATTATCGGCCAGCCGAAATCAACGATAGATATGCGGGGGATAATGGATAACCAGAAAATTTTGCTGGTCAACATCTCCAAGGGCAGTATAGGAGAAGACGCATCGCGCCTCCTGGGCGCTTTGATAATAACCAAGCTCCAATTGGCGGCGATGTCGCGCGTTGATACGCCCGAGCGTGAAAGAAAGGACTTTACCTTGTTTATTGACGAATTCCAGAGTTTCGCCACGGCCTCTTTTGCGAATATAATGTCGGAGGCGCGCAAGTACCATCTAAGCTTGGTTGTTGGTCATCAGTATATTGCTCAAATGGATGAGACCGTGAGAGACGCAATTTTCGGCAATGTGGGCACTATCATAGCGTTTCGCGTCGGAGCCGAAGACGCGGAAATGTTGGAAAAAGAATTAACCCCCGAATTTTTGGCGCAGGATATCGTAAACCTTGGAAAGAGAGAGGTCTATATAAAACTGATGATAGACGGTTTGGCTTCAAGGGCTTTTTCGGCGAGGACGATGGATACGCCCCAACCATTGCCGGTCAACAATCGCCAGAAAGTAATTGAGTGGTCGCGGGAACATTATGCCGCCAGGCGCGATGAAGTGGAAAAAGCAATTGCCAAATGGCATGCCCCGTTAGAGGCCGCCCCGCCGCAGGCGCGGCTACGACCGCCTAGGGGCGATCTGCCTCTAACGGGGCACGCGCCGGTTGTTGAGGAAAGACCATTTGCAGCTCGACCCGCTTCGCGAGGCGAGCCGGTAGAAAGAGGCCCGAGCCGGGCGGCTTATCCGCCGCCAAGGCAAGAACCGTTCAGACAGCCAAGCCGCGACACTTTTTCCAGACCAGTGCCCACCAGACCACGGGCAGAAGCGCCGAGACCTATGTCGCTTTCCGAGGCATTAAAACAAGGCCCCGTGGATTTTAGAGGGCGAAAATTGCAACCGAAGCCCATTCCCGCCAAGCCAAAAGTGGAAGTTGACGTTGAGGGATTGAGAAAGGTTTTGGAAGAGGCGGGGGCAAAGAAAGAGTAGCGCTTGCTCACCTAAATTTTTACTTGGTGTTCTGATCAGACAAATCTCATTGAAATTTTCTCGTTTTTCTGGATAAAAAAATCGTACCCCTTACGTTCAGCCCCACGCTATTCGCT
>Ga0315282_10015958_pt1 | contig 11023 bp, 9 predicted proteins | sample YL17G07_20_MG_FD_203693 | JGI IMG/M metagenome (GOLD analysis project Ga0315282, IMG submission 203693) | Sediment microbial communities from Yellowstone Lake, YNP, Wyoming, USA - YL17G07_20 | ecosystem: Environmental > Aquatic > Freshwater > Lake > Sediment | place: USA: Wyoming | collected...
GAAGCCCGGCCAAGGCTGGACGCCCTCATCCGGGACTTCTTCCGGGAGCAGAGCCGGGATTTGCGCCGCATCCCTTGGGCCGGGAATGAGTCCATCATTCCCTGCACCTCCCAGGAAACGCATTCCCAGGAGCTGGTCAGCGACAAGGGGGCCACCCTGCTGCAACTCAGCCGCCAGGGCTATCCCGTTCCCGATTTCGTCGTCCTCAACTCGGCCTTTTACCATCTCGACGAAGGCCGTCGCCTCCGGTCCTTGCAAGAGGCGGTGGGGATCCTGGAACAGTTGACCTTTCAAGAGTTCGGCGCTTCGGAGTTCCCCCTGCTCATCGCCCTGCGCTGCGCCATGCCCTGCTACATGCCCGGGGTGATGCCCACCTACCTCAACATCGGGGTCACGGAGAAGCTCCTCCCCACCCTCATTGTCCGCTACGGCCGCGAGGCAGCCCACAAGATCCTCATGAACACACTGCGCAATATCCTGCAGGTCGTGGACCGGGACAGCCATAAGGAGCTGTTTTCCTCTCCCCAAGGCGCCCGGTCTCCCGCGCCGGCCCTGCTGGAAAAAGCCTTGGAACGGGTGAGGCGCCGCGCGCCCCGTCTCCTGGAAGATTCCTTCGAGCAACTGGCCCTGTTTTGCCGGGCCTCCCTCCGTTACTTCGACAACAATCGGGACTTGATGTTGACCATGTCCAAAGGAGAGGATCATTTTCCCTCGATCATCCTGCAGAAGATGATCTGCACCGTCCGTTCGGCAAACTCCCGGGTGGGCGTGCTCTACAGCCGGCATCCCCGCACCGGCCTGGGGATGCAGATCGAGAGCGGCCGCAACATGTTCGGCGAGGAGATCATGTCCGGGACGGTGGCCACGGAGAAAACGGTCTTCCATTCCCGGGAGGATATCCGGGCCGATTTCCCTTCCACCTATTATTTCCTGCCCTCCTTGCTGCGGCTGGAAGCAGAGTTCCGCTCGCCGGTGACGGTCGAGTTCGTCACCGATGCCACGGACCGCTATGAGTTCTTCGCCCTGCTCCAATTGAACCCCTCGGAAATGACCGGCCGCTGCGCCATCACTTCGGTAATGGACCTTTACCGGAAGGGGCTCATTTCCCGGGAAAGGGTCTCTGAGCTGATCAAGCCCTACCACATCAAGCAGATCGAATCCGACGCCATCGACCCGGATTCCTTCAAGGAACTGACCCTTTTCAGCCGGGCCGCCTCGGTCCTGCCCCGCTCGGCGGTAACGGCCCAGATATACTTCTCGGCTGAAACGGCCCTCCGGAACAGGAAGGCGGGCCGGAAGGTCTGCCTGTGCAAGAGGTCGTTCGAGCCCAGCGACACGGTGGTCATGAGTGAAGTGAACTCCATCGTCAGCCTGACCTCAGCGGCCATCCACGTGGTCACCATCTGCCAGAGCTATGGCCTGCCGGCCCTCTTGAGCCTGGAAGCCCAGAGGGTCGCGCTCCACCCGGAGGGAAGGCTGGTCAATGAAGACGGGCTGGAGCTCAGGGAAAGCGATTGGGTCACCGTATCCAGCCGCAACCGCTGCCTGTATAAGGGACAGGCCAGGTTCAAACCGGCCCGCCTCATCCGCTACATGCGGGGTGAGCCGGTGCACCTGGAGCCCGACGAAGTGGAAACCTTTGCCCAGATGTCGCAAGCCTATCGGGGATACCAGGAGCTGGTGGCCGGCCTCAACCTGGGCCAGATCCGGAGCCTGACCGACATCATCCGCCTGGTCATTTTGGAGTTCCGGGGTGAATCGCACAAGGCCCGGAGCCTGGTCCACCAATGGTTCGACCGGAATACGGATCTTTACCTGGACGGCATCTTCAGCAGCGATATGGGCGACCATCTCAACCAGCATACCGTGTTCAACCTTCTGACCCTGGAGCGCAAGATCCGTTTTTTCAAGCTGGCCGCCGAACGCTGCCTGCCTGAAAAAAAGGCCGGCTACGCGGCGGGCGCCTTCATGCTCGGCCGGTTCATCTGCCTGCCCCAGTCCGTCGAGTTCTGGATGTCCTTCACCCCGCCGCAGGTGGCCGTCCTCCTCAACGAATGGCTCCTCTTCGAGAAATACCTGCAGATCCTCAATGAAGTCGGAGAACAGAAAATCCGTCAAGCCAAGCGCAAGATACTCCAAGAAGGGCTGAGCACCCTGCCCCTCGACCCGGCCAAGATCAAGATTCTCCTTCCGCTGAAGCTGGGCCGTTTTCCCCTGGACGAAGTGAAACGCGCCATCTTGCCCTGGTTCGACGGACAGACACGGAGGATCGTTGAGCTGCTCCGTCTCCCCTATTCCGCCTATTATGACTTCAACAACCCCAGTTCGGTCCGGGAGCTGGAAAAGCTCTGTCACGAGGCCGGCCTCCCCTGTCCGGCCCCCGAGGCGGTCTGAGCGCTGCTCCGCCAAGAGCTCAAGGCCTTTCCCCGTTGCATCTCCCCTTGGCCAAGCACTTGGAGGCACGTTTATCTATTGGTACAATAAGCCTCTTTGTGCGCAGCCATGACGGAAAACAAGATCGACCAGTTCCTGGCCCAGCCCCGCCGGGCCCTGCTGACCCTGGCCCTCCCTATTTTCATCGCCACTTTCGTCCAGACCATGTACAACGTCGTGGACACGGCTTATGTCGGCCGCTTGGGCGCGAATTCCATCGCCGCCCTGACCTTCTGCTTCCCAGTTTTTTTCTTCCTCATCGGCCTCAACTCGGGCATCGCCATCGGCATGAACTCCAGCGTATCACGCTACCTGGGAGCCAAAAACAAGGAGGCGGCCGAGCGGAGCGCCGCCCACGGCCTGGTCCTGTCCTTCGCCTTCGGCGCGATCGTTATCGTCCTGGGGCTGTTCTTCCTCAAGCCGCTCTTTTCCTTGTTCGGGGCCGACCCGGCCGTGCTGCCCTTGGCCATCGGCTACATGAGGATCATCCTCCTGGGCGTCCTTTTCATGTTTCCCAGCTTCATCATGAGCAGCATATTCTCCGCCCAGGGCGACACGCGCACCCCGATGAAGGTCCAGGTGGCGGGCCTCGTCCTGAATGCCATCCTCGACCCTATCTTCATCTATCTCCTGCGCCTGGGCGTGCAGGGCGCGGCGGAGGCCTCGGTCCTGGGCTTTCTGTTCGCCCTGCTTCTGTTCTTATTCTTTCTGCGGAGGAAGTCCTATCTGAGAATCTCCTTCCGCGGCTTCAGATTTTCCTTCCGGTTAGTTTGGGAGATCTGCCTGGTGGGCGTGCCGGCCAGCCTGATGATGCTGCTCCTGTCCATCTACGTCGTGTTCATCAACCGCTTCATGGCCCATTTCGGGACCAAGACCGTGGCCGCCTTCGGCCTGGTCTCCCGCCTGGAGAGTTTCGCCACCATGCCCATCGTGGCCCTGTCCGTATCCCTGGTGACCCTGGTGGGCATGTTCTACGGGGCCCGGCGCTCCAACGAGGTTAAAGACATCGCTTGGTACGGAATCCGGGCCGGTGTTCTCCTCACCGCGGGGGTGGGCGTCGTTTTTTTCGTCACGGCCAAGCTGTGGCTGATGATTTTCACCGGCGACGCGGCGCTGCTCGGCCTGGGCATCGCTTACCTGCGGGTCGATGTCCTGACCTTCCCCCTGATGTCCACCTCCATGATCATCAGCCGCATTATGCAAGGTTTAGGGATGGGGGCGCCGGGGTTTTTCATCAATTTCATCCGCATCATGCTGGTGGCCGTGCCCCTGGCCTACTTTTTCGTTTTCGTCATAGGCTGGGGCTTCCTGTCGGTGGCCTGGGCCATGGTCCTGGGCGGGCTAGCCTCCAACCTCACCGCCCTGCTCTGGTTGAAATTCAAGTTCGACCGGATGAAAGCCGAGGGCCGGCCGTGAGACAGCCCTTTAAGCCTTTAACCATCGGCGGAATCGTGATCGATTTCCCGGTCGTGCTGGCCGCGCTGGCGGGCTACAGCGACCGGCCCTTCCGCCTGATCTGCCGGTCCTGCGGCGCTCCGTATGCAGCCACCGAGGTCATGCTGGACAGGCAAGTGGTGAGGGAGGGCAAGCTCCAGCGCCGGCTGACCCGGCTCGATGAGTCCGATCATCCCCTGGCCGGTCAGATCATGGGCAGCGAGCCCGAGGTCATGGCCGAAGCGGCCGCGGTTCTGGACCGCCTGGGGTTCGACGTCGTCGACCTCAACTTTGCCTGCCCGGTCAAAAAAGTGCTGGCCCGCAGGCGGGGCGGCTACCTGATGCGGCAACCCGAGCGAGTATTGGACATCGTGCGCGCCGTCCGGGAGAGAGTGCCGGGCAAGCCCCTGACTCTCAAGCTGCGTCGATCCTTTCGTGAGGCCGACTGCTCTTGTGAGGAATTTTGGAAAATCAGCCGGGGAGCGTTTGAGCTCGGCGCGGCGGCCATCGCCGTCCATGGCCGGAGCGTCGACCAAAAATACCAGGGCCGGGACGACCGGGTTTTTCTGGCAAAGGTCAAGCGCGAATTCCCGGATAGGACGATCATCGGTTCGGGCGATGTCCTCCTGCCGGCCGACGCGCTGAGGATGCTCGTCGAGACCGGCGTTGACGGCGTGCTGGCCGCGCGGGGCGCGATCGGCAACCCCTGGTTTTTCCGGCAGGCCCGCGACCTGGCCGCCGGCCGGCCGCCGTACGAGCCCACGCTCGATGAACAGCGCCGCCTGATCCTGCGTCACCATGAACTGGCCTGCCAGACCTACGGCCCGAAACGGGGCGCTCTGTACATGCGCAATTTCGGCATTCGCTACGCCCGGCTGCATCCTCAGCCGAGCAAAGTCCGGCAGGCCTGCCTGGGCATCAAAAACGAAAAAGAGTGGCGGGCTTTCATGGAAACCTGGTACGGCGGAGGACCCGGAGAAGAGGCCTGAGCCCGGTACGCCTTAAAAAGCCTTCATCGCTTGCCGAAGGTGATTAATACCACGGCTGGAAAAGGAATTTACTTTTTGCCCTCGGCGGATGACATCAGGCCTGGGCAAGTTCACTTCTTGAGAAGCTCCGGATGATTTTTTTTCAACCACCCGGCCACGGTGCGCCGAAGCTCCCTGGCAAGAACGAACATTTCTCCGGCCTCTTGAATCGAAACCGAACCCGATCGTTCATAATCACTGATGTTGCGTTTTTTACGGAAGCCGTCAATCTTGGCTATTAAATCGGCTTCCGCTCTTATTGTGTAGGCCAGAGATTGGATAATCCGGTAATGATGGCCGTCTCTCGTTGCGCGATAGCCGGCGGCCGCCAAGGCAGCGGTGGCCGCTTGGAGGGCTGAATTGTAGGCAATAGCTAAGCGCCAATCCGGGCTAAGGACAGAGGCTTGACGCTCCCTCAAATCTCGGTCGGCTATGGCTAGGAGTTCGGCAATCTCCTGAGGGCTGCTCTTATGTTCGACTAGCCAGCCGTTTCGCAGCCAATCGGCCAAGCTCATTCTCATCTCCGATCAGATATATCTTAGGTCCCTTGAGAACAGACGTTAGAAAATGATGATTTTCTCGGAGTTTCGAACGAAATTCATTCGCCGGATAAACCGTGGGATTGATCTCCCGGCCGAGCGCTTGCTGGGCGGCTTGGAGATTCGTCACGACTTCGGAAAAAGCAACATCGCCGATGATTAGCAGATCTATATCGCTTTTCCGGCTTTCTTCGCCCCTGGCGATAGAACCATAGATAAGTGCGATCAATATTCGGCCCGAGAAAGCGGCCAGGGCATTTCGTAAGGTCTCGCCGATTCCAACCGTCTTGGTGATAAGGCTTTTCAATTCGGGGAAAATCGGCGATCCCGGATTGGCCTGGTAGTAGACCTGCCGACCGCTTACGCTGCGGCGGATGATTCCGGATTCTGCTAAAAGCTTAAGCTCCCGCTGGACCGGGCCCAGCCCGAAGCCACAAACTCGAACTATCTGACGAAGGTAAAACGCTTCATCAGAACGGCTGAAAAGGAGCGAAAGGATGGCCCGCCGCGTTTTGCCAAACAATATTTTGGCTGGGCCGTTGTTATCGGCTAAAGTACTCATTTATGGTTACAATTGTAACCCTATGGGTTACAGGCGTCAATGCCATATTAATGAAATAGGAATTGAATTTTTTTGGCCCTAAGGGCTGTTGCTGCCGGCCGTCCGGTGGAGCACGCGGAAGCTGCGCTCCAGGCGGCGGCCGGCGTAGTCGACCAGGATCAAGCGATGCTCACCCGGGTCGGGCCGGAGCGCGACCTGGTGAAAATGCCGGGTGGAGCCGAGGTAATTCTCGTCCAGATGCCAGTAGATCACGGCCTCGCTGTCGCGGTGCACCGCTTCGAAGACGACCTGTCCCTGACGGCCGTCGAGGTCAATGGGAATGAAAACCGAGGTCTCCGGCTCGGGATAGACCAGGCTCATGACCTTGCGTCCGGCCTCCGCCTGGAGAAAACCGCCGCAGTCGCTGCGGAAGGGGGGCAAGACGCGATACTCGGGATGGTACCGGCGGTAGTAGAATTCCTGGACCGGCGGCAGCACGAACCAGGGCTCGTGGACCATCTCCTCGACCGATAGGCAGGAGCTGTCCACGCGGAATCGGCGGCCGCGGTCCAGATGGACCAGCTGATGAAGCAGACAGGGCTGGTTGAAATGGCTGCCCTGGGGCGTCTTGATCCCGGCGTAGGCCTGGTAAGGATGGAAGGGCAGGGTCAGCGAATCGCTGCTGAACTCGCCCGTCTCCTCGAAAACGCGGGTCAGGAAGGCGGCCTCCAGGGCGCCCGGGCTGGGCTGCTCCACGGCCAGCTTGACCGGGAAGCGGGCTTCGCCCTTTTCGTCGAGCTTCCCCTTGAAAACATTTTGCTCGGCGCCGAAGAATTCGCGGGCCGGGTCGTCGAAGACATGGTCCTGGTAGCGGGCGAAACGGGTGGGCCGGCTGGAGAAACGGACCTTGACGTCGAAGTTCAGGCCGGAGGCCGGCGCGCCGTGGAGCCACTGGCTGGTCAGGCTCGCCTGCAGCGGCATGTCCTTCTGGACCAGGACGTCGCGGCCGGGGTTGAACTGGATTTTCAGGCGGTTGGGCACCACGGTCTCGATACGCACATCCTTGGAAAAAGTCAGGCCTCCGACAGCGCATGGGTTTTCCATACGCCGGTGGGCGCATCCTCGTCGGTGGCCAGGCGGAAAGCGTAAAAGGATTGGAGCGACTTGGCCGGCTTGGCGGTCTGGATGAGCTGGCCCTTGGGATTGGTGAGCTCCAGGAGGACGGGATGCTCCTTGGGCAGAACGCGGTCCCGGTCGAAGAGGACGAAGGTGAGGTAGATCGTGTCGCCCGGAGGCCAGACGCCCCGCTCGCCGTAGATCGCGCCCTTGATCCCCTTCTCCACGGCTTCCCCGCCCACGTCGAAATGGCTCACGGCCAGGGCCGAATCCTTGTTCAGTCGCAGATAGCCGATGTCCCGGCCCGACTGGGCGGAGAGGTAGAAGGGCTTGTCGGCCGGCTTCAGGGTCAAGAACCCCGAGCCGTCGCTCGTTCCCTCGGCCAGCGGCCGGTTCTGAAAGTCGAAAGCCCGCACCCGGGCGCCGCCGAGCGGACGGCCGGTCCTCAGGTCGGTGGTCACCACATGCAGAGTCAGGCTCTTCTCCAGCTCGGCGATAAGCCCGATGTTCGAGGCGATGAAATTCCGCGAGGCCGCGGCTTGCCCTTTGGCCTGAATTGATGGAAAATGAATTGTGAGATCGATGATAAGAAGGGGGAAGATATGTATGCGCGTCTGACCTGCATCCGCGTCGTACCCGACAAGGTCCAGGAGGCTGTCGAGCTCTACAAGAAGAGCGTTGTTCCTGAAGCCAAAAAACAGAAGGGATTCAAAGGCCTGCTGCTCCTGACTGATCCTCAATCGGGAAACGGCCTGTCCATCACCCTGTGGACCAGCGAGAAGGCCGCCCAGGCCACCGAGGAGAACCGCTATTATCAGGAGCAGCTGGTTAAATTCATAAGCCTCTTCAACTCGCCGCCCAGCCGGGAGGGCTACCAGGTCAGCCTCCAGGTCAGGGTCTGAGCATCCGAAAGCCGGCCGGCATTCAGCCGATGAAAACAAAGCTAATACCGATTATCGCCCTGGCGGCCTCTCTGTGCCTTCCGGCCGCGGTATCCGCCGCCGAGAAGGCCATCCCCGGACAGCAGTCGATGGTGATCCTGGAGGGCAACTTTCAGTTCATACCAGGCTCGTGGGCCGATTACACCATCCTGGACAAGGCCAAAAACGAGACCTACCGGATGCTGATGTCCGTGTTGGAACAAGAAAATTATAAAGGCCTCCCCTGCCGCTGGCTGGAGATCGAGGTGGCCATGAAAGACCAGTCGACGGTGGTGACCCGCATCCTGGCCACAGAAACCAAGAACGGCCCGGGCGACCTGCAGAAAGCCGTCGTCCAGGTCGAGGGATACTCGCCCTTCAGCGTTCCCCGCAAATTCCTCCAGGGCAAAGACCAGGAAGTGGGAAAAGTCGAACCCGCTCGGGTGGTGAAACGCTTGGAGCGAAAAACTCTCAGCCGCTTGGGCAAGACGATCCAGGCCTGGGTGGTCGAGGCCCAAACCGCACAAGGGAAAAACGTTTCAGCCGTGGTCAGCGAAGAGCTGCCGCCTTTTTGCATCTATCAGGCGGAGACCGAGGATACCCGCCTGACGGTCAATGACTGGGGCCTGGGAGCTTTGACTCGGATCAAAGGGGAACCCACCAGTTTCTTCCTGTGGATCATCGAGCAGATCGGCAGAGAGCTCAATAAAAAATAAATGTCGGTTGTCGAAATCGTTATGGCCCGAAGCGCCGACGACTATGCCCTGGCCAAGGCGCTCTTCCTCGAATACGCCGGGGATATCGGCCTGGACCTCTCCTTCCAAAACTTCGATGAGGAGCTGGCCGGCCTCACAGTCCGGTACGGCCCGTCTGAGGGCGGGATCCTGCTCCTCAGTGTTGAGGGCAGGCCGGCCGGCTGCGTCGCTGTCCGCAGGTTCGAAAAGGACGCGGCCGAGCTGAAGCGGATGTACGTCCGCCCGGCCTATCGAGGACAGGGATACGGCCGGCGCCTGGGAGAGGAAGCCCTGGCCCTGGCCCGGCGGCTGGGCTACCGGGCCATCCGCCTGGATACTTTGTCTCAAATGGGCAAAGCCATCGCCCTCTACCGGAGCTTCGGCTTCGTCGAGATCGAGCCTTACCGCTTCAATCCCATCCCCGGGGCCAAATACTTCGAGCTCGAGTTTTGACCCGGTTCAGGTAAAGGAGTCAACGATAAAAAAACAGCGCATCTCCTTGACGGCCATAATAATCGCGATGACCCTGGGTTCGGCCGTTCTTCTCGGCGCCGGCGAACCTCGGGCTTCGAGGCCGCCGGCCGTCCCGCTCGTCACGCAGGATCCCTATTTCAGCATCTGGTCAGCGGGCGACAATGTCCAAATTTCCCCCCTCCAAATCAGCGGTCACAACACCTTTAATTCCAGCATCCGTTCGATGCGGAAGTGCCGCTGGTCCTCGCGCTTGTAGCAGTAGGCCACCACACCCTCGAAGCGTTTGCCGTTGTAGTCCAGCATCTTGATGGATTCGGGATGGACGCGGCGGCGGGTCTTGGTGTCGTCTGGCTTGAGGTAGAGGATCTCCAGGTCGCGGCCTTCGCTGATGGCTTCGTTGATCAAGGCCTTCTTCTGGGCGTAGGACAGCCGCTCGTCGGCCTTCTTGTATTGGAATCGCGTCAGGAAACGGACGATGTTCCAGTCCATGCGGATGTGGCCGAGCCGAATGGGTTTCTTCAGGACCAGGCCCTGGAAGTTCGTGCAGCGGCTGAGGGCCACGTAGGCCTGGCCGTGGGCGAACGTTCCGCGGCCGAAGTCGATGACCACCCGGTCGAAGGTCTTGCCCTGGCTCTTGTGGATGGTGATGGCCCAGGCGAGCTTGAGCGGATACTGGGTGAAGGCGCCCACGGGTTCGGAGACGATCTGCTGGGTGTCGGGGTCGAGGCCAAAGCGGAAGAGCTCCCAGACGTTGGGCCCGACGTCCACGGTGAGGCCGCTCTGGAGCTCGACCTGGATGATGTCGGCCTCGCCCTTCTCCTGGATAATGTTGGCGACGCGGCCGATCGAGCCGTTGACCCAGCGGCCCTTGAGGTCGTTGGTGAGGAGCATGACCTGGGCTCCGACCTTGAGCTCGAGCCGCTCGTCCGTGGGGAGTGAGGAGCGTTCGAAATCGCCCTCGATGAAGCCGTCGTAGCCGTAGACGCGGCCGCCGAGGCGCGAGAGCTTCTCGCGGTTGCGCTCGAAGGCCAGGTCATTGGTGCTCGTCAGGGTGATGTAGAATTCCTCGTCGGGCGGGACGAAGTCCGGGTCATAGCGGAAGTTAAGGCGGTCGAGCTCCACCTGCCTGGCCGAGCGGTTGCGGATGGCGTTGAGGAGGCCGATGAAGTCCTCCTCGGTCTGGCGGTAGATCTTCTCCAGCTCGACGAACTCCAGGGCAAAGCCCGCGTTCTGGAATATGCGTGAGGAGAAGAAGTAGGGCGTTTCATAATGGTTGCCGTCGAAGAGCTCCCGCTCGGCCGAAGTCACGACGGGCGGGAGTTGGTAGAGGTCGCCGATGAAGACCATCTGCAGGCCGCCGAAGAGATGTTGGGGCTGGGGGCCGTTGAGTCGCAGGAATTTCTCGACACAGTCGAGGAGGTCGGCCCGGACCATGGAGATCTCGTCGATGACGATCGTGTCGAAGCGCTTATAGATGTCGGTGGAGCCCCTGCCGGCGCTGAAAGCGGCAGCGACGCCGCGGGGAGGACGATAAGAGCTTTTGGGCAGCTTTTTTACCTTCTCCAAGGTGATGTCCGGCTTGAAGCGGCAGAAGGAGTGGATGGTCTGGCCGCGGACGTTGAGCGCGGCGACCCCCGTGGGCGCCAGGACGGCGATCTGCTTTTTCGTCGTGTCGCGGAAATACTCGAGGAGAGTCGATTTGCCCGTGCCGGCGCGGCCGGTGATGAACACGTGGCGGTCGGTATTTTCCATCAGGTCGAGGGCCTGGCGGAACTTGTCGTTGATTTCGATATGCGCGGGCGCG
>Ga0315282_10015959_pt1 | contig 11022 bp, 6 predicted proteins | sample YL17G07_20_MG_FD_203693 | JGI IMG/M metagenome (GOLD analysis project Ga0315282, IMG submission 203693) | Sediment microbial communities from Yellowstone Lake, YNP, Wyoming, USA - YL17G07_20 | ecosystem: Environmental > Aquatic > Freshwater > Lake > Sediment | place: USA: Wyoming | collected...
TACCGGGACTTTCGGCTCGAGGTCGAGAACCTCTTCGATACACAGTTGGCCTGTAAATTTCTGGGCCTCCGGGAGAGCGGCCTGGAAGCGTTGCTGCGAAGCCGGTTCCATGTGGAGCTCAATAAGAAATATCAGCGGGCCGATTGGTCCCAAAGACCCCTTTCCCCGGAGATGGTGGAATACGCAGCGATGGACGGCAGGTACCTGATTCCCCTGGCCCGTATGCTGGAAAAGGAACTGGAAGAGAAGAGCCGATTATCCTGGGTGGAGGAAGAATGCCTATTTCTGAGTAAGGTCCGCTTCGCGCCCCCCAGCCATGACCCGCTTTACCTAAAAGTGAAAGGGGCTTTTCTCCTGGATCCCAGGAGTCTTGCGGTTCTGGAGGCTTTGCTGGAATCCCGCGAGGCCCAGGCCCAAAAGTCGGATCTTCCCCCCTTTAAGGTGCTCCGCAACGAACCCCTCCTGGAATTGGCTATGAAAAAACCTTTGCGCCTGGAAGAATTGGAGACGGGGAAAGTCCTGAGCCGGAAGCAAATCGACAGATATGGGACACGCCTGCTGCGGGAAATTCACCGGGCCATGGCCATTCCCGATGAAGATCTTCCGGTGTACCCCCGGGAAGCAAGGCCGGATTTGTCATCGCCCGTACGCCAAAGGGTCAAAGCACTAAAAACCTGGCGGGATATGCGGGCAAAAGATTTAGGGATGGAGCCTGGAATCCTTTTGAATAACGCCCTGATCAATGCTTTCGCTTTGAAAAATCCCCGGTCGATAAAAGAGATGGAAGAAATTCCGGGCTTAAAAAAATGGCGGCAAAGGCATTTCGGCCGGGAGATTCTGGCTGCTCAAACAAGGAAGGAAAGAATGGGACCTTCCTGAAATGATGACTTTTCCTTTGGCCCTTAATCGCGGTCCAGCAGGGTCAGGTCTATTTTCTTGGCATGCTTATTCCCGCGGGGCGGGGTCAGGTACGGAAATACGCTATTGAAGAAAACTACCGAGCCCCGTCAAGTCGGTGTCGAGCTTGAAGTCGTGTGAAAGGGGCCGAATCTTCACTCTTCCAGCCTATTCTCTTCCTCTCGTCTCGACGATCTCCTGGATATAGAGGATCTGTCCGTCTACGGCCTCTTTGGCCAGGTGGACCATGTGTTGGTGGTGGGTGAAGAAGATCACCTGGGTCGTTGCCGCCAAATCTCCTAAAACTTTCAGGGACGCTCGGGCGCGGTCGTTGTCGAAGTTGACGAGCGCATCGTCTACGAGAAGGGGAAGCGGCTCGCCGTCGGCGCTGAACTTCTCGAGGGAGGCCAGGCGAAGGGCCAGGTAGAGCTGGTCTTGCGTGCCGTCGCTCATTCCGGCAAGGGCCACCTTTTCCCCGTTCTCACGGACCCCGACCAGGACCGGCTCGTCGCCGGCGCCATAGTCGGGTTCCAGGCCGACGAAGCGCCTCTCCGTCACAAGGCCGAACAACTCTGCGGCGCGCCTCAGTACCGGTCCCTGGCTTTTCTCCCGGTACCGTTCGATTTCGACCTGAAGGATTTTCGCCCCAAGCCGGAGGCGAAGGTACCGATCCGCGTTCTCCCCGAGAGACGATAGGGTTTCCTGGGCCTCCTGCGCAGCCCGAGCCGCATCACCCCGGCCGTCCATCGTCCGGAGCCGTTCGCTTGAAGCCCCTAAGTTCTGCCGGACCCGTCCGAACTCCTCCTGCGCCTCGGCCAGGTTCGTCTCTACCTCCGCGAGCTTCTGCCGGATCTGGTCCGGATCTTCCCGCTCCGCCTCTCCCGCAAATTCCTCCAGCTTCCTGCCAGCGGCCAATACCAGTAGCTGCCGGGTGAGCTCATCGATTTTCCCTTCGAGGGAACGGGCTGACTCCGAGCGCGCCTCCGCTTCGAGAAGTTCCCCATCGGTCTCGCTCCCGGCTTCCCGTCGGAGGGCAGCGAGGCGCTCGGAGGTCTGCCGGATCGTCTCCCGGGCCTTGTCCAGATCCCTTTTCCTGGAGGCCCGCTCGACGGAAAGCTTTGCCCGCGAAGCGGCATCAGCCTTGGCCTTGGACACCCGAGAAGACACTTCCCGCACGCCTTGGTCCACCGGAAGGCCGGCGAGGTCGGGGGCATATCGGGCTGTAAACTTTGCCACCTTCTTCTCAAACTCCCGGATGTCTTGCTTCATGCTTTCTATGCGGCCCTTGTCTTTCTCGGCGTCGTCCAGTTTCTTCGATAAGGCGGAGCACCTGTCGAGGAAAACGGCGGCTGCGGACACCGGGAGTCCTTCGCTTATCCCTTTGAGGGCCGTTGCCCAGCCTTCCTGCCACCGGGCAAACGCCTCGTTCACCTTTCTTTCTTCCTCTTCCGCCCTGGCTTTCCCCTTTATGGCTTCCTCGATCTCCTTCAAGAGGCCCTCGCGTCTGACCTTCAGGTCCTTCTCTGACCGGACAATCTCCTCAGCCCGAAGAAGGATTGCGTCGAGTGACGTTCTCTCCGGAGGGGTCGGTCCTCCCAGCGCAGCAAGCCGATCAAGCAGGACGCTTCTGCTTCCTTCGATTTCTTCGGCAATCTTTTTGGCCTGGCCGTCCAGCTTCCGGACCTCGGCCGCCTTTCGGGTCAGCTCTTTTAAGTTGACCATCCAGGCCCGCATCTCCCGCGGAGAAATCGGGACGACCCCCGCAGGAGCCCACCGGGAGGTCCACTCCTCTTTCAGGTCTTTCCGTCTCGCTTCAAGCAGTCCAATTTCGCGGGACACATCCTCCGCCCGCTCTTCCTGGAGCCTGCGGTCGGCGAGGAGGCCCGCCTTATGGGCCACCCTCTCCGCCTCCCGACGCATCCGGTCGGCCACACCGTCGGCGTTCAGGACGCTTTTCTCGTACGCCTGCTCCAGAGGAAGAGGTGGATCAAGGGCCGCCTCCGCAGCTTCGTCCCGCTTCCCGTCCAGCCAGGCGGAGCGCACCAGAGCCCAACCCCGCTCCCGGTGTGCCCGGGCAGCCGTAAGGTCCTCCTCGGTCGGGGGCTCGCCCGCCAGCTTCAGCGTCCGCAAGTTGCCGTCGATTTCTTCGATCTTCCCCTTTGTTCCGGCGAGGCCCTCCCGGGCCTTCCTCAGGCCGTCATCGACAACATCGAAGGCCTCCTCGAACTCATCGATCGTCTTCTCGGGGGGAAGGGGCAGGGACTCCAAAGCTTCCAGAGTTCCGGACCAAAGCAGCAATGCCTTTAGAGTCGCCTGGACATCCTCCCTGGCGGAGCGGGCCGCAAACGTAGCGTCGGCATAGGCCCTTTCCAGGTCGCCCCGCCTGCGCACGACGACCACCGAACGCTCCAGTTCCGATACATCCCGCACCTCCGGCAGGCCAGCGAGGTTTCTTTTCGCGTCGGCAAGCTTCTGGCCGTACTCCGAAACCCTTTCGGCGGCGGATTGCCGTCTCACGGTCAGCTTGCCGTACCCGTCAGCCAGGCTCCTGATTTTGTCGATCCGTTCCACTGTCAGGCGCAGCACACCGGCGGATTCCAGGGAAAGGTCCGGGCGGAGCTCGGCAAGAATCCCCCTGGCAGCCTGGCCGGCCTCGAGCACCTGCCCTTGAACCCGGGGCAGGTCCTTCTGGGCCTTCAGAATACTACCCAGTTCTTCCACCAAGCCCTGCACCGTCTTCTCCTGGGCTAAGAGATCCTCCGGAAGAATCAGGTTTTCAAGCTCGGCGTCGATCTCCCCGATCCTCTGCTGCGCGGTCTTCTCGTCTGAAAGCGCCCGTGTATTTTCTGACTGGCTCCGGGCTCGTTCCGTGGAGAACCCCTGCCGGAGGACCTTCACTTTTCCCAGGCCTGTCCGTTTCTCCCGGTACTCCTTGAGTTCCGCAATGACGGGCAAGGCGTCCCTGAGCCGCTTAAGGCGGTCTTCCTGCGCTGACATCTGCGCTATTTGATCCTTAATCTGCCTGGAGTGGGCCTCGAGGGAGGAAACCTCACGCTCGAGTTCTTCCCAGTCCTTAGGGGGCAAGGAAAGGTTGCGGATCTTCTCCTTCAGGTCCTTGTAGGTCTTCGCTTCCGCGTTCAGCTTCGGGAGGCTCCCGGTCGGCTTGAATAGGCCTTGGGCCTCCAGTTCCAGAGCCTCAAGCAAGCCTTTGAGATCCGCTCCGCCAAGACCGGCGGCGAAAAGACTCTCGCCTACGCTGCCCTTACCTTCCATGATCGCACGGCCTCCGGACAGCAGCTCCTCCCGGCTCATTCCGAACACACGGATAAAGGTCTCCCGGTCGACTCCGCCCAGGAAGGACCTCATCGTATCCTCCGCGATTGGCTGTCCGTCGGACCCTAGGAGTGTATCCTTGCGGCCCTTCCGCCTGACGACGGAAAGCCTTTCTCCATCCGACCGCAACAACACGCCCCCGATCCGAAGGCGCCTGCTCTCATGGAGGAAGTCATCCGGAGTAATCTCCGGAATCCCGTAAAGAAGGCCGCGAAGGGCCCTGATGCACGTGCTCTTTCCGGCTTCATTGGGGCCATAGATGACGTGCAGCCCCTTCCCACCCGGAAAAACGAGCCTGCGGTCCGTGAAGTTCCCGTAGGCGGTCAGGTCCAGGGATATCAACCTCATTTCCTTACCCCCGAGGTAGAGATCCGCCGAACGAGCATCGCCTTGACGTCCTCCACGAGTTTGGGCAGTTCATCCGCGGAGTCGGGGGCGACGGCCCCCTCGCCCTGGAATAACTCCGGCGGGAGCTTTTCCTTCAGGGACCTGATATCCTCAGCCAGCAAGGCCCTGAGTTCATCCGTGGCAGAAAGCCCGTCGATGTATCGGACCAGGTCCGAAAGGGGGTCCGAACCCGACCTTAAAATGGAAAAGTCTGCCTCGGGGGAGGTCATAAACCGCACCTTCTCAACCCAGGCCCTCTCGCCGGTTGCGGCGGCAACGGCAACCCGAATCTCGGCCGTCCACTTTTCAGAATAGGCCACCAGCTCGCGATGGGCCCGGCAGGCCCCTTCGATGACCAGCCTCACCGCGAGAACTTCTCCGCCTCCCTTGCCCGATTCCGACTTCATGGCGGCCACGGCAGCGTCAACCACATCCACCGCGGCGGACTGGCCGGAGACATTTACGGGGATTACCTCCCACCGCACGACGTGGAGGTCCCTGTGCTCGAACGAGGCCACCCGGCCGTCTTCCACGGCAACGAGCGTGCATCCCTTGGGCCCCGTCTCCCGGGCGTGCCGGCCCTGGGTATTTCCCGGATACCAAATCAGGGGCTCCTTGCTGTGCACCTTCCGGGCGTGTACGTGACCCAGGGCCCACACGTCGTATCCCTTCGATTGCAGCGTCCCCAGGGTGCAGGGGGCGTAGGGCGCGTGTCCCTCCGCACCGGAGAGAGCCGTGTGAAGCATCCCGATATTGAAGAGCCCCTTCCTGGCCTCCGGGTATTGCTCGGCAAGGTTCTCCATCACATCTCTCCTGGCGAATCCCTGGCCGTGAATGGCAACTCCGAAATCCTCCAGGATGATGGTCTCCGGGGATTTCGTGGAGAGGACCCTCACGTTATCCGGCAGGCGGAGGGACCTGGTGATACGGCTCTCGGCGTCGTGGTTGCCGTAAATAACGTAGGACTTTATTCCGGCCTCCCGGAGACGCGACAACTGTTGCAGGAGAAAAAGCCCGGTGTGATAATCCTTCCAATCCCCGTCGTAGAGGTCACCGGAAAGGAGCACGAACGCGACCTTCTCCCCGATCGCGAGTGAGACGAGGTTCCCCAGGGCCTCGCGCGTAGCCCCGCGAAGTACGTCCAGGGGAGCGCCCTCGTAGAGCGACAGGCCCTGAAGGGGGCTATCCAGGTGGATATCTGCGGCAGCGATAAATTTGAATTCCATTAACCCTCTGATCCTCGACCCGCGTGCGGTATCTCCTAAGGGGCCCAAAGATGATGAAGTCGCAAAAAGTCAGCAGAACCATGGTTTCGATGTAGGGGCGTCCTGCGGACGCCCATGTCCGGGCGAGCGCAGCTCGCCCCTATCCCGCGTTTCGCGGGACAAGGCGCGCATAAGCTAACGAGTAGGGGCGGTTCGCGAACCGCCCCTACAGGTACGCTGCAACGACGAAGTTGAAGCGCAATCCCGCTCAGAGCGGGACAGATGGACTTTTTACGAAACCATCAAAGGCATTCCCGCAATAAAACCGCAAGCCACCATATAATAGAACGATCATTCTATCTGTCAAGAGATAAGGTTGAGGCGTGGGAATTCGATGGGTTCCCCAAAGTTTCCGACACCTGAACAGACCAAACCACCTTATCCATCGACCTTCTTGCCCTTTTCCGCTTAAGGCTTTGACAAAAGGGAACCCATCTCCTTATACTAATATGAACGAAATAAATGAAGCCCTTAAGCGGTGCGTTCGGGGAACGCACCCTACATTCTTACGTAATGCCCATGACCCGATGGGGCACCCACGAATCCCGCCTTGGCGGGAAAAATCCCCCCTGCCCCCCTTTGGCAAAGGGGGGTTGGGGGGATTTGAAAGTCATTTTCTAACGAGTGCCCATCCGGAAACCCCCTCTCCCCTTGCGGGAGAGGGTTGGGGTGAGGGGGAGCAAAACAGAACATTTCAATATTCTGAAGCATTGTCACCCTCACCCTACCCTCCCCCTCGAGGGGGAGGAGAAAATTGGGCTTTCCGGATGGAGACTAACTAATTTTATTTATTGCGCTTGTATCAGTTTGGGCAGGCTTGCCGAAACCCGGTTGAATCGCCAAGAGATTTCTAGGCCGAGTATATAGACTCTAAACAAAATTCTCTTTTCCACTCAAAGGAGGTAAAATGCCACGGAAAGTCATACAGCCAAAAGGACTTTGGGACCCTCGCCCCCGATTCGCCCAGGTGGTGAAGATCGGCAACCAAATTTACATCGCCGGCCAGACGGCGGTGGATGAAAAGGGGAGTCCGGTGGGAAAGGGGGACATCGAAACCCAGACCCGCCAGGTATTCAAGAATCTGCAAAAATGTCTGGAGGCCGCCGGAGCGACCTTTGATCAGGTGGTGAAACTGAATATTTACTCAACCGACCTTGACGCCCACCTGGCGACCATCGCCAAGCTCCGGATGGAATATTTCCCCAAAGAGCCTGTTGCCAGCACGACCGTCCAGGTTCCTCGCCTGGTGCATCCAGACTGGCTTCTGGAAATCGAGGCCATTGCGGTTCTGGATTGATTGAAGACCATTTTTGGGGGGTTGCCCGATATGCCGGATACCCCTGCTCCATGAGTCCGGCCGGGGAAAAAGGGACGCTCTAATTTTTTCAGCGTTGAGCCACTAAGAACGACCTGACAAAATTCCCTCTCCTTCTCTTCTCGAAAAGCCGCTTTTATAACCCCCCTACTTTGGGGGGCGCCTGGCTTCGTGGATGCGTCTTTTTATCTGGCCGATCTGTTTGGTGACAGGGATTTTCTTCGGACAGACTTCCGTGCACTTCCATAGGGTCTGGCAACCCCAGGCCCCATCCTTGTGACCCAAGAGGGCGATCCGCTCCTCGGAACCTTCATCCCGGGAATCAAAGAGATAGCGAAAGGCCCGCACGAGTGCCGCCGGCCCGACGTATTTCTCCGTCTCCTTTTTCTGGTTGACGGGGCAAGAAGCAGTACAGCAGGCACAGAGGATGCAACGGATGGACTCTTCAAGTTTAGCCTGCTCCTCCGGAGATTGTTTCCGTTCCTGCTCCGGAGCAGGGGTTCTCGTAAGCAGGTACGGCTTGATCGAATTATATTTTTCAAAGAAAAGGTCGAGATCGACCACCAGGTCCTTAATGACCCGAAATACGGGCATAGGCTCAAGGAGGACCTCGTCTTTGAAGTCTTTGACCAGCTTCTGGCAGGGCAAGCCGCAGATGCCGTTGATCCTCATCCCATCCGATCCGCAAACCCCGTGCGCGCAGGACATGCGAAAGGACAATGTGGGGTCCTGTTCCCAGCGGATGCGGTTGAGACAATCGAGGAGCCGGTCCGTAGGCTGGGCATCGACCGCGAAAGTCTGGTAGCGGGGTTTCTCATCCTTCCGGGGGTCAAAACGGAAAATCTTCATTTTTAATTCCATCAGTAGATCCTCGTTGCGGGTTGGAACCGCGTGATTTTCACGGGTTTATACTTTACGTCCGGTCCGTAGGGCGTCGGAAATACCAGGGTATGTTTCAGATAATTCCGGTCGTCTCTCTCCGGGAAATCATTTCGGAAATGGGCGCCCCGGCTTTCCTTCCGGTATAAGGCGCTCGTGAGAATCAATTCGGCCAGGTCCAATTGATGGCCCAGTTCAATGGCCTCCATCAAGGCGTAATTGAAAACCTTCCCTTGATCCGCAACCCCGGCCCCCGCGTACCGTTCCTTTAGTGAACGAATTCCTTCGATCCCCTTCTTGAGGCCCTCTTCATCGCGAAAGACCGAACCATATTCCATCATCAAGGACTGCATCCTCTGGCGAAGGCTATCGATCTTCCCCGGCCCTTTGGGGTTCCACAATTTGGCGATTTTGGCCCCCGCGGATTTCAACGGATCGTCCCCAATCGGCCGGTGGTCATACCGGGCGATATCGCCTTTCATGGCGATTCCGCTTCTTCTTCCGAAAACGATCAAATCGAGGAGGGAATTGCATCCCAAGCGGTTGGCCCCGTGGACGGATACGCAGGCGCATTCCCCGGCGCCATACAATCCCTGGACCACCGAGCCTTTTTCATCGTTCAGCACCCTTCCATCCGGATCGGTAGGAATCCCCCCCATGATGTAATGGCATGTGGGCTGTACGGGGATCGGGGCGTGCACCGGATCGACGCCGACATAGTTCTTCACAAAAGAGGTGATCTCCCAGAGCTTCTCCGAAATCTTTTTTTCCCCCAGATGGGTCAGGTCGAGATGGACGTAATCCTTTCCGCCGATCCCCCTACCCTCGCGAATCTCGGTAAGAATGGCCCGGGAGACCACGTCCCGGGCAGCCAGGTCTTTTATGGTCGGGGCATATCTCTCCATAAATCGTTCCCCCAGGCTGTTCCTCAAAATGCCGCCCTCCCCCCGGGCGGCCTCGCTGACCAGGATCCCCAAAGGGTAAAGTCCGGTGGGATGAAATTGGATGAATTCCATATCCTCCAGGGGAATTCCCGACTGGTAGGCCAGGTTGAACATTTCTCCGGTGGTTGCAAAACCATTGGAAGTGGTCTTGTAAATTTTCCCGCACCCTCCCGTGGCCAGCAGGACCGCTTTCGCCCGCATAAAATGGAGTTCTCCGGTGGCCAGGTCATATGTCACCAACCCTGCACATATTCCCCCGTCAAAGACCAGAGAGAGAACATAGTGCTCTGCATAAAATTTTACCCGATGGCGCAGGCATTGGTCGAAAAGGGTGTCGAGCACGACCCTTCCGGTGTGGTCGGCGGCGTAGCAGGCTCTTTTCACGGGCTTCTTCCCATATTCCCGGGTGTGACCGCCGAAGTTTCGCTGGGCAATCTTCCCCTCCGGGGTACGGCTGAAGGGGACGCCCATATGTTCCAACTCGTAAATCCCCCGGGGAGCATCCTTAACCATGATCTCGACGACATCCTGGTCGCTGAGGTAATCACCCCCCTTGACCGTATCGAAGAAATGCCATTCCCAGTGATCTTCTTCCTCGTTGCCCAGGGTCGCGGTGATCCCCCCCTGGGCAGTGCCGGAATGGGAACGAGTGGGGTAAACTTTGCTAACGACGGCCACATCGGCCTGGTCCGTGCATTCCACGGCCGCTCGCAGCCCGGCCAGTCCAGCTCCCACGATGACAATGTCATGCTTAGAAATCATGATAACCGCCTCTCCCTGGCGATGGATTCGCAGGCATTCTCTTTTTCATTGCCCTACTTTTATGATAAGTACAAAGCGTTCAATTATTCAAATGCTTTTTATTTATTGTCGTGCCTCGCACCGGGCATTTGGTTATTTTCCCCATGCCCCCTCCTTCGTTCCCCCCCTATTTTCCTCGCGCCTTGTGAATTTTTGACCATTCAATCCTCACAGCTCACGCCTGGGGCGCAAAGGGCGCCTCCTCTGCGCCTTTGCGTGAGACCGGTATTTTTTGACCTGAACGGGATTTTTTGCTATTATGCGATAAATTTTGGGTTTTTCCTATGCCTTTCCCGTGGCTTTGCATTCAGGTTGCCAAAGCAACAATTTTAGGCTATACCTTTGCGCCCTTTGCGTCTTTGCGTGAGGAAAGGGTTTGGGTGTGTTTTGTAAAGCCGAGGAGAACCGGTCACAATTTGTGACCGGTTCGCAGAAGCATCGGGATCCACGATTCCGTGCCTATGCCTTCACCGAACATGGCGCCTTGATGGCTGCCAATGTGTTGCGGAGCCCACGGGCAGTTGAGATGAGCGTCTTTGTGGTGCGGGCTTTTATCCGCCTGAGGCAGTGGCTTGTCAATTATGCCGAGTTGAACCGCAGATTAGAGATGATGGAGAAGAAATATGATTCCCAGTTCAAAGTCGTATTCGATACCATCCGCCAGTTGATGGCAACACCGGAGAGGCCGGCCAAGAAAATCGGCTTCCAGTTGAAGGAGAAGCGATCCTCATATCTTGCAAAGAATCGAAATCAGTAGGTTTCTCGTTCTGGACTCTTGACCCGAGACTTATGACTCGGGACTTTGAGCCGGGCATTCCTTTGCGCTCTTTGCGCCTTTGCGTGAACCCAAATGAAGCGGCCAAGAAGCGGATCGGTTTCCAATTAAAAGAAAAACGGGCGGTTTATCGGGCAAGGGGATGAATGAAAGTTTCAAATATGAAGAAGAAAATATCGTCAAGGATAAAGATTTGACCCCGGACTTGCAAGCTACTTAAGCTTGTGAACAGCGTTATATATAGAAACGAGGAGAGGATACACTCCAAAGGATGACATAAAAAAAATTTATTCTGTATGTTACCCCACATTTCTAAAAAAAGAAACCTCCTGTAAAGAGATAAGAGTAAGCTGCACCAAACTCAAACTCATAAACAGGAGGTTTCCCATGAACGAAGAAGATCGTAGCAGACTGGAAGAGTTTCGT